>Ga0310345_10000137_pt1 | contig 149673 bp, 147 predicted proteins | sample HC15DNA20500_MG_FD_204667 | JGI IMG/M metagenome (GOLD analysis project Ga0310345, IMG submission 204667) | Marine microbial communities from station ALOHA, North Pacific Subtropical Gyre - HC15-DNA-20-500_MG | ecosystem: Environmental > Aquatic > Marine > Oceanic | place: Pacific Ocean... | reverse complement strand
ACCGGCCTGCCGGGCTCGGCTTTGACCGGGTGGGATTCGCACCCACAAGACACCTCTTCCAAGTTTCGGTCGCTACCGCATCACTCCTTCCCCTCGGACCAGCAGTGCCTGGTCGCACCTGCGCCTCTGCGCCTCTGCGCGAAATTCAGCAGCCACCGAGACCCGCGCAGCGAGCTCTCGCTCGAAACTTCGCTAGCCACGCAGACCCGAGGAGCTGCTTCAATGCGGCATGGACCGATGGACGCGGGCGGCGCTGGCTTCGGGCGTGCCGCTGGCGGCGTGGCTGGGCGGAGCGCTCGCCAGCTTCGCGCCGGTGGAGGGGGCGGACGCGCGCATGGCGCTCGTGCTGTCGGGCGCCGCGTGGCCGCTCGCGATCGGCAGGGCGCTCCGGCCCGGCAGCGCGCGGTGGGCGCGGGGGCTCGTGGTGGCGCTCGCCCTCCCCTGGCTCCTGGCGCCGGCGCTCCCGAAGCAGCCGCTGATCATGGCCTGGCTCGGCGGCGGCGTGGTGGCGCTCGGCCTCGACGCGGTCGTGCACGCGGCGCGCGCGAGCTGGGCGCTCTCCGATCGGGCGCCGGCGCGGATCGGGCTCGCCGCGATCGGCGCCGGGCCGGGGCTCCATCTCTGGATGGCGGCGGCGGTGGTCGTCGTCAACACGATGCTCGCGGTGGCGCCGGTGCGGCTCGCGCATCTCTCGCCCGCCGCCGATCCGGGCGAGCGCGCCGTCACGCTCCACACCGCCGACGGCTACCGGCTCGGGGCCACCTACACGCCGGGCGAGGAGGGCGCGCCCGGGGTCGTGCTGACCCACGGGGTGGCCGACGGGAGGACGCGCTTCTTGCCCTGGGCGCGGCGGCTGCGGGCGGACGGCTACCACGTCCTCCGCTACGACCTGCGCGGTCACGGCACGAGCGAGGGCGCGGTGGTGACCTACGGGCAGCGCGAGCGGGCCGACCTGCGCGCCGCGATCGCCTGGCTGCGCGAGGCGCCGGGCGTGGACGCCGATCGGATCGCGCTCGCGTCGGCGTCGATGGGCGGCGCGGTGACCCTGGCCGCGCTGCCGGCGCTCGAGCCCGAGGTGCGCTGCGCCGTCCTGCTCGCGCCGGCCTCGTTCTTCCCCGAGCTCGTGCAGCAGCGGGTGGCGCTGCTCGGTCCCGTCGCGCCCTTCGTGCTGAACGGCAGCGCCCACCTCGCGGTCGCCGCGGGGCAGATCCCGATGACGGCCTGGAACCCCGCCGCCCGCGCGCCGGGTCGCCCGGTCCTGCTCCTCCACGGGACCGACGACGGCACCATCCCGCCGGCCCTGAGCGAGCGGCTCGCCGCGCGCGACGCCGAGGTCGAGCTGCGGCTCCTCCCCGGCGTGGGCCACGACGACATCCCCGACGCGGTGGCCGAGCGGCACTGGCCCGCGGTGCGGGCCTTCCTCGAGGGCTGCGCTCAGCGACGGTAGTTGCGGGTGCCCAGGCTCTTGGTGCGGCGGTTGCGCAGCCGGGTCGCGCTGCGGTGCTGGTCCTCGGCGCGCCGGATGAAGACCTCCTGACAGCTCGGCCCCTCGCCGCGCCGCTGCTGGTAGGTGCCGTCCGGCCGCATCTCCCAGGCGGAGCGATCGTCGGCCGCCTGCACGTCGAGGATGTGGCGCAGCTCGTCGCGCGCCGCCGGGTCCTCCACCGGGACCACCGTCTCGACGCGGCTCTCGAGGTTGCGCTGCATGAGGTCGGCGGAGCCGATGTAGAACTCCTCCTCGCCGCCGTTGAGGAAGTAGTAGATGCGCGCGTGCTCGAGGAAGCGGCCGACGATGCTGACCACCGTCGCGTTCTCGGTGAGGCCGGGGATGCCCGGGCGGAGGCGGCAGGTGTCGCGCACGATCAGCTCGAGCTCGACCCCGGCCTTCGACGCCGCGTAGAGCGCGCGGGTGACGTCGACGTCCTCGAGCGCGTTCATCTTCATGCGGATCAGGCCGCGCCGCCCCGCCTTCACGTGCGCGATCTCGCGCTCGATCTTCCCGAGGATCGCGCGCTTGAGCACCTTCGGCGCCGGCAGGAGCTTGTAGTAGTCGCGGCCCGGCGTGTAGCCGGTCGTCAGGTAGTTGAACAGCTCGGTGAGGTCGTGGCCGATCTGCGGGTCGCAGGTGAAGAGGCCGACGTCCGAGTAGAGGCGCGCGGTGCCCGAGTGATAGTTCCCGGTGCCGAGGTGCGCGTAGCGGCGCAGGCCGTCGTAGTCCTGCCGCACGACCAGGATCACCTTGCAGTGCGTCTTGAGCCCGACGACGCCGTAGGTGACGTGGATGCCGACCGCCTCGAGCCGGTTCGCCCAGCGGATGTTCGCCTGCTCGTCGAAGCGGGCCTTCAGCTCCACCACCACCGCGACCTGCTTGCCGTTGCGGGCCGCCTGCTCGAGGTGACGCACGATCTTCGACTCCTCCGCCGTGCGGTAGATCGTCGCCTTGATCGCGCGGACCTTCGGGTCGTTGGCCGCCTCCTCCAGGAAGCTCTCCACGCTCGTGGCGAACGACTGATACGGGTGGTGCACGAGCACCGAGCGCCGGTCGCGGATGACGTGGAAGAGGTTGCGGTCGGTGTTCAGCTCCGGGTGGTCGACCGGGTGATGCGCCGGGTTCTTGAGCTCGGGCAGGTCGAGCTTGAACAGCTCCATCAGGTCGGCGAGGCCGAGCATGCCGTCGATCTCGAAGACGTCCTCGTCCTCGTCGAGGCCGAGCTCCGCCGCGAGGAAGCCGCGGGTCAGGGGCGTCATGCCCTCGGCCACCGTGAGCCGCACGATCGGCGCGAAGCGACGCTCGCGCAGCTCGGTCTCGATGAGCGCGAGCAGATCGTCGGCCTGCTCCTCGTCCTTCTCGGTGTTGGCGTTCCGCGTCACCCGGAACAGCTCGACGTTGTCGATGATCATGCCCGGGAAGATCAGGTCGAGGTTCGCCGCCATCACGTCCTCGAGCGGCACGAAGACCTGCTCGTTCCCCACCCGCAGCAGCCGCGGGATGCCGCCGCCGACGGGCACCTTCACCCGCGCGCGCAGGCTCTCGTCGGTCTCGGCGCGCCGCAGCGTCACCAGGATGTTGAGCGAGAGGTTCGAGACGAAGGGGAACGGGTGGGCCGGGTCCATCGCCTGCGGCGTGACCAGCGGGAAGACGTTGTGCAGGTAGTGATCGCGGAGGTGCGCCTGCTGCTCGGGCGAGAGATCGGCCCAGGTGCAGAGGTGGATGCCCGCCTCGAGCAGCGCCGCCCGCAGCTCGCCGAGCAGGGTCTGGGAGCGCTCCTTGAGCCCGCGCATGACGCCGTAGCACTCGGCGATCTGCTGCCGCGGGGTGCGCCCGTCCGGGGTCACCGTCTGCACGCCGGCGGCGACCTGCTGCTTGAGGCCGCCGAGCCGCTTCATCACGAACTCGTCGAGCGTGCCGTTGGCGATGGCGAGGAACTTCACCCGCTCGAGCAGCGGGTTCCGCGTGTCCTCCGCCTCGTGCAGCACCCGACGGTTGAAGGCCAGCCACGTGAGCTCCCGGTTGAGCAGCAGCTCGGGCGAGTCGAGGTCGATCTCGGCCGGCAGGGCGAGGGGCATGGGCTGCGGCGTCGGGATGGACTGGCGCTCCGGCGCCTCGACGATCCCGGGGGAGCTGGTGTCGGGGGAGATCTCGCTCATCGCCCCGAAAGTACGACGTTCCCGCGCGGCGAACCAGCCTGGCGCCAGCGCGTTCGGGGGCTACTCCTCGCCTCGTGACCCGTGGGTTCGGGCTCGGACTGCTCCTGTGGGCGCTGGCCGCCTCGCCGGCGCTCGCGCAGGCGCCTCTCCCCCGAGCGCGCTGCCCGGCCATCGAGGGCGGGAGCGCCGCGCTGGCCTCTCGCGCTCCCGAGGACCGCGCCGCCTTCCTGCTCGCCGAGACCCGCTCGGCCCACGCGCAGTCCGAGACCTGGAGCGCCGTCTACGCCACCGGCTACCTCGGCCTCGCCGCCGGCCAGCTCGCGCTCGGGGTCGCGCTCGACGACGAGGAGCGCCTGATCGACTACCAGATCGGCGCCGCCACCTCGATGATCGGGGTCGCCTCGATGCTGATCCTGCCGCCGGCCATCCTGCTCCAGCAGCCCAGCGTCGAGACGCTCGCGCCGGCCGCCGCGGACGGGGACTGCCTGGCCCTCGCCCGGGCCGAGCGGGTGTTGATCGAGGGCGCCGCGAGCGAGGCCTTCGGGACCAGCTGGCTCATGCACGTCGGCAGCGCGCTCTTCAACATCGCGACCGGGCTCTACATGGGCCTGCGGCACGACCACTGGGTGAGCGGCGCCATCTCCGTGGTCATCGGCATCGCGGTCGGAGAGCTGCAGATCTGGACGCGCCCCACCCCGCTCACCGGAGCGCTCCGCGCCTATCGAGCCGGCGAGTTCTGATCTACCTTCACCCGCATGGGGGGAGAACGCCGGTTCCAGGACGGCAGGATCGAGGTCCACCTCGATCACCGCGCCGCGCCGCTGCTCGTGCACACCTGGGTCGGCGCTCCGACGATGCGGGTGGTCGAGCCGTACTTCGCGGCGGTGGCGGAGCTGGCCGAGGCCGGCGAGCGCTACCTGATCATCACCGACGCCTCGCGGGCGGGTCGGCCCGACGCGTCGGTGCGGCGCGCGATCACGCAGCACAGCGCCGCCCTGGCCGCCCAGCGGGAGGCGCTCAGCGTCGGCAGCGTGGTCATCGTCTCGAACGCCCTCGTGCGCGGCGCGCTGACCGCGATGTCGTGGGTCGACTCGAGCATGGCCGAGGTCGACTACGTCAAGGACCTGCCCGAGGCGCTCGCCAAGAGCCGCGCCGTGCTGATGACCCGGGGCATGGCCTGGCCCCCCGCGGCCGACGCGCTTTGTCCCCAGGATCGTCGGTTCTGATACAGTCCGCCGGTCTCGGGAGGGCTGATGCCGATCAAGATCATGCCGGGTGAGGTGACGCCGACGCTCTTCGTGGGGCTCGGTGGCTCGGGCGGGCAGGCCATCGGCCGCATCGCCAAGCGCCTCCGGGCGAGCGAAGACTACGCGCTGAAGTACCAGAGCCTCGTCCGCTTCGTGGCGGTCGACACGAACGCCGCCGACCTCGCGCGGCTGCGTCAGGGCTACGGCCCGGTGGGCCACGTCGACGCGACCATCACGCTCAGCGACTTCGACAAGGTCGAGTACACCAAGCTGCGGCGCGGAGAGACCTTCGCCGACGCGGACGACTTCTTCACGCAGTGGGTGCACCCCTGGTACCGCTTCCGCGAGGAGTCGGGCGCCGGCGCCGGGCAGATCCGGATCGAGAGCCGGCTCGGCTTCTTCCGCTCCATCGAGGTCGGCGAGCTGACCCGGCAGCTGCAGGACATCCTGGGCGAGCTGCGCAGCCACCAGCACGGGATGCGCCGCCAGGGCGCGCCGCTGCAGGTCTTCGTCTACTTCAGCACCGCGGGCGGCACCGGCTCGGGCGCCTTCCTGCCCTTCGCCTACGTGCTCCGCGACCTGATCGGCGACAAGGCGGCGCGCGTCTTCGGCTTCGCGATCCTGCCGGACGCCTTCGAGGAGGTCGTGGGCATGAACCGCGACGGCACGCTGGCCAACGGCTACGCGGCGCTGAAGGAGCTCGAGCACCTCAACCGCCTCGACACCCAGGTGCCGGACGCGAGCGAGCCCAACGTCTTCCACTACGACCCGCGCAACAAGCACAAGACGACCGTCTCGCGGCGCCCCTTCGATCTGGTCTACGTGGTCGACCGCCCGAACGACTTCAGCGTCGACGACGTGGGCGACGCGCTCGCCGACGCGACCTACGTCCAGATCTTCAGCCCGATCCTCGGCGACCAGCAGGGCGACTACGACAACTACACCAAGGAGAGCCGCACCGTCTTCCCGCCCGAGCTGGGTCACGACGGCTACACGGCGTTCTACGGCACGCTCGGCGCCTCGGTCCTGGTGCTGCCTCGCCAGGACCTGCTGAAGTACTGCGCGCGCCGCTTCGCCGCGACCGCGGTGCGCCGCTACCTCCTGCTCGACGATCCGGCGCTGGTGAGCGAGGCGCAGCGCGAGCGCTTCAAGCAGTTCGCGGTGGACCGGGCGGAGCTCGAGCGGCTCAGCCCCGAGGCCCGCGCCGAGCGGCTCGACACCGCCTTCGTGCAGAAGCTCGACATGCTCGCCGACCAGGACCAGGAGGGCGGTCACTGGCATCGGCTGAAGACGGTCCGCGAGACCGCGGAGGCCAAGCTCACCGAGGTCAGCCAGCAGATCGAGGGCGACCTCCGCTCTCGCACCGCGCAGATCCGCGAGATCAGCGCCGACCGCATCCTGGACGACGCGTGGACGCCGGCGGCGACGATGAACACGCTCGCCCGGGAGGTCGCGCAGGCCAAGAGCGAGATCGACGCCAAGGTCGCCGCGGTGGTCGCCCAGATCGAGAGCGGCGACTTCTGGGCGGATCTGCTGAGCAAGGCCGGCCCGGACGCCGCGCCCGAGCTGTCGCCCTACGAGCAGCGCTACGTGCTCATCCGCTTCCGCTCGGAGGGCGGGCCGCTCTCGAGCCAGGCGATGGACGAGCTGGCCCAGAACGTCGCCCGCCTGCGCGCGGAGGCCGACCTCGGGCGGGACAGCCGGTTCCGCAGCGAGATGGACGCGCACGCGGCCGAGATCAAGCGGACCTACGGCGGCTGGGACAAGCTGCTCACCCGCAAGGACAAGGACTTCGAGGCGGCGCGCGACCGGACGGTGGCGACCTTCAACGAGTACGTCGACAAGAGCCGCGCGCTCCTGATCCGCGGCGCGCTCTACGACGTCGGCGTCGCGCTCGGCCGGGCCGCCGACAACCTCCGCGGCAGCTACCGCAACATCGAGAGCAGCGCCGGCCGGCTCGCCACCGAGCTCGAGGAGAAGGCGCGCCGCTTCGAGTACGACGGCGGCCCCGACGCGCAGGCGAACGAGTTCGTGCTCGACGTCGAGGTGCTGCAGCACCCGAACGGGCGCGACCGCTTCTGGAGCTGGTACTACGAGGACCAGGTCGCGACCCGGCCGGAGTCCAGCGACCAGGCGGAGGTGCTCGACGCGGTGCGCGAGGCGCTGCGGCCCAAGTACGACGAGCAGGGCCGCCCGCTCCGCCGCACCGCCCGCGAGATGATCGGGGACGTCGAGGACTCGCTCATCGGCGCGGCCGAGCGCTTCCTGACCAAGCCCATCCTCGGCGACCCGGGCTCGGACGATCCCTTCGAGCGTCAGGGCCTCCGCCTCGACGACGCGCTCGCGCTCGAGGCCAAGTACTACGGGCTCACCACCGAGAAGGTCGGCGCGCCGGCGAAGGAGGCCCTCGGGAGCGCCTCGCCGTTCAGCCCGAGCGCGCTCTGGAAGGTCGAGCCCATCCAGCGCTACGCGCGGCGGAAGATCGAGACGGCGCTCGCCAAGGCGCAGCCGCTCACCCGCTTCCACCCCGAGTCCAAGAGCATGATCAACCACGCGGACATGCTGCTGGTCGGGCTGCACTCGCAGCTGGCGGGCGGCGACTTCTCCGCGATGCTCGACGAGGCGACCTACGGCAAGAGCGCCAACGTGATCGAGGACTGGGACGACCCGGACCGCATCGTGCTCTACCGCTCGATCCTCGGCGTGCCGGTCTACTGCTTCCCGCACGTCAACGAGGAGATGAAGGCGGCCTACCGTCGCTACCAGGCCAAGAGCGAGAAGGGCTGGCCGCTCCACATCGACTTCTCGTTCGAGGGCCTGAACGACCTCGACCCCGAGGACGCGAAGCGCGCGAAGGCGGCGGAGGCGGAGCGCCTGCGGGTCGGCCTGACGGCGATCGCGCTCGGCGCGGCCCGGGGCGCGGTGGCGAGCGAGGACGGGATCTTCGCGCTCAAGCTCGACGGCGGGCAGTCCGTGCGCCTCGCCGCCAGCCTCACCGACGCGGCGGCGCGGCTCCTCCACCTCGAGGACGACAAGCCCGCGGTCTACGACCTCGCGGTGGCCCCGCTGGTCGCCGACGCGCGCAAGGTCGGCGAGGACAAGGCGCTCGGCGCCGAGGCGAGCGCGGCCGCGGCGGCCTGGAAGAAACGCTGCGTGGCGCTCGAGCTGATGGACAGCCGCGACGCGGCGGAGGAGCGCGAGTACCAGGCGCTCCGAGAGGCCACGAAGCTCCTCGGATGATCACCGCCCCGGAGGTCCCCTCGATCCTCGTCGGGTTGGGCGCCTTCGGCGTGAAGGTCGTCCGCCGCGTGCTCGACGAGCGCGCCGAGGCGCTCGGCGGCGCGCCCGACGAGGATCTGCTCTCGGCCATCCTGGTCGAGCGCGCGCCGCGGCCCGAGGCGGTCGCGGGCCGGGTGCTCGACGAGGCCCGGGCGCTCCTCGCGCACCCCCGGCTGGTGCGCGCCCGGGACCGACGGAGCGCCGAGGGCCTGACCCGCCTCCACGTCTTCGTGGTGGCCAGCCTGGAGGGCGAGGCCCGCGAGGCGCTCGGGGACACCCTCGCCCAGGTGGAGCGGCGCCTGCTGCGCGAGCTGTCTCCCATCTTCGAGTCGTTCCGGACCGGCGCGGAGCGGAACCTCGTGGTGCTGCCGCTGCTCGCCATGCCCCACCCGGCCGCGCACCCCGAGGGCGAGGCGCTCGTCCGGGCGGTGCGCGGGCTGAGCCGCCAGCTCGCCGAGCGCCCGGCCCGAGCCCGCGCGGTCCCGCAGCTCTTCCTCATCGAGGACGTGGCCGAGTTCAGCGTGCTCGGCGACGCCGAGCTCACCCAGTGCGTGCGCAACTTCCTGAGCTTGCTGCTCTACTCGCTCAGCAGCGTCGGCCCGGTGGCCCAGCTCCTCTACGGCGACGCGCCGGACGAGCCCCTCGCCACCTTCGTCTGCGCGGTGAGCGAGCTGCCCCGGCGCGCGCTCACGACCTACGCGGTCGACGCGGTCTCGCTCGAGGTCTGCGACGCGGTGCTCGACCGCGAGGGCGACGACGTGGACCTGCGCGAGATCGACGCCCTCGAGGAGGTCGAGCTGGCCGCCTTCGACGAGCCGCGCGACGCGGATCGCGACGTGCTCGAGCTGCTCAACCGCTACTACCCCGAGCTGCCCCGCGATCCCGAGCCGGCCTGGTGGGAGCGCGCCGAGGCCCTGCGCGCGCGCTACGGCCCCGACCCCGGCGACCCGAGCAGGGACGAGGCGCAGCCCGCGCCGGAGCCGCCGGTCGGCTGGGCGCTCGCCCGGATGCGCGAGATCGAGAAGTCCTGGCGCATGCTGCAGCGCCGCCGCTTCGACGACGCCATCGCCGGGGAGCGGGAGCGCATCGCCAAGGACCGTGACCGCGCGCTCGAGGGCATCCGCCGGCGGGTGGACCAGGCGCTCTGGTCGGATCCGGATCCCGACGCCTTCCGCCGCGCGGGCCTCCTCGTGCAGCGCATGGAGCGCGCCGTCTCGCTCCGGCTGGAGGACGCGATCCGCGATCGCGACGCCGCGCTGCCGGTGCCGCCGCCGTCGTTCGAGACCTTTCGAGACGCGCACGCCGCCTTCATGGACGAGGCGCGCCGCAAGCCGGACCTCGCCCGCGTGGTGCTCTACGGCGCGCTCTTCGTGCTGGCGTGCGTGCTCTTCTCGCCCCTCGTGCTCCGGGCGATCGCCGACGCGCTCTCGATCGACCCGGCGCAGTGGCAGTCCCCGTGGCTGCGCGAGCGCAGCTGGCTCACCGCGCTGATCACCGGCGGCCTCGGCGCGGGCGCGTTCCTCGGCCTCCACTTCCGCGAGCGACACCTCGCGGTGCGCGACGCCTTTCACCGCATGTTCGACGCCCTGACGAACACCGTCAGCGGGCTGCGCGACTCGGTGCTCGAATACTTCGCCTCGCGGCTCCGTCTCGCCCGGGAGGTGGCGCGCGTGGAGGCGCTGCTGGCGGTGCGGAGCGCGATCGCGGCCGACGCCGAGCGGCTCACCCTCGTCGACCGCGCGGCGCGGCGGGCCCGGGCCCACCTGCTCGAGTCGCTGCGCGCGGTGCGGGTGGAGCGCGACGCCGAGGGCCGGCTCGATCCGAGCGGGCTCTTCGGTCAGGGCGACGAGGCGCTGGTCGAGTCGATGCTGCCCCCCGAGTCGAACACCTTCCTCGCCACGCTCCTGCCGGTGGAGACCCGCGACGGCCGGGTGCGCGACGTGCTCTTCGCCCTCGCCCGCGACCAGCGCTACCGACACCGCTGGCGCGAGGAGGTCCCGTTCACGTCCCTCGCGGCGCTGCGCGAGGCGGCCTGGTCGCACGCGGAGCCCGCCGCGACCTGGGACCCGCTCGAGATGCCGGAGAGCGCCGACGCCACCGCGCGGGCCCTCGCCGGGTTCGCCCGCCGCCAGGCCCGGTCGCTCCACGTGGCGCTGAACGTCTCCGGGCACGACATGCGCGACGCCACCGGCACGACGAGCGCGTTGACCGGCGAGCTGATCGTGCCGCCCCGCGCCCACGACGAGGTGCGGCGGCTCCTCGCCGAGGAGGGCGCGGCCGGCCGGGCGAGGATCCCGGTCCGCCGCGGTCACGATCCCGACCGCGCCTTCTACGTGATGACGGTCGGCGACATCGCCGACGACGCGATCGCCTCGCTCGCCCCGCCGCCGGGAGACGACGCCCGCTTCGAGATCGAGCGGGGATGAGCCTGTCCGGGGGCTGCGCAGCGTAGGGGATCCGACCACACTCGTAGTGGGGCACACCGCAGGGGGATCTCCCCGGGCCCGCCCTGGCCGCCGGGGTTTCGGGGCGGAACGGGGGTTGCTGAACGGGAGGGCATGCACCGCACGCGCTTCTGCCTCGCTTTCTTGCTCACCCTGACCTCGGTCCCCGCCCTGGCCGACTGCCCGGACCCGGATCTGCGGGCTCGCGCGGGCGCCGACGTGGACGTGGACGCCCGCGTGGACGGAGACGCCGAGCTCGACGGCGACGTGGGCGGCCGGGCCTCGCTCGGGGCGGCCGGTGACCTCGACGTCGGCCTGCGCGCGCTGCCGCGTCCGCCTCGCGCGGCCCTCGAGGCGGCGGCGCCGATCGCGGCCCGGGCCCGGGCGACCTTCGAGGGGGGCGACCTGGTCGGGGCCCTCGCGGACCTGCAGCGCGCCTATCGGCTCTCGGCCGACGCCAGCCTCCTGGGCATGCTCGGCCTCTCGTTGAAGGCCTCCGGGAGCCTGCAGGAGGCGTGGATAGCGCTGCACCGCTTCCGGCACGAGGCCTCGGCCGAGGCGCGGGCCTCGCTGGACGCCCGGGTGTCGGCCGCGCTCGCGGAGCTGCAGGGGCAGCTGGGCGCGCTCCGGGTGCGCGCCGACGCGCCGCGCGGTCAGATCTTCGTCAACGGAGAGCTCGCGAGCGAGCTTCCGCTCGAGGGCCCGATCTATCTCGCGCCCGGCCGGGTGCGGCTCGAGATCCGCGGCGAGGGGCGGCTGTCCCGCGAGGTCGAGGCCCAGGTCCGCATGGACGGCGAGACCGAGCTCGAGGTGGCCCTCCCCGAGGCGCCGATCGGGGCGCGCGCCGGCGTGGGCGCCCGGGTCGACGGCGCGGTGGACGGCGCGGTGGATGGTGACGTCGACGCGGCCGCGGCCGGCGGCTTCGACCCGTGGCCCTGGGTGGCGGTGGCCGGCGGCGCGACCGCGCTCCTGCTCACGACCGGCATCATCGCCACGGTGGTGGTCGACGGCCTCGCCGGCGACCTGTCGAACGTCGACTGCGCCTCGATGCCGGCGGTCTGCGAGGGCATCCAGGCCGACGCCGACATCGGCACCGCGTTCGAATTCGTCGGCTACATCGGCGCCGGGGTCGGCGTCGCGGCCGGCGTGGTGGTGGCGATCGTGGCCGCCGTGGTCGGCGACGCGGCCGGCTCGGCCGACGCGGACGTCGACGTGGGCTGCGACGACGAGCCCGAGGTGAGCGTCAGCTGCGCCCCGTGGCTCGGCGAGACGATGGGCGGCGCCTGCCGCCTCAGCTTCTGAACTCGAGATGGAGGACGCTTCGATGACTGTGAAGACGACGGCCTGGACGGCCGCAACCCTCGCGCTGGCGCTGGCCGCGCCAGTGAGCGCCCAGCTCGGCGGCGTGACCGGCCGGGTCGGCGCCCGCGGTGAAGGCAGCGTGGAGACCGGCGGCGCGACCGGCGCGGTGCGCGGCGCGGCCCGCAGCACCACCGAGGCCGCCGGACGGACGGCCGGCGAGGCTCGCGGCCAGGTCCGCGGCGCCGCTCAGGCGACCGGCAACGCCGCCAACGAGACCGCGGCCAACGCCCGCGCGACGGGCAACGCCGCCGCCAACACCCGCGTCCAGGCGAACGTCGAGGCGCGCGGAGAGGCCCAGGGTGGCGCCGCCGCCAACGAAGACGGCGCCGAGGCCGAGGGCGAGGCCAACGCCGACGTCGAGGCGGAGGCCGAGGCCGAGACCGAGGTCGAGGGCGAGGCCCAGGCCGCCGCCGAGGGCGCGGCGAACGTCGCCGCCCAGGCGGGCGCGCAGGGTCGGGCCCGGGCCGAGGAGGCGCAGGAGGCGGCCGCCCGCCACCGCGCCGAGGTGTGGAGCCAGGTCCGCGCGCAGCTCGCGGCCGCACAGGAGACCACCGTCGAGGCGCGCGGTGAGGCCGAGGCGGAGGTCCGCGCCGAGGGCCGCGCGCAGGCCGAGGGCGTGCAGCAGGTCGCCGCGCGCACCCGCGCCGAGGCCGAGGGTGAGGCGGAGGCGGCGCCCCGCCCCCAGGACATCCCCCCCGCGGCGCGCGCCGAGCTGCGCGCCCACGCCCGCACCGTGGCCCGCCTCGAGCGCATCCGCGCCGTCGCGCAGGCCCAGGGCAACACCGAGGTCGTGACCCGGGTCGCCGCCGCCATGCAGCAGCAGGCCACCCGTCACCAGGCCCGCCTCCGCGCGGCGCTCAGCGGCCGCGCGGCCGCCGCGGCGTCGGGCGAGGGTCAGATCGAAGGAGAGGCGTCCGCCGAGGCGGAAGCGGAAGGAGAGCTGGAATGAAGCTGCGCAACCTGATGATCGCCGCCGCCCTCGCGCTCGGCGTCGCCGCCTGCGGCGAAGAGGCCCCCGAGGAGCCGACCGAGGTCACCCAGGCCGAGGCGCCGCCCGAGGAGGCCCCCGAGCCCACCGCCGACGAGGTCCCGGTGGCCGAAGACTTCGCCGCCGAGGCGGAGGCCCAGATCACCGAAGACAACTACGAAGCCGAGCTCGAGTCCATCGAGGCCGAGCTCGCCCAGAACTGATCACACTCGCATCCTGGGGATCGGTCGAGGAGCCCGGACAATGGTGTCCGGGCTCCTTTTTTTCGTGCGGTCACCCTTCGGCGCGACCTCGACGCGTCAGCGAGCCGCGCCCCGCGCCAATGACGATATGACGACGAGCGTCCCCGGACCCTCGACCCGGCAGGGACGCCGCGCGCGGCCAATGACGATATGACGACGAGCGTCCCCGGACCCTCGACCCGGCAACCGCCGGCCAGCCTCCATCCCGCCGCCTTCTCTGCGCCTCTGCGACTCTGCGAGAGAATTGGCGAAGCCCCCGAAGCCCTCCATCCAAGACGAAGGAGCCGCGGGGGCCTGCGGGTCGACGAGATTTTCAGTCGCCGGAGGAGGAGGAGCCGCGCTTGCGACCGCGCCGTCGGCGGGACGAGCTGCCCTCGCCCTCGGAGCGCCCTTCGCCGGCGTTGTAGCGCTGGATGAGGGCGTCGGTGAGATCGAGGTTGGTGGGCGCCCAGACCACGCCGCCTTCGCCGCGCTCGACGATGAGCGTGTAGCCCTCCGACTGGCCCATGCGGCGCAGGATCTCCTGCATGCGACGCAGGATGCCGGAGGTGGCGCGGGACTCGGCCTCGGCGAGCTCGCGCTGGTACTCCACGTACTTCGACTGCAGCTCGATGTACGCCTTCTGGATCTCCTCCATCCGGCGCTGCTTGGCCTGGTCGGTCAGGGTCGACGCGGCCGCGTCGAACTCCTGCTTCTGCTGCTTGAGCTTGTTGGTCGCCTCGTCGAGCTCGCGCTGACGCTTGGTCATCATGCGCTTGAGGCGGCGCTTGGCGCGCCGGCCGTCCTCGGTCTCGGAGAGGGCGCGCTGGAGGTCCACCACCGCGATGCGGGTGGACTGCGCGTGAAGCTCGGGCGCCGCCGCGGCCAGCAAGAGGCCCGCCGCGAGGGTGAGAGCGTGTCGGTGCATGCGCATGCCGCGCCGCCCAACCGGCTCGTTCGCTCGTTCATTCCGCATCGATCGAGAGTCTCCTCGAAGAAAGTCGGGGGTGAGACGCCGTTTCGGGACAGGCATTCACACCCGCGGCCCGTGCCCTACGGGGTTTGGGGGCCGAACGCAAGCGGGACTCTGCCACAGCCCCGCCCGAGCGCCCGTGCAAAAGCGCCGGTTTCCGGGCGCCCGCGGTATGCTCCGCCGTCCGGATGGGGCCGCTCGATCAGTACCTGTGCCCGCTCGCCGCGCTCGCCGAGCAAGCCGGCGCGGTGCTGGTCGTCACCGTGCTGCTCGGCATGGCGGCGGGCGGCCTCGTCGGCACCGGCGTCGTGCGCTTCCTCTCGCGCTTCGTCCGCGCGGGCCACGGCAGCTTCGGGCCCGGCTGGGTCGCCGCGATCCTCGTCGCCACGATCGCCTACCCGATCGGCGTGCTCGTCGACCCGCTGCTCAAGTCCACCGTCGATCCGCCGCCGCGCGCGATCCCCGAGGAGGCCTGGGCCCGGATCGGGTTCTTCGAGTGGAAGCTGCTCGGGGACTGGAGCTGGCCGATCCTCCCGCTCTCGGAGCACCCGGCCGCGGGCCTCGTGATCCACGTCGCCTTCTGGTGCCTCTTCGTGGTGCTCGTCCGGGCGGCCCTGCTCTGGATCCACCGCCGCCGCCCGATCGGCTGGAACACGCCGCAGGAGCGCCTGCTCTGGTACCACCGCTGGGTCGGCTCGAGCACCGCGCGCCGCGCCGACGCGCGCTTCGTGCGCTGGAGCAAGCGCCTCCTCCAGGTCGCGTGGCCGCTCTACCTCCTCTGCGGCTACCTCATGGCGAACGAGTCCATGAGCGCCACCCGGCGCGTGCCGCAGTGCGTGGCCGACGAGCTGCTCACCCAGGCGGGCGTCGCCCAGGCCGCGGGCGCGTTCATGGGCACGCCGATCGAGGGCGCCCCGGCCCCGGGCGCGTGGGTGCTGGGCGGGCTGCTGCTCTTCGGCCTGTCGGTGCACTTCATCCTCGAGGGCTCCCCGCCGCTCGAGCGCGCCAAAGAAGAAGACGAAGACGAGGAGGAGCCCCTGCCCGGCCCGCCGCCGGATCCGCTCCGCCGCCTCGGTGACGCGCTGCAGGCCCGCTACCCCGGCGCGTTCCTCGAGGCGCTCGAGGAGCACTCGGCGGCGGAGGCGGAGACCGAGGGGTTCCGGGACGGCGAGAGCCCGCTCGTGGCCGAGGCGTTCGCCGCGCTCGCCGGCGAAGACGCCGCGCCCTACGTGCATCAGCGCGAGGTGCTCGATCATCTGCGCGCCGTCTGGACGATGACCTCGCCGGAGGGCATGGGCGCCTCGCCCGAGCTGCGCGAGGAGGCCGGGCCCTCGCCGATCCGTCAGGCGGATCTCTCGACCCCGCACGCGCTCGTGCTCGCGCCGGAGGGCGCGGGGCGCACCACGCTGACCTGCCTCTCCGCCCTCTACGTGCACCTCGACCGCGGCGCGACGACGCTGGTGATCGCCCGGGACGCGCGCGCCGCCAAGGCCTGGGCCTCGCGCCTCCGGGAGGCGCTGCTGCGTTCGAGCGCGCGCTGGAACGTGCAAGTCGTGCTCGCGGGCGAGGACCTCGCCGAGGCCTTCCTCGCCGGGCGCACCCCCGCGGTGGTCGTCGCCGGGCTCGAGCAGCTCGAGTCCGACGTGCTCGGCGTGCCGCGCACCGATCCCTTCTTCGCCTCGCTCGGCCTCATCGTCGCGGAGGACGTGGACGGCTTCGTCGGCGTGGCCGAGATGCACCTGCACATGGTCATGCGCCGGGTCTGGACGCTGCTCGACACCGTGCACGACGCGCCCTACCCGCCCGTCCTCCTGGCGACGCTCGGGCCCAGCGCCAACGGGATGGAGGCCTGGGCGCGCCACGTGCTCGCGGCCCCGATGCGCGTCTTCGATCGCGACGGCGCCCCGCGCCTCACGCGCGGCATCCTCCGGCGACGCGACCTGGCCGACGCGCACGGCGAGCCCATCCCGCTCGCGCGCATCGCCGAGGCGTGCGAGGCGGCCGAGGTCCCCTGGCACGTGCGGCGGGCGGGCGACGGCGCGCGGCACCTCGAGCGGGCCGAGACCGACCTCGGTCACCTGCGACGCCACCATCGGCCCGACCCGATGGACGCCGAGGTCGTGCTGATCGAGGGCACGCACCCCGACGTGCGCCGGGAGGCCGAGCGGCTCGCGCACGCGGGCGTCCGCACCGGCCGCGACAGCGTCGTGCTCGTGCTCGCCCCGCCCGCCGACGAGGAGATGGTGCTGCACCAGGAGGCGGCCGACGCGCCCGCGCTCGAGCTCGCCCTCTCGCTGCCCCGCGCGGTGCCGCTCGCGGAGCCCGACGTGGTGCGGCAGCGTCACTTCGATCGCGCGCTCGGCCGGGAGCAGGACGTCTCCGCGCTCCGGGCTCGCTTCGGCGCCGCGCTGGTGGACGAGGTCCTCGGCCGCCTCGAGAAGAGCCGCCGGGTGCGCTTCCGCGAGGTCTGGCAGTTCGACGCCCGGGCCGACGACGCGGTGAGCCGCCAGCTCGTGCGCGCGGCCGGCGAGTCGGCGCTCGGCGAGCCGATCCAGGCGGACTGCGTGTCCGAGACGAGCGCCCGCGTGCGCCTCGTCGACCGCGGCACGAGCGAGCTGCTGCGCGAGGTGGACGAGGCGATCGCCCGCACCCTCTACCCGCCCGGTCGCATCTTCGAGCACCCGCGCGGGCGCTACGCGGTGCTGGCCGAGGAGGGCGAGGCGCGCGTCACCCTCTGCGAGCAGGTGACCGAGCCGCACCGCACGACGGTGGAGCGCGCGGTGACGGTGGAGCTGCCGAACGCCCGCTTCGAGGCGCGCGACCTCGGCGGCGCGCCGCTCCGGGTGGCGACCGGCGACGTGCGGGTGGAGGAGCGCGCGTGCGGCGTGCGCCGCTACGCGCCGGGCCCGAAGCTCGTCGAGGAGCGCCGCTACCCCGCGCCCGAGACCAGCAGCTACAGCGCCGAGGCCTGCCTCGTCGGGACCACGCTCGAAGGCCAGCCCCTCTCCGCCGAGGCCGCCGCCCCGCTGGCCGCCGCGCTGCGCCTGATCTTGCCTTGCGCGCTGCGGGGCGCCGGCGAGCTGCTGGACGTCGCGGTCATCGAGCACCGGGTGGACGACGGCGCCGAGCGCTGCCTCGCCCTCTTCGACCGCACGCCCGGCTCCAGCGGCTACGCGCGCTACGTCGCCGAGACTGCGCTCGCCGATCTGCTGGCCCTCGCGCGGCTCGTGCTCGAGCGGCTCGTCGGACCCGTGCAGCGGCGCCTCCACCGCATCCACGACACGAGCGTCGGCGGGGACCCGGACGCGTGGGACACGCGCGAGGCGCTCGCCTGGCTCGACGCCGCGCTCGACCCACCGCCGGGCGAGGCGGCCGAAGACGACGAGCGCGATCGGCGCCGCCGCGTCGAGTATCTGCCGGGCGAGGGGCGCGGCGACCTCGGGCGGCTCTGGATCAGCTCGACCGGGCGCACCGACGACCTCGTGTGGACGCGTCACCCGTTCCGCAGCGCGCACCCGCTCGGCGACCAGCCGGCCGGCAAGGTGTTCCTCGACGTCGCGATCGAGCGGCGCACCATCGCCTGGGCGATCCGCAAGGCGACGACCGCGGGGGCGGCGCGCGGGGTGATGACCATCCGCGATCCCGCGACCTGGATGAAGCAGCACCACGCCGCGCTCAGCACCGCGTCGCAGGATCTCGCGGCGCTCTACGAGCGGCTCTTCCGGCTGAGCGGCGAGCACCTCGTCGACACCGTGCTCGCGCTGGTCGCCGGCATCCCGACCCACCCGGAGCCCATCCCGGTCGCCGAGCGCGCCCCGGTCGCGGTGCTGGCGAGGCGCAAGGCCGACCGCGACGCGAAGTGCTTGCTCGCGTGGGCCTTGCTGCCCACCGCGGTCACCCCGACCGTGCGGCTGACCGAGGCCGGCCCGGTGCTCCAGATCACCGTCGCCGGCGTCGAGCGGGTGGTCGACCTGAGCGGAGACGCGGTGCGCACCCTCGAGGGCGACACGGGCAGCGCGCTGGCGCTGAGCTGGGGCGACGAGGCGCCGCCCGAGGAGGCGGCGCAGGACGAAGAGGTCAGCGCGCTCCCGTGAGCGGGTCGCTCGAGACGACCTCCCACGCGAGCTCCTGCATGAGCCGCGCGACGTCGGGGCTCGGCGCGGTGAAGGGGTTGCCCCAGCGATCGCTCGTGCGGTGGGCCGCGCCGACCGGGCTGCGGCGATAGATCGTCGCGTACTGCACGAGGGCGATGAAGTAGTTGCCCAGGTCGTTCAGGTGGATGTCGTCCACGAAGAGATCGCGTCGCGACCGCAGCCCCGGCACGCCGCCGGCCTCGATCCGGTCGACCAGGCGCCCGAGCGCGGTGCCGCCCGGGATCATGCGCACGCTGCCGCCGGTGCGCGCGTTGAGGTCGCGGACGACGCCGTCCCACATCGCGCGGTCGGCGTCGATGCGCGCGCGCCAGTCGTAGCCGCCGTCGAGGCTGTGCCAGGTCTCGTAGAAGTAGACCTGGGTGCCGCCGTCGCCGCTCATCGCGAGGTCGTGGAAGCGCTGCGCGTAGCCGACGGTGTCGTTGTACCGGACCTGGTCGGCGAGCGGGATCGCCTCGGTCATCACGAGCACGTCCCAGCGGCCGGTCGGCAGCGCGGCGTGGGGGTTCTCGCCCTCGCCGCGATCGGGGTTGTTCCAGATCCAGCTCAGCGAGGCGCCGATGCCCACGTGCGCGGCCCAGCTGTGCCGGCGATCGGTCGACTGGGCGACGCCGTCCAGCATCGCCGGCATGTCGAAGTTCACCAGGCTGTGCCCGACGAAGAACACGTCGGCGGCGGCGCGCCCTCCGGTGGGCGGGGGCGGCGGCGGCGTGGACGTGCCCGAGTCGACGGGGTCCTGCGGGCCGGCGCCGGCGTCCACCGCGGGGGCGGGCCCGCCCGCGTCGGCCTCGGGCGCGGAGCCGTCCATCAGCACGACGGGCGGCGGCATGTCGTCGCCGCTGGAGTTGGTGAGGGCGCCGGTGCACGCGAGCAGCGGCGCGGCGAGGAGAAGGAGGGGAAGGCGTCGCATCGGGAGAATCGAAGCTCTCGAAAAGAAGGGCCGGAGTTACGCGGTCGCGGGGCTCCACGCAACCCGCGACCCCGCCTTCTACGCCACACCCGAGGCACAATTCCCTACAGTGTGCACGTGCCCTACCGCGCCGATGGCCGCGACACCGAGCGCGCGCTCGAGGAGGCCCGCGCCGCGCTGGCCGAGGCGAAGCAGCGGTGCGCGGCGGCGGCGGGGACGCTCGCGTCGCTGCAGGCGCGGGTGGCCGAGGAGCGGGCCGAGCGGGAGGCGGCGGTGGCCTCGGCCGAGGCGAGCCGCCGCAGGGCCATCCACCGCGGGCTCGCCGGGGCGGACGCGCCGCGGATCCGGGACGCGATGCGAGCCCAGGGGGCGATCGCCGCGCTCGAGCGGGCGATGGCCCGCCGCAAGGCGCCGCCGGGCGCCGACCTGCCGATCGAGGAGGCGACGCGCGCCCTCGCCGCCGCGCGCCGGGCCCGCGCGACCTTCCAGACCCGCTCCGACGAGGCGCTCGAGCGGGCCCGGGCGAGGCTCGCGGACGCCGTGGCCGCGCACGACGAGCTGGCCGATCGCGTCGAGGCCCTCGAGGCCCGCACTACCCGCGGCCGCTGAGCGCCCCATACTTCCCGGGCCATGCTGGCCGAGATCCCCGCCTCCCCCGTCCGCGACGACGACGTCGAGCGCCTCGCCGCGCTGCTCGACGCGGGCAACGTCGCCGTCCTGACCGGCGCCGGCTGCAGCACCGAGAGCGGCATCCCCGACTACCGCGGCCCCGAGACGCGCCGCCGCGCCCGCAACCCGATCAAGTACCGCCAGTTCATGAAGGACGAGGCCGCTCGGCAGCGCTACTGGGCGCGCGCGGTCGTCGGCTGGCGGCGCTTCGCGGGCAAGCAGCCGAACGGCGCCCACCGCGCCCTCGCCGCCCTCGAGCGGAGCGGGCACCTGCGCGGGCTGATCACCCAGAACGTCGACCGGCTGCACCACGCCGCCGGGAGCCAGGACGTGATCGAGCTGCACGGCGCGCTGGCCGAGGTCCGCTGCATGCAGTGCGACGGCGTCGAGCCGCGGGAGCACTTCCAGTCGCGCCTGCTCGACGCCAACCCCGGCTGGACCGAGCTCCACGCGGAGATGGCGCCCGACGGCGACGCGGAGCTGCCGGCCGAGGTGAGCGCGCGCTTCCGGCTGATCGACTGCGGCTGCGGCGGCTTCTTCAAGCCCAACGTCGTCTTCTTCGGCGAGAGCGTGCCGCGCCCGCTGGTCGAGCGCGCCTACTCGGAGGTGGAGGCGGCGGACGCGCTGCTCGTGGTCGGCAGCTCGCTGGCGGTGTTCAGCGGCTTCCGCTTCGTCAAGCGCGCGGCCGAGCGCGGCCGCCCGGTGGCGCTGGTCAACCTGGGCGAGAGCCGGGGAGATCCGCACGCCAGCCTGAACGTGCAGGCCAGGGCCGGCGAGGTCCTCCCGCGGGTCGCCGCGCGCCTGGGCGTGTTGACAGGGCCCTGATCGAGCGAAACGTTTGCGAGCGATGACGGACGTCCGGGCGGTGCTGCGAGAGCACGGGATCCAGCCCACCACGCAGCGAGTGGCGGTGGCGGAGTACGTGCTCGGCACCGACGCGCACCCGACGGCCGACGTCGTCTGGGCGCGGGTGAAGGACCGGCTGCCGATGATCTCCCGCGCGACGGTCTACAACACCCTCAACCTCTTCGTGGAGAAGGGGCTGGTGCGGGTGTACGCGCTGACGGAGGGTGCGCAGGTCTTCGACCCGAAGACGCAGCCGCACCACCACTTCGTCGACGAAGCGACGGGCGCGATCCACGACGTCCCCTGGGACGCCTTGAGCGTACTGGGCGTCGACGACCTCGACGGGGTCGAGGTCGCCGACTTCCAGGTCGTGCTGCGCGGCCGTCGCCGCTGACGGCCTACCAGTCGCGGTCGTCGAAGTCGTCGCGACGCTTGCGCCGCTTGCCGCCGCCGTTGTGACGCTTGCGCCCCTGGGGCTTGCCCCCATCCTGGGCGAAGGGGTCACCCGCGGGAGGCGGGCCGCCGAACGACGGGCCACCGCCGCGGCGCTCCACGGGCGGGTAGCTCCGCTCGCGGGGCGGGCCACCGCCGCCGCCGCGCCGGTCGCCGCCGTAGCCGCCGCCACCGCCGCCGCCGCCGCCACCGTAGCCGCCGCCGCCGCGCCGGTCACCGCCGCCGCCGCCGCCGCGACGCGGACCGCCGCCGCCACCGCCTCGACGCTCCTCCGCCTCGTTGACGCGGACGTTGCGGCCATCGATCGCGGCGCCGTCCATGGCGGTGATCGCTTCCTTGGCGCTCGACGCGTCCGAGAAGGTCACGAAGCCGAAGCCGCGCGAACGTCCCGTCTCCCTGTCCAGGATGACCTTCGCGTCGACCACCTCACCAAACGGCTCGAAGGCTTCCTTCAGGCTCGCATCCGTCGTGGCCCATGCAAGGCCGCCCACGAACAACTTGTTGCTCATCTCTCTCTAGCTCGTTCTCTCGACTCAAAATGGAGGACACCCCACGTGCCCTCTTCAACGTTCTCTGGCTTCGGATCCGCACGCCCTGTGTTCTGCACGCACCGCGGGGGGCCGTCACGACGTCCTCGGAGCGCTCACGCTCGCAGCCGCGGTCGGTGCAGAGTCTGGGTGAGCGTTGGTGGGTCGTGCTCGCTCGCTCTCGTGCTGGACGCCGAAGGTCGTTGGCCGTCCGGTCGCGGCCTCGGGGTTGGACCATGAAATTGTAACCCCTGGGAGCCGGGGTCAAGCCCCCTCGGGCATTCCGTGCATTGGATGAGCGGCCGCTACGTCCGGTAACATGGACGCGGGAGGTGGCCATGAGGATGACTTGGATTGGAACGTTCGCCGCCGCGCTCGCCCTCGCGGGATGCGGCAGCGAGAGCACCACGCTCGACGACGCGGGGACCGGCGGGATGGACTCGGGGCGCGTCGGAGACGTGGATGCAGGGGGCGGAGGCGACGTCGACGCGGGCAGCGGAGGCGACGAGGACGCCGGCCCGGCTCCCTCGGACGACGCCGGTTCGGGCGACGTGGACGGCGGGCCGCCCCCCGCCGACGCCGGCTCGAGCGGCGGTCGAGACGGCGGATCCGACGGCATCGCCTGTGGCGCGATGGTGTGCGATCCCGCAACGCAGCAGTGCTGTCGGACGCGCGGCGGCGGCGGGTTCATGGAGGCCTGCATCGCGCGCGACGCGATGTGCGACGGCATCCCGGCCGGCTGCGACGGCCCCGAGGACTGCGCGGCCGGAGAGGTCTGCTGCCTGCGCGCGGGCGGCGGAGGAGGCAGCGCCTCGTGCACCGCAGAGGGCAGCTGCGACGGACGGCGCGCCTGCAACGTGATGGCGGACTGCCCGAGCGGTCAGATGTGCTGCGACGCGTCGGCGATCGGCTTCGCAGGCGGCATCTGCAACATGCGTTGCTTCCCCTGATCATCGCGCGTTCAGCCAGCTCATCGGGCTGAACACGGTCAGGAGCACGATCTTCAGGTCGAGGCCGAGGCTCCAGTCCCGGATGTACTGGAGGTCGTGCTCCACGCGCCGCACCATCTTGTCGACGGTGTCGGTCTCGCCGCGCCAGCCGTTGACCTGCGCCCAGCCGGTGATGCCCGGCTTCACCTTGTGACGGATCATGTAGCCGGGGATGAGCCGGCGATAGAGCTCGTTGTGCGCGACGGCGTGGGGCCGCGGCCCGACCACGCTCATCTCCCCGGTCAGCACGTTGAAGAGCTGCGGGAGCTCGTCGAGCGAGGAGCGCCGCAGCAGCCGACCGAGGCGGGTGATGCGTGGGTCCTCGGCCTGCGCCTGCTTCACGACCGCGCCGTCCTCCGCGCAGCACATCGTGCGGAACTTCAGGACGACGATCTCCTCTCCGTTCAGCCCGTAGCGGCGCTGGCGGAAGAGCACGGGCCCGCCCTGCGTGACCTTGATGGCCAGCGCGATCAGCGCCATCGGGCCCGCGGCCACCAGCAGCATCGCGGCGCCGAGCACGAGGTCCTCGGCGCGCTTCAGCAGCCCGCCGACGCCCCAGAACGGCGTCTCGACCACGCTCACCACCGGCACGTCGCCCACCGCGTTCCACTCCCCGTTCGTCAGCTCGATGGGGAGCAGGTCCGCGACGACGTAGACCGAGACGCAGGAGTCGGAGAGCGCCTGGACGAGGTCGCGGATGCGCGCCTGCGCGTTCAGCGGCAGGGCGACGTAGACGATGTCGACGCGTCCGGCCCGCGCCCGGGCCACCAGGTCGGCGTGGAGCCCGAGCAGCGGCCCGATCTCGGGCGGCACCGAGACCCGCTCGGAGCTCGCGCGGTCATCGTAGAAGCCGAGCAACGAGAGCCCCATGCTCGGCTCGTCGCGCAGCTCGCGGGCCAGCGCCATGCCGCGCTCGGTCGCGCCGAGGATCGCCACCCGCCGGAGCAGCCAGCCGCGCCGCCGCAGAGACAGCAGGAGCCAGTCCCCGAGCCCGCGCCAGAGCAGCATCGCCGCGGGGGCGAGGCCGAGCCAGAGCAGCACCGACAGGAGCGGCGCGCCCTCCACGAAGGAGAGCGCGGCCAGGGCGGCGGCGGCGATGGCGGCCGCCTCGAGCAGCGGCTGGATGAGCGGGGCCGGCCGCCAGCTGCGGTACAGCCCGCACGCCTCCCCCGCGAGCAGGAAGAGCGGCACCGCGTAGAGCGGCTCGACGCCACCCGCGCGGGGCGCGACGAACACGCCGCAGCCGAACACGAGGGCCGCGTCGAGCGCGCGAGCGATCAACGTGGCGAGCGCGCGCGGCGGCCGGATCCGATTTCCCCTGCCCCCCATGACCGCGCTCCCGTCATGCGTACCCGCGGCGAACGACGGCGGGTGGATCGCGTCTGACCGTGAACAACCGCAGCTCCTCGGTGCAGACGTGGGCGGTGAGCCCCCAGCGCTGCATCGACTCGCCGAGGCCCTGCTCGGCGGCGACGAAGTGGCGCGTCCCCTTGTCCGGGCAGAGCGCCACGAAGCGCCGCGGCTCCTTGAGCCGATCGAGGATCGCGTTGACCCCGTAGACGATGTCGGTCGGCCGCGTCGGCTTGGCGGGGCGCGCCGGGCCGTCGAGGCGTCGGTGCCGCTCCTGCCGCGTCAGCATCACCTGCTCGCGGCCGCAGCTCAGGACCAGCGCCTTGTCGAAGTCGCGCAGCTCGATGCGCGGCAGGTCCGGCCACGCGTTCTCGATGCCGCGCAGCACCGCGGCCGGCGGCGCGTCCCGCCCGGTGCCCACGATGCGGTCGCACTGACGGCGCCACATCGCCTCCACCATCAGCCCGTCGGTCGCCCCGTAGTAGGCGGTCAGGAGCATCGACATCGCCTCGCGGCTCGAGGCGCCCGGGCGCGCGGCGGTGATCGAGCGCGAGGCGTCGACCGGGTCGAGCTCCCGCAGGAGCCCGGCGCGCTGGGCCAGCTCGATCCAGGTCCGGTGCCGCTCCTCGCTGGTCACGAACGCCGCGCTGGTGCCCCCCTGGTCCATGCCGACGAAGGTGCCGACGCTGCGCTTCACCAGGCTGCGCCCTCCTACGGCTGGCCGCGGCGTGGGCGCACTCGTCCACTTGTCTTCCAGATTACGGAAGTGCATCACGTTCCCCCCTCGTGACTCGATGCCCGTTGCACGAGCAACGCACGTGCCGTCGGCGCCGCGCGTGTCCGAGTCCGATCGCGCGCGAAAAGCTTGCGCGCCGTGTCGGGGGCTCCGCTGCCCCCGCCCGGGGTCAGGGGGCGGCGGCCGGCGCCGTGAATTCGAGGTCGTGGAGCTCGATCCCGAGGCCGTCGCCGGGGCCGAGGTTCCGCAGGACGATCTTCAGGACCTGCGCGCGCTCGACGTGGATGCGCGCGTCGCTCTTGGCCGAGGTCGCGCGCACCTCGCCCCTCTCGACGTACGCACCGGCGGACGTCTCCAGCGTGGGCACGACCTCGACGCCGTCCGCGCCGAGGGTCAGGCGCTCCTCGATCTGCCTCGCCGGCTCGAACGAGAGCCATTCCATGCCGATCACCACGTCGGTGACGACCCGCCCGAAGTCCAGCGCGATGGCCATCTCCTCGCCGGGAGGCGCCGTGAGCCACAGGACGGTCGCGTCCCCCGAGCGCGAGGCCAGCGCCGCCTCCGCCCGCGCGTCCGGGCCGCCTTCCACGAACGCGGCCACGTCCCCGCATTCGGTCGGGTACGCGTCCGGCACCGGCGCGCCGACCGGCTCGCGGTCGAGCGGGAGCCGCAGCCGAGCGGGCAGCGCGCAGGGCGGCCCTGCGTCTTCGAGCCCTGCGTCCTCGAGCCCTCCGTCGTCGACGGATACCGCCGCGTCGACCGACGCATCGACCGGAGCCGCGTCGCGGGTGACGGCGGCGTCGGGCGCGGAGGACGGGTCCACGTCCAGGACGAGACCGCACCCTCCGGCGCAGACCAGAGCGGAGACGAACAGCAGGCTTCGCATCGGTGAGCGCGACGAGCATACACGACCGATGCGGTACCCTCGCCGCTCATGGAGAGGACCCAGATGAGCCACCGAACAGCGCGCGCCCTCGCCTTCGCGCTCCTCACGCTCCTCGGCTGCGACGAGCCGGAGCCGGCGGCCGCGCCTTCACCCGAGGCGCCCGAGCCGGAGGCCGAGGCCACGCCGCAGGAGGGGCCCCCACCCGACCCGAACGAAGCCTGCGCGCGGGTCATCGTCGTCTCGTGGGCCGGCGCGGTCGCGGCCGCCGACGACGTCACCCGGACCGAGGCCGAGGCGCGCGCGCGAGCCGACGCCCTGCGGACGCGGATCGCCGACGGTGAGGCCTTCGCAGACGTCGCCCGGGCCGAGAGCGACGCCAGCGCCACCGGCCCCCGCGGCGGGCTCATGGGAACCTACGCGCGCGCCGAGTGGCCCGAGATCCACGCGCCGATCCGCGACCCGATCTTCGCGCTCCACGAGGGCGAGCTCGGCGAGCCCATCCGCGCGCCCTACGGCTGGGTCGTCGCGCAGCGCTGCCCGGTCGAGAAGGTCCACACGCGCCACATCCTCGTGCGCTTCGAGGGCGCCCGGAACGCCGACGACGTCGAGCGCACCCGCGAGGAGGCGCAGGCCCTCGCCACCGACCTGCGCGGCCGAGCCGTCGAGGACGGCGCCGACTTCGCGGCCCTGGCCCGCGAGCACAGCGAAGACGCGAGCGCCGAGCGCGGCGGCGACGTCGGCTCCCTCGGCCGCGGCCGCCTCGCCCCCGCCTACGAAGAGGCCGCCTTCGCGCTCGCCCCGAACGAGGTGAGCGAGGTCGTCGAGACCGAGTTCGGCTTCCATGTGATCCAGCGGCTCCCGGACCCGCGGTAGGCTCGGAGGTGGGAGGCCCATGGCGACGAACGACTGGTGCGGTGTCCTCGGGATCGAGCGTCCCGACCTCGCGGCGTTAAAGGATCACCGCGACGCGAACACCTACGCCCAGCTGATCGTGGCGCTCCTGGAGCACGACGCGCCGATGACCCTGGCCGAGGTGGCGCAGCGCTTCGAGGGGGCCGGCGTCGCCCCTCGCGATCGCGCGCTCCGCTCGCTCAAGCGCTGCAAACCGGGGCGCGCGCCCGTCTACCGCGACGGTGACCACTACACCCTCGATCCCCACGACGCCGAGCTGGATCTCTGGGTCTTTCGGCTCGGGCTGCGCCCACCGCCCGCGCCGGGGCAAGGGGAGTCGATCCAGCGTCGCAGGGCGGAGCACGCGCGAGAGCTCGCGGCGATGACGCGGGCGCTTCTCGTGGGCTTTCCGGCGAAGGCCCCGAGGGCGGTCACGCTCCTGGACGTCACCGAGCGCACCGTCCACACCTTCGTCGACGAGGAGCTGCAGGAGCTGCGTCGACGCGTGGCCGGCTACGGCATCGTCGCCGCCGAGGACGTCCGCTCGCTCCTCCGCGCTCTGCAGGTCGAGCCCGATGGGATGCGCCTCGGCGAGCTGAGCCCGCCGCAGAAGACCATGACGGTCGACCGCCGAGGCAGGACCCTGAAGATCACCACCGCGATGCTCGTGCAGGGCTCGTGCGGCATCGGCCGCCCGTTCGGCGACCCGAAGACCCTCGAGGGCTACCTCGCGAAGGGCGAGATGACGAAGCTCCGCCGCCGCCTGGAGGCCGACGCCAAGTCTCTCTACGCCCTCTACGAGTACGCTCGGACCCAGGGCTGCGTGCGCTTGCGCTGGGGTTTCCTCGACGAGCTCATCCCCGCCCCCTGGGTCCACCGCGACGAGCCAGTGCTCCACCACCTGAAGGCCGAGGCGCTCGAGCGCGGCGCAGGGCTCGAGGTCGTCCTGGGCAAGGCGCCGAGCTGGAGCGATCCCTGGTCCCGCGTCCAGCGCCTGCGGGTGCTCCCGGACCCTTCCGGATGGGACACGTTGCTCGTCGACGAGCGCGGGTCCGTGGTCGACGACGCCGAAGTGCAGCGGGCGAGGCTCGCGTCCGGCCACGCTGCCCCCTCCCGCGGCGTCAGGTCTTCGCGGTGAGCCTCACCTCGTGGCCGCGACCGTACTTCGAGCCGGGTGGAGGTGACGCTCAGGTGCTCTACGCCGTGTTCGGGGACTTCGACGAGCTCGGCCCCCTCCACGCGAAGGCGTACCGTTCGGAGGGGCCGCCCCACGGAGTGGAGCTCACGAGCTACGTCGGCCCCGAGCGTCGCGACGTGCTGGATGGCTTCCGCTCTGGCTGGGCCTGGGACCGGTTCGCGACGGACTCCCCGGAGCTCGCAGCCGCCGTCGCGGGCGCTCCTCGATGCCTGCTTCTGCGAGGCGTGGTCACGGACCCGGGCACCCTGGACTACTTCCGCGACGTCATCGGGCTGATCGCCTACCTGAACGACGCTGGAGGGCTCGCCGTGTACGACGCCCAGATCCTGAGATGGTGGTCGGCCGAGGAGTGGCGCGAGGCCGTGTTCGCGCGCGGCGACCTCCGGCCCAGTCAGCACGTGGCCATCTCGTTCACCGACGACGACGCAGACCGAGGTCGCTGGTACCACACCCGCGGGATGAGGAAGTTCGGGCGACCGGACCTCAGCGTCACGCATGTCCCCGAGGGCATGGATGACGGCGCGATCGATCTGATCGTGCGGTTCATCGAATTCCAGGCGCTGGGCGGCCACGTCTCCGAGGGCCAGGAGATACGCGTCGCCGGTCTCCCGCCCGGCCTCCAGTGTCGTCACGCGGGCGACGCGGAGGACGTCGACTTCAACAACTCCCACATCGAGATCGCCTGGCCGGAGAGCACCTGAAGTCGCCTCCGTGCACCGAGGACGACCGCCGAGCGATGAGCTCCGCTTCTTCGGCTCGGTCGGCCTCGCGTCGGTAGAGCGGCCGCTTGGCGGCTATCGAGGCGGGGCGATAGAACGGCGGGCAGGACGAGCGACATGGGCACCGACCGCGAGCGATTCCGGGAACACGGAGAGCGACGACTCGACTTCATCGATGAAGTCCTCGTGGAGTGCCCGCGGTGCCAGGAGTGCGCGGTTCACCGTCCCGTCGGTCCGGTCGAGGACAGGCCCGGAGCCATGATCTTCGCCCCGCGGCGGCTCGTGTGCTCCAGCTGTGGGTACACCAAGGACTGGGCCGAGCGGTCGCTCGTCGGCCTCTCGTCCACGGAGCCCTTCGACGACTACTTCGCGCTCCCCATCTGGCTCCAGGAGCGATGCGGAGGCGAGGTCATCTGGGCCTACAACGAGCGTCACCTCTCCTTCCTCGAGAGCTACCTCGGTGCCCGCCTCCGAGAGCGCTCAGCCGATCCCGAGCACGGGTGGTCCAATCGCTCGATGGCGAGTCGACTGCCCGCGTGGATGAAGAAGGCGAGCGCTCGAGACGACGTGGTGCGCGCGCTGTCCAAGATGCGGGCAAAGCTGCGCAGGACGCAGTGACGGGATGAGCTCGAGAGTCGACCCGGACGAGCGGTAGGCCGCGGCCCGCCCACGGCGGGGCTCAGAGCACGTCCCAGTCCGCGCCAGGAGCGGCGAATCCGGCGAGACGGCCCAGAGCGGTGCGTCCTTGCCACCGCTCGATGAGCTCCTGCTGGCGGTCGCGCCAGTCGTGGTACGCGGCGTCGTCCTCGACGAACAACTGGCTCTTCAGCAGAGCCGCGTCGTCGTCGTCGCGAGTCTCCTCGTTGCGCTCCAGGACCGAACGCAGGAAGTCATCGATCAGAGCAGACTCGAGCAGGTGCTCACGGAGGCGCAGGTGGAAGACGGCCGCCCGGAGCAGGTCCGACTCCCCACGACGACCCCGAGCGCACGCCCGTGCCAGCACTCGTAGTGTTTCGGGGCGCCAGCCGTGACGCTCGAAATAGGTGAGTAGCGGCCGAGGAAGGAACACGGGATAGAGCGGGTCGATCCCCGACAGGAAGATCTCCAGGGTCTCGGAGCACGCGACGTCGGCGAGTGCGAGCGAGAAAGCGGCGTAGTACGACGCGGGGCGGAGGTCGTCGTGCCACGCGTACAGTCGCCCGCCGTTCCCGCTCGTGAGAGTGCTCCAGTAGCGGACGAATAGGCTCACGTCGGCACGCAGCTCGGGCAACGTCGCAGCCCGCTCGAAGAACGCGCGTTCGCTCAGGTGCTCACCGCCGATGCTCGCCTCGAACCGGACCTCGGGCTCTGCGCCGGATCGAAGAAGCCAACCTTCCGCTTCCCCGCTCTGGGCGATGAGCTCGGAGAGCGCCGCGCCGAGCGTGGGTGCACTGGCCGATACGACCCACCGGCATTCGTCACGACCGTAGATTCGAGGCACGCTGGGCGAGACTAGCAGCGGGCCCAACCAGTAGCGGGCGCCGTCGGACCATCAGACCGGCATCCTCGGTGGCGCGCGCTGGGGGTGCAGCCCGCGGCGGCGGCCCAGTGGTGGCGGTGGACACGAAAACGCCGCCCCCGTCGTTCGACAGGGGCGGCGAACCCTTACAGCCGTGCAGGCTCAGCTCCCCATTCTTGTCCGCCCCGCGAACTCGTCTGACGGAGACTCCCTCCGTATTAACCACAGTTACCTCGTCGAAAACACTACGGTTTGGAGTGCGGCGGCGGTCGTCGACGGGCACCTGGTGCCTCCGCTGCGGGCGCCCTGGGAGTGCACAGGATAGCGCGATCGTCGCGCCCCGGGGGAGATGCTCCGCGAGCCAGGTAGCGGTGCACCGCACAGCGGGGGTCCGGGGGCATGGTCGCGCTGACGCAGCTGGGCGGCCGCACGGGCGGAGCACCTCGTCTGTGCCGCAAGACGGCGATCAGGCTGGCGCCACGGAAGACTTCTAGGCTCGCGGCGGCGAGCTCGTCGACCGACCTACTCGAAGACCGTGAATTCTGCCGGCCCGGCGTCACGGAGTGCGCACTCGCGGGTGCTGGAGTCGAGACAGGAAGGAGGATCCGATGAACCTGCGTGTCTGTTCTGCCCTCTCCCTGGGCCTGCTCGGTTGCGCCGGGGCCATGCCCAGCGACGGCCCCCGGACTCCGTCGCCCGCACTCGTCGTCGAGCTGCAGTACGACCCCGAGATGGACCCGATCATACCGGCGGAGAGCGGTCGCGGGCGGCTCATGGGTAGCGGCCTGGGTGAGGTCCACGGCGCGGTCGAGGGTGACGTCCGATGGACCCTCTTCGAACAACAGAGTGCGACGAGCTGCGAGCTCCAGCTCGTCGGTGTCATCTCGACCAACGGTGGCGATGAGCTTCGGTTCGAGGCCATCGGCTACGGAAACCGACCACGCTCGAGCTCGCCACGCTGGGACATGACCGCGTCGGCCGCGTTCACGGGCCAGGCGGGAAACGGCTCACCGTTGGCTGGGCGCGTCGCGGCCTGGGTGGGCTTCTTCGATGCGCGCACGGGACGACATGAGTACCAGGTGCATCTGCCGCCGCGCGACGGGGGCGGCGCATGAAGGCGGCGAGCGAGAACGATGTCACGGCCGAGCGCGTCCTGCGTACAGGTCTCGTGGACACCCTTGCCGAACAGACGCGGGCGGCCGCCGCCCTCTACCTCGAGCACGCCCCCTCCATCGAGCGCATCGCACGCCTCGAGGGCCTCGACGAGTCCGCGGCCGACGATCTCGTTCAGCGTACGTTCTTGAAGCTGCTTCCAGCGCTCGATCGCGCCGACGATGGGCGGCCGCTCGGGCCCTATGTTGCGACCGTCGCGCGCAACCTGTTGCGGAACGACCGACGCCAGCGCGGCACGCAACGGCATGCGACAGCGAGCCTGGCGCTGGGCGAAGAGCTCCGACGACGCGAGGACCCGCCCGACTACCACCTCGATGCGGCGGCGCTGCTCGGCCAGGTGCAGGTCTGGTTGCGGACGCTGCCCGATGAGCAGCGGCGCGTCCTCGTCGCGACGCGAATCGAGGGGCGCTCGTATGCCGAGCTCTCCAGCGAGCTCGGCAAGTCCCCTGCGGCGCTCCGTCAGATGGTGCGCCGCGCCGTGAGAGCGCTCTGCCTCTCGCTCGGGTTCGATCCGAACGACGACGAATGCACCGCGGGCCCTTGCCCGTGGTGTGCTGGCGCGGAGCCCGCGACCCGACGACCCGCAACCACGGAGGCCTGCTGATGGTTACGTCATCGAAGATCGAGGCGGATGTCATGGTCGAGCTCGGGCAGGCGGTCAGAGAGAGCTTCCCCGTCCTCGACGAGGACGCACAACGCGTATCCCTCGCCCTGTATCGAGAGCTCGCGCGCGGCCGCCCGGTCAACCTCGATTCGCTCGCTCGATCGCCGGGCCTGCCGACCGCCGAACGGGTCCGGACCCTCGTCGAGGAGTGGCCCGCGGTCTACAGGGACGAGCTTGGCCAGGTCATCGGCTACTGGGGCCTCGCCCTCGGCGGCACCGGACACGGTGTCGACGTCGACGGCGTGAAGCTCACGACCTGGTGCGCGTGGGACACGCTCTTCCTTCCGCAGATCCTGGCGACGGAGGTTCTCGTCGACAGCCCGTGCCCCGTCACCGCAGAGCGCATTCGTCTCCGGGTGGGGCCCGGCGGGATCCTCGAGACGAGTCCGCCTCGCCCCGTGCTCTCGTTCCTCGATCCGACCGACAAGATCGGTGACGGCGTGATCAGCGCGTTCTGCCACCACATCCACTTCTTCGCGGACCGGCAGGCGGGGGAGCGCTGGACGGCGGATCGGCCGGAGGCGATCCTGCTCGAGCTCGAGCAGGGATGGGCGCTGGCCGAGGCCTCGAACCGCGCGCGGTATCCGCTCGCGCTGCGCTGACGCCAGCGCTACGAGGACGGAACTGCGAAGCGCGCGGGCTCCTCCGCGAAGCGCCCCGCGCACCCAGCGCAGCACACGTAATACGAGCGGCGCTCGTGCTCCACGAGCGGCCGCTCCTCGCTGGCGCGAAAGACCGCGCCCGACACGGGACAGCGCACTAGGTCGCCGACCTCGGCTCCGGGCTGGGCGACGATGTCGGCCTCGTCGAACGCCTCGCTCGTGCCGCACGCGGCCTGACAACCGGCAAAGTCGGGATCGGGGCCCGTGCTGGTGGCCGTCGTTTCCGAAGGCGGGGCGGCGGGCTCGGATGCGGCCTCGCATCCGACGAGGAGGGCCACGGTCACGAGCCCGAGCACGATGATCGTCCTGTCACCGCGCACGAGGCGCCTCCCGTCGTGCGGAGAAGCCGGCGTCTTCGACCGCGCGGATGATCCCCGGGACATCGACCCGGCGTGCGTCGTAGCGCACGACGGCCCGCCGCTGGTCGAAGGTCACATCGGCCGAGATGACCCCGTCGAGCCGTCCCAGGACGTCTTCGAGCCGCTCGGCGCAGGAGCCGCAGTGCATTCCCTCGACCTCGAGACTGACGCTAGCGGATCTCTGCGCTTCGGCGGTGGCCGTCAGCGCCGCAGCGAACGCGAACGTGGTGAGAACGCCCACCCATTTCGAGCCCGTACCATGAGTCATCGTCTTGTCCCCCAATCCAGCCAGCGGGTGTTTCCGAGCCACCTACGCGTGGAACACAGCGCCGTGACCGACACGAAACCGCGTCACCGGGCCGGCCTCCCCGTGATGCGTGCGCCGACCGCAGACGCGAGGGACCCGCCGAGCACGCCCGCGGCAAGGCCGAGGAGGCTGCCCACGGAAAACGGCGTGCAGGTGAGGTAGAGCGCGGGGCCGACGGCGCCGATGACGGCGATCGCAGCGAGCCCGGTTCGCGCTCCCGGCCCCGTGTCGTGAGCCCGCTGCATCGCCCACGTGAGCAGCCCCCCGAAGAGGAGCCCGGTCAGCGTGAAGACGGCGATCGACTCGCGCAGCCCGATCCCGCCGGACAGGGAGCGGCACGCCTCGCACGCCACGGCCTCGGAGGGCAGCGGGCAGATCAGGACGGTCCCCACGGCGATGGCGAGCCCCGTCAGCCCCCAAACGGTAGAGCGCTGCTTCGCGACCGCGCCACGGATGAGGTGAACCGCCCCGGTGAACGCGACCGCAAGGACGCCGCCGCAGAGCGCGAGCTGGGCCCAGCTCCCGTGGTGGGCGTCGTCCCGTGTCGCGGTGAGGATGACCCCGAGCGCGGCCAGCCCGAGCCCGAACACGGCCGAGGAGATCCAGGTCGCGACGGGGGACGGCTCGGCGAGATCGTCTGCGACGCGAGCGACGAGGCGCTCTTCCAGCGCGCGGGATGGGAGCTCGGTCGGGCCGCCGAGGAAGTCACTCACCGAGTCGACGGATGCCGCCATCGCTGCGCACTCCGCGCAGCCCGCGAGGTGCTCCTCGAGGCGGCGCCCGGACGGCAGATCCAGACCGCCCGCCGCGCGATCCAGGATGGCCTCCAGGGCCTCCGGGCACTCCAACATGTGGGACGGTTCGCTCACGACTCCTTCGCGGTACGACGCTGCGCGGTGTTCGTGACATCGGCGCCCCGATCTTCTCGCAGCGCCTCGGCCAAGCGCCGGAGGCCCCGATGGACGTTCTGGCGGATCGCGGCCTCCGAGCGGTCGAGTGCGGTCGCCGCGTCCGTGTAGCTCATGCCGCCCACTCGGATGGCGAGCACCGCCTCGCGCTGCGCGTCGGGAAGCTCTCGAAGTGTCTGCTCGAGCCGCTCGGCGGTGCGCGCCGCCTCGTGCTCCTCATCCGGCCGGACAGCGCGTCGTGCCTCGGCCAGGATCGCGAGCTCCCCGACCGCGGCGATGCTGCGGCTCGAACGCCGGCCGCGGTCCCGCACGAGGTTCAGGGCGATGGTGACGAGCCACGGCCGCAGCGGCCGATCGAGCGCGACGCGCCCCCGCGCTTCGTGGAAGCGCAGGAACGTCGCTTGGACGAGGTCCTCCGCCTCGCTCTGGTCCATACCGGACATCCTCCCGAGGCGAAGCACGCGCCCGGCGTGCCGGCGGTAGAGCCGACGGAACGCCTCGACGTCCCCGTCGCGGTAGCGCCGGAGAAGCTCCCCGTCGGCCTCGTCTTCGCCTCTCATCGCCTCCCGCAGAGCCTCGCACGCTGGCGCGCTCAGGAGGCCGGCAGCTCCACGGCGAGGCGGCGTTCCATCGGGAAGCAGCCGTTCTCGGCGCAGACGGCGAACTCGACATCGACCACGCAGCGGTGCCGACCAGCGCGGCGCGGGGTGAACGGTACAGCGAACCGCGCCTCCTCGCCGTCGAGGCGCGCCGCATCGCGTCTGGAGAGGTCGCCCCGTGGCAGCTCGATGCCCTCGGCTCCCTCGACCACCACACGGTAGGGATAGTGCGCCTCCATCTCGAAGTCCGCGCCTGGGTGTAGGGTCACGTGGAAGGTGCCCTCCTCGCCGACGGCGTACGTCTCGTCCACATCGAGCCGGAGCTCGAACCGCGGCTCTCGCAGGACCAGGCCTTCGGCGTCGAGCGCGCGCGCCTCGGGCTCCGCGACAGCGGATGGAGCTCGGACGCCCTCGGCCGGCGTCGGGGCCGGCTCGTGGCAGCCCAAGACCATCAACGCGCACGCGAGAGTCGAAAACGGGGATCGATGCACGCGGCTAGTACGCTCGGAGGCCGTCGCTGTGACACCACTCCACGAATCTGCGGAATCCGTGTCACAGGGCGACGCGCCTCGCGTACCCCGGGTGTCATGAGCAGCGAATCCAACGAGAAGAAGGGCTGGGCGGCCGGAGCCAGCGTCGTGGGCGCCGTCGGCGCGGCGGTGGCGGGCGCAGCGTGCTGCGTGGGCCCGCTCATCGTAGCGGTCCTCGGAGTCGGCGGAGCCGGAGCCATGGTCGCACTGGCCCCGTACCGCCCGTTCTTCATGGCGGGTACCGCCTTGATGTTGGGCGTCGGTTTCTTCCTCGTCTACCGCCGGAGGCCGGTGCCGGCCGCCACCGGCGATGCGTGCGGATGCGACGAGCCCGCTCCCAAGCGGAAGCGCGACCTCGCCAAGGTGATGCTCTGGGTCGCCACGGTGCTGGTCGTCGGCTTCACCGTCTCGCCTTACGTGATCGGAGCCATCGCGGATGCGTCCGACGGCGGTCGGGGGGCCGAGATCGCGGATACGAGCGCACGCCGAGTCCAACTGAGCGTGGCCGGCATGGACTGCGCCGCGTGCGGCGTCGGCATTCAGCGGGCGATGGAGCCGGTCGGCCCTTACCGTGACTTCCAGCTCGACCTCGAGGCGGGCACGGTCTCCTTCGCCTATGACGGAGACGAGGAGGTCGCGGGGCGATTCGCCAGCGCCATCCGTGACATCGGATACGACGTCGGGGAGCCGGCTTTCCTGTGAGGACGCGATGAAGACCGAACGACGATGGGTGCTCGGGATCGAGGGCATGACTTGCGGTGGCTGTGCTCGCGGACTGGACGCCGCGCTCACCGAGCTCGAGGGCGTACGGGACGCGAGCACGAGCTATCCCGAAGGGCGCAGCCTCGTGGTCGCGACGGCGGACCTCGATCGTGCCGCGTTTGCGGCGGTGGTGGAGAAGAAGGGCTACACACTGACCAGCGCCGAGTCCGACGAGGTGCTCGGCGACGCGCGAGACGCGTACGACCTCGCGATCATTGGCAGCGGCTCTGCCGGCGTGGCAGCGGCAATCCGCGCGGCGGAGTCGAATGCTCGCGTCGCCATCGTCGAGGCCGGGGTGCTCGGCGGTACCTGCGTCAACGTGGGCTGTGTGCCGTCCAAGACGCTCATCCGCGCCGCCGAGGCCCGTCACCGCGCCACGAGGGTGCCGTTCGCCGGGATCCAAACCAGCGCGGGCGAGGTCGACCTCTCGGCCGTCGTCGCGCAGAAGGACGAACTCGTCGCGGAGCTTCGGCAGGCCAAGTACGTCGACGTGCTCGCCGCCTACCCCAGCGTGTCGATCATCCGAGGTCGTGCGCGCTTCTCGCCCTCGGGCGCGCTCCTCGTGGACGAGGTCCCCGTTCGTGCCAACAAGGTCCTGATCGCCACCGGTTCCAGTCCCACCGTGCCGGCGATCGAAGGCCTCGCGGACACCCCCTACCTCACGAGCACCGAGCTCATGGAGCTCCCGCGACGACCCGAGCATTTGATCGTCCTCGGCGCCGGATACGTCGCCCTCGAGCTGGGCCAGGCCTTCGCACGCCTCGGCTCGCGGGTGACCGTCCTCGCGCGCTCGCGCCTGCTCAGCTCCGACGATCCCGAGGTCGGCGACTCCCTTGCCGAGCACCTCCGAGCGGAGGGCGTCGAAGTGAGGCTAGGCGTGACCGTCCAGCATGTCGATCACTCGAAGCACGGCTTCGTCCTGCGTGTCCAGGACTCGGAGACATCGATCGAGCTACGCGGCGACCAGCTCCTCGTCGCGACGGGGCGGCGGCCGAACAGCGGCGGTCTCGGCCTCGAGGAGGTCGGCGTCGAGCTCGGGGCTGGGGGCGAGATTCTCGTGGACGAGCACCTGCGCACGAGCCGAGCCGCTCTCTACGCCGCAGGAGACGTGACGGGCGACCCGTCGTTCGTCTATGTCGCCGCCTATGCGGGAAACCTCGCGGCTGACAACGCCATCAACGACGCGGGTCGTTCATACGACGTCCGGACCGTACCCGCCGTCACGTTCACGGACCCGGCGGTCGCCTCCGTAGGCATCACCGAGGCCGAGGCGCGTGCCCAGGGCATCGACGTCATGGTCTCGACGCTGCCGATGTCCTACGTGCCCCGCGCCGTCGCGGCGCGTGATACGCGAGGCTTCATCAAGCTCGTCGCCGATCGAGAAACCAAGCTCTTCCTCGGTGCGCGCATCGTCGCTCCCGAGGCGGGCGAGCTGATCCAACCGATCGTCATGGCGATGAAGTTCGGCATCCGGACTGACCAGATGGCCGGGCTGCTCTTCCCGTACCTGACCGCGGTCGAGGGGCTGAAGCTGGCCTGTCAGGTCTTCGACAAGGACGTCACCAAGCTCTCGTGCTGCGCGGCGTAGTTCGGCTGGGCCCAGCCGAGCGCGGACATCTCCCCCGTACATGGGAACACGGATGCCGGCGTGCGGAACCGAGACCTCATTCTGATCGTGGTTGCGACGCCGTGAGTCAGGTCTCAACTCCGTCGGCCGCGAGCTCGGCCGCCGTCGCCCGCCGCGCGACGGTCCCAGGCGGGTTCTCGAACCAGCCGGGGTCGTCGTAGTTCGTGAGGTTCTCGCGCACCTTGAGGATGGTGAACATCCCACCCATGTCGATGTTACCGAAGGCACCCGGTCCACCGCGCATCGGGATGCTGTTGTCCGGGACGGGCATCTCCATGTCGCCCATCCCTGCCATGCCGCTCTGGCCCATCGTCATGTAGCCGGGCACGAGGCTCCGCACCCTTCGATCGAAGCGCTGGGTGTCGGCGCCGATCATGTTGGGGAAGTCGTGGCCCATCTGGTTCATCACGTGGTGGGTCATGTGGCAGTGCATCGCCCAGTCGCCTGGGTGCTCTGCGACGAACTCGATCACGCGACAGCTCCCCGTAGGGACGATCACCGTCGTCGCGGGCTGCCGCGCCGAGCGCGGGAACATGCCGCCATCGGAGCCTGCGATGTCGAACGAGTAGCCGTGGAGGTGAATCGGGTGATTGTCCATGCCGCTGAGGTTTCCGAAGCGCATCCGCACGAGGTCACCGCGCCGCGCCACGAGCGCGTCGGTCCCGGGGAAGCACTTGCTGTTCATCGTCAGGACGTTGAAGTCGGCCATCTCGAGAGGGTTCGGCGTCGACGCCCCGATCGGGATGCCCCACTCGCTGAGCATGATGGCGAAGTCTCGGTCCGGCTGGCGTCCGGTCGGCCGGCGCGGGTGCACGATCAGCATGCCCATCATGCCCATCGCCATCTGGGTCATCTCGTCCCAGTGGGGGTGGTACATGAACGTCCCAGGGTGCTGGAACGTGAACTCGTAGCGAAACGTCTGGCCGGGCGGGATCGGGTGCTGGTTCAGACCGCCGACCCCGTCCATGCCGCTCGGCAAGATCACCCCGTGCCAGTGCACGGTCGTGGGCTCCCGGAGGTGGTTCGTCACGTAGATCCGAACCTGGTCGCCCTCGACGGCCTCGATCGTGGGACCGGGCGTCGAGCCGTTGTAGCCCCAGCAGTTCGCCTCGAGCCCGGGACAGAACGTGTTGCGCACCTCCTCGGCGACGAGGTGGAACACCTTGGCGTCACCGACGCGGCGCCACGGAAGCGCGGAGACGTTGGGCGTGACGACGGGTCGGTAACGCCCGTCCTCGGGGTGAAGCTGCGCTGGAGGGCGTGGCGACCGCGCCTCCTGCGCTTCGCTCGAGCCGCCCTTGAGGGCGATCGCGGTGGCGGCCGCCGCGGCGGCGCCCGAGACGAAGTCCCTACGGTTCATGTCAGTGTCCTCCTCCGCCGTCCCCCGCGCTCATCGATGGGATCGTGACCGAGCCCATGTCCATGACGAGCCGGCCAGCGAGAATCTGTTCCAGCGCCGCGCGCGCGGCCCAGTAGTCGTAGAGCGACTCGACGTAGTCTCGCCCGGTGTCGATCAACGCGCGCCGCGCCTGCAGCAGCTCGAAGACCCCGAGCGCCATCGCGTTGTAGCGGACGAGCGACTGCTCGAGCGCCTGCTGTCGGACCGGCAGAAGGGTCGACCGATAGAACCGCGCCCTTCGCTGGGCGTTGAGGTAGCTCGCGCGCGCGCGCCTCACCGCGGATCGAACCCGCACCGCGGTGTCCACGTAGCCGTGCTGCGCCATTCGCAGCTGCGCCGAGCTGCGCGCGACGCGTCCTTGCCCCTGGTCGAACAAGGGCAGCTCGATCTCCACGGTCGGCCCCGCCCTCCACAAACCCTCTTCGCGCTCGACCGCGATACCAGCGCGGATCTCCGGGATGAGCCCCGCGGTCCGCGCGAGCCCGACGCGCCGCGCGTGCGCCTCGATCCGATTCCGCTGCTCGAGCAGCTCGAGGGAGCGCTCGACGGCGAGCGGCTCGATCTCCTCGAGCTCCGGGTCGTCGTCGATCGGCTCCGCGAGCCGACCCTCGAGCGCCCAAGAGGTCGCCTCTCCGCTCAGACCCATCACGACGTGGAGGCGCTCGCGACTCATGAGGGCCGCCAGCTCGGCCTGGACGAGCGCGATGCGAGACTCCTCGTACAGCGCGCGCTGCTGCGTCACGTCGAGCTCGATGATGTTGCCCGCTTCGCGAAGCGCCTGCGCGGCCTCGTACGACGCGCGGAGTGTCTCGACCACCTGTTGATACAGCCCGACGAGCTGGAGATCGGCTTGATGCCGATAGAAGGCGATGCGCGCCTCGTACGCGAGGTCCATGACCGCGCCCGCGGCCGCGGCCCGGGCGGACGCCAGCTCCGCGTCGGCGACGCTTCGCCGGATCGGCATGCGGATCACGTCGGCGAGGTCGACCATGAACGAGCCGCCCAGGTCGGCGACCTGGTCCGTGTCGGTGAAGAAGTGCACGTCGAAGTCGACCGAAGGGTTCTCGACGAGGCTCGCCTGCAGCAGATCGGCGAGAGCGACGTCCAGAGACTCAAGCTCACCTTGGAGGCGTGGGCTCTGCGCCAGCGCGACCTCGACCGCGCCCTCCGCGTCGAGGGGGCGGCGCAAGCGACGTTCCGCGAGCTGTTCCAGGGTCGCGGAGCGAGCGGGCGCCCGGTCCTCGACGCGGACCTGTACCCCGGTCCGCGCGCGCACGTCGCTCGCGACGTCCCGCACTGCTCCCGCGCTCGAGAAGCACCCGGCACACACCGCCGCGGCCGCAATGGCCACAACGACCGAGCGACGATCAGTGAGCATCGTGCGCCTCGGGATCGCGCTCCGCGGCCTCTCCTGCGCTCTCGTCGGCGCTTTCGTTCGCGGGCATGCCGTGACCTCCATGGTGGGCGTGCTGTCCACCGTCGTCGGGGCCCTCCGGCTCGGGCGCCGGGTCATCCTCGAGCGCCGTGGCGATCGCTGGAGCCTCCGCGCTCGGCGCCTGAGGTCGAGTCGGGGACGTCGGCCCGTATCCAGGGTCGGCGCTCGCACACCCCGCGAGCAGAACAAAGCAGACGGCCACCAAACGCATCGCGGCCTCGTAGCAGGAGCGACTCCGCGCGCAATCCTGTATCTCGGTACACGGTTGGCGAGCAAGAGCATCCGTGTACGCTGCGTGGGATGGTGGAACACCGCGCCGACCCGACCCCCGAGCTGGCGGCGAGGCTGCCGCGTTGAGTCGGGAGCCGAACGGGCACCTTCGACCGCGAGCCGCCCGCACTCGACTCGGCTCCCCGGCGGTCGCGTTCGGAGTCTCCATCCTGCTGGCCGCGACTCCTGGATGCGGCGACTCGCGTCGAGCCACCGCGCCGAACGCGTCGCCGGAGACTTCCGCCGGCGCAGCGCCAGCGGGAATCGAGCTCCGGCCGATCGATCCCCCGGCGGAACCTGGCGCGATCGCTCTGAGCCCGGCACCGGGCCGCGATGCAATCTTGGCGACCTGGATCGAGCCGGCGGCCGAGGACGTTCATCGAGTGCGCTTCGCGACGCTGTCGGGATCCCCACCTCATTGGGGGCCCGCGGCCACGGTGATCGAGTCCGAGCGAGTCCTGCCCAACTCGGTCGACTTCCCGATCCCCGCTCGCGCCGCGGACGGCGCCTTCTACGCGACGCTGCTCATGCGCGGGACGTCGCGGCACGCGTCTCACGTTCACCTGGCCCGCTCGACCGACGGGGCGAGCTGGCGAGACCTCGGCCCCGTGCACGAGGATCGCAGCGACACCGAGCACGGGCACGCCTCGCTCTTTCGCGACGGCGCGTCCCTTCGCGCCCTCTGGCTCGACGGACGGGCCACCGCGGACGGAGGCTCGATGGCGATCCGAACCGCGCTGGTCGGTCCGAACGGCGCGCTCAGCGCCCGGGAGACCCTCGATGAGCGGGTGTGCGATTGTTGCCAGACGGCCGGGACGAGCACGTCGGATGGTGCCTTCATCGCGTATCGAGATCGCGGCGTGACGGAGGTTCGCGACATCGCCTCGGTACACCGCGCGGACGGAGCCTGGAGCGCCCCGGCCACGGTGCACGACGACGGCTGGACCATCCGCGGCTGCCCCGTGAACGGCCCGCAGACCGACGCGCGCGGGCGCGCGGTGGTGGTGGCTTGGTACACGGACGCCGAGGCCGGGCCGCGCGTGAGGGCGGCCTTCTCGGACGACCGGGGAGCGAGGTTCGGCGCGCCGGTCGACGTCGACGCGGATGGTCCCGTAGGTCGGGTGGACGTCCTCTGGTTGTCGGACGGCTCTGCGCTCGTGGCGTGGCTGGGCGCAGGGACTGACGACGACGGCGTACACGTTCGGCTGCGGCGGGTCGCATCCGACCGCCGCCTCGGACCGATCGTCAACGCGGCGTCGGTGGGTGCTCGCCCCCTGGGCGTGCCGCGCCTCGCCAACCTCGGCGAGGACGTGTTGCTCGCTTGGGCCGAGGCCGGGCCGCCACGTCGCGTGCGTGCGGCGCTCTTCGATCCTACGAACGTGCCGGCTCCGGCGGGAGCGGCGCCTGCAACGCCCGCGGCGGCAGTTCGAGAGCGCGGCCTCGGTTTGGGGACGCTGCTTCCGGACATCGCGGTGAGCGGCCTCGACGGCGACGCGCTGGACCTCGGCGAGCTGCGCGGGACGCCCACCGTGATCTCGTTCTTCGCGAGCTGGTGCGAGCCGTGCCGTGAGGAGTTTTCCCTGCTCGGGCGGCTCGCTCGCGAGCACGAAGGCGCGCTCCGAGTCGTGGGCGTGAGCATCGACGAAGGCACGAGCGCCGCCGTGGCCGCCTTCGCGCGCGAGCACGACCTGCGCTACACCATCGCGCACGATCGGGGAGGGTCCGCGGCGGGCGCGTTCGGTGTTCCGCCGATCCCCGCGACCTTCGTGTTCGACGCCGGCGGGGAGCTGACGTTCGCCATGCGGGGCGGCGGCACCGAGCTGCTGGAGGCGCTGCCCGGAGCCGTGGCGTCGGCGCTCGAGTCAGCTTCCGATCACGAAGGCGGGGACGGACACGGGGACCACGGGCACGGTCATGGCCATTGACCGGAGGTCGGGTCTGCGGCCGCACGACTCGACCCGCCCACCCGAGCGAGGCCATCGCGACGACGCCCTCAACTCCCGTCGGAGTCTTCCGTCCGGAAGTCGGCCGCGTTGAGGCCGTAGCGTCGCAGGAGGCGATAGAAGCTCTCGCGCTCGACGCCGGCTTGGGAGGCGGCGCGGCTCACGCGGCCTCCGTGTTTCACGAGAAGCTCACGCAGGTAGTGGGGCGCCGCGCGGTCCCGGCTGTCGTCGATCAGCTCCTGCCACGTGAGCTCCGAAGAGTCGCGCGCGGCGACGTTCCGTTGGCCCACGATCTCCGGCGGTAGATCCGCCTCCGTGATCCACTCGCCGGTGGCGACGATGCTCGCGCGCTCCACCGCTGCGCGGAGCTGGCGCACGTTGCCAGGCCAGTCGTACGTGTTCAACGCCCGGATCGCGCCCTCCGAGAACCCTCTGAGGGTGCGGTTCGCCGATCGGGATCGCTCTCGCAGGAAGGTCTGCGCCAGCAAGTCGATGTCGCCGCGTCGGTCGCGGAGACGCGGGAGACGAACGGCGGCGACGTTCAACCGGTACCAGAGATCCTCGCGGAACGTCCCCTCGCGGATCATGCCCTCCATGTCCCGGTGCGTCGCTGCGATCAGCCGAACGTCGACCGCCCGCTCATCTGACTCTCCGATACGTCGAACGGCTCGCTCCTCCAGCACCCGCGTGAGCTTTGCCTGCAGGGAGCTCCGCATGTCACCGATCTCGTCGAGGAAGAGCGTCCCCTCGTGGGCTTCCTCGAAGAGCCCGGCGCGATCGCGATGGGCGCCGGTGAACGAACCCTGGGCGTAGCCGAAGAGCTCGCTCTCGAGGAGCTCGCCAGGAATCGCGGAATCGCCGCGCTGTTCACCGGCACGAAGCGGTTCGCGCGCCTGCGACTCAGGGCGTGGATCGCGCGCGCGACGCGCTCCTTGCCGGTGCCCGTGGCGCCGAGCAGCAGCACGGTGGAGTCGCTGACGGCCACCCGATGCACCAGCGAAGCACACTCCTGCATCGACTCCGATCTTCCGATCACGCCGGGGAGAACCTCGTTCTTGGTTCCTGCGGCTCCAAGCGTGTCGGGGAGGTGAGCCGCTGCACGGGCGATCGCCTGCAGAACCACGCGGCGCCCGGCCTCGGGGTCGAACGGTTTCGTGAGGTAGTCATACGCGCCGAGCCGAAGCGCCTCCACCGCCGTGTCGACCGACGCGTACGCGGTCATGAGGATGAACTCGGTGTTGGGGCGCAGCTGGGTACACGCGCGGAGCACTTCGATCCCGTCGACGTCGGGCATCTTCAGGTCGCAGAGCACCACGTCGAACTCCTCGGCCTCGAGCGCGGCGATGGCGTCGCGACCGGCGGTGGCGCCGCTGACCGCTGCATCCTTGCGCAGCACCTTCTTCATCAGGCGGACCATGTTCCGCTTGTCGTCGACGACGAGAACCCGTGGCTTGATTCTCATCCTGTACGCCCGGCCTTCGGAGCGGAGGGCAGCTCCACCACCATGTCGGTCCCGCCTTGCTCGGGGTGGGATGCTTCGATGGTGCCCCCGTGCGCGCGGACGATGGCCCGACAGACCGCCAGCCCGAGCCCCGCTCCATCCGCCTTGCGGGAGTGGAACGGTTCGAAGATGTGCTCGCGTTCTGCGACGGGGATCCCGGGGCCGCAGTCGGACACCGTGATGCGATAGCCGTCGTCGATCTCTTCGCCCCGCACGCGCACCTCCTGGTCCTCCGGCGACGCATCGAACGCGTTCTTTAGAAGGTTGGACACCACCTGTCGCACCCGCACCGGATCGGCTTGGAGAGTTCTCGGCTCGGCGTCGACATCGATCGTGGCACCGGGGGTCGTGTTGCGGAGGCGATCCGCGACGTCGCGCAGGAGGGCCTGGATGTCGAGCTCTCGCAACTCGAGCTGGGGCGCGCGGGCATACGCGAGCAGGTCGTCGACGATCCGCTGGCACGCCTCGGCCTCTTCATCGAGGATCTGCAGCTCCTCGAGCGCCAACCCGCCCTCGACCTCCTGCATCATCGTCTTCAGGTATCCCCGGATGATGTGGATGGGGTTGTTGATCTCGTGGGCGATGCCCGCAGCGAGCTGCCCGATCGCGGCCATGCGCTCGGACTCGACGAGGGCCTTTTCGCGTTCGCGTATCCCCTGCGCCATCGCGTCGAAGGCGTGCGCCACCGTCGCGATCTCGCCGCGACCCAGGGGGCTGATCGGCGTGACCTCCTCGCCACGTCCGAGTTGTCCCGCCGCTTCGGCCAGGAGCTGGAGCGGCCTGAAGATCGCAGAGCGGAGACGCAGCGAGAACGTCACGACCATGAGGAAGACGATCGCCAGTCCCCCCCACGCAGTGACCATCGCGACCGTCGACGCTCTCTCAGCACCGCGCCGCGTCTGGTCCATACGCGCCTCTAATGCCCGCACGACCGCGTCCGCGTCGTCGGTCGCCTGCTCGCTCAAGCGCTCCGCCTCCGTGTGAGCCTCGTGCACGGTCTCGTCGTCCCCCTCGAGGGCAGCGGGCAGCAACTCGTCGATGAACACGCGGTCGAGGCGCTCGCTCACTCGCAGGAGGTGAGCCAGCCGGTGTCGTTCGCTCCGAGGAACCCGGAGCGAGAGCTCGGCCACGCCGACGCGGAGGCGTTCGATCCAGTCGCGATGGGCTTGCACTTGCTCACGGTCTCCGCAGATGACCGTGTGAGCTTCGTGGACGTAGTGCTCGCGCACCGACAGCGCCAGGCTCAGGCCGTCTCTCACGGCGCGGCCGTCTTCCCGCACGGTGTCGAGCTCTTCGCCGACGCGGTTCAACATCACCATCAGCACGACGCACACCGCGACCGCGACCAGCGCGATGGCGACGAACGCGGTGACCAGTGCTCGCGTGACGGCCCGCCGCCCACCCGGGACGCTTCTCTCTACTCGCAAATGGTCTCTCCCGTGCCTGCGAAGGACGCGCTCGGACGAGCCCGCACGCTCATCCGTGAACGATGATCGCTGTGACCCTCGGGGACACACGTTCGTAACCGTGTGTGTCACACGCGGGCCTTGGATTCACGTGCTCGTGCCGCCGGTGGGGTCGGGTCCGACCGTTGGCCGGGCCCAAGCCTCCTCGACGGCGGCCAGCTCCTCGTGAAGCGGGCACGACATTTCTTCTCGGGCGGCGCAGACGGTGAGCGCGCGTTCGATGGCACCCAGACAGGCGGCGCGGCGGCGCACATCCGCGAGCCGCGCGATGGCGATGGCCTGCGCGTCGCCGGGCGGGTGATCGCCGTCGAGAAGGGAGAGCATCTCCGACACATCGTCGACGGCGAAGCCCAGCTCGCGCGCGATTCTGATGAAGCGAAGCCTCTCGATGACCTCATCTCCGTAGATGCGGTAGCCATTCGCGGCCCTCGCCGTGGGAGCGACCAGGCCGCGGCGCTCGTAGTAGCGCAGCGTCTGGATGCTGACTCCGGTTGCCGCCGCTACCTCGCTGATCCGCATCCGCCTCCACCCTGCCGTGCCTGAGGCATCGGCCACGCTCGACCCTTTCCGTGGACGCCAGGGCAAGCTCTCTGCCAAGCGGTGTCGACCGGCGCATCTGGCTGGGGGAGTGGCCGAATCGGTCACGGCGGTGTGTCCCCGATCGCGGGTGTTGGCTCGAATCTGGGCTCGGCGGCGCGAGCAGCCTGGCCGAGGCCTCTCCGGCAATCTGCCCACCTGGAGTTAGGTACACGTTGCGCCCCGCCAGGAGCTTCAACAGACTGGCCACACGTCGGAAACGGAGAAGGAACCCCATGACCAACCAAGCGAACGTCGAAACGATCGAAACGAAGTGGTGGCAGCCTCTGAGCTGCGGCTGCGACCCCATCGTCGAGAACCTCGAGACCCAGTGGTGGCAGCCGCTGAGCTGCGGTTGCGACCCCATCGTCGAGGATCTCGAGACGCAGTGGTGGCAGCCCCTGAGCTGCGGTTGCGACCCCATCGTCGAGCACTGAGGCACGCCGCGTCGTCCGACGATTCGGAGCGCTCCGCGCCTGGACGAACGACCCGCCCGCAGCTCAGGCTGCGGGCGGACGCGTTTGTGAGCCTTGCGGCCGACTCGCTCGTCGTCCGGGCATCCGGCCGCTGGTCGAGGGTGCGCTCGACCGACGCGTCGGCCGCGGCCGCCCTGCATGCTGCCCTGCAGAGCTCGGCTGTCATCACCCAGGACGTCGGGGCGCCCGATCTGCTCGAGGGGCTCATGGGCCTCGGTGTGCTGGAACCCTACGAACATCCCCTCGTCTGGGATCGCCTCGGCGTGGTCGAGCAGCTCACCGCGCCCACCACCGAGTCGTCGGGCCTCAACGCAGACACGGCCCACGTGCTCTTGGCCGAGCGCAGCGATCCCAGACTGGGGAGTGCGCTCGAGACGCTCGGAGCGCGTGCCACGCTATTGGGGCTCCTCGCTCCCGGCCGAGTCATCGTCGCGCGCTCCGACAGCGACTCCACTCGCCATGGCTGCCCGCGATGCGCATGGCTCGGCGATCGTGAGCAGGTCGAGGACGTGCCCCCCGTACGGGTACAGCCCACCGGCGCGGCGTACGCGGGGCGTGCCTGGCTCTCTGCCCGGTGTGCCCAGCTCGTGGACGCCGTCCTGCTCGGGCTCGACGAGCTCCCGGCCGGTCACGCGTGGGTGGAGCGCGTCGGAGCAGAACGGCAGACGGCGGCCATCGCGCGTCACCCCGGCTGCTCCTGCTGGCATCAGGCGGCGGCCGGTGCCGACGCAACCTTCGAAGGGCTCGCGGGCCGGGCCTTCGCGCCCGTGTGGCCCGTCGAGCGCGGGAGCGCTTCGACCAGCGCCCGCGTCGTGTTTCGGCGCAGCCCTCGAGGCGACATCGTCTCCCCTGCGACGCTCGGAGTGGCGCTCGGCTCGGGACCAGACCGAGAGAAACTCGCGCTGGCCGAGTCGATCGAGCGGAGCGCAATGCATCACGGGCCTCCCGACGTGCTCGACGCCGCGCTCGGCGACCTCGAGGAGCCCGCGCTCGCGCGCGAGCACATCGAGTCACTGCTGTTCTGGCCGAGCGATCGCGACGCAGTCGGATTCCGGTTCCCCGATTTCGATCCGGCCCAAGCGATTCACTGGTCGCGAGCGCGGCCGCTTGGAGGCGGCCCCTCGGTCCTCGTCCCCGCCGCGCTCGTTGGACACGTCCCATCCGCGCAGCGCTTCGTGCCCGCCACCTCCAACGGCTACGCCTGCCACACCGACGAGCCGGCCGCCGTGCTCGGCGCGCTCCTCGAGCTCGTGGAGCGGGACGCGCTACTCCTTTCGTGGTTCCTCGGACGGCCCTGGCACCGGTTGACCGACGTCGACGACACGGGCGCGACGTTCCTCTGCACCCAGGACGTGGACCTCCCGGTCGTCTTTGCGTGCGCGTGCGCCGAAGACGGATCGCTCCGGTCGGGGAGCGCCGCGGCGCTGGACCTCGATGGCGCCATCAGGCGCGCGCATGCCGAGCGAGAGGTTGCGCTCGCGGGCCGCCCGACCCCTTCCACGCGGCCGCCGCTCGGGCGCGTCGATGTCGCTCACGGGCCGGAGGATCATCTCGCTCGAGTGTCAGGTCCTGCCGGCCGCGTCGCGCTCGATGCAATGATGGCGCGCGCACCGACCGCCCGCCGCGCCGACGTCGACCGCTGGGATCGAACCGATGCGGAGCCCATCGAGGCGGTCGCCGAGGCGCTCGCTGATCGTGGGCTCGAGGCGTGGATCGTCGACCGCTCCATGCCGGCCGTGTTCGGGTCGGGCTGGCACGTCGTGCGCGCCCTCGTCCCCGGCCTGATCGAGCTCTCGTTCGGGCTCGGCTACCGCCGCCTCGCGAGCCCTCGCGTCGCTGCCGCACTGGCGGCCGGCGAGACCTTCAACCCCGAGCCTCACCCATTCGGATGACACGCACGGCGGCGGTCTTCGGGAGCGGTTGGGGTGCGCACGCGGCGCGCGCGCTCGCGCGCCACCCGGACGTAGCGCTCCAGTGCCTCGTCGGGCGGGGCTCGGCGCGCACGCGCGCCCTCGCCGAGGAGCTCGACGTGCCCATCCGGGCCGAGCTCGAGGGCGACGTCGACCTCGCCGTGGTCGCTGTCTCGGAGCGCGTCCACCTCGGGCTCGCCGAGCCGCTGCTCGCGCGGGGGATCCACGTGCTCGTGACGCACCCGGTGTGTCCACGTGCCGAGGAGGTGGCTCGTCTGGAGAAGGTGGCCGCGGACGCGGGCGTCGTGGTTCGGACCGACTACACCTTCCGCTCTCGCCCCGAGCTGGACGCGCTTCGACCCACGGCCGATCGCGGCGCCTTGCTCCGCGTGTCGATCGAGTCGCCGGGGCGATGGCTGCCGATCGCCCTCGACGTTGCGGTGTGCCTCGCCGGACCGGTGCACATCGTGCACGCCAACCCCGCCTACCCCCGGGCGGTCGCGGAGCGCGCGCGCCGCGCTCCCCACGCGTTCGTCCCGACGGCGGTCCTCACCCACCGCGTAGGGACCGTGACCACGATCACGCCCGTGCCCCACGCGCCTCCCGCCGAGCCCGTCCGCGTCTGCGCGAGCTACGAGCGCGGGCGCGTCACCGCGGCTCTCCCTCGAGGGGGCGCCGCGTGGTTGGCGTTGCGTGCCGAGGGGCAGGTCGACGTCCGCTCGCTCGTCGACGCGTCGGCCGATCCGCTCGACGCAACAGTCCACGCGCGCGGGATGGAGGAGCTCGTGGCTCGCTTCGTGGACACGGTGGACGACGGCGCGGCTGCGCTCACCTCGCTCGCGGAGGAGGAGCACCTCCGTCGCGTCTGGGCGGCGCTGTGGAGTGCGACGCGAGACCGCGCGGGCACGGACGTCAGCACGTGAGCGCCTCATGGCAGGTGGACGAACGGCGTCCGATCACCTATCTCCTCGGCTGCATGTCGAGCTATCGCCTTCCGCTCTTGTCTCTCGTCGTCGTCCTCACTCTCGCGGCCCACGGCTGCGGAAGCGAGGAGCCCTCCGGCGAGCTGCCGGCCGCGGAGACGACGGCGGCCGACCCGCAGTCCCCGGCGGAGGACACAGAAGGCCAGGACGACCTGGTCGAGCTCGAGGCGGCGGGCTCACGCTTCGACCCCGCCGTTCAGGTCGAGCAGATCCCCGACGGGGCCTGGTACTGCGACATGGGCACGGTGCACTACGCGGCGCCGAGCCAGGGCGACGGCAGCTGCCCAATCTGTGGCATGCGTCTGGTTCAGCGCGGGGCCGCACCTGCTCACGGTGACCATGGCCACGGCGCCGACCACAACGCCCAATAGGCTTCTCTCGCGACGCCTACGGAGCCTCGCCGCCGGCCCGCACGACGCAGTCACCGCCGTCGGGGCCGGGGCAGCCGGTGCCCGCGGGCGTCTCGGCGGATTCCGGCGCCGTTGTCGCCACCACCGGCGCTCCGCAAGCGTGCCAGTCTCGCAGGATGGCCAGCCCCGCGTCCGAGCCGATGGGCGGAAGCAGGTTCGCCCTTCTCCGAATCCGGCGGCGGTCGCGTCGTGAAGTCGAGGACCACGGCCGGGCCGTTCCTCGCAGCAGCGGCGCTCCTCGCCGCGTGCGGCCAGGCGGGCGAATCGCCGGAGGATGGCGATGAGGAAGCGCGCCCGTGGTACCTGCCGATCCGGGTGGCCGAGCGGGATGGGCCGAGGCCGTCACGCGTGGTCTACCTGAACCGCGAAGGGGCGACGCTCTCAGCGTCGCCGCTGGACGAGGCATCCGAGAACCGCTCCGCGATCCTCCACTCCGTCGGCATCGACGAGGTCGAGATCCCGGCGTTCCGCGGTTCCGCCGGCGTCTGGGACCGCGTCGTGTCGTGCGTCCGTGACCACTTCGCCCCCTACGACGTGCGGATCGTGGAGCGGCGCCCCGTGCAGCCGGGCTACATGATGGCGTTGCTCGGTGGCCGGCCCAGCCTCCTCGGTGACGCCGCCGAGCACCACGGTCAGGCGCACGTGCTCGGCCTGGCACCGTTCAACGGAGATCCGATCGAGAACGCGGTGGTCCTCGTGTTCACTCGCGAGCTGCGCGAACGCTGGCGTTCGACCTGCGAGACAGCGGCGATGGAGATCGCCCATGCCTTCGGTCTCGACCACACCTACGAGTGTCGCGACTTGATGACGTACCGTCCGCGGTGTGGACGACGCAGCTTTCGCGACGCGACCATGCCCTGCGGCGAGAACGAGCCGCGTGCCTGCGTCGGCCCCCGCGACACGCAGAACTCACACCAGCGTCTGCTCGAGGTCCTCGGTCCCGCCGCGACCCAGTGAGGCGGTGCTCAGCCATCATTCGGCGGAGGCGGATCGGCCCCATCCTGGTGATGCGTATGGGCAGCACCCCTTCGTTCACGTGAAGACCAGTGGACGTGCCTCAGCCCGGCGCGATCTGCGACGAACGTGACGGCCCCGACGCTTTCCATCGTGCGCCCGTCCTGGAGCTCGATCCGGTACTCGAGCGCGAAGATGGCGAACGCCAGATCTCCCGCTCCGCCTGCGTCGAGCGGACGCCGATCGATCTCGAACGACCGGACCGCGCCGAGCTCCGGGCCGAGGTGGTGGGACGCGTAGCGCCCCCAGTCGCCTTCGTCCCGACCCGTCTCGACGATGGATGAGCGAGGACCGAAGAGGCGCGCCGCCGCGTCGAGATCACGAGCTTCGAGCGCGTCGAGGTAGCCGTTGGCGAGCGCCGAGACGTCCGGTGCGGGCGGGGTCGGCTGTGGCTGGGCGGCGCCGCACCCCACGAGAAGGGCGGTGATAGCCGCAATGGACAGCGGACGAGACGGCAGCATACGACCGACGGTACCAGGCGCGTCTCGGCGCGCGTATCGCGGGGCGTCCGCGGGCGGGCGGCCCGCGAACCCGACGTTCGTCACGGATCGAGAGCGAAGAGCGTCACGGGCTCCCTGACCCCTCGGACCGCATGGGGCCCGAGCGAGCGGAGCCCCAGAGGATCACCAGCCGCGCGGCGTGCCGCGTCGCTGATCACGACCGGCACGCCGAGCTCCTTCGTCATGCTCTCGAGGCGCGACGCGAGGTTGACGGTGGCCCCGAGGACCGTGAAGTCGACGAACGTGTCGGACCCGAGGTCGCCGACGACGACCGGCCCGGTGTGCACGCCGACGCCGACGCGGAGGCCACTGTCGGTGCCATCGAGGTCGACGTCGCGAGCTCGTTCGACGAGCGTCGCCGCGCAGCGGATCGCTTGGCCGGCCGCGTCGGGCGTCGGCTCTGGCACCCCGAACGCAGCCATCATCCCGTCGCCCAGGAGCTTGTCCACCATGCCGCCGTGCTCGAACACGACGCGCGTAGCGATGTCGAACCAGCGGCCCAGAAGCTCGAGCACGAGCTCCGGCTCGCGCTCGTCGCAATAGGCTGTGAAGCCGCGCACGTCGCAGAAGAGCACCGTCGCCGTCGCGCGGCGCGGTCCCGGGGCGCGCTCGGCGAGCGCGGCGGCGACGTGCGGTGAGAAGTAGCGCGCGAGCCGCAGCCGCCGCTCCTGCTCGGCGAGGGCCGCGTTCCGCATCCGGATCTGTTCGACGGCTCCCGCGATCAGGGTCGCAAGGGCGCAGAGCAGCTCGAGCTCCGCGTCTCCATGGGGCGCGCGGGCGACGCCGAGCAGGCAGCGCGGCTCTCCCCCGGCGGCTCCCACCGCGAACCGGTAGCCATCGTACTTGCCGCGGGCCTCCGCGTCGCCGCCGAGCTCGTCGACCGTGAACGCCGCGGCTCGCGCGACCACGCAGCCACGGACCACGGGTCGCCACGAGCCAGGCATGGCCAGCACCGAGCCGACCTCGGCCTCTGGCGTCAGCATCACCCGCGCCGGGCAGCCGAAGGCGCTCACCGCCGCCCCTTGACCCGCCTGGAGGATGCCCTCGACATCGGCGCAATCGGCGATGGCCCGCGCGGCGTCGTGGAGCTTTCGGAGCATATCCCCCAGGGTAGCAGCGCGCCGTGCGTCGGGGGCCCGTGCTCGCGTCGGATGTGATATCGATCCGCGCTCACCTCCCATGCGTAGCCCCTCCATGTCTCGATGCCGTCCCCGCCTCGCCCTCCTCGGCGTGGTAGCCCTCCTGCTCGGCGCCCCCAGCCTGGCCCACGCGCATGGCGAGGTGGCTCGCGGCGGGGGATCTGCGAACGCCCTCAACGCCATGGGTGGCCTCGTCGGCCCGGGCTGGGGCTTCGGGCTTCGCCTGGAGCTGCGCCAGTTCGAGGGGTTCACGGACGCCCAGCTCTCGGACTTCGTCCTCGGCGGAGAGGACGTCCACCAGCACGCGCAGGAGGTGAGCGCGTTCGCAAACGCGAACGTCACGATCCTGCCGGACATGGACATCAGCTTCGTCCTGCCGTTCAACGCGTTCCTGAACTTCCGGGAGGCCGAGCTCGACGCGATGGGGAATACGCGGATCGTCGCGGCCGACGTCTCCGCGGGTCTCGGCGACCTCGTCGCGATCGGCCGCTACCGGATCGTCCACGAGGGCTCGAACCACCTCGCCCTCGTGGCGGGGATCAAGATCCCGACGGGCATGAACCGCGAGACGGACAACGAGGGGGAGCGTCTCGGCGCTCACAACCAGCCCGGGTCTGGCTCCGTCGACTTTCAGCTCGGCGCCGCCTACACCTTCGCTGAAGGGGACTTTGGCCTGACCGCCGATGTCATCGCGCACATCCGAACCGAGGGCGTGCTCGGCTATCAGGCGGGGAACATGCTCCAGGCCGATCTCGCGATCAGCTATCGGCTCGGACCCGTCGCCCTGGTCGCGGAGCTGAACTACTTCGTCTCCGAGAACGACATCAAGTACGACGAGGTGCTGGCCAACACCGGGATCAACACGCTCTACGTCTCGCCCGGCGTCGTCGTCACGATCGAGAATCAGCACGCGCTCTACGCGACCGCCTCGATCCCGATCGTTCAGGCGCTGCCCGGAATCCAGAACAACGAGCAGGTGCGCGCATCGGTCGGCTACTCCGTGTCGTTCGGTGGCCAGACACCGGAGACCCACACGGAAGCCGATGAGGCGCATGGGCATCCACACCGGCACGGGCACTCGCATTCCCACGAGGGAGGAGCCCCGCATCACCATCCCGCCACCGACTCCGAGCCCGAAGGTCCGGCGAGCCCTTTGCCCGCCACGTCGCCCGCCGTCGAGCCCGATGCCGACCAGGGAGCCGCTGTCGAGTCGAGTGCCGACGAGATAGAGGTCGACCCCACGCCCACTACGCTCATCGGCGACGAGGACATGCCTGACACCGACGAGACGACGGCGGGCGACTGAGCCGGAGCCCAGCGCGGCACGCACGCCAGCGGCGCGGCGAACGACCGGGTACCATGCGCCGACGTGATGGAGCCCTGCCACGCGTGCGGCCGGATGAACCCGACGGGCGCGGCTTTCTGCGCCGAGTGCGGGGGGCGGCTGGGCGTGGCCGTGACCGACCCCGCGATCGGACAGGTCGTGCTGGGTCGCTACCGCCTCGTGCGTGTCCTCGGCGAGGGCGCCATGGGGCAGGTCTACGAGGGGGAGCAGCCGATGGGAGCGGCTTCACGGCGTGTCGCGGTGAAGGCGCTCCACGCCGCGCTCGGCCGCGACGCGGCCCTCGTCGAGCGCTTCCGGCGCGAGTGCGAGCTGGTCATCCAGCTCGAGCACCCGAACACCATCCGGTTCCTCGACTACGGACAGCTGCCCGACGGGCGGGCGGCGATCGTGATGGAGTACATCGACGGTGAGACGCTCTCCGATCGGCTCCGGCACGGGCCCCTCGCGGCCGACGCCATCGACCGGATCGTCCTCCAGATCGCCGCGTCGCTGAACGAGGCGCACGCGCGCGGCATCATCCATCGCGACCTCAAGCCCGACAACGTCATGCTCACCGAGAGGGCGGGCGAGCGCGACGTCGTGAAGGTGTGCGACTTCGGCATCGCGAAGGCGTCGGACGGCGAGGGCGGGTCCAAGCTGACGCAGCAGGGCGCCGTGATCGGGACGCCGCAGTACATGAGCCCGGAGCAGTTCGGCGGTGGCGCAGTCGACCCGCGCTCGGACGTCTACTCACTGGGGGTGATGGTCTACGAGATGATGACCGGTGCGCTTCCGTTCCAGGCGAGCAACGTCTTTCAATGGGCCGAGCGGCATCTGTCAGCCGCACCGACCCCCTTTGACGCGCACCCGGCGGGGCGCGCCGTCGGCCCGTCGCGTCGGGCCGTCGTGATGCGCGCTCTGGCGAAGGATCCGGGAGGCCGCCCAGCCGACGTCCTGGCCTTCGCGCGCGAGCTCACCGGCGCGGACCGCCCGCCTTCGGGCTTCGGCACGTCGACGCCTGGTTCACGGCCCGGCGGGCTCGCGGCCACGGCCTACATGCACGCGACGCCGGTGCCGGGCCTGCCTGGCAGCCAGCCGGGATCCATCCACGCGCCCGGGCCTCCCGCCGCAACGACGGCCCCCGGACACGCGGTTCTCGGGTCCTACGGTGGCGCGTGGACGCCCCCTCCGATGGAGGATCCGCCGAGTCGAGGAGGTCGCCGCTGGCTGGCCGCCGTCCTCGCGTCGTTCGTGCTCGGTGCGGTTCTGGTCGGGGGCGCGGCAGCGTTCGTCGCGTTCCGCGACAACGGGGCCGAAGCCACCGGCTCCGCGGCTGCGCCGACCGACGCAGGTCTGCCGATCTTGCCGGTCGCGATCGACGCGAGCGCGGTCCACACGCCGCGCGACGCCGGGCCACCGGAACCCCCAGAGCCTCATGTTCCGCCGATCGAACCGCCCCCGACTGGATGGCTGCGCATCGTCCACTTCGAACGCGACGCGGAGGACGCGTCCCACGCGATCGGCGCGCCCGACGGGCGTCACGCGACGATCGCGCGTGGCGGCGCGATCACCCTCGAGCTGGCGCCGGGTGCGCTCGTCACCACGGACCGGGGCCCCGGGGCGGACCTCTTCGTCGTCGTGGACGACGGTCGCTCGGGGCCCTACCAGCTCGCCGTCGGGACGGGGCATGACGCGCTACGGGTCGTGGCACCCGCCCTGGTCGGGAGCCTGGCCGTCGACATCGATCAGTACCGGGTTCGGCAAGCTCGATACGTGCGGATCGAAGCCCGCACGGAGGAACCGGTCCGTCTCGATGCCGTGGGCTACTACGCACAGGCGGCGCGCGGTCATCATCACCATTGATCTCGCCCACGCGCGGACATCGCCGCTTCATGGCGCAGGAACCACAACTCATCGAACGGAACAGCATGATGTCCAGGTCCCGGTGGTGGCATAGAGCGCGACGAGTACAACGCGTCGAGCGTGCCGTGCAACGCGTTCTGCTCGATGCGGGTTGGGACGTTCGCCGAGCCGACCGCCATCCGCGACGTCGTTGGCTTGGCCTCGCGAGTCTACCCATTCGCACCGTGATCGACGTGGGCGCGTTCACTGGCGCGTTCTCCGTCTCGGCGCTGCGCCGATTCCCGCACGCGAGGGCCTTCGCTTTTGAACCGTTGCCGTCGGTCTTCGCCGACCTCGAGCGCCGTGCGATCGGGACCGATGGGCGTCTCAGGCCGTTCCCGCTCGCGATCGGATCGTCCTCGGGTCACGCCGACATGTTCTTGCAGCGCGGCTGGCCGAGAGGCTCTTCGTTCCTGCGCGCTTCCGCGCACGGTCGGGTGGTGAGCCCCCGCTGGACGGGCGAGGAGCGCGTCCGCGTCGAGGTGGCATCACTCGATGAGGCGACGGCCGAGCTCCCCCTCATCGCCGACGTTCTCGTGAGCGTGAACGTGCTCGGTTTCGAGAGGGCCATCTTCGAAGGTGGCTCTCGCTGCCTGCGAGCCTCCCGCGCACTCATTCTCCACACCCCGCTTGAGCCTGTGTACGAAGGTCAGGCGGACTTTGCCGACTCGGTAGCGACGCTCGCAGAGCATGGCCTCTCGTATCGCGGGAACCTCGAGCAGGAGTACCTCGGGGATGGCGCCGTCGTAAGTATCCGAGCGGTGTTCACTCGCTGAGTCCGAACCGCCGCGACCCTGGTTCGCAGCACTCTTGTTGCTCGTTCCCTCACCGTCCTGAAGCGCCGGTCTCCTACTCGCAGGCGACACCGAAGTAGCGCAGCGGCTGATGCGGCCTCGGGATCTCGAGCCCCAGGTAGAAGAGCCCGAGGCGTCGCTCCTCGACGACAGGAAGGAGCGCGACTCCGAGACCACGCGCCCCGGGGACGCTGTCTACGTGCAGCCATTCGAGCTCACCGCCGAGCGTGAAGCCGAGCGCGCCGCTCAGCTCCTTCTGGAGCGAGAACGCAACGCGCTCGCCGTCTCGTCGGAGGACCGCGGGGGGAGAGATCTGGGTGTGCGGCCAGGTGCCGCTCCACACTTGCTCGGGGCCGCGGATCCGAACGTCACGATCGTACTCGACCACGAGATCCCCGAGCCCTCCCATGACCTGGTAGCCGCCCGGGTCCACATCGGCCCGCTCGATGCCGAACGGCGTCACGACGAAGCGACCCACGGCCCCCGCGTACACGGAGACCTCCTCCGAGGCGTCGTGGATCAGCAGCACCGCGAACGTCTCCTCGCGACGCGCGGACGCGACCACCGCGCCCGCCGGATCGCGAAGCTCCACGAGCAGCTCGTCGTCGTCCGCACGCGCCGCCGCCAACACGGCGTTCGCCCCGACGAGAGCCGCGCCGCCCCGAACCGTGTACGAGGAGTCCGGCCCGAGGTCGTCCCAGACACTCCGTTCGAGGGCTCCGCTCCGACGGTCGTAGACGAGTCTCTCGACGAGACCGTTCCAGTTGTTCCCCGTGGTGGCGAGGGCGACGAAGCGCTCACCGTCCGTGTCGAATCCGACAGGATAGAGAGGGACGTCCGGGAGCTCGACTCGATCGGTGATCGCGATCCCGGAAGCGCTCACGGAGACCTCGAGGAAGACGAGGTTGCCACCCTCCTCGCGCGCGGCGATCCAGGGGACGCCGGCCGTCGCGGCGACAGCGCGGTCGTAGTCGCCACCTGCCTCGAAGCGCTCCACCGGCCAACCGAGTGGGTCGTCGAGCCGGCACGGCGCGGCGGCGTCTGCCGGTCCCGAGTCGCGCCGAGGGAGGGGGTCTCCGGCGTCCGCCTCGACTGGCGGGTCCGGTGCGCCTGCGTCGTCCGGCACGGCGAGCCCGTGGGAGGCGTAGCAGCCGACCAGGGCGAGGCCCAGCACGACCGCGAGCGAGGGCCTCCATGTTCGCACGACATCGCACACGGGCACCACGGTTCCACGGGCGCCGGGCGCGCGCCAATGCGGTCGCCCTATCGCTGGGGTGCCGCGCGGCCTATGTGCGGGGCTCGTCCGACGTGCGACGAAGCGCACGAGGAACGAGCGCGGCCGCAGCCACCGCGAGCCCCAGCGCCAGGCCGAGCCATATCCCGAGAGCGTCGAGCTCGACGGCACCGGCGAGCGCGAGGGCGCTCGAGGGGACAACCGCGAGGTAGGCGATGAGCGCCCAGCGCATCGCGGTGACCGTGTCGCCCGCGCCGCGCAGAACGCCCGCAGCCACCGCCTGCAGGGAGTCCGCGATCTGAAACGCAGCGGCGACGCGCAAGAGAGACACCGAGATGGCGAACGCGGCGCTCGTCTCCGGCACGAAGGCTCCGGCGATCCACGGGCCCGCCACGACCAGCACGGCGCCGGAGGCGAGCGCCCAGGCGAGGCCGGTGCCGAGGGCGACACGCGCCGCGCGGGCTCCGCGGTCCGCCGACTCCGTCGCGGCGACGCGGATCGCCGCGCCCTGCGCGATCGCTAATGGCGCGAGGAATGCGAGGTGGGCGGCGAGCGTGGCGACTCGGTGGGCCGCGAGGCTGGGGCTTCCGAACCAGCCGACCGCGACGCCTGCCAGCGCGAAGACGCCGGCCTCGGCGCCGACGGCGAGGACGATGGGCCCTCCGAGCGCGAGGAGGTCCCGCGTGACCGCGCGGTCGTATCGGCCGAGCCAGCCCTCGGAGGGCTCGACCTCGGCGCGGTCGCCCGCGACCAGGAGAAACAACCAGACCGCCAGACTGACGAGGCTCGTCGCCAAACCGATGCCGGCGAGTCCCAGACCCGGGATGGGGCCCATCCCCACGCACAGCGCATGATCAAGCGCGAGGTTGAGGGGGACCGCGAGAGCCCAGGCAAGCGTGACCAGCCGCGCACGTCGGCGCGCCGCGAGCAGACCCCGCTGGATCGTGCATCCGAGGGTGAAGGGCACGGAGAACATCGCAGGCAGCACGTAGGCCGCCGCCTCGCCTGCGACCTCAGGCGGCTGGCCCGCGGCGACGAGGAGAGGTGCCGTCCCGAGGGCGGGCGCGAACACGAGGATGGCGATGGCTCCGCCGAGCCACCGCGCGTGCCGGACATACGCGGCGAGCGCGGATAGATCGGACGCAGCGTCGGCGCGCGCGACCCGCGGGGCCATACCGCCGAGCGCGCTGCCACCGACGAGGATCGCGGTGGCGAGGAGAGTCGACGCGAGTCCGCCTCCGGCGAGCGCGACGGGGTCGAGGCGCCCCATGTAGAGGGCGTCGGTCATGGGGAGCGCCACGCTGGCGAGCTGCGCACCCCAGAGGGGAGCGGCGAGCCCGAGGAGCTGCCGGAGCTCTGCGCCGCGACCCTGGTCCATGGACGGCTGCATCCCCGAGGAGCGTCGGCTGGGCCGACCTAGGCCGATGCTCCCGGTTCGAAACAGGCGAACCGCCGACCCGCCCGGGACAACGGCGATGGCGCGGTACCGGGTCGGCCAGGCGCGCGGGTCCGCTCCAGGAGAGCTCGCATTCCGTTTGATAGCACGCGCCAGGTCGCGGGAGGCGGCCTTCCCATGCCTCCCGCGATGTGCCACCACGAAATGGATGGCGTACTCGCGACCGCTCGCCTTGACCTTCGCACTGCTCGCGGCCTGCGGCACCGCGCCGGCCGGCCCCGACGCTTCACCTGCGGACGCGGCCTCCGCCGACGCGGGCGTTCCCGGCGGCGACGACGCGGGCGGTACGGTCGACGCCGGGGCTGCCTCGGTCCGGTTCGTGGGCGCGTGGGGAGGCTTCGGCACGGAGCCGGGACAGTTCATCGAGCCCAGCAGCGTCGAGCTCGACAGCGAAGGGTTCGTCTACGTCGCCGGCCATGAGGACCGCTTCCAGAAGTTCACGCCGGACGGGGAGCTCGTCGGCGTCTACGGGATGGCCGGGACGGGGGACGGGGAGTTCGACCACCCGCACGGGCTCGCGATCGATCGACGACGCGGAGACCTGATCTACATCGGTGATCAGGAGAACAACCGCCTGCAGGTGTTTCGGACCGACGGCACGTTCGTGAGGCTCTGGGGCGACGCGATGTTCCAGCACATCCACGACGTGGGGATCGACCCGGCGAGCGGCGAGCTCTTCGTGGGCGACTACGAGCTCGACACGCTCAGGCGTTTCTCGCCGACGGGCGAGCAGCTCGCCGCCCACGGCGGCACGGGCGCCGGAGAGGGCGAGTTCGATGGCGTCTGGGGGGTCTCGACGGACTCCGAGGGCAACGTCTTCGTCGCCGACACGTTCAACCGTCGCGTCCAGAAGCTGGACCGCGACGGCGGGTTCGTCGCGCAGTGGACGGGCTACGACGGCGTCGCGTTCGTCAAGCCCACGGGGGTGTTCGTCGACGCGCGCGATCGCGTCTACCTCTGCGATTCGCTCGCGGACACGGTCTTCGTCTTCGACGCGGAGGGTACGGCCCTGGAGCGCTGGGACCTCGCCGCGATCGTCGGCTCCCCCTCCGAGCCCGAGGACATCGTCATCGATGGCACGGGCACCCACGTGTACATCGGGGAGGTGCGCGGGCACCGCGTTCTCCACCTCATGGTGGTCCTCTGACGGGCCATCGTGGCGCGGAGTGCTACAGACCCGAGCATGTCTCGCGCCCAGGACTCCGACTACATCCCGGCGTTGCGCTTCCGCTTCTTGACTCGCTTCTACGATCCGGTGGTGGCGCTGACCACGAGCGAGAGGCGCTTCAAACGGCGGGTCGTCGACGAAGTCGCCGGCTCGGCCGGGCGCGTCCTCGACCTCGGCTGTGGCACGGGCACGCTCACGATCGCGCTCGCCGAACGCTACCCGGAGGTCGATCTGCACGGCCTCGACGGGGATCCCGAGGCGCTGGCGATCGCGCGGCGAAAGGCTCGCCGACTCGGGGCGGAGATCACCTTCCACGAAGGGTTCGCGCAGGAGCTTCGGTTCCCGCCGGGGCACTTCGATACGGTCGTCTCCTCACTCGTGTTCCATCATCTCTCGACCGACGTGAAGCGCCGGGCGCTCGAACGGATCGCGGACGTGCTCGTTCCCGGCGGCCGCCTGCTGCTCGTCGATTGGGGGCGGCCCCACGGGCCCGCGATGCGCGCGGCCTTCCTCGCGGTCCAGCTCCTCGACGGATTCGCCACCACGCGGGACAACGTCCGCGGGCGACTCCCCGACCTCATGGCGGAGGCAGGGCTCGTAGGCGTCCGTCGCCTCGAGCGCTGGCGCGCCCCGCTCGGGACCATCGAGCTGTACGAGGCGTCTGCGCCCTGAGCGCCAGCCCTGTTCGCGCGCCGTCGTTCTTGGCAGCATGGGGCTCGGAGGCTTCGATGAAGATCCAGACCACCTTGTGCCTGCTCGCTGCGGCGGCGCTCGCTGCCTGCGGCGGCACGCTCCCGATCGGAGACGCCGGCGAATCGATGGACTCGGGCGAGAGCCCCACCGACTCGGGCACGCGTGACGCCGCCGGGGAAGACGCGGCGACGGGCTTCGACGCCGGCACCGGAGCGGGCTCCATCGAGGGCGTCGTCCGGGACCCCGGCGGCGCCGCCATCCCGGACGCTAGAGTCACGCTGGTGGTCACCGCCGGCTTCGTCGATGAGGCACGAGCTGACGCGTCCGGCGCGTACGCCTTCACCGGTCTCGCCGACGGCACGTACACCGTCGGCGCGTCGGCGCTCCGGCGCGAGTACGTCGAGCAGAGCGTGGACGTCGACGGCGCCGAGGTCGCAGACTTCGTGCTCGACGCGGAGACCCACCGGGGCCGCTGGAGCGTCGTCGGGAGCACGGAGCCCGAGCGGCCCGCCGGGACCCCGTCCGCGACGCTCATGCCCGACGGTCGCGTCATCTTCTGCCACGACACTCAGGACGCGGTCATCTTCGACCCCGCCGACGGCACCACGACGATGGCGAGCGCGTCGCCGTCCTCGCAGGGATGCCACATGTCGACGGTGCTCTCGGACGGCCGGCTGATCTTCGTCGGTGGTCAGGCGCGGGAGGAGCCGGCGGCGTTCACCGAGGCCGTGCGGACGGTCAAGCTCTACGACCCGGCCTCCAACACGTGGGAGGTGCTGCCCGAGCTGAACGAGGAGCGCTGGTACCCCTCGCTCATCCGTCTCGCCGACGAGCGCCTCCTCGCGTGCGGGGGCGGTCAGCGGCCTGACGCGAGCCGCACCGCCACCTGCGAGCTGTTCGACCCCGGCACCGAGCTCTGGACGCCGACCGGCTCGCTGTCGCAGCCCACGGAGTACTCGCCTTCGGTGCTGCTGCTCAACGGCGACGTGCTCACGACCTGGGCGCCGCCGCAGCTCTACGACGTCTCCGCGGGCACCTGGCGCGCCACGGGGAACTTCGTCCAGACCGATCGAGGCTTCCCCGACCACTCCGATCACTCCCTCGTCCTGCTCGAGGACGGGACCGCGCTCGCCGTGGGCTACGAGGGCAGCACGGGGACGGCGATGACCGAGCGTTACGATCCGGTGGCCGGGACGTGGTCGCTGGCCGCCTCGCCAGACGTGATCCGCTCGCAAGCCGAGGTCGTGTTGCTCCCCGACGGCAGGGTGCTCGCCGCCGGGGGCACACTCGAGCAGGGGTCGGCCCCGACCAACCCCTTCGGCGAGGTCGCGACCACCGACCTCTACGACCCGACCACGGACGCGTGGCGCAACCTCGAGCCGATGGCGATGCCACGCGAGTACCACGCGATGACGATGCTCGTTCCGGACGGCCGGGTCATCACCACGAGCGGGACGGGCGACCAGGCGTGCTGCCCCGCGCCCGAGGCGAGCATCGAGGCTCTCGAGCCGCCGTACCTCTTTCGCGGACCGCGACCGATCATCGACTCGATCTCGAGCACCGACCTATCCCGCGGAGGCACGCTCACCCTGGGCTTCTCGCAGACGCGCGCGCCGACCTCCGTCGTCTTGATCGGGACGGCCGCGGTGACCCACTGGATGGACGGGGGCGTGCCACGCCTGGTTCGGCTCGCCCCGGCGATCGCCGCCGACGAGGCGACCGTCACACTGCCGAGCACCGGCAACGAGCTCCCGGCCGGCTACTACATCGCCTTCCTCATGGTCGACGACATCCCCTCGGAGGGCAGGATCGTGCAGGTCCGGCCCTGAAGCAGCCCTGTTCCATTATGTGCCACACCCGTCCGTTTCGACCGAGCGGGCGGAGCCGTGGAGCACGAGTGGGTTGGTCGCTGCGGTTGGTGCGATGATTGCTTAGACGCCGCGCATGGCTTCACATCACCGCCTATTCGTCGTGTTCAATCTCGCGCTCGCCGCCGGCTGCGCGGGGGTGCACACCCTCGAGGATGCCGGGGCGCCGACCGATGACGCGCGCACGCGCGACGACGCCGGGGCGATCGAGGAGTGTCCAGACTTCAGCTGCGAGGCGCGCTGCGCCGGGATCTCCGTCTGCAACTGCCTGGCTCCCGGGGGGGAGGCCGACTGCGCGCGGCGCGGAGGCCGCTGCGATGATGGGGACACCTGCGTCCTCGCCGATGGTGGTCCCGCGGACGGGGGCCTCGACGCGGGTCGGGCTCACGACGCTGGCCCCGGCGACGCGGGCGGGCCCACGCCCGGCGTTCCGTGCGGGGCGAGCACGTGCGAGGCGGCGGTCTCCTTCTGCATGGTGTGCCAGCACTGGGATCCCCCCGGACCGCCCGACGCCCACTGCGAGCCCGTCCCAGCGGAGGGCTGGGTATTCACGGGACGGGCCGATCATCTCTGCGACTTCCCGGGCGTCTTCGCGCAGTGTGATGGCCCCGAGGACTGCACCCCGGACCGTCCGATCTGCACCTTCAGCGGCGGAGAGTGGGGGTATGGGCAGTGCTGGGGCGAGGACGAAGCGTTTGGCGCGGTCGCCTGCCACACCGACTCGGACTGCGCGGATGGCGCTCGCTGCGGCGAGGTCGATCCTCTCGGCTACTTCTCCCCGCTCTTCGACACGCTCGGTTGGCGCCCGCGCGCATGCGGCGGCGCCTCGGCCGAGGCGTCGGCGTTCTGCGACCGCTTCGAGGTGGCGTGCGGTCTCGGCGAGGGCTCGCCGTTCTGGGCGCGCGATGCGTGTCTCGGCTACCTCGATGGACTGAGCGAGGACGCGCACGAGTGCGCTTTCACCCACCTCGCCGAGGCCGAAGCGGGCGACACCACACATTGCGAGCACGCGGCGGATCCGACGCCCTGCGACCCGTGAATCTCGAAGGAAGAAGGCGTAACAACATGCGAGAGATCACGCTCCTACTCACGGCGGTCTCGGCCACGGGCGCGCTCGGATGCGTAGGCTCGCCAATTGATGTCGAGCCACCGGACGAGGATCTGCCCCAGGTCGTGGTCGCGATCGATCCCGTCGCTCGCGCAGAGCTCCGCCCAACGTGGGCCGAGCGCTGCGAGCCTCGTCAGACCGAGCCGTTCGGCTCACCGGAGACCGAAGCGGAGCGCGTGTTCGACGCGGTCCTCGATCGTCACCTCGATGAGCTGGACGAGCAGGTGTTGCGATTCGCCCGGGGCGACGTTTCCGTGTACCGCGGGACCGCTCGAGCGCACGACGACGGCGGTGCCCTTCCGTTCTGGGCGCGGGACGGCGAGCTTCCTTCAGGCGATGTGATGGCCGTCGCCTTCCCGATGCGGTCGCTCTCGTTCGAGGACGAGCCGTTCCGCTGGACCTCGGGCTCCGGACATCTGCTGCGGATCGTCGGCGACGAGCCCGCTCGGCTGGTGGACGTGTACCAACTCGACGACGACCTCTCGGCCACCTGGGTGAGCCCTGTCCTCCGCCACGGGGGTGCCTACGAGTCGGCTCCGACGCCCCCGGCGAAGTGCCTCTCGTGCGCACCGCGCCTCGTCGACATGCCCGACCGTTTCTCGGTGGATCCTCTGGTCGCGACGCGGAGCTATCACGTCCACCCTGACGGGACCCTGCGGCACGAGGATCTGAACGTACACGAATACGTCGACTTCACGATCGAGCTCACGGCCCAGCTCGAGCGGGTGCCACCTGCGGCGCTGACCTTCGATGACCTCGTGCGGGCGCACCCAAGCTGGGACAACACCGAAACCACCGGGGACGTGCTGCGTGAGTTCCTGCCGCGCGGGGACGAGATGGTCCGCGTCTCGATGTCGTGGCTCGTGGAGGACGTCGCGATCCCGGACGAGGCGCCGATCGCGGACGAGGACCGCGAGATTTATCGCTGCTCTCGATCGACTGAGTACGAGATCGAGACCTTCGTCGCGCAGCAATGCCTGCTCGATGCAGGCGTACGCGACCTCCAGATCCTCGAGCGGCGCACCTGCTGTGGCCCGCTGTGCACCGCGTGCGAGCTCCCGGAGTGGTGTGACGGCTGAGCTCGGGTTGCCCAAGGGCCCGACGTAGCAAGCGGAGCTAAGCCGCTGGAGTGGCCGGCGTGGAATCGTCTCATCGCTTTCCGCGTGGTACTCCTTGGTTCGTCATGACGAGGCCCTCGCAGACGATTCACTCCGCTGCCCTGGGCCTCGGCGGCCGATGGCTCTCGGTCCTGTTGTTGAGCCTCGCTTTCCAGGCATGCAGCCACGAGCCTTCCACGGCCTTGGTGAAGGACGCGGCGCGTCCGCTGCCCAAGTCGGTCGCCATCGACATCGAACGGCGTTCGACGGAGGGCGACGTCGCGACCCGCAACCTCGTAGGGCAGATCGGCGAGCTGCGTCGACTCATCGCGCAGCGCGGCGGCGACCGGCTCCTCGAGAGTCGACTCATCGATGCGCTCCTCCAGCGTGTGTCCTACCTAGGTAGCTACGATGACTTCGCCGAGATTGATCGGCTCACGGGGGCACGTGTGGCAGCCGAGCCGACCAACGCCGCGGAGTGGCGTCGTCGCGCCGACTATCTGGGCGCCGTGCATCGCTTCGCGGACGCCCGCGAGGCGCTCGACCAGGCCGAGGCCCACGGCGCGGCAGAGGCAGATCTGGCCCGGGCGCGCTGGGTCATCGACCTGGCCCTCGGCGAGGATCCGGTGGCCCTCGGCGAGGTCGCGGCATCCCGCCTCGCCGCCCGTGCCTCGTTCAGGACTCACGCAGACCACGCCAACGCCCTCGCGGCGGCCGGGCGCTTCGAGGAGGCGGACGCCGCCTACGTCTCGGCGCTCGCCTCCTACCGAGACGTGTCTGCCTTCCCGATCGCCTGGGTGGCTTTTCAGCGCGGTGTGATGTGGGCCGAGCGCGCGGACCGGCCCGATCTCGCGCTGCCGCTGTACCGGGAGGCCGTTCGGCGGCTGCCTGGGTACGTCGTCGCCAACGTCCACCTCGCCGAGCTAGAGGTGGAGGCTGGCGAGACGGATACCGCCGTCGCGCGCCTACGGCGGCTGGTGGACGAGGGAGTCGGCGACCCCGAACCGGGAGCGGTCCTCGCCGAGCTGCTGGCCGAGAGCGATCCGGCGGAGGCGGAGCGCCTGGCCGCGGGCGCCGAAGCCCGATACGAGGTCCTGCTCGAGCGGCACCGAGAGGCGTTCCTCGACCACGGGTCCGAGTTCTTCTGCGGCCCCGGTGACGACGCAGCACGATGCCTGTCCATGGCGCGGGAGAACCTCGAGCTGCGTCCTACGCCGCGCGCATATCAGCTCGTGATCGAGGCAGCTCAGAGCGCGGAGGATCCGGCGCTGGCGTGCGAGCTCGCTCGTTCGTGTGCGGCTATGCGAGGGCGGCATCCCGTGCTCGATGCGACAGCGCGACGAGCGCTTCTTGGCTGCAGTTCCTCGACCGGGCTCCACTGAGGCGCGCTGGCACTGGTTTCGGCGCGTCGCGACGAGCAAGCGGCCACACGGCCTTGCTCCATTGACATCGCGGCTCGTCGCCATATACATATACCCAGGTAGGGGTATGCTGACCACGGACGAGAAGCAGAACGTCGAGGCCCGGATGAGGCGCGTCGCGGGCCAAGTTGCCGGGATCCAACGGATGGTCGACGAGGATCGGTACTGCGTCGACGTGCTGATGCAGATAAGCGCGGTCCGCGCGGCGCTGGCCAAGGTGAGCAAGCTGATGCTCGCGTCGCACATCCAAACGTGTGTGCAGACGGCCTTCGAGGACGACGACCCCGCGGAGCGCGAGAAGAAGATCGACGAGCTCGTCCGAGTGTTCGACAAGAACTGCAGCTGCTGAGCTGCGGGAGGAATCCGATGGACCACCACGGTGCACACGCCAGCGGGCACGAGGGGACGCACGAGCACGGGAGCGACGATGGGACGGGGCTGCGCGATCCGGTCTGCGGCATGACCGTTTCGGTCGACGCGAAGCACCGCTTGGAACACGCAGGGCGAACCCATCGGTTCTGCTCGGCGGGCTGCCGGCAGAGGTTCGCCGCGGATCCCGACCGCTACCTCGTGCCCGCGGAGGAGCGCGCGCCCGTGCCGGCGCCCGAGGGCACGGTGTTCACCTGTCCGATGCACCCGGAGGTCGAGCAGGTCGGCCACGGCGACTGCCCGAAGTGCGGCATGGCGCTCGAGCCGAAGGGCGTCCCCGTCCCGGCGAACCGCACCGAGTGGACGTGCCCGATGCACCCGGAGATCGTGCAGGACGCACCGGGCGACTGTCCGAAGTGCGGCATGGCGCTCGAGCCGCGCACGGTCAGCGCGGACGAGGAAGAAGAGAACCCAGAGCTGCGCGACATGACGCGCCGGTTCTGGTTCGCGGCCGCGCTCTCGATCCCGCTGGTCGCGATCGTGATGATCGACATGCTGCCGGGCCGACCCATCTCCGGGCTGCTTCCAGGACGCACCCGGGCGTTCGTCGAGCTGGCGCTCGCGACGCCCGTCTGTCTCTGGTCCGCGTGGCCCTTCTACGTGCGCGCGGTCCGCTCGGTGAAGAACCTCCACCTCAACATGTTCACGCTCATCGGCCTCGGGGTGAGCGTCGCCTACGTCTACAGCCTCATCGCCACGCTCCTTCCGGGCATCTTCCCCGAGTCGTTCCGCGGTCACAGTGGCGAGGTCGCCGTGTATTTCGAGGCGGCAGGCGTCATCGTGACGCTGATCCTCCTCGGTCAGGTCCTCGAGCTGAAGGCGCGCAGCCAGACCAGCGCCGCCATCAAGAAGCTGCTCGGCATGGCCGCGAAGACGGCTCGGCTCATTCGCGACGACGGCAGCGAGGAGGACGTCCCGCTCGACCAGGTGCGCGAAGGCGACCGCCTGCGCGTCCGCCCCGGCGAGAAGGTGCCCGTCGACGGCGAGGTGCTCGAGGGCACGAGCCACGTGGACGAGTCCATGGTGACCGGCGAGCCCATCCCGGTCGAGAAGAGCCCCGGCACCAAGGTCATCGGGGCCACGGTCAACGGCACTGGAGGCCTCGTGATGCGCGCCGAGAAGGTTGGCTCCGAGACCCTGCTCTCTCGCATCGTGACCATGGTCGCCGAGGCGCAGCGGAGCCGCGCGCCCATCCAGAAGCTGGCCGACGTCGTGTCGTCCTACTTCGTGCCTGCGGTCATCATCACGGCGATCGTGACCTTCATCGTGTGGGCGCTGGTTGGTCCGGAGCCCCCCATGGCCTACGCCCTCATCAACGCCGTGGCGGTGCTCATCATCGCGTGCCCCTGCGCTCTTGGTCTGGCCACACCAATGTCGATCATGGTGGCCACCGGCAAGGGGGCGTCGCTCGGGGTGCTCTTCAAGAACGCCGAGGCGATCGAGGTGCTGCGTAAGGTCGACACGCTGGTCGTCGACAAGACGGGCACGCTGACCGAGGGCCGGCCCGCGCTGGTCGCGGTCGAACCTGCGGAGGGCATGGCCGAAGACGAGCTGCTGCGCCTGGCTGCCGCCCTCGAGCGAGGCAGCGAGCATCCCCTCGCCGAGGCGATCGTCAGAGGCGCGGAGGAGCGCGGCCATGAGCTCCCCAAGGCCAGCGACTTCGGTTCGGTGACGGGCAAGGGTGTCCGCGGCTCGGTCCAAGGACGCGACGTCGCGCTCGGAAACCTCGCGATGATGGCTGAAGTTGGGGTGGACCCCGGGCCGCTGTCGCAGCGTGCCGAGGCTCTGCGAGGTGAGGGGCAGACCGTGATGTTCGTCGCCATCGACGCCTCGCTCGCCGGCATCATCGGCGTGGCCGATCCCATCAAGGAGAGCACGCCAGAGGCCATCGCGGCGCTCCACGAGGAGGGGCTCCACGTGGTCATGCTCACCGGCGACAGCGAGACAACGGCCCGCGCGGTCGCCGCCAAGCTGGGCATCGATGAGGTCATTGCGGGTGTGCTGCCCGACGAGAAGGCGGCCAAGGTCGAGTCGCTGCAGGGCGAGGGTCGGGTCGTCGCCATGGCCGGCGACGGGATCAACGACGCGCCGGCGCTCGCACGCGCCGACGTGGGCATCGCGATGGGCACCGGCACCGACGTCGCGATGGAGAGCGCGGGCGTGACACTCGTCAAGGGCGACCTCCGCGGGATTGTCCGCGCACGCAAGCTGTCTCGACAGACGATGGCGAACATCCGCCAGAACCTCTTCTTCGCCTTCGCCTACAACACGGCCGGCGTGCCCATCGCCGCCGGCGTGCTCTACCCATTCTTCGGGATCCTGCTCTCGCCGATGTTCGCGGCCGCCGCGATGAGCTTGAGCTCGGTTTCCGTGATTGGCAACGCGCTCCGTCTGAGAAGGTCCAACCTATGACGGATCGATCCGCCAAGTACGAGAAGGGAAGCCTGAGCCTCATCGCTACGGTCGCGATGGGCACCGGCGTGATGATCGGCGCCGGAATCTTTGCGCTGACCGGGCAAGTGGCCGAGCTCGCCGGCGGGCTCTTCCCAGCAGCGTTCATCATCGCCGCGATCATCAGCGGCTTTAGCGCCTACAGCTACATCAAGGTGGCGGGCACCTATCCGTCGGCCGGCGGCATCGCCATGATCCTGAAGAAGGCCTACGGGCCCTCGACGGTGACGGGGGCGGCGTCGTTGCTAATGGCCCTGTCCATGGTCATCAACGAGAGTCTCGTCGCCCGGACGTTCGGCGCCTATACGCTTCGGCTCTTCCCAGGCGAGGTACCAGACTTTTGGGTGCCCGTCCTCGCGGTGGGCCTCATCGCCGTCGCATTCGGGGTGAACGTCGCGGGGAACAAGGTCATCGGGACCGTCTCCAACGTGAGCGCGGTCTTGAAGATCGGTGGGTTGCTCATGTTCGCCGCAATCGCGGTCGCAGCCTCCGGCGTCGATCTTCAGATCCAGCCATGGCCACCATCCGGCGATCCGGCGGCGCCCGACTTCATCGGCGCGATCGCACTCGCCATCCTGGCGTTCAAAGGCTTCACGACCATTACCAACAGCGGAGACGAGATCGTCGAGCCCGAGAAGAACATCGGTCGAGCCATCGTCATCTCGCTCGCGATCTGCCTGGTCGTGTATCTGGCGGTCTGTTTCGCCGTCGCCTCCAGCCTATCCCTCGAGGAGTTGATCCGGGCAAAGGACTACGCCCTCGCTGAGGCTGCGCGTCCCGCCATCGGCGGGTACGGGACCACCTTCACCGTCATCATCGCGATCATCGCGACGGCATCGGGGCTTCTGGCGAGCGTCTTCGCAGTCTCTCGGATGCTCGCGATGTTGACTGACATGAACCTCATCCCGCACAGCCACTTCGGGATGCCTGGTGACATTCAGAAACACACACTGGTGTACACCGTGGTCATCGCCGCCGCGCTGGCCGCGCTCTTCGACCTGTCCAGGATCGCGTCGATGGGGGCGATCTTCTACCTCGTGATGGACATGGCGATTCACTGGGGCGTGCTGCGTCATCTCCGCGCCGAGGTCGAGGCGAGTGCCCCCGTGCTGGTCACGGCCATCGTGCTCGACGCCCTCGCCCTCGCCGCGTTCCTCTTCGTCAAAGGTTCGTCCGATCCCTTGATCGTGGGCGTGAGCCTCAGTGGTATCGCAATCGTGTTCGCGTTCGAACGGTTCTTCTTGCGACGCGTTCGAGGCCAGGGATCCGAGGACGGCCACGTCGAACAGCACCGTGAAAACCATGACTCTTGAGGCGAAGTCTCCAACTTCCTTTTGTGCGGCCCTTTTCTCCGCCTTGCTGGTCGTGTTGCTTGCTGGCGGATGCCGGTCAGACCAGGGGGAGAGCAGCTCATCGGCTCAATCCTCCCCAGCTATCTCGTCGGCAACTCGACAAGAGGTCCCCCGGGAAGAGCCGCCCGACGTGGTTCTACAGAGGCTGGAGCGAGAACTGTCGGCGGCATACCCGGTTGACGCGCCCGAGCCGACCTCGACGCGAGAGTTCGAGCTGCGTGCTGCGCCCGGGACGACCCAGCAATTCGACGGGCGGCTGCTCGATGTCTGGGCCTACAACGGCCAGGTGCCAGGGCCCGTCCTGCGCGTTCGCCTCGGCGAAGAGGTCGTTGTGCGCCTTCAGAACGACCTCCCGCAGCCCACGACGATCCACTGGCACGGTGCGCGGGTCCCCAACGCGATGGACGGTGTCCCCGGCGTGACCCAGGACCCGATCCCGCCGGGCGGTTCCTTCACCTACCGCTTCGTCCCCAAGGACGCGGGGACGTTCTGGTTCCATCCGCATGTCCGCGGCGCCGAGCAGGTCGAGCGGGGGCTCTATGGCGTCCTGATCGTCGATGACGCCGAGACGCTGCCCTACAGCCGCGACGAGGTCTGGGTGCTCGACGACTGGCGGTTGGGCTCGGATGGGCAGGTGGATCCTCGCTTCGTGACCCGGCACGACCTCGCGCACGATGGTCGGTGGGGGCAGATGGTCACGGTGAACGGTGACGCTGCGCAGCAGCTCACTGTGCGGCCCGGAGAGCGAATCCGGCTACGTCTGGTGAACACCTCGAACGGCCGTGTCTATCGCCCGGACTTCGGCAGCCTCGAGCCCCGAGTCATCGCCGTGGACGGCATGTACACAGCCCGTCCTCTCCCGATTGATGGCTTCGAGCTCGCGCCAGGCAACCGACTTGACCTCGACATCGCCATCCCGGCCGATGGATCCGGCCGGAGCTACGCGATCACCGACCGCTTCACCCGCCGACCGTTCACGCTGGCGACCATCCGAGCCGACGGTGAGCCCGTGTCCACGCCCACGTTCGAGGCGCCATCGAACCCGAACGTCCCGGGATGGGACGGCGCCGTCGAGCGCCCAGTGGACGTGACCTACGTGTTGAACGCCCAGCGTGGGGGCGAGCATGGAATCCAGTGGACGATCAACGGGCGCCCCTGGGGCGAACACGAGGTGACCGAGCTCGAAGGTGGACGCTGGGTCCGCGTCCGCTTCCAGAACGACTCGGCGAGACTCCACCCGATGCACATCCACGGGCAGTTCTTCAAGATCATCGCGCGCAACGGGCAGCCCGTGGACCCACCTTACTTCCGCGACACGGTGCTCCTGCGCCCGCGGGAGACGGTCGACGTGGGGATGGTGCCGCTCGACTGGGGGCGGTGGATGATGCACTGCCACATCCTCGAGCACGCGGAGGCCGGGATGATGACCGAGGTCGATGTCGGCGGCGACTGATGACGGGCAGCGGCGGGGGCGCCCTCACGTCTCTCAGCCGCTATGCAATGGCCAGCGGACTACATGTAGCGCGAAGAGTGAGACGAGCATCGTCCCGGACGCCAGGTGGCTCACCGTATGGAGAATGTCCTCCCGGTGAAGCGAGCGACGGCGATGGAAGATGAGCTCGTCGCTCCACCCGAGGGCGAGGAAAAGGAGGGGGGAGAGAAGTACATACCAATCTCGCAACTCGAGGACCTCGGGTAGGGGGCGCGCGAGCCAGACGAGTCCAATGACGGTGAGCGCGAGCGCGACGTGGAGTGCGGACTCGCCCACCGGGACTACGACCGAGCGCAGGTAGCTCCCCGTGACGTGCTTCTCGAGCCGTAGGTGTTCCCGGCCATCGACTACAGCGACCGCGACCCAAGCGTAGAGCGAGGCGTAGAACGTGGCCCCGACAGCCTGGCGCGCGAGAGGGCCGTCGGTCCACAGGACGCCGACGACGACTCCAGCGACGCACGCCGCGAGGACCCCGAGCTTGAAGCTCCATGGAGCCCGCAATTCGGCGGGTAAGGTCCGGACCTCATCGAACGGGCGCGCGTGGCGAATGCACTCGTGCCACTCGGCGTTGCCGGTGTCTTCTGGTTCGGCCACCGCGCAAGCCTACGACTATCGTCTACGACCCGCGACCAGCCGGTCCTCACCGCCTGCGAGCCGATCGCGGACTGCGGGCGCGAGCACCATGTCGCGGGCAACTCGCCGCGAAGAGCGAAGGCGCCCACGACGCGGACATCCATGAGCTGCGACTCCCCGAGCGTCGAGAATTCGGGGGGGCCAACGGCCAAGGTCCGCTCGCCGACGAGTTGGGCGAGGTTCACGAACTCGCTGGCGTGAAGCTGCTGGGTCCCGTCGCCCAGCTCTCATGCCCCGTCCGACTGGCGCGAAAGGGTGAGGATCCGACGGGCGCCGTTGGCGACGATCAGGAAGATGAGCCCACCTGCGATCAGGTCGGGCAGGCGAGACGACGACCACCAAACGAGCACTCCCGCCGCGATTACCAGGAGGTTCACGAGGACATCGTTGGAAGTGAAGATCCAGCTCGCCTCGATGTGTGCCTCGCCTCGTTTGGCGCGCCGCAACAGCCAGAGGGTGAGCACGTTGCCAGCGAGGGCGACGAGCGAGACCCCGATCATGGCCATCACGTCCGGGGCGGTCTCGGGGATGAAGAGGCGGCGCACGACCTCGCCGAGCCCGGCGAGTGCCAGCCCGAGCTGGAGGTAGCCGCTCGCGGCGGCGAGTGACCTCTTTCGCGACGCCTCACGACCGACCGCGGCGAGGCTGAGCGAGTACACGAGGGCGTCCGCGAGCATGTCGAGCGAGTCGGCGATCAGACCCATGGAGGCGAACGCGATGCCCGCCGCGAGCTCGCCGACGAAGAGAGTGCCGTTGACCGCGAGCGCCCCGAGGAGAGGGGCTCGCTCCGACGGAGCGGAGGCATCCGGCTCGACCGGGGACACGCCTTCCTCCTCCTCGATTGCCCTCGGCGTCCCGAGACGGAGCCCCTCGAGCGCCTCGGAGATGGGCTCGAGGGGCCCCTCGTGGAAGACATCTACGGTGCGTGCGCTCAGATCGAAGCCCAACCGCGCGACTCCATCGACCGCGTCGAGGGCCATCCGCACCATCTGCTCCTCGGACGAGCAATCCATGCCATCCAGCCGATACCGCGTCCGTTTCACCGATTACCCCTCTCGCTCGCTGGCGAACCGATCCCCTCGTCGTACGTGCGCAGCCACGAGGCAATCGGCGGCTCCCCCCACCCGGGCGCACCTGGGATGCGGCGCCTCGCGACGCCCCGAGCGTCGATCACGTAGGTGTCCGGCAGCGCGTCGACGCCGAGCGCGCGAGCCAACTCCCCATCCGGATCACGCGCGATCCACTCGGGCACGTCTCCATCGAAGTGGGCACGAATCCGAGGCCAGCTCTCGCTCGACACGGCGACGACCTCTACGTGACGCATCTCCGCCGCGAGCTCGAGGAGGTCGGGCAGCTCGCGCCGACACGGCGCACACCACGTGGCCCAGAGGTGGAGAAGGGTGGGACGCCCAGTAGCGACGGGCCGCCGCGATCCGTCGGCCGCCTCGAAGGTCATCGCGCTCATCTCCAGTGGGGTGATCGGGCGGCTCGGGTCGCGGGGCTGCTGACGCTCGCCTTCGCAGCCGAGGCACGCGAGCAGGAGGGCCACTCCGAGGAGTCCAGGCCGCGTCGCGCTCATCGCTCGGCCGTCCCGCGACCGCGCCATCGCGCCGTGACGGAGAACAAGACCGGGACGACGAGGAGCGTGAGCGCGCTGGAGGACAGGACCCCGCCGATGACCACGGTCGCGAGCGGCCGCTGGACCTCGGCGCCGAAGCCGGTGTTGAGCGCCATCGGGACGAAACCGAGGCTGGCCACCAGCGCGGTCATCAGCACCGGCCTCAGCCGTCGACGTGCCGCTCCCGCGATCGCCTGAGTGAGCTCCTCACCGCGAGCGAGCCGATCGCGGATCGCGGACACGAGCACCATATCACCGAGCACCGCCACGCCCGACAAGGCGACGAAGCCTACCCCGGCGGAGACGCTGAACGGCATGTCGCGCACCGCGAGGGCGAGAACGCCTCCCACCGCCGCGAAGGGAACGGCGGCGAACACGCGCAGCGCGTCGCTCACGCGCCGGTAGGTGAGGAACAGCAGCCCGAAGATGAGCGCGAGCGCGACGGGCACGACGACCATCAGACGACGCTGCGCGTCCTTCAGGTGCTCGAACTGCCCACCGTAGCGAACGTAGTAGCCGCCGGGCAGTTCGACCTGCTCCTCGATGGCCGACCGCGCCGCCTCGACGAAGCTGCCGACGTCGCGTCCCCGGACGTTCGCCTGGACGACGATCCTTCGCCGGCCCCAAGTGCGCTGGATGGTCGACGGGCCTTCATCCAGCTCCACCGTGGCGAGACGGCGCAACGGGATCCGATCCCCGTTGGGTGCGCTGACGAGCAAGCGCCCGACCGCCTCGGGAGAGGCGCGGAAGGGCTCGTCGAGGCGCACTGCGATCGGGAAGCGGAGCTGTCCGTCTTGCAGGCTGCCCACCTCGACCGGGCCGACGGCCTGCGCCATCGCGAGCACGTCCCGGGCGGGGATCCCGTGACGGGCGATCGCATCCCGGTCCACCTCGATCCGCAGCACGGGCTGCCCGGTCGTCTGCTCTGCGAGCACGTCGGCGGCGCCGTCGATTCCGCGTAGCAGCGCCTCGATCTCGGCGGCCTTCGCGCGCAGGACCTCGAAGTCGTCCCCGAACAGCATGACGCCGACGTCGGAGCGGATGCCCGCGTTCATCTCGTTGACGCGCATCTCGATGGGCTGCGTGAAGATCGCGCGCATCGCCGGCCACTCGGAGAGCTCGTCGCTCATCCTCGCCACCAGCTCGTCCTGCGTCTCGGCGCGTGTCCACTCATCGCGCGGGGTCAGCGTGATGAACACGTCGGAGAGCTCGAGGCCCATCGGGTCGGTCGCCACCTCGGCGCTGCCGGTTCGGGTCCACACGTGGTCGACCTCGTCGGGGAAGCGCTCGAGGAGGAACCGCTCGATCTGAGTCCCGTAGCGCACGGACTCCTCGACCGAGACCCCGGCGAGCCGGACCGTGTTGACCACCAAGGCGCCCTCGTTCAGGCGCGGCACGAACTCGGACCCGAGCTGCGTCGCGAGGCCTCCGGCGGCCACGAGCGCGAGGAGCGCGGATCCGAGGACCCACGCAGGGCGCCGCAGCGCGAGCCGGACGACGAGCTCGTAGACGTCGGCGACGCGCTCACCCAGCCGGTCCATTACCGCGCCGATGGCACCTCTGCGCTCCTTCGGTGCGCGCAGGAAGAAGCTCGACAGCACCGGGACCAGCGTGAGCGAGAGGAGCATCGAGCCCCCGAGCGCGAAGAGCACCGTCAGCGCCATCGGACGGAACATCTGCCCTTCGATGCCCTCGAGCGTGAGGATCGGCAGATAGACGATGGCGATGATCAGCTCTCCGAAGATCGTGGGGCCGCGCACCTCCTGGATCGCGTCGCGGATCACGGCGAGGCGCTCCTTGCCGGTCGCGCCCGCGAGCCGATGCACCACGTTCTCGACCTGAATGACGGAGCTGTCGACCAGGAGGCCGAAGTCGATGGCGCCGAGGCTCATGAGACTCCCGGCCACGCCGACCGCGAGCATCAGGTTGCTCGCTACCAGCATCGAGAGCGGGATGGTCGCGGACACGATCAACCCTGCGCGGACGTCCCGGAGGAACGCGAAGAGCACCAGCAAGACCAGGAGCGCCCCCTCGAGCAGGTTCGTCCGCACGGTCTCGAGCACGCGGTCGACCAGGGTGGTGCGATCGTAGAGCGGCACGATCTCGGTCCCGGCCGGCAGCGACCGGCTCACCTCGACGAGGCGCGCCGAGAGCGCGCTGGTGACCGTGTGCGGGTTCTCGCCGATCAGCATGAAGCCGAGGCCGAGCACCGCCTCTCCGCGGCCGTCCGCCGTGACCGCGCCGCGGCGGATCTGCCGGCCTTCGACGACGCGCCCCACGTCGCGCACGCGGACCGGGACCCCCTCGCGCGCGGTGATCACCATGGCTTCGATGTCGTCGAGGCTCTCGGCGAAGCCCACGCCGTGGACCAAGGTCGCTTCACCGCCCCGCTCGATGGTGCCGCCGCCCACGTTCGTGCTGTTGGCGTCGATGGCTGCGGCGAGCTCACCGAGCGACAGCTCGTAGCGCTGGAGAGCGCTCGGATCGACGAGCACGTGGAACTGCCGCGCGTCTCCCCCCCAGGTGTTCACCTCCGCGACGCCCGGGACCGCCATCATCTGCGGCCGCACGATCCACTCGTGGGTCGTCCGCAGCTCGGAGAGTGATGCATCTCCGGTCAGCAGGTAGTGGAACACTTCGCCGAGGCCGGTCGCGACGGGGCCGAGCGTCGGCCGGTCGACCCCTCGCGGAAGCTCCACGGCCGCGAGACGCTCCGACACCGTCTGGCGCGCGAGGTAGACGTCGGTGCCTTCTTCGAAGGTGGCCGTGACCTGCGAGAAGCCGAACTTCGAGACCGAGCGGACCTCGGTGAGGCCGGGCAGCCCACCGATGCTCGCCTCGACCGGGATGGTGATCTGCCGCTCGATCTCGAGCGGGGCGAGCGCTGGCGCCACGGTGTTGACCTGCACCTGCGTCGGGGTCGTATCCGGGAACGCGTCGACCGGCAGGTGAAGCCACGAGACCACGCCGGCCGCGGCGACGCCGGCCCAGGCGAGCACGACGACGGCCCGGTGCCGGAGCGACCAGTCGAGGATACGCGCGAGCATCAGTCGTCCCCGCAGCAGCCGGCACCGATGCTGTCGCTGACGGTCTCGGTGCGCAGGAGGAAGGCGCCGTCCACGACGACCTCGTCGCCTGGCTCGACGCGCCCGCGCACCTCGACGTGCTCCGGGTCGGCGGGGAGCTCGAGCACCTCCACGCGCCGCGCCTCGTAGAGCTCGGGCGCCTCCCGCACGAAGACGAGGGTGGCTCCCCGGGCGCGTTGAACGGCGTCGCGGGGGACGACCACCGCGGCCGCGGCGCGAGGCACCTGCACGCGCGCTCGACCGAACATGTGCGCGCGGAGCGAGCCATCCGGGTTGTCGAGGGGAACGCGGCCGAGCGCAGTGCGCGTGTGCGGATCGATCTCGGGCGCGAGGTAGTGAAGGGCCCCCTCGAACGTGCGACCGGCGAGCGCGTCCATGGTGACGACCACGGGCTGCCCGGGCGCCACACCCGCGATCTGGTCTTCGGGCACCTCGATCTCGATCCAGACGCGGGAGGCGTCGGCGATCTCGAAGAGGACGACGTCGTCGCCCACGAACGACCCCATCGTCGCCGCCCGGCGCGTCACCACGCCCGGGATCGGCGCCGTGAGGGTGTACTCCGCGCCGCGCGTCCGCCCGACGACGCCGAGTGAGGCGCGCAGGGCGGCGAGCTCGGCCCGCGCGTCGTCGCGCTCCTGCTGCGCGCGCAGTCGATCACGCTGCGAGACGACACCCTCGAGCTGCGCGGCGCGCTCGAGGTTCGCCTCGGCGACGTCGAGACGAGAGCGGGCGGCGGAGACACGAGTGCCCGCGGCGCCCACCTGCGCGCTGGCTATGGTGACGAGCGCGTCGCCTGGCGCGACGCGGTCCCCGATGTCGGCGTGGATCGCCCGGACGACCCCCGGAGCGCGCGGGTTCACGCGCGCGACGAGCGACGGGTCGAACGTGACCCGGGCCGTGGCCGCGACCTCGCGATGGTCAGGGGCGGCGCTCGCCTCCACGACGGAGATCCCGGCGCGTTCGGCGAGCTCGGGCGAGGCGAGGCGAACCCGGGTCCCGTCGGCGGGCGCGCCATCTCCTTCCACCGCCTGCGAAGGCCGGCCGCCGGCCTCGGGGTGACACACGGGGCAGACCGACTCGGGCAACCCGTGCTCCTCGCAGAAGTCGCCCCTGGCCCGGAAGACCGGAATCAGCGCCGGATTGCAGAGCGTGCAGACCGCCTCCAGCACGCCGTGCTCCGCGCACATCGCGTCTGGGCCGGAGGCGGCGGTGGCCTCCGACGTCGCGGGCTCGTTCTCGGCCGGACCGCACGAGGTCAGCAAGACCAGCAGCCCCACCGCGAGCGAGCGCATCAGGTCTCCTCGGGCGCCGGGCGCTCGATGACGAGGTCCGGGTTGCAGGCGCGGCACTGCGACTCGGGCAGCCCGTGCTCCTCGCACCAGTCCCCGGTCGCACGGAAGGCTGGAACCAGCGCGGGATTGCAGCGCGTGCACATCGACTCGGGGACCCCGTGCTCCCCGCACCAGTCCTCGTGGGAACCAGGGACGGCGGACTCGGAGGCGTGCTCCGTCGAGGGCGCGGGAGAGTCGGTGGTGGGCTCGGAGCAGCCGAGCCCGAGGCACAGAAGGAAGAGGACAAAGAAGATCGAACGACGCATGGATCACTCCAACGGAAGATGTGGATGGGGGCGGTGCGGCTCGAAAGCACGCGAGTCGACTCGGCGCACGAGCTTGCTCATCGAGACGCAGCGAGCAGGTCGGGCGCGCGTGAGCCGCTCCGTTCCGCCTGTGGGAACGGCAACGGGAACACGCTGGCGACGTGGCCACCTCGAGACGGACCTCGGGCGGCAGGGCGTCTGTCTAGGCTCTCGGGGGCCGGAAGACGCCGTCGTTCTCGCCGCTCGGTACTCCGACCGCGATGCCTTCTCGCCCCGCGGCGTCGGAGTGCGGGGGCGCCGGCACCGTCGAGGACTCCGCCCCCGCGATCATCTGTACGCTACCGCAGCACGGACAGTCGTCCTCGCAGTCGGGCGGGCACGTCTCGTGGGCTCCATGGTCGGTCGAGTCATGGCTCGGATCGCCAACCTCGAGCTCGTCGTCGCACGCGCAGGCGGAGCCCGCGAGCTCCAGGGGCGCGCCCATGCCATGCCACCCCAACACGAGGGTGAAGGCCAAGAAGGCTGCCGTGCGCGCGCGTGCGAGCATCCCAATCGGGGTACAGCGTGGCATCTCGGCCGTCAACATCTGCTCTCGAGGTCTCATCGCCCCGACGGCGGCTCCAGAGCTCGCCGGAGATCCTCCGGGATCTCCATCGGTGCGAACGCGCTGACGTTGGCGCCGCCCGTGTTGCCGAGCGGAACCCTGCCGATGGCCGACCCGACGACGGCGCCCGGCAAGCGGACGAGCTGGCCGACGATCTCGCGCACGTCCCGACGACGGTATCCGATGTGGAGCATGCCCAGATGGGCGCGCACGTGAGGAACGACGAACATCTGCCCGAGCGCGTGGGCGCGTTCGTAGTGTCGGAAGGCGGCCGCGTCGTCGCCCGCGCTCAGCCTGACCGATGCCTCGCGCATCTCGTTCTCGAACGCCTCCTTCAGCGCGTCATGCATCAGCCACCTCACTCCTGCCGGTGTACGGCGATCGCCCGGCACATCGCACCGCCCGACCGCTCGTCCCGCGGACGGGGTCACCACGCCCCGCGAAGCGATCATGGCGCGCCGCGATGAGAGACGACAGCCGATCGAGCACGCTCGGGTCGGCCGCGGCGATGGCGTCCACCAACGCCACCAACAGTGCGGAGTCCGAGAGAGCGTGGGCGCCTCCGACGACCGCCAGCATCCGCTGCGCGAAGAACGCCCCTCTCGTCATGGCGCAGCGGTAGTGGTAAGCGCGGGCCACCTTCGACCGCCGGACGAGGCCCTTGCGATGAAGGCGCTGGAGGGTGGAGCCGATGGTGTTCAGGCCAACGTCACGTGCGCGGCCGAGGGTGACGTGAACTCGTGACACGTCCGCGACCCCGACGGTCCACAGATGCTCCAGCACGGCCAGCTCGAGAGGACCCAGCGCGGGGAACCTGCCGCGAAACGGAAGGCGGTTCGCGCTCATTGGATGCGCCCCCCGACCGGAGCGGGGCCACGGTGAGCGAGGAGCCGGAGCGCGTTCGCGACGACGACGAGCGTCGAGCCCTCGTGCAGGAGCACCGCCCAGCCGATTCCCGCGAAGCCAAAGAGCGTGGCTGGAATCAGGAAGGCGACCATGCCGAGGCTGGCCCAGAGGTTCTGACGGATGATCCGTCGGCTCGCCCGACTCAGGCTCACGGCGAACGGCAGCGTCGCGAGGTCGTCGGCCATGAGCGCAACGTCGGCCGTCTCGAGGGCCACGTCGGACCCGCTCGCCCCCATCGCGATCCCGACGCTCGCCTGGGCCATCGCGGGCGCGTCGTTCACCCCGTCTCCGACCATCGCGACGGTACCCTCGCGAGCGAGCTCGCGAACTGCCGCGACCTTGTCGTCGGGGAGGAGATCGCCTCGCGCCTCGTCGAGTCCCACCAGCTCGGCGACGCCGTTCGCAGCGCGCTGGTGGTCCCCGGTGAGCATCAGGGTCCGCTTCACACCGAGCTCGTGGAGCCTGGCCAGCGTCGCCTTGGCCTCGTTGCGCGGCGGGTCCATGAGGCCGAGCACACCGAAGAAGCGGTCCTCGGACGCGACCACGACTGTGGTTCGCCCCGAGCCCGCGAGCTCCTCGACCGCGGCGGCAATGTCGGGGGGCAGATCGCGCGAGAGCCGCTCGCGGAACAGGTCGGGCTTGCCCAGGAACACCTCCGACCCATCGACGCTCGCGCGGACCCCGAACCCCGTGATCGCCTCGACGCCGACGGCGTCGGGAGCGGGACCCTCGATCTCCTCGGAGAAGCCGTCCACCATCGCGCGCGCGAGCGGGTGGTCGCTCTCGCGCTCGACCGCGACGATGACGCGCGCGAGCTCCGCCCGCTCGGCTCCGTCCGCGACGCGGACGTCCACGAGCCGCGGCTCGCCCTTCGTGAGCGTGCCCGTCTTGTCGAACGCGATGACGGTGGCGACTCCGAGGGTCTCGAGGTGCGCGCCGCCCTTGATGAGCACGCCTCCGCGGGCGGCGCGTGCGACGCCGCTCAGGACGGCGCTCGGCGTCGCGATCGCGAGAGCGCAAGGGCTCGCCGCGACCAGCACCGCCATCGCGCGGTAGAAGCTGGCCGAGAACGGCTCGTCGATCACGACCCAGGCGAACAGGCACACCACGACGAGGGCCAGGACGGCGGGGACGAAGATCCGCTCGAAGCGGTCGGTGAAGCGCTGCGTCGGCGACTGCTGCGTCTGCGCCTCGCGAACCATGGCAACCACCCGCGCCAGGGTGCTGTCCGCCGAAGCCTTCGTCACGACCACCTCGAGCGCGGAGCTGCCGTTGATGGTCCCGGCGAAGACGCGCGAGGTGTCGTCGACGCGGGTCGGGTCGTCGAGCGCGGCCTCGGGGTCGGGCACCGGCGCCTTGTCGACCGGGATGCTCTCGCCGGTGATGGACGCCTGATTGACCGCGCTCTCTCCTTCGACCACGAAGCCGTCCGCGGGAAGACGCGAGTTCGGGCGGACCAGGACGCGGTCACCGACCGCCAACTCCTCCACCGGAACCTCCTGCTCCCCGCCGTCTCGCAGCACGGTCGCCGTCTTCGGCGCCAGCGCGGAGAGGGCCTCGATCGCTCTGCGAGCGCGCCCCATCGCGTACCCCTCGAGCGCGTGACCCAGACCGAACAGGAAGAGCAGAAGCGCTCCCTCGACCCACTCACCGAGCGCTCCGGCTCCCGCCGCGGCGACGAGCATCAGGAAGTCGATCTCGAGCCGCTTGGCGCGGACCGCCTCGAACACCTCGCGAACGGCGTAGTAGCCGCCGAAGAAGTACGCCGCCCACAACACCCCCCGAGCGACCCACGGGGTCAGGTCCGTCAGCGTCGTCTCGATCAGCCAGCCGGCGAGCGTGAGGGCGCCGCAGATCAGTGAGAACACCAGCTCGCTCTTGTCGCCGAAGATGCCCCCGTGGTCGTGCGCCGCGTGGTCTCCCTCGTCGTGGTCGTGGTCGTGCGTGTCTTCGACCGAGCGCAGTCTCAGCCGCTCGAGCTCGGCCGCCACGGTCTCGGGATCCCCGTCGGGCTCGAGCTCCACGTGGACACGAGCCGCGGACGCGCTGGCGGTGGCATGCAGAACCCCGGGGAGCTCGCGGAGGCGCTCCGCGACCACGCGCGCGCGGCGCTCGTTCGTCAGCCCCTGCACTTCGTGGTCGACGTGGACGTAGCGCTCCTCGAGCTCGAGCCCTGCCGCCTCGGCGAAGGTCTCGACCTGGCCGACGGAGAGCCGGTCCGGGTCGAAGTGGACGCACAGGCGCGCGCGCCCGTCATCCCGGGTGACGTGCACGCGAGCGACCCCGGCGCGGCCGTCGAGCACGGATCGGAGGCGCTCGATGCACGGATCGGCGTCGCTCGACACCGAGGGGAGGATGAGGCCGAGGTCGAGCTGGACCTTCTCGTGTCGGCTCATGACGGCCTCCGCGCGACCACGTAGCCGATGGGGAAGAGCCCTGGGAACGTCTCGGTGTGGACCACCTGGAAGTCCGACGTCCGGAACAGACCGACGAGCCTCGCCATGTCGAACCGGGTGTGGGCTACGAACGGAGAGGCTGCGCTGAGCAGGCGGGAGAGAGTCCGCGTCCCCCACGACGCCCCGTGCAGGAACGTCGGCGCGATCACCAAGCCGTCCGTCGCCACGACGCGGTGCATCTCCGCCAGCGCCTCTCGAGGTCGCTCCATCACGTGCAACGCGTTGGCGCAGACGATGGCGTCGAACGTCTGGTCGTCGGCGTCGATGTCGTACGCGCTCATCCGCCGCACCGAGACCTGCTCGGCGCCGTGACCGACGACCACGCTCCGGAGCCGCTCGACCATCTCGATGGACACGTCGGTCGCCACCACCTCCTGGACTGCCTCCGCAATGGTGAGGGTGAACTGCCCGGTCCCCGAGGCGAGCTCCAGCGCCCGCTCGCGGCCAGCCAGGTCGCGCGCCAGCGCTCGGCGAACGGCGGGGTAGCCCCGACCGAAGATCCGCGAGGCCAGGTCGTAGCGCGAGGCGAGCCTGTCCCACGTCGGTGCTTCACTCATGGGCGGGCTCCTCGTCTTCCTGCTCCCCGTCTTCCTGCTCCCCGTCTTCCCGCTCCTCGTCTTCGTGCTCCTCGTCTCCCTGGTCCTCGTCTCCCTCCACCGCGGAGGACTCCGCCTCGGCCTCAGCGACGGGAGTCGACCCACCGGGAGGTCCCTCGAAGAGCCAGCCGTACAGTGACGGCAGCACGAAGAGCGTCAGGAAGGTCGCGCTGACGAGTCCGCCGATGACGACGGTCGCGAGCGGCCGCTGGACCTCCGCTCCCGCTCCGGTCGACAACGCCATAGGGAAGAACCCGAGCGCGGCGACGCTCGCCGTCATCACCACGGCGCGGAGCCGGCTCTCGGCGCCTTCGCGCGCGGCTTCCTTCGCCGTGGCGCCCTTGGCACGGAGCTTCTTGATCGTCGTCAGGAGCACCACACCGTTGAGGACGGCGATGCCGAACAACGCGATGAAGCCGACCGCTGCGCTGATGGAGAAGGGCATCCCCCGCGCCGCCAGCAGAACCACGCCACCCACCGCGGCGAACGGCACGTTGAGGTAGATGAGCAGCGAGGTCTTGAGCTCTCCGAACGCCATGTAGAGGAGGACGAAGATGAGCGCGAGAGCCAGCGGGACGGCGATCGCCAGTCGCGCGGTCGCCGCCTGGAGGTTCTCGAACTGCCCGCCCCAGTCGAGGACCGTCCCGGGAGACAGCACGACGTCCCGACGGATCCGTTCCTGCGCCTCGGCCACGAAGCCGGCGAGGTCGCGCCCGCGTACGTTGACCTCGACGATGGTTCGCCGCCGCACCGCCTCGCGACTCACGCTCGCCGGCGAGTCGACGACGTCGAGGCTCGCGACCTGGCCGAGCGGCACGAGTACGCCGCGCGCGCCGCTGACGGGAAGAAGCCGGAGCTGCTCGATGTCGTCGCGCAGCTCCGCGGGGAGGCGGACCTGCATCCGGTAGCGGACCTGGCCTTCGTACACCTCCCCGACGCCGCGGCCTCCGATGGCCTCGATCGCATCGAGCGCGTCGCGCACGCGGACCCCGTAGCGAGCCGCGGCCGCGCGGTCGACGTTGACCTCCAGAGTCGGTAGCCCCGCGAGCTGCTCTCCCCGGACATCCGCCGCTCCCGGCACCTGGCGGATGGCGGCCTGCACAGCGAGGCTCATCCGCTCGAGATCGGCCAGGTCGTCGCCGTAGATCGTGATCGCGACGTCGGAGCGACTCCCGCTGATGAGCTCGGCCATCCGCAGCTCGATGGGCTGCGAGAACGAGTAGCCCTGGCCCGGGAGGCGCTCCTCGAGCCGCTCGGACATGGCCTCGACGAGCCCCTCGCGCGTGTCCGCCGTCGTCCACTCGTCGGGTGGGCGGAGCGTCACGATGACGTCCGAGATCTCGACGCCCATGGGGTCGGTCGCGATCTCCGCGCGACCCGTCTTCGAGATGACGGAGATCACCTCGGGGAACTCGCCGAGCACGCGTTCGAAGCGCGTGCTGCTCGCGACGCTCTCCTCGAGCGAGACGCTCGGTAAGCGCAGGATCTGGACGGCGAGCGCTCCCTCGTCGAGGCGGGGGATGAATTCGGCGCCCATCCGCGAGCCGAGGCCCACCGTGAGCACGAGCGCCAGCAAGCTCGCCGCTGCGATGCTCCTCGGGTGTCGCATCGCGCTACCGAGAAGGCGCGGATAGACCCGGTGGAGCAGGCGGACGAGGAAGGGCTCCTTCTCCTCGGTGTGGCCGCGCATGAAGGTCGCGACCATGACCGGGACGAACGTGAGCGACGCGACGAAGGCACCGCCGAGGGCGAACAGCACCGTCAGCGCCATCGGCTTGAACATCTTGCCTTCGATGCCGGCGAGCGTGAGCAGCGGCACATAGACGAGCACGATGATCGCCTCGCCGAAGAGCGCCGCGCGCCGCACGTCCAGCGTGGACCCGAGCACGACCTGTGCGGCCTCCTGGTACGTGAGTGGCCGCTTTTGCCCGCGCGCTGCGGCGGCTAGGTGCACGACCGCGTTCTCGACGACGATGATCGAGCCGTCGACGACGATCCCGAAGTCGATCGCGCCGAGGCTCATGAGGTTCCCGCTCAACCCCAGCGCCTCCATGGCCGTGAAGGCCACGAGCATCGCGAAGGGGATCGCCGACGCCACGATGAGCCCTCCGCGGAAGCTCCCGAGGAGGAGGAAGAGCACGCCGACGACGAACAGCGCGCCCTCGGCCAGGTTCGTCGCGACGGTGCGGATCGTCCGGTCGACGAGCTCCGAGCGGTCGTAGAAGATCTCGATCTCCACGCCCTCCGGGAGGGACGGCTCGAGCCGCTCGAGTCGCTCTTTCGCCGCGTCGACCACCTCCCGACCGTTCGCGCCGATCAGCATCATGACGATCCCCGTCACGACCTCGCCGCGGCCGTCGCGTGTGACGGCGCCCTGACGGAGCATCGGTGCGAACTGGACGCGGGCGACGTCGCGCACGCGCACCGGCACGCCCGTCTCTTCGCGGGTGTCGATGATGACCTCCGCGATGTCCTCGAGCGTCTGGACGCGCCCCTCGCCGCGGACGAGGAGCTGCTCCCCGGCGCGGACGAGGTAGCCGCCGCCCGCGGTCCCGTTGTTCTGCTCGAGCGCGTCGTAGAGCTGAGAGAGCGAGACGTTCAGTGCCCGGAGGCGGTCCGGGAGAACCTCCACCTCATACGTCTTGAGCTCGCCGCCGAAGCTGTTGACCTCGACCACGCCCGGCACGCTCCGCAGCTCGACCGCGATGAACCAGTCCAGCAGGGAGCGGAGCTCCATCGGCGTGTGGCAGTCCTCGGTGTCCTCCGCGTCGCTCTCGCACATGCGATCGCTGCGCACCTCGAACTGGAGCACCTCGCCGAGCCCCGTGCTCAAGGGACCCATTCCCGGCTGCACGCCCGCCGGAAGCTCCTCCTGAGCCTGTACGAGACGCTCCGCGACGAGCTGCCGGGCGCGCAGGAGGTCCGTGTCCTCCTCGAACACGATCGTCACCGCGGAGAGGCCGAAGCGCGAGATGCTCCGGATCTCCTCCACGTTGGGGATGCCGCTCATCGCGGACTCGATGGGGAACGTGACGGTCCGCTCCACGTCGACCGGGCCGAGCGCGGGGACGTTGGTCAGCACCTGGACCTGGACGTTGGTCACGTCCGGAACGGCGTCGATGGGCAGCTCCTGCGCGCTGCGGACGCCCGTGACGACGACGAGCGCGACACCGACGAACACGAGGAGACGCCACTTGAGGCAGAGCTCGAGAATCTTCTTCATGACGATGCTCCTCGACTCAGTGCTCGTGCTCGGCCAGCTCGTCGGTCGACATCGCGCTCTTGAGCGTGAAAGCACCGGCGATGACGACTCGTGCGCCCTCGTCGAGTCCCTCGAGCAGCTCGTAGTAGCTGCCGGCGCGACGGCCGATCCGGACCGGCACAGGCCGGAACTCACCTTCCGCGTCGCCTGGGACGAACACCGAGGAGGCCCCGTCGACCGTCACGACCGAGTTGGTCGGCAGTGCCAGGGAGCGTCGCTCGTCACCGAGCAGCTCGAGCGTCCCGAACATCCCGCTCCGCAGGCGGGGGTCGAGCTCCTCCAACGTGACGCGCACGCTCAGGCTCCGCGTCTCCGGATCGATCGCCGGGGCGACGTACTGGATGGTCCCGGGGAGCGCGAGCTCGGGGAACGCGTGCGGACGGAAGATCGTCGCCAACCCCTCCTCGACACGCGCGATCGCGAGCTCGGGTACCTGGCCGTACGCGCTGATCGCGGTCGGGTCTGCGATCGTGAACGCGGGCTCGTCCGTGCTCGCCGTCTCGCCGGGGGTCGCATGCATCTGGACCACGACACCGGCGATCGGCGCCTCCAGCCGAAGCTGCCCTCCGCGGCTCGAACCGAGCACGCCGAGCTGGCGCGAGAGACCGGAGACCTCCGCCCGCAGCCCTGCGACTTCGGCCTCGGCCTCGACGAGCGCGCGCTGCGCGCCGATCCCCTGGCCGACCAGCTGGCGCTGGCGATCGAGCGCGTTCTCGGCCGCAGAGAGCCGGGCTCGGGCTTGCGTCAGCTGCGAGCTCGCCTCGGAGGCGCCGCCCGAGAGCACGGTCGCGAGGAGCTGTCCTTCCTCGACCGTCTCGCCCAGCGCGACGGCCACTCGCGTGAACCGCCCGCTCGCGAGAGGAGCGACGTGGGCCGTGCTCAGCGGATCGAAGCTCAGCTCCGCGGGGAGCCCGGCCCCGCCCGTCAGCGCGCGCCGCTCGACCACGCCGACCTCGATTCCGCTCGCGGCGATCGCCTCGGCGGAGAGGTGAATCTCCCCGGCGTGCTCACCCTCGCCGTCGTGCTCTTCACCGTGCTCGTCCGTGCCGGTCGAAGAGGCCCCGCACGCCGCCAGGGCGAGCGCGAGCAGCGCGTGGCTCCATGCCCGGCGCCTCATCGCTCACCTCCCTCGTCCTCCCAGATCTCCTCGCCGACCTGGGCTTCGAGCGCGGCGACGGCCGCGAAGTAGTCGACGTGTGCACCCAGCGCCTGCTGCTGCACGCTGAGGAAGCGCTCGAGCGCGACCGAGACGCGGAGCAGGTCGATCTCACCCAGCTCGAACGCCCGTCGCAGCATCGTGAGGTTCTCTTCGAAGCGCGGCAGGATGTCTTCGCCGTAGCTCTCGACGCGCTCGGCCGCCGCGTTCACCGCCGTCCGCAGCCGCTCGAGGCGCACCTCGACGATCGAGGCGAGCGCGTCCCGCCGCGCCTCCGCCACACCATGCTCGGCGGACGTTCGCGCGATGTCGGCCTGGTTCAGCGCGAAGGACGGGATGTCGATCTGGAGCATCCCCATGATCACGTGCTCAGGGATCCCGCCGTTCGGCGCCCCTTCGTAGCTGTACTGAAACCCGAGCTGCGGGTCGGGCCACGCGTCGCGGTGCGCGAGGTCGACACGCAGCCGCGCTTCGTCGACAGCCGCTCGCCGGACGAGGAGCTCGGGGTTGTGCGCCTGAGCGAGCTCCGTGAGCTCGGCCAGAGAAGGGGCTCGTCGCGGGGCCGGAAGGCTACCGATCGGCTCGGGAGGAGAGGCGGCTCCCCAGCCGGCGATCTCGGCGAGCGCGAGGCACGCGTCGCGGTACGCCTGGAGCGCCGCCACCGCGTTCTGCCGAGCTTGCGCGGCGTCCGCCTCAGCGAGCCGCTCGATCAGCGGGGCGGCATCCCCAGCCTCGACGCGGCGATGGGCGATGTCGACGAGCTGCGTCGCGAAAGTCGAGAGCCGCTGGGTGATCTCGGCCCGACGTCGGGCTGCGAGCGCACCACGGTACCCAGCGTGGATGCGCTGGTGCACCTCCCACCGAGCTCGCTCGAGGCTCCGCCCTCGAGTGGCCCGCGCGGCGCGGGCCACATCGAAGCGGAGCGGACGCTGGCCGGCGATCTCGAACGGCTGGAGGAGCTGCACCTGCACGTTGAGGTCCGAGGCTCCGTTCGCGTCGCCTTGGATCCGGGGACCGAACCCTGCCTGGAGCGTGGCGTTGTTTGGCAACAACGGCTCCGCGACGCCGAAGTCCCCGTCGGCCAGGTCGAGCTCGGCCTCCGCGATGGCCAGCGTCGGCGCCTGTCGCTCGGCGTGCGCGAGGAGCGCCTCCAGAGAGACCGGAGTGCCTCCGAGCGTGACCCTGGGTAGGGGCGTCTCGAGACCATCGGGAACCGGAGCGGGCTGAGCCGCCACCGGGCATGAACCAATCAGGAGCAACGCAGCCGCAGTGGCCGCGAACATCGTCTGTCGCATTCGAACACCTCACGCCGTTGAGCTTGGTCAGGCGGGCCGCCTCACGACGGCTCGCACCGGACGGCGCGCGGCCAGCCCGTCGGGCGACGGACGGACCACTCCAGGCGCGCCGAAGCTCAGGCGGGCGGAGGGCGTTCGATGAGGGCCGGGATCCCGGTCGGTCCGACGCGATCCATGCCGGGCAAGTCCTGTCCCAGCGCGAGCGATGCGCCTGGCGCCCAGAGGAACGCGGACGAAGCAGCCATCGCGACAGAGGAACAGCAACCGCAGTGATGGGAAGAGGGTGTGCAACCGTGCTCTGGGCAGGCGTCCTCCCCCTCCGCGTGATCTGTTTGGCCTTCGATCACGAGGTGGGCCGCGTCATCCATCAGCTCGACCAACCCGGGGCTCATACTGAGCGCGAGGGGTATCGCGAGGAGATGTAGCCATCGACGCACGGCGCGTAGAGGATAAGGAGCCGCCCGATCCATCGCAAGCCCGCGTCAGATGCCCTGAGCCCGCCCAACCCATCCACGAGCCATGGGCGCTAGCCGGCGACCTGCGGTCCCCGGGTCAGTCCGGCTCGCTGCCAGGGGCACGACGCCCGCAGCCCTGGCAGTGAAAGCGGCGGAACGTGGTCAGCACCGCGTCCCAGTCCCTGGTCCCGACCCCGGACCGGCGGTCGAGCAGGCTGCAGACTGCGATCTGATCGGGCGCTTGGAGCCAGAGCGTTTGCCGGCTCTCGAGATGGGCGCCGTCCTCACGGAGCTCGAGGTGGCGGCACCAGTCACGCTGCAGCCGGGCGAGGGCTCGCTGGCACTCGAGCCCGTCGCGGATGACCGGGAGGCGCTCCTCGGGCAGGCGCATCATCTGGAGGGTGTCCTTCGCGCAGCGCGCGAGATCCTCGTCGGACATCTCCGCGAGGAACACGCCCACGCCCTCAGCGCTCATCCGTCGGACGTCCTCCTCGATGCGCTCCGAGAGGCTGGACGCGATCGCCTTGTCGGCGATGCGCACGACATCGGCGTAGCGGAGCGTCGCTGCAGTCTCCCGCACCGCCGATGCGATCTCGACCGCCCGGGCGCGATCACCTACGAGGTCGGCGAGATCGCTCTCGACGAGACGGGACCTCAGCTCGAGCTCGGGCAGATCGAAGCGTCGCGCGAGCGCCTGGGTCTCCTGCAGGCGCGCGTGAAGCTCGGGAGGCACGGCAGGGGGCGGTGCGCCGCGGTGGAGGGCCGCGAGCCTGATCTGAGAGACGAAGAACGTGTCGGCGATGTCCCGCGCGTGCACCGCTTGGCAGTAGAGCGGTGCGTTGCCGGAGGATCGGATCGTCGCGATCAGACGCCCCAGCTCGTCTCGCCACTTCCCGAGCTTCGCGAACTGCTGGGCGATGACTTCCTGCGGGCTCGCGTCGTAGGCGTGCCGCCAGAGCTCGGGCTCCTGGGAGCTTACCAGGGCGTGCATCAAGGCCACCGCCCGTTCGTGTGACCGGAAGCTCAAGGTGAAGAGCTTGATCTGGTGGCGCAGCGCCTCCGGGGCGGACTCCATCGATTGGATGCGTTGCAGCAGCTCGTCGAGCTGAGCTTGGATTCCGTCCACGTCCTCGGGCCTCGCGCCAACCCGCTTGCCCCAGAGCTGGGCGAGGTCGTACTGCGCGGCGAGGAGCTCGGGTACGGAGGCGCGCCATGCGTCGCACCGTTCCCGGTGGAGCTTGGGGGAGATGGCGCCGGTGGCCAGGTCGACCGCGTTTCGGAGGAACGCCAGGAAGTGCTGGTCGTCCTCGTCCAGCTCTTCGCGGCGCACCGCGGCGTCGCGGAGGCTCGCGTCGGCGGCCAGGTACCGCTCGCTGGAGAACTCCGCGTAGCCCTTGACCAACGAGAGCTTCGAGGACGCTCGAACGTCGCGGCCAGGAAGCAGGGACACGAGGTCGAGCACCCTCGCGGCGAACCCCCAGGACGCGAGCGCCACGCCACCGTCATGGAGGAGCGGGCCAACCTCCTCCTTGGTCCGGACCTCGCCGGGGAGCCCGCCCACGACGTCGAACTCGAGCTTCCGCGGATGCCCCGGCGTCGCGGCCGCCACGGCATCGCGGAGACGCCGCGCTCGTTGGGCCTCGCCGACGATGCGAGTCGCGATCTCACCGATTGCCCCTTCATCGAGCCTGCGCTCGAACCGGATGGTGACGGTGTCGGCCTCGGCCGCCGGCTGCGCCGCGTGCCGCCGCTGTTCGTCCTGTGCGAAGGCGAAGAGGAACTCCTCGGCCTCCGGCCGGTACAGGATGTACAGAGGACAGGGACCGTTCAGCAGGTAGTTGAGGTTCTCGACCCTGACGCCCGACACCGAGAACGACCCATCGGAGTTCGGCGCGAGCCCGGACCGTCCCTTGAGCTGCACCTGCGAACGGCAGTTCGTCGCGCGGGACCCGGCGAGCACCTCGATGGACAGATCGACACCGTAGTCCTCCTCGCGTTCGTCGCGGACCACGAAGCGGTCGGTTGGTAGGCGAACCTTGAGCTTGTTCAGGCTCTCCCTCTGCAGCGCCGAGGCCGCGTCGGCGGTCGGTAGGCGGCCCAGGCCCACACCGCCCATGGCGAGGGGCCCGCTCGGACCGACATCCCCAGTCTCGCCCGCGGACTCCTCGACTTCGAGCTCGTTCTCGTGGGGAACGGACATGGCCTTCTTCCTTGGTCTGGACAGAAGCCGAAGCTTCCCCCCGATGATGAACTGGTCCCGGGTCAGGACGCGGTCGGCGCCGGCCGACTGACGGAATCCCGCGAATCGCCGCTCCAATCTAAGGCGCGTTTGCATCCAGGGATGTGGCGCGCCTCAAAGAAGATGTGACCTGGGGCATGGGCGGCGTCCCTTGGATTCGCGGGTCACCGAGCTGCGATGTGACCCCGCGGCCAGAAGACGTGACCAGCGTGCCCAGACCCGCTCGAAGACCTCTATGATCCGATCGGTTCCGCTGCCTACCGTCCGCAGGTCGCGTCCGGGCGCCGATGGCTCTCACCGCGCTCCAGCGTCGTCCGTGCGGCGGTCCCGTCGAGACTGCCATCACTACGCGAGGATGCGATGACGTACCACCGGATCAGGTCGCTGGAGCTGACGGGCGGCTTCCTTGAAGGAGTCAAGCTCGACTTCGACGACAACCTGAACTGCATCATCGGCGGGCGCGGTACGGGCAAGACGACAGTGCTTGAGGCAGTCCGGTTCGTGCTCGACCGGATGCCCGATCCGAGCGCGGACAAGGATCGGCACCGGGCCGTCGACAAGCTGATGCAGAGTAACCTGAGCGCGGGGAGCGTGCAGATCGAGATCGAGACCCGCGACGGTACCGCGTACACGGTCGTGCGCGGTTACGGCGAGAGCCCGTTGGTGACCAACGAGGATGGGAGCACGGTCGACATCAACATCGGCAAGGACATCGTCTTCGGGGTCGACATCTACAGCCAGAACCAAATCGAGGACATCGCCAACGATCCCTTCTTCCAGCTCGAGCTCATCGACAAGTTCATTCATCAGGAGGTGGACGAAATCGAACGCCATCTCCGGGAGACGATTCGGGACCTCGATACCAACGCGGCTAGGATCCTCGAGACTCGCAAGCTGGTGGACGACTTGACCGAGGCGACCCGAGAGCTGACCGATGTCGCCGAGAAGATCCGCGGGTTCGACAAGGCCGACGCGGGCGGCGGTGAGCTGCTGCGCAAGGAGCATGAGCGCAAGAGCCTCCGCGCTCGAGAGCTTCAGCTGGTCGAGGGCGCGCGGAACCTGTACGACGAGGGCGCCCGCAACATCAGCGCCGCGATGGCGACCCTCGAGGAGCGCTTGGCGGACACCTTCGACGCGGAAGCGACGGCCACGCCGAACCAGAAGCTTGTCGAGCGAATCCGGGACAGCGCGCGAACGACGATCGACGCCGTGCGGCGGCATCTGGAGTCTGCCACCGCGCTATTGGAGGGTGCCCAGGTCGATCTCGGAGCGCCGCAGACCGAGCTGGTGGAGCGGCACGGGGAGCAGGAGAAACAGTACCGCGCGCTCCTCGACCAGCATGAGCAGGAGCGGGCGAAAGGCGTCGAGCGCGCCCGCCTCGAGCAACGGCACACCGACCTGAAGAGTAAGGAGACGCGGCTCAACGAGAAGAGGACCGCCTTGGCGGCCCTGAACGACAGGCGCGGCGAACTCCGTGCTCGCCTCTCCGACCTCAGAGACGCGCGCTATCAGCTTCGCCTGGGGGTCGCCAGTCGTCTGAACGAGCAGCTGTCGCCGATGATCCGCGTTCGCATCGAGCAGTTCGGGAACATGGATGAGTATCGTGCCTTGCTCGCCCAGTCGATGAAGGGCTCGGGGCTGCGCTATGCGACCATCGTGGACCGGGCCGTTGAGCGCATTCCCCCGGCAGAGCTCGCCGCTGCGGTGCAGCGTGAGGATCGTGCCACCCTCGAGCGCGAGCTCGACCTCGATGCCGACCGGGCGACCCGTTTCATCATACAGCTGAAGGACAAGCCGGAGATCTTCGCCATCGAAGTGGCCGAGCTGCACGATCGCCCCATCCTGGAACTGAAGGATGGCGAGGACTACAAGGACTCCACGTCCCTCTCCACGGGTCAGAAGTGCACGACCATTCTCCCAATCCTCCTCATGGAGAGCGAGCGCCCGCTTCTCGTCGATCAGCCCGAGGACAACCTCGACAATGCGTTCGTCTTCGAGACCATCGTCCAGAGCATCAGCGAGGTTCGGGACCGCCGGCAGCTCATCTTCGTCACACACAACCCCAACATCCCAGTCCTCGGAGACGCGGCGCGTGTATTCTGCTTGAGTTCCACGGGGCGGGCGGCGCGGGTTGAGAAGGCGGGGACCGTCGATGACGTCGCGGCGCAAATCATGACGATTCTGGAGGGTGGGCGCGCCGCGTTCGACGCGCGCCGGAAGCGCTATGGTCGGCCGGTGCCAGAGAGCGGAGCGACGTAACGCGGGACCACACGAGGTGCAGATCCAGGATCTACTTGACGTGATGCGGGGCTCCTCTTGGACGCGTCGCGCCGACGCGCTGCGCGAGGCGACGGCGCGCCTGGCAGGCGATGAGCTCGACTACGAGGCAGAAGGCCGGCTCCTTCCAGCCATCGTCGAGGCGACGAACGACCCGAAGTGGGAGGTGCGAAAGGCCGCGGCGCTGGCGCTCGGCGAGCTACGCCACTCGGACATCGAGGTGCCCGAGAAGACCCTCGGAGTGCTGCTGGGTGACTCGAACCGCTGGGTGAGCCAGGCGGCCATCCGGGCGAGCCGCCGCTTGCGCGCCCAGAGCGATCGCGCGCATGAGTGGCCCCTCACCGAGGCGACGCAGGATCCGACGCTCCAGCTCATCGCTGAGCGGATCAAACAGATCGGCCTGCGCTCGATGACGCCCGCACGTATCTACGACCTCGCGACCGAGGTCGGGGAGCGCTACTACCGCGACCTCGCCGCGGACACCGCCCACGAGATCAACACCCTGCTGACGCCTCTCGAGGGCTACCTGGTAGAGGTACGTCGTCGCTCGAGCCCGTCGGCGGACCCGGCCAACGAGAGGTACCTCGGGAGGGCCCTGGAGCGCTTGCACCAGATCAAGGTCCTCCTGGACGAGCTGGGGACCTACAGCGCGCCCAATCAAGACGCTTTCGTCACCGTGGATCTCGAGCACGTCGTACGCCAAGCACTCACCATCGGGGCGGAGCGCGCGGCAGGCGACATCTCGCTCGTGAAACTTCACGTGGACGTTCCGACGAGGGTGGAGATCGAAGTGGTGCAGGAGCGCCTGATACGCGCGCTCGCCAACCTCGTGGCCAACGCCTACCAGGCCATGCCCACGGGCGGTTCACTCCGTGTCCGCGGAAGGGTGATTGGCGGTGGCTCCGTCGAAGTGACCGTGATCGACAGCGGGCGCGGGATGACCGCCGAGCAAGTCGAGGACGCGATGGAGCGCTTCAGGAGCACGCGCAAGGACGACGGGGGCACCGGCCTAGGCTTGCCGATCGCGGAGCGGATCATCGAGGAGGACCACGGCGGGGAGCTGACGGTCGAATCGACCCCGGGCGAAGGCACGAGGGTGGTCGTCATCCTGCCGCTTCGACAGGATGGGGGCTGCGAATAGCTATGGCCTCGACGAGCCGACTCCTCGTCGTCGAAGACGACCGCGCCATCCGGGAGCTCATCGCCGACCGCCTCGAGCACTTCGAGCTCACCTTCGCCGCATGCCAGAGCGAGGCCTACGAGCAGCTCGGAGCGGGTCGGTTCGATCTCGTGCTGCTCGACCTTCGTCTGCCGCGCGAACCGGGCGACATGCGACCCGTGAACCAGGTCGGCATCGACATCCTGAAGACGATCCGGCGGCGACGCCTCTCGAAGCGCGGATCGGCGATGCCGTTGCCTGTGGTGGTGATGACTGCCCACGGCTCCGAGGAGCTGTCGGCGCAGGTTCTGATCGAGAACGGTGCCAACGACTACATCCGCAAGCCCTTTGGCTCGGAGGATCGCTTCGAGGAAAAGATCCTGCGGGCTCTCGCAGGTGAAGGGGCGCTCGTACCAGCGGTGACCATCCGCAACGACATCATTCGCCTCGCCTTTCACGACGAAGACGACGTCGTACGCATCGAAGCGTCGGTATATCGCGGCGCCCACTTCGGCCTGCTGGCCGTGCTGCGGGACCTCCACCTCGCCGACCTCGAGAAACGCCGGGCACCGGAGAACTTTGACGGAATCCGCGGAGAAGTGCTGGCAGTGAGACTGGGAATCTCGGGACAGGCCGTACGCAGACGGGTCTCGAAGTTCCGCAGAATCGTCCGACGCGACCTCAGGGATCAACTTGGGCGCAACGTCGGCGACCATGACATCGTCGAGAACATGCGCGATTGGAACGGCTACCGCCTCAACCCGTTGGTGGTCCGGGTCGTGGCGTGGGACCAGATGCCCGATGGCGATGCGTAGCCGCAGCGGTCAGGTCACATGTCGCGGACCGGAGGTCACATCCCGCGGCATGGTGCCGGTGATTCAGGCGTCTCGCGTGTATCGCTGCTCACATCGTTCTGCCGGTCGGGCCATATCCCTCCCGCGGCTGGCGACCTAGGTTGGCCTCATCGACCTCGCCGTCCGTTCTCCGGCCGGAAGACCCAACCGAGGTTTGGAAGAAGAGGACAGCAAGATGCACGGACTACCCCCAGGACAGTTCCGCTTCGTGCCCGTCGGCGAGCTCGGGAGCGGAGGGCTCGGATACGTGGACGAGATCGAAATCGTGGCCAGTAGCGACGCAAGCAAGACGATCGGCAGCCGGTGGGCGCGCAAGCGGCTCAACGAACGCTGGGATGCTCACCCCGACGGGCGGAAGCGGTTCGAGCGCGAGATCTCCGCGCTCAAGCGGATGAGCCACCGGAACATCGTCACCTACGAGGGCGAGAACCTCCCCGGTGAGGAGCGTTTCTACGTGATGCCCATCTTCAGCTCGACCCTCCGAAAGCTGATCGCGGGAAACAGCAAGAGAGGCGAGTGGCGCTTCGCCGCGGAGCAGGGAGCCATCCTCGCCGACGCGCTCTCGTACGCGCACCGTGAAGGCTTCATCCACCGGGACTTGAAGCCCGACAATATCCTGTTCAACCACCAGGGACCGCTCACCATCGCTGATTGGGGACTCGGCTACTTCGTCCATCGCGAGTCGAAGGTGCTCGTGCAGCTCACACGGGGAGGGATGGGCACCGAGTACTACTGCAGCCTCGAGCAGTGGAACACCGGGAAGTGCGACGAGCGCGGGGACATCTACTCGTTGGGCATGACGCTCGACGAGCTCGTGACCGGTGCCCAACGGAGCATCGCGGTCGGAATGGGTGTCCGAGGCGCGTGCGTGTCAGCTTCGAGCGAAGGCGCCCGGCGTTTCAACGGCCTCCTGCAGAGCATGACGGAGCCGCTCGCGTCCTCGCGCCCCGCCAACATGGGTCTGGTCGCGGAGGCGCTACGCGACGCGATGAGGCGGGGATAGCGGCGAAGTCGGCGAGCGCAGGCCGCGCTACGCCGAGCAACAGAAAGCAACCAACAGGAGCCCAACATGACCAACAAGAACCTGCAGAAGCCCGGCGAGAAGCCTGCGAAGCCCGGTGAGTACGTCGAGGTCGGTCCGCAGGGTGGCAAGGTGACGAGGCCAAACCAGGTCACCATCGAACCCAACGACACCAAGCTGCCCCCGACCCAGGAGCCCGGGCGGCACTGGAAACGGGTCGGGCCACCGAAGAAGTAGGCCGGACGGATCGTCGGGCTCGAGCGGGGGGCGCGCTCGACCCAGCTCAGTGCTTCGGTTGAACGCGACCTCGCCGTAAGCCCACTTGGTACGCGCTCGTCCAGCGCTCGAGAACCTGGTGAGTCCTGCGCTACCGGGAGGCCCGGATTCGATTGGCGGGCGAGCTCAACAGGGCTTCGAACTGGGCCTGCAAGAACGAGGCGGTCACCGTGTGCCGCGCCGTCTCCCCAAAGCGGCGGTGAAGCGTGATCCGGTTCATGTCGCGCCCGCTGCGGTAGCCCTTCGCGTGGTGCCACGCGTCGGCCGGGGCGAGGGTCCGGAACGCCTCGATCGTGCAGCCGCGGGTCTCGACACGGCGCGTGTGGTGGATGTGGCCGCACAGCCAGAAGCGGTGATCGGTCTCTCCCCAGTCCCGGGGGCGGTCCGACGCCATGACGCTCTCGAGCACGGTCCCCTTCGCCATGTGGCCGTGCGTGACGCCGATCAGGCAGCGCCCGAACCGGTGGTAGTGGAACGGCGCCGGGCTGGTCTCGATCTCCACCCGCGGCTCGTTGGTGTAGTAGGCGTCGAGCGCGACGCTGAGGAAGATCGACGACGAGTCGTCGTGGTTGCCCGTCGCGTTGATGACGCGCACGCGCTGATGCGCCTCGAGCGCGCGGTCGATCGTGTGCCGCATGATGTCGATGCCGACGCGCAGCACCTTCGCCCAGCGACCATCCACGTCGAGGGCGTGCCCGGCGCGCCGGGTTCGGTTTTCGTTGTCGTCGCTGTGGAAGAAGTCCCCGAGGTTCACGATGAGCGCGGCGCGGGCCGCCGGGCCTCGGAGCACGAGCTCGTCGATGGCTGTGCGCATGATCCTCTGCGCCCGCGGGAGGTCGAAGTCCTCGCCGGTCTCGGGCGCCCACGAGAGCATTCCGATGTGCGGGTCGCCCATCGGGTACACCGCGAGGAGGTCGCCGTCGGTCGCGGCCGGACCCTCGATGGTCCCAGCGCGTGCGGGGATGCGCTTCGGGAGCTCGAGCAGGAGCCGCTCGAGCAGCGCCTCCCGGGACTCGGCTTCGGCGCTCGTCTTGATCCACTGCTGGACGGTCCGCCCGTCGCCCGACACGAGCGTGGAGACAGCCCGAATGGAGTGACCCTCGGGTACCTGGTCGGCGAGCTCTCCCTTGGCCCGCGACCGCGGGGCGCGTATCCACTGCCGAGCGGGCTCCCCGTCGGCGTCGACGAGCGTGTTGACCCGGTCCACGGTGAAGCCGTCGGGCACGGGGTCGAGCGGCGGCGGGACGTAGTTGGGGTCGGTGGCCTCGTCCTCGAGGTCCAGTTCGCTGATGTCGACGGCGCGCGCGGCCGACAGGGCACCGCCCCAGCGTCCCGGGAAGCCATCCGCATCGCGCGGGGTGACGTGGTCCTCGCCGGTGCGCTCGGCGCGCTCGCGCTCCGCGGCCATGAAGGCGCGACGGGTTGCGACGCCGCCCGCGGCGAGGTGGGCTCGAATCCGCTCGAGCACGAACGCATGACTCTCGGGGGTCCCGGCGCGGGGCTTCGTCATTCGCACACCCCCTGGGTGCTCGGGGCGCCGACACGCCCGTGGCTGGTGCGGTCGCGTCCGAGCAACACGTCGAGCTGCCGCCGTTCGCTCGCGGCCCGGAGCTCCACGTCCCCGATCCGCGCCGCCCACCGCGTGGCCAGCGCCGCCGGCTCGGGCGCCGGCACGCGCCGCTTGACGCTCTCGAAGCGGCGACGGGCGGAGTCGCGACGCTCGCCCGCCAGCGCTCGGCCGGCGGGGTCACCACACGACTGCTCGAGGAGAGCGAAGGCGACCCAGTCCCCCAGCTCGATCGCGAGCGCCTGCGCGTAGGCCCGTCGCTCCGCGGCGGGCACGCGCCGATCGCGCGTGGCCTCGCGCGCGGCGTCACGCAGCTCCTCGACCTCGACGCGCCGAACCTCGTCGTCGAACAGGCGGGGGAGCGACCGGTCCACCATCGCCCGCATGCCGAGGTGGCTCTGGAGCGCCTCGGTCGGCCCCTCGAAGATCCGAAGCAGCCGCGCGTCGCGGAACCGCCGGGCGACCTCGTTGGGCTCGTCGTAGCCGCGACCGCCGAGGAGCTGCAGCACCTGGTCGACGACCGCGAACGTCAGCTCGGGACCGGCGATCTTGATGGACACATGCTCCGCCTCGTCCACCGGGTCGCGCCGCTCGAGCGAGCCGGCGAGACGGTCGACCGCGTCGCGCACGAGGCAGACCGCGGCGTCGATGAACGCGAAGCACCGTCGAGCGATCGGGTGCTCGAGGAGGCGCCCGGTCGCGATCGAGCGTCGCGAGGCGTATCTGAAGAGGAGCTGCCCGCACCTCTGCATGGTCCCGAGGCCGAGGACCGCGATGCCGAGGCGGCCGAAGTTGAGGGTGTCGACGAGGGCCTCGGTTCCGCCGCGGAGGCGGAGCGACTCGTCGAGCTCGACGCCCTTGAGCAGCACCTCGTTCTGAACCATCGCGCGCATCCCGAGGGTGAGGTGCTCGGGGCCCTGGACGAGGCCAGGCGCGTCGGCCGGCACGCAGAAGCCGGAGATCTGCGAGACGTCCCGGTCCGTCTCCCGGACGAACACGTTGAGCACGCCCGACCACGCGGCGTTGCCGATCCAGCGCTTGTGGCCGAAGAGCCGGAGGCGCCCGTCCGGTCCTCGCTCGGCGCGGCTCGCGAGGGCGCTCGGGTTGGAGCCGGCGCCGGGCTCGGTTAGCGCGAGGCCGCCGAGCATCCGACCCTCCGCGAGCGCGGGGACGAAGCGGCGCTGGGCGACCACGGTGCCGTGCTCGACGATCGGGCGGATGCCGAGGGCGACGTCGACGCCGTAGAAGCTCCCGAGCGTCAGGTCGATCGCGGCGAGCTGCTCGACGACGCGGAACGCCTCGCGCAGCGGGAGCGGGGCGCCGCCGAGGCGCTCCGGGACGAGGAGCCCGAACATCCCCTTGGCTGCGAAGTCGAGGACGACGTGCGGGGACAGACACCGGCGCTCGTCCATGAGGCCGACGTCGATGCGCGTCTCGGCGTATCCGCGGAGCCACTCGATGAGGTCGTCGGCGCGTCGGCGCGAGGCCCGCTCGACGCTCAACGAGACTCCAGCGGGCGGAGCGGGGCGAGCGCGCTCCGGTGCGCGCCGGTCGCGATCGTGAAGCCGTGGCGCTCGGCGAGCGCGAGCATGTCGTGGACCTGGCTCGCGTCGATCGCGCCGACCGTGTGGTCCTCGCGGCGGTCCTCGAGCGCCAGCAGCGCGGCCTCCGTGGCGCACGCGTAGAGGTGGCCCGCGGGGAGCGGCGCGAGGGTCGAGACGCCAGCGTTGCGCTCGCCGAGGTCGATCGCGCCACCGGTCAGGACGCGGACCCGAGGCACCAGCTCACGGACCGCGGGGTCGACGTCACCCGGGACGGCGACATCGATCACGACCACCGGGCCGGGGCCGATGTGCTCCAGGCCGACGAGGGTGGTGGGCGCGTTGCTCGCCCCGAGGATGAGCGCCGCCTCGCGGAGCTCGTTCAGGTTGGAGGTCACGCGCACCGGCGAGTCGTCACCCAGCACCCGGCGCAGCTCGGCACCGGTCGCGTCGCGGCGGGCGTCCATCCAGCGCGCGACCCAGCCGTGCTCGAGGAGCTTCTCGGTGACGCCGGCCCGGCCGCCTCGACAGCCTCGTCCGTACGCGCGCTCCAGGATACGCTCGACGATCAGGCGGACGCCGTCCTCCCGGCCCGGGCGGGTGACGAGCACCAGCTCGCGCACCGAGTCGGAGAGCAGCTCGGCGTAGACGCTGCCGATGTTGCCCCCCGCGCCGACCACCGCCGCGGTGGCGTCCGACAGCTCGATGCCCACGGCCTCGGCCTCCGCCTTCGCGGCCATGAGACACGCCCCGACGGTCAGCGCGTTGCCGGTGGTGACGCCGATCCGGTCGGCCGGCAGGGTCCGGCAGTTGGCGGTGACGACCGAGGTGAGCCCGCCGAAGGCGGCGATGGTGCAGTCGTCCTCGCGCGCGAGCTCGAGGGCGCGCTCGATCTGCTCGAGCAGGACGGCGCGACCTTCGCCACGGAGGTTGGCGTGGAAGGTGGTCGAGTCGACGAACAGGCCGTAGCTCCGGAGCTCGACCCGCTCGCCCGTGAGGTTCGAGGTGATGACGGCGCTCTCCACGTGGATCGGCTCGACCTCGCGAAACACGCGTCGGATGAGCTGTTCGCGCTCCTCGATGCTGAAGCGACCGAGCGAGGCGTCCCACTCCTCCATCTGGGCCGCGTCGAGGAAGTACCCCAGGAACGTGGCCCTACGCTTGGCGGTCGGGGCGGGGGCCTGCACAGACGACGAGAACACGGGCTCGACGCGCTCGTCGGTCGTCCGAACGAGGAAGCGAAGCAGCGCGAACGCGTCGCGGGCGCGGAGGATGCGGACCACCGAGTTGAACGCGTCGATGAAGCGGTCGATGGCCGATGTGGACACGAACGCCGAGGGCTCGATGCGGAGCACGTTCGGGTTTGAGATGCACGGCATGACGCGGATGCGGTGCTCGTTCAGGAGGTGCGCCGCGACGACGTAACCCAGCATCCCCTGCTGCGAGAGCGCGGCGACGGCGCCCGAGCCCGGAAGCGCGTGGAGCTCGACGCCAATCATCAGCCCGGCGCCGCGGACACCCGACACGACCTCGGGTACGCGACGCGCCACGGCCTCGAGACCGAGCCGGAAGCGCTCGCCCTGTACGCTCGCGCGCCTCGTCGGGGACTCGCTCCCCCCTCGAGCACGTCGATGGCGCCGATCGCGACGGTTGACGCGAGGTTGTCCTCGGCGAAGGTCGAGGAGTGGACGAGGTCGAAGCCGCGCTCGTAGCGGTCCTCGCGGATGAGGGCGCAGCTGATCTTCACGAGCCCCCCGCCGAGGCTCTTGCTCAGGAGCACGACGTCGGGCTGGACGCCGAGCTGCTCGGCGTAGAGGAACGTCCCGGTGCGCCCCATCCCCGTTTGGATCTCGTCGAACACCAGGTGGAACCCGTGCTCGTCGGCCAGCTCGCGCGCGCGCTTCGCGAAGCGGGGCGGGCAGGGGTGGACCCCGCCCTCCCCCTGGATGGGCTCGAGGAAGAGCGCGGCGAGCGTCGAGAACGTGCGCTCCTGGAGCTGGAGCCGCTCGCCGCGCACCACCGGCCAGGGGACCGACACGCGGTGCCGCTCGACGGCCCGCTCGAGCGCGGGCTCGTCCCCGAGACGGACCCACGCGACCTCGCCGAGCGCGGACTCGAAGCCGTCCCGATACTCGGCGTAGTGCGTCAGCGCGAGCGCGCCGAGCGTCTTGCCGTGGTAGGCGCGCTCCATCGCGATGAGCCCAGGAGGGTGCGCGGCGAGCGTGGCGTCGAAGAGGGCACTCGCGCGGTCGAGGGCGCCGTCGAAGTCGAAGGCGCGGGCCCGAAGGCACGCCTTGTCGAACCGGTCGCGCAGCGCCGAGGCGCGTCGCTCGTACCCGAGCATGGCGTGCTTGAGCGCGGCCTCGACCGCCTCCGTGCCCGTGTTCGCGAGGAACGTCGCGTAGTGCGCGCCGAGGTCCGCCTCGAGCCTCGCGCCGAGGCGCGAGGCCAGCTCCGCCGCGCGCCCGCGGATGCTGGCCTGTGCCGCGAAGGGGCGCGCCTCGCCGAGGGACACGACGAGCGCGCTGACGATGCTCGGGTGGTTGTGGCCGAACATCGTGGCGCCGTAGCCGCCGACGAGGTCGAGGATCTGCTCGCCCTGATCGTCGATCAGGTAGTCGCCCTGCGCGCGGACGTACACGCGGTCGAGTCCGAGCGCCGCGAGCCGCTCCGCGGTCCGCGGGCGGCAGAGCCCTCGGTAGGCGGCGCGCACGCCGTCGCTCGACAGGGTCATCGATCACCCGCGTCGCGCTGGGTGGCGATGTGCGCGGCCAGTGCGCGCAGCGTGGGGTAGTCCCACGCCACCGAGTCGGAGAGGCGGACGCCGAGCTCGTCCTCGATGTCGCCCGCGAGCAGCAGCGCGGTGGCCGAGTCGAGCCCGTAGCTCGCGTGGGGCCTCGTCGGGTCGACCTCGGAGATGTCGATACCGAGCAGCTCGGCCACGCGCTCGACCAGGAACAGCTCGACCGCGTCGGCGCTCATCGCGCACCTCCCCCGTGCCAGCCCGTGTGCTGCTGGACGATCGCGGCGAGCTTGTGCCGCTGCTTCTTGCCGCTCGTGGTGCGCGGCAGCGTCCCGCGGTCGACGCGCACGAGCCTGTCGAGCGCGACGCCGTGCGCTTCGAAGAGGGCGCTCGCCACTACGTCACGCGCGGACGCGACGCGAGCCGGCTCAAGGCCCTCGACCACGACGTCGAGGGCGCCCGCGCCCGGCGCCTCGGCAACCGCGACGCGGAGGGCCGGAACGTCGAGCGCCGCGGCGACGACCTGCTCGAGGTCGTGCGGGTAGAGGTTCTTGCCGCGGACGATGATGACCTCCTTGATGCGCCCGGCGATGAACAGCTCGCGGCCGTCGACGAAGCCGAGGTCGCCGGTGCGGAGCCAGGCGCGCGCGTCGCCCGGCACGCGTGCGCCGAACGTGCGCTGCGTCGCCTCCGGGTCGCGGTGGTATCCATCGGCGACCTGCGGACCCGTGACCCAGACCTCACCGACGCGACCGTCGCCGCACAGGAGCCCGGTCTGAGGATCGACGATGCGAATCGCGCAACCGGGGGCGGGCCGACCGCAGCTGATGAGCTCCGCGCTCGGCTCTCCGCGACCGGCCTTCTGGACGACGCCGTCGCCGAGGGCGCGCAGCGACACCGTGAGCGTTCGGGCCGGCGCGTCGGGCGCGACGCCGGTCACGAAGACCGTCGCCTCGGCGAGGCCGTACGACGGCGTGAACGCTGCGGCGTCGAAGCCGGCCGGCGCGAACCGCTCGGCGAAGCGCCGATGCGTCCGTGCCTGGACCGGCTCGGAGCCGTCGACGGCGACGCGCAGGGACGAGAGGTCGAGCGACTCGAGGTCGGCGTCCTTCACCGCGCGGAGGCAGCGCGCGTACGCGAAGCTGGGCCCGCCCGTGATGGTGATGCCGTGCTCCGTGATCATACGGAGCCAGGACACCGGTCGTCGCAGGAAGCGGAGAGGGGAGCTCAGGACGGTCGGCACACCGAGGAAGAGCGGCGTGCAGAGCTGGCCGAAGAGCCCCATGTCGTGGAAGTGCGGCAGCCAGCCGCCGAACACGCTCGAGGCGTCGGCGCCGTAGGTGCGCGCGATCATCTCGACGTTGGACACGACGTTCGCGTGCGTGACGCGGACGCCGCGCGGGGCGCTGGTCGAGCCCGAGGTGTACTGGATCACCGCGAGGTCAGCGGAGGTGGGGAGGCGGAGGATCGTCTCGTCCGCGCCGCCAAGCTCCTCGGTGGCGATGAGGTTCGGCAGCGTCGGTAGGTGACCCTGCTGCGAGGCGGCCCGGTAGAACGGCACGAGCATCGCCTCGGTGAGCACCGCGCCCGGCTCTGCGTGCTCGAGGATCGCGCCGAGCCGCTTCATCTCGGCGCCGGCCCGCACGCCGAGGCGCGGGAGCGCGACCGGGACCGCCGCGGCGCGGGCGTAGAGCGCGCCGAGGAAGGCCGCGACGAAGGCGAGGCCGGGCCGGAAGGCGAGGACCACGGGGCGCCCGCGCATCCCGCGCGCGGCTAGCTCAGACGCGACGGCGCGAGCGCGCGCGTCCAGCTCGCGGTAGGTCAGCTGCCCTCCGTCGTCATCGTCGACGAAGCGCACCGCGACCTTGTCGGGCTGGCTCCTCACGTGTTCGCGCAGCGCATGAACGATCGTCTCCGCGCGCGAGGCGCGCGAGCGAGTGGTCGTCTCCATCAGTTCTCCTCGAGCAGAGACGACCGCCTGGGGTTCGCCTCGACAGACGGAATCGGGGGCGTCGGACTGACGCCGTGCAGGGGTCCTCTCGGGGTCGGGAAGCGCGCCGAGATCGACGCGAGGACACGCCATTCGGCGCGGCTGAGCTGGGGCCAGGACCAGATGCCGAGGCCGTCGACGGTGGGCACGCCAGCGTCGAAGTAGGCGCGCTCGAGGTAGCGCTCGAGCCGGGTGCCGGAGTTCGGTCCGTAGGCCGGGCCGACCGGCACGATGCTGGTGTGCCCGCGCTCTCTCCACTCCTCGACGGCGAGGCGCGCGAGCTCGGGCGCGATCGTGTACGTCTGCGGCATGCCGGTCCCGACGACGAGCTCCGACCAGGGCAGCGGGCGGTGGTAGCGGGCGAGCGGGTAGGAGGTGACCGCGACGCCCTGGTCCTCCCCGAGCTGGTCGAGCGACGCCGCGACCAGGCGGCGTGTGGCCGCCACGCGGCCGCGGTAGGGCTTCTCGACGTCGAGGATCAGCCCGCGGCCGCGCGCCGCCCGAAGGGCACGTCCGGCCACGTCGGCGGCGCGTTCGGGGTCGTCGGCGAGGGGGAAGAACCAGATCCAGACCTCGAGCCCCGCCTCCCGGAACGCCTGCGCGTAGTCGGCGAGGATCGAGATCGGGTGGTCCCGCTCGCGGACCGGGTCGCCGACCAACCCGAGGGCCACCAGGCCGACCCACGAGAGGCCGTGCTCGCGGGCGCGCGCCGCCGCCTGGACGGGCGTCCCGTAGACGCGCCGGGAGAGCCATCGCGCGAACACGCCGGTGCCGCGCGGGATGAGGGACACGTTCATCAAGAGCTCCTCGGTCCGGCCGCGAGGTAGCTGACCTGCGCGGCGTAGAAGCGGTCCTGGCGGGTGTCGCCCTGGCCCGAGACGAGGCTGATGAACGCGTGCCGGGCGAGCGGCGCCGGCACGGAGATCGTCAGCGTCTGGACCTCGGCGCGCCCGTTGTCACGAACCGTCGTGCTCGGGACGAGCGCCCCGATCGCCGGCGTCGGCGTGAAGCGCAGCGTCGGGTTCTGGTAGACGACCGCGCTCATCCGGTTCGAGCTGCCCGCGCGCGCCGCGCCGGGCCGGACCAGGAGGCGGACCACCATGCCGGTCGCCACGACGGGGAGGAGCCGGCTCAGAGGAAGGACGAGCGCCGCGGTGATCGTCGCGGCGGCCCTCGAGGTCTCGAGGTACGAGAAGCCGAGTGCCCCGCGGAACAGCCACTCACCAGGCCGCGAGCGGTCGTGCTCGGCCAGCTCCGGCCCGAGCTCGATGACCTGCGCCTTTGGGCTCGGGTAGGTCCACTCGTCATCGACGATGCGGCCCTCGATGTTGGCGACGCGGGCGCCGAGGTCGTTGGTCGCCGAGGCCAAGCCGGCGAGCTGCCCCTCCGCGTGAAGCTCCGGCCGGGGGTACTGAGCGCCCGCGCGCGCGGTCGTGCTGATCGCGCGGGCCGAGTGGGCGCCGGACGTCGCGCTCTCGTGGGCGTTCACGAAGCCGAGGAGCTGGCCGAGCTGCGTGCGCACAGTCCCCGGCGCGAGCGCGTTCGGACGGCCCGCGACGCCGTCGACGCCGACGCGGGTCGCGCCCGAGGCGCCGCCCCGGACGGACGCGAGGTCGGTCACGATCCCGTGGACGGCGCTCTCGACCGTTCCGCCCTGGAGCAGTCGGTGTCGCGTGATGTCGACGTGCGCCGCTCCGTGACGACGTGCGGTCCCGGCGAAGTGCGCGGTCAGCTCGGCGTCCACCTCGTCGAGCGCGGCCTGCGCGGTGTTCAGGAGCGGGACGAGCGTTCGCCAGAGGCCGCTGCGGATCTGCACCGCGTCGCCGGACGCGAAGACGAACGCCTCGCGACGCGACGCGTCGATGTCGGCCGCGAGGATCTGCGTCTGCCCCTCGCGTCGGAGCACGTCGCAGACGAGCAGCTCGTCGGGCTGGAGCGCGACCTTGGGCGCAGAACCCGCCGCAGCGGCCGGGCCCTGGCGCACCACGATCGCGAACGACTCGTCCCGCCGGAAGAACACCCGCCGGCTGTTGCCGTCGGTGCGCTCGTCAGAGAGCAAACGCTCGAAGCGGAGGAACACGCCGAGCCAGCGCTCCTCGCCCGCGGCCGGCACCTCGGTCGGGAGGCCGGCGTGATCGACCGAACAGTCGACGCTCTGGTCGACGCCGAACGCGATCCGCTGCCCGGCCTGATCGTAGGCGCGCGCGGGCGCGACCAGGTCGATGGTCAGGTCGGGCAGCGGGGCGTGGGGGATCGCCTCGGCGCCGGTGACCACACCGCGCAAGCCGATGTCCGCAGCGAGGTTCCGGTCCGCGCGCTCGAGCTGCTCGAACGCGAGATCCAGCTCCGCCTCGTTGACCCGCTGACGAAAGTAGAAGTCCAGACGATCCGCCATGCGCGGCCATCACCTCCGAGGGGGTAAAGGCAGCACCGCGCAGAAAGGGACACGGCCACCCGCAAGACGGTCGCTGGACCTTCAGGACCGAGCTGGGTACAGAGCGGCCATGGCACGACCCCGGAAGTCCAAGAAGCGCGCGACCAAGAAGGCGCCGAACCGTCGCGGCGCTCCTGACGCGATCGCGAAGCGACGAGCGTCGCGCGCGCTCAATCAGCTGTTCGAGTCAGGCGGGACGGGCCCGGGTCTCGACGGGCGCACGTTGAAGCGCAAGAAGCGCCTCCTCGACGAGTTGCAGCAAGGGCGCGACGGAGCGCCGCTCAAGGCGGTGGAGCTCCTGAAGCACGTGAGCGACCTCCTCGAGCTCGGGGAGACGCTCACGTCGCTTCGGAAGCTCAAGCCGAAGCTGCCTCCGACGCCGACGCTCGATGCTGACGCGGCGTCCGTAATCTCTGCCGCGCAGTCGGCCTACGCCTTCGATGACCGGGCCTGGAAGCTGCTGGGGGTGAACCTCGACAAGCTCGGCGCGCCGTCGCCGAAGCGGGGGCGGCGTAGCGTCGGCAAGAAGAAGGCTCGATCTCGGAAGTCCGCCTGACGATCCGAGACCCGACCGGGGTCGGGATACCATCGGCCGATGGCCGACCACCTCAACCTCTTCGAGCCCTACGAGCGCAAGGCGGCGGGGCACGAAGACGCGCTGACGCGGGCGTTCCTGCTCGTCCTACGCGGAGTGCCGGTCGCGCACGCGGCGTGGCTCCACCTCGTCGACGCGGCGCACCGGGCGAACGGGGGCGGAGGCGTACCCGCGCTCCATGCCCTGCCGGCTCCCACCGTGCACATGCAGACCGCGCAGGTCCCCGAGGACGTCGCGCGGGTGATCTCCCTCGTCCAGACGGACGAGCAGGTGTTCCGCGAGGTCGACGCGATGCCCTCGGAACGACGTCAGGTGCTCGACGGCGTCGTGAGCTACGGCGACCTCGCCGTCGTCATCGAGAACAAGCCGCACCACCGAGACATCTGGGAAGGCCAGCTCGACGTGAACGTGCCGGACGGCGTCGAGCACGACCCGCGTGTCGCGAGCACGGCATGGAAGGACATCGTGCGCGCCTGGGGACGGCTCCTCGAGTCCGGGCACCTCGGCGTCGCGGAGACTGTCCTCCTCGGCGACTTCCTCGACTACGTGGAGGAGCACTTCCCGCGCCTTCGCCCCTACTCCCGGGTGAGCCTGTGCGGGAGGGACAGGTGGCGTCTCCGGCGCCGCTGCCGCGCGATCCTCGAAGCCATCGCGTCGAGTCCGGAGCACGTCGGCTACCACCGAGGGTGGGGACACTTCATCGACCTCCCTGGGGACCTCTGCGCACGCAAGGTCGGGTTCTTCCCGCGGGGACGGGGAGACGAGACGGCGCTCGTGCTCGAGATCGTGCCCGGCGACACGATGGGGCAGGCGCGCCGCATGTACCGCGCGGTCGAGCTCGACGAGCTGACCAAGCTGCTCGAGGAGGAGCGCTGGAGCGCCGAGCCGAACTTCCACCTGATGTTCATGACGACGGGCTTCTTCTACCCGCGGGCGCGGCAGTCGGTGGCCGACTACTGGTCGACGTGGGCGAGCCACCGGAAGCTGATCAAGCAGTGGAAGCGGCCGGCGTTCAGTGCGGCGTTCGAGGCCCTGCTCGAGCTCGGCGTCGTCGAGCCTGGCGCGCGGGCGATGTTCGACAAGCACACGCTCGAGACCAAGCGGGGCAACGTGAACTTCGCGCCCGGCATCGCCGTGCGCTGGACGCTGCCGCTCGACGAGGCCGCAGCTCTCGACGACCGCGACCAGCTCGAGGACGTCGTCGCCGAGGCGATGCGGCGCGGGGTCGAGACGCTCAAGCTCCGCCTTCCCTGATCGCGCCGCGCGGCCGATCAGATGCCGGCGTACCGGCGACGGAGCGCGGCGACCCACTCCGGCGCCGCGGCGTTCGCGACCTCGGCCAGGCGCGCGAGGAGCTGGTCGAGGTCCACGAAGACCACGGAGTCCGCGTCTCGCAGCAGGCGCCGGAAGCGCTCGAGCTCCGCGCCACCGAAGAGCTTTCGGTTCTGCTCTGGCGCGCAGACCGCGAACGAGGCGCGCCCGCCGCCCCGAGCGTTGGCCTCGGCGTGAGCGAGTGTCAGGTTCACCCAGAGCTGCCACAGCGGCCCCGCGAACGGACACCCGGCCTCCGGTACCGCGTCGTCGCGCAGCAGGTCGAACTCGTCGCTCCGTGTCCAGTACCGGTAGTTCTTCCTCGACGCGTAGAGGCACGCGCTCCGATCACCGCGCACGCGCACGTCGTCCGGGCAGGTGACCTTGCCGCGCTTCGCCCGACCCGGCTTGCGGAAGCCGCAAATGCTGAACTCCGGCTCGACGAACTTCGTCTCCATCACGATCGTCCAGGGCGCGCCCTCCGCATCTCGGGCGGCGATGAGGACGTCGCAGTCGACCCCGCCGCGACCGCTCTGGTCACCGAAGACGTCACCGGCCGGGGAGTGCTCGATCTGGATCGACTCGATCGTGCCCATGCCCGGGAAGAATGGGCGAAGCGCGCTGGCCGCGAGCTCTGGCTCGTTCGCGAGCGGCGCGAAGACGTTGAAGCACATCGCCTGGCTCGACAGCATGTTCTCGAACGTGCGGGCGGCGACCCCCGTGCCGGCCGCCCGGCGCTCGAGTGCGGCCTGGTGCGCCACGTCGCTCACGAAGTTCCGGCCGTCCTCCGCTGCCGACTCGTCGAGGAGGTGCCCGTAGCGACCAGCGCCCGCTCGCAGGACGGAGGCGCGGTACTCCCGTTGGCGAGCTTCCGCGCGTGCGCGGTACGAGTGGCCTCGCGTGTAGACCTTCCCCTGCTCCATCCCGGCGCGAGGGTAGCTCGCTCGCGTGGGCGCCGCTCGAGGAGACGAGCAGCGCGTCAGCTGCGGTCGTCGAGGGTGTCCGTGATCGCGTTGATCGCGACGTAGATCCCCTCCCGCCGGCCGGTGAGGTAGTTCTGAGCCTCGGTCGTCAGGGGATCGGGCATGCCTTTGACCGGCGCGTTCGCCTCGGTCTCGAGGAGGCGGCGCAGCATCCGCAGGGTCATCTCGGTGTCGGTCTTCTTCATGTCGGTCCTCGCGTGGTTTGGTGGCGTCCGGCCGTCAGCCGACGGTGTCGTAGAGCGCATCCGTGATGGCAGCGCGCATGGCCTCGGAGGTCGGCGCGAGCGCGTCCGCCAGTCGCGTGATGGCGGCGTGCAACGCTTCGCCGTCGGTCGCTCCGAAGTCGACCTCGGCCCGCAGGGCGGGCCCGAGGAAGGCCCGGTAGCCACGCACGGCCGCGACAGCGAGGTCTTGCTCCGGCTCGCCGTAGAGGCGCCTGGCTTCGGACGCGGCGCGCGCCAGGGCGGCCTCGAGGCGGCTCGCGGCGTCAACCGCCCCGGGCTCGTCGTAGATCTCCCACGCGTCCGGGTCGGGCGAGACCCCGGGCGTGTCGGCGTTCTCGGCCGTCGTGCGCCGCGCAGGCGCGTAAACGATCGAGTACGCCTCGACGGCGTTCGGCGACCCGTCTTCGTGAACGCCGCCCTCGATCAGGCCCAGCACCTGGACCTGGGCGTCGGCAGCGTCGAGCGCGCGGACGTGGAGCTTCACGGTCGTCACGTACTCGTCCCAGCCGTCGCCCCCGGACCGCACCTGATCTCCGGTCGATCTCGGGCACGCCGCCGACGCGGGTGCGTTCTCGGAGGCGGTCAGCGCGCCGGACTCGAACGCCTCCACCAAGGCCCGCCGCAAGGCGGCGACGCCGAGGTCGTGGAAGTCGAGCGTGTCGCTCTAGCGCACCTCGAGGGTCGGGACGCCGAGCACGCGCTTGGCGATCTCAGCCAGAGCCGCGTGACGCCGAGCGTCGGGCTGGGTGGAGGTGTCGTTGTGCATCTCGGGGTCCCCTCAGTCGTTGCGCCGCTGGCTCGGCTGGTTGGGGTCGATGAGCTTCGAGTTGCTGCTCCAGACCGTCCGGCCCTCGGGTGAAGCGCCCTCCTCGACGGCGCCCTCCCGCTCGTCACGCAGGTTGCCCTCGTAGAGGGCGAGGAACTCGGCGTTCTCGTCCTCGCGCTCCCAACGGTGCAGGACCGAGTTGCCGAGGACGAGCTGGATGAACCCGAGCAGCGCGGCGCGCTCGCGCTCCACCTTGCTCTCGCGCTCGACGGCTTCGAGCAGCTCCGACGTGTCCGCGGCCTGCGGCGGCTCGGTCTCCTGCGCCCGCCGCACCTCCGGCACCGCGGCGAGGATGGCCTCCTCGGTGCGCCTCGTCCGGTAGGCGAGGTGCTCGTTCGTCTCCTGCCAGAGCAGGCGCATCCGCCCCTCGGTGTCGAGCGCGTCCCAGGCGTCCTCGTACTCCTCGATCGCGTCGCGGATGGCGCGCGCCCCCGCGCGGCCGAAGCCCTCGATCGCGTCCTCGCGTCCGAGCGCGAGCGTCCGCACGCGCCCCTCGTGCTCGACGCGCACCGCGACCTTGGTGCCGAAGCCGAGGGAGCCGACGCGTCGGATGCTGAGGATTCGGGTCGTGTCGCTGTGGGTGTTCATGAGCGCTCCTTCTCGGCCGGCTCCTCGCCGCCGTGTTCGGTGTCGAGATCCGCGAAGCACGCGAGGTCGATCGCGCGCGGGTCGCTGGTGACGAAGGAGACGCGCCCCTTGTCCTCGAGCCAGGGCGTGACCTCGACGCGGTCGCGCGGGCCCACCCCGCCGGCCGCGCGGATGGCGTCGTCGTCCTGGAGGTAGTCGCAGTCTTCGACGTCGAGGGCGTCCTTCAGGAGCGCGGTGACGACGACCGTGTGTCCGCGCAGGTAGGGGTGCTCGTCGCCGTGGTAGCTCGTCCGGCGTCCGACGACGCGGGTCGGATCGTCGTGCGGATCGACGTCGGGCTTCAGGAACGTCACGAGGGTCGGCCCGTCCGCGTCCGGCCCGCTCAGCACGAGGCCCACCCGAAGAAGAGGAACTCCTTGTCGCGCTTCTTGCGCGGCGTGAGGTCGATGCATCCGGCGGGGCCCCACTTGTCCCGGATGCGGCGGTCCCCGATCTGGATGAGGATGTCGGCGATCTGGCTCGGCTCCATGCGGGCGCGGCACTGGTTGCGGAGCTGGGTGAGGTGCTTGAGCTCCCGGCGGATGGCCTTCGCGACGTTGGCCTTCGAGCCCTCCAGGTCCCAGATGCCTAGGTCCAGCTCGACCCCGCGCACCTCGCGCTCGATCCGCGCGTGGAGCCGCTCCGGCTCGACCCTGCCGGCCTCGCGCACCGAGGTAGTGCCCGTCAAGGTGGTGTGTGACGCCACCGCGTCATCGTGATCTATGCGGTGAGCGCCAGTGGCGGCTCCTCGTCCTCGAGGGTGGTGTCGTCGGCGGTTCGCACGAGCTGGTCGAGCGATCCGATGGTCAGGTAGCGACGGGCGACGACCCACTCGTCGTGCTGCTCGCACAGGACCGCGCCGAGCAGTCGGACGACGGCCTCGCGGTTCGGGAAGATGCCCACGACGTCGCTACGACGGCGCAGCTCCTTGTTGAGCCGCTCGAGTGGGTTGTTGCTCCAGATGCGGCGCCAGTGCGCCTTCGGGAACGCGGTGAAGGCGAGGACGTCCGCGCCGGCTTGGTCGAGCAGCTTCGCGGCCGCGTCGAACTTCGGCTCGAGCTTCTCGACGACCTCCGCGTACATCCGCCACACCGAGTCGCTGTCGGGCTGCTCGAAGATGCCCCTCACCAGCGTCGCCACGAGCCGCTGCGCAGAGCGCGGGACACGCGTCAGCAGGTTCCGCATGAAGTGGGTCCGGCACCGCTGCCACGACGCCCCGTGCAGCACCTTGCCGACCGCCGACTTCAGCCCCTCATGCGCGTCCGACACGACCAGCCGAACTCCCTTCAGGCCGCGCGCCACCAGGCTCCGCAGGAAGCCCGCCCACGCCGCCTCGTCCTCGGCCGTGACGATGTCGACGCCCAGGACTTCGCGGTGTCCGTCATCGGTCACGGCCGTCGCCACGACCACCGCGACGTTCGCGATCCGACCGTCTTCGCGACACTTCACGTACAACGCGTCGAGCCACACATACGGGTACGCCTTCGCCTCCAGCGGCCGCGTCCGGAACGCCGCCACCTGCTCGTCCAGGCTCTTCGCCAGCTCGCTCACCTGCGACTTGCTGATGCCGTCGATGCCGAGCTGCTGAACGATCCCATCGACCTTACGCGTCGAGACGCCCTTCACGTAGCACTCGGCGACCACCGCGATCAGCGCCCGCTCCGAGCGACGCCGCGACTCCAACAGCCAGTCTGGGAAGTAGCTCCCCGACCGCAGCTTCGGAATCGCGAGCTCGATGCTCCCCACCCGCGTGTCCCAGCGCCGGCGCCGGTATCCGTTCCGCTGGTTCACTCGGTCCTCCGAGCGCTCTCCGTACGCCGCGCCGCAGCGCCCGTCGGCCTCCGCGCCCATCAGCGCCTCCGCGAACATCTGCACCATCTCTCGGAGCTGATCCGCACCCGCCTCCTCGAAACGCTTGCGCAGAATCTCGCCCATCTCCATCTTCGTGATCTCGGTCATCGTCGTCCTCTCCGTGGCTTGCACTTCGAAGATGACGCGGTGGCCGAGGCCTTAACAGGTCGCGAATGTGATCCGCGCGACCGCAAGGCCTCCTACACCACCCCGGTGGACACTAACCGCACCGAGCGCGCGATCAGGCGCAGCGCCTTGATGGCGGCGTCGATGCGAGCGCGCAGCGCTCGGCCGTCGTCGGTGATCAGGACCAGGCCGTCCTTCTCGGCGATCGTGCCCGTGTACCCGCCGTGGCCGTGCCAGTGGCAGGCGTCCTCGCGCGCCGCGCGGAACGCCTCCTCGGCGGTGCGGCCCTTGGCGCTGGTGGTGAAGTTGGTGGCTCCCATGTCGTCTCCCGGTGGTGCTGAGCGGCTCCCTTGCCGCGGGTCCATACATGCGTACGAAGCGGGCCCCATCAAGTCGAAAAGCGCTTTGGTTTCCACATGTTGAGGTGGGGCGGCTCGCCCCGCCGCGGCGACTCAGACGGCCCCGATCAGCCCCAGCAGGAAAGGCACCCCGAGGCGCTCGGCGACGACGCGAAGCGCCTCGCCCTGGGTTCCGAAGTTGCGTTCCCAGCGCCCGCGGAACAGGGCCTCTCCGATGTGGGGGAAGGCGCCCTCATAGGTGCCGGCGCAGACGGTGCCGTCGGCCTCGACCTCGACGAACACGCCGCGCGTCTCGTCCGCGAGCCCCGGGCAGAAGCACAGCAGCCGGCGTCCGTCCTCGCCGTCGTGGATGGCGTCCACCGTCCAGCGCCCGCGTCGCGAGCGCATGAAGCGCACCCAGGCGGCGTAGTCGGACGAGGCCTCCGCGGTCTCGGTCACGTCAGGCATCGTCCGCGCCTCGGCGAGGGCTGAAGACCTGCGGCGGCTCGTACCGGTCCCGCAGCCGGACGTGCTCCTCGCGGCGGTAGCGCAGCTCGCGGAGCACGTCCGCGAGCCCGCGCGGCGTGAGGTTGCTCGGGAGCTTGCCCGCGTCTTCGATCTCGTCGGCGAGGTCGTCGAGCTGCGAGCACTCGAGGCATCCCCCGGTCTCGGACACGAGGTTGAGCACCTCGCGCCACGCCTCCCTCAGCTCCTCGGCCTCGGCTCGTTGCTTGTTCGTCGTCATGGGTTGCTCCCCCGCGTCTACCGGCGCCGGATGATCGAGACCTGGAACTCGGCGTCGCCGATCTCGATGACCAGCCCGCGGTTGTCCGTGAGGAGGCCGGCCGCCGCGAAGGTCGTGACCTCGACCCCCGCCTCCCTCACCGGCTCCTCGGCCTCCTCGGCGAAGCGCTCGATCGCCTCGGTGAGGAGGGCCTCGAAGTCGCGCTCCGTCAGCTCGTTCGCCTGCTCTTCCATGCTCGCCTCCGTCGTCGGCTCCCTGCGTCCGCGTGCCCATACATGGCTCTGCGACCCGACGAAGCAAGCTCGAAATCCTAGTTATTTTCCATGTGTTACGCGGGCTCGTCGGGCGCGACGGATCAGTGCAGATCGGTGCTCTCGCCCAGCTCGCTGACGCCCAAGACCCAGTGGTCGACCACAGCCGGTGGGACCGGTTCGATGAGCGCGACGAAGTGCGTGTGCGCGGGCTTCAGGTACTGGACGATCCGTCGCAGATGCCGGTGCTCGACGTCGGTCAGCACCCGGTCGACGTGGACCTCGAACGCGTAGCGCGCGAAGCGGTCCGAAGGCCCGAGGACCCAGTCCACGCCGAGCTCCGACTCGCCGAGCACCAGCGTCTCCGACGCGAACGCGGTGATGGCAGTGACCTCGACGCCGAGGAAGAAGCGCACCGCGCGCACGATCCCGGGCGCCGTCCCCTTCAGCCGGTACATGTCGACGAGCGACGCAGCGAGCCTGCGCTTCGCGCCGAGGTCGAGCTCGAAGGCGAACGGGTTTCCGAGGTCGCGAAGGATCCGATCGACGAAGCTCTCGGGCGCGCGCTCGATGTCGTAGAGCTCGGCGAAGCGGTCGATGTCCGAGAGGAGGAGGTCGGTGACCTCCTGGAGGCACGCGATGAAGCGCCGGAGGTCGCCGGTGGTGTCCTGACGGCGGTTGTGCTTCGGCAGCATCCCCCACAGGTCGAAGCGGCGGCGCGCCGGACGGCGCGGCCGGTAGCCGAGGAACGACGCGCGCTCGAATGGCGGCGCGACGGGGTTGCCGGCTAGGTCGCTGATCCCGCGGGCGCGCACCCCGTAGGTCGCGTCGGAGGTCATCTCGACGTCGAGCTCGATGACGACCGTGCTCCCGTCCGCTCGCGCGGCCACCGGCGCGATGGGCATCGCGGGCGCGCTGCTCGACTCGAACGCGAAGCCGAGCGCGTCGTCGACCACGACCGCCTCGTCGAAGCCAAGCCTCACCGCGCGCGGCGCCAGCGCGACGGCGGCGACGAGCCGCGGCGCGACGCGGTCCTCGCAGGTGAACCTATAGACGACCTCGAGGCGGTGCCCGCCGCCGCGCGTCTCCGCGACGACCCGGACCTCCACGCGCGCGTCGCTCGCGAACGGCGTCCGCGGGTCGAGCACGACGCGAAGCGTGTCGGTGAGCGCGACCACCGACGCGCGCGGGCCAGCGAAGCCGGGCTGCACCGCGCCGGCCGAGAGCGCCGGCACACCATCGATCCACACGTGAGCCCGGGCCGGGTCGACCCCGTCGGGCCCAACGTCGACGACCTCGAAGGCAATCGCCGACTCGAGCGGAACGTCGCGTTCGTCGGGCGCCGGGTCGCGGTTGCCGATGACGAGCCGGTCGGCAGAGCGCCCCGCCGAGACGTCGTCGACCCACAGCGTGGGGAGCTGGAGGCGCGGCACGCGCTACACCCGCACGAGCTCGAGCCGCACGGCGATGCGGTGCGTGCCCGCAAGCTTGCTGACGTTGCCGAGGAGATCGGTCAGGTCGCGGGTCGAACCCGGCCGCGCCGTGCTCTGCCCCACCACGCGCCCGTCCACGGTGATCGACGCCACCCACGCGAGGTCTGGCGGCACGTCGTCCGGGACGCGGAGGCGGAGCCACACGCGCACGACGTCGGCGTCGGTGACGTCGACGTCCTGCACGACCTCAGCGAAGTCGCCCGCCGCGAATTCCGACTGGCTCCCCCCGGTCGCGTCGCCGAGGACGAACGCGTGCTCGCCGTCCGCGGTCGCGACGCGGCCCTGGCCCTCACCCAGGTGGCTTCGGAACGCGTCGAGCTCCACCTCAGTCCTGCCGGATCAGCTCGATGTGGTCGAAGAAGCCGCGTCGCGTGACGTCGCGGGTCTGGAACCCGAAGCCGGCGTACCCCGACGTCAGCGGCGACGACCCGGACGTCACGCCCAGCGCGTCGTCGATCAGCTGCGGCATCCCGTCGACGCGGCGCCAGTCCGGCGGCGTCCCGAGCGGGTGGGCGTCGAGGTCGTTCTCGAACACGTCGAGGACGACGTCGCTGGTGTCGTTGACGATCGCGTCGAGGCGGAGGTGGAGCCACGTCCCCTGGACGAAGCTCTCGGCCGAGGTGAGCAGTGTCCCTGCGCCTTCGGATGGGACGCCTCCGCTGATGGGCCCCTTGCGGAGCACGACTCGGTGCGGGTCGTCGTCGGAGAGCCCGAGCAGGTACGCGGTGTCGTTCACGCTCGTGCCCTGCCCGCAGAGGAACAGGAACGGCGCGAAGCCGAGCGGTCCCCCGCCCGGCCCTCGCTGGATGCACGCGCGGATCGAACCGCCGCTCGGGAGCGGCGCGAAGTCGACCAGCGCGCAGGAGAGCGCGACGGCGCCGGGCGACGAGGCGCGGGAGTTGAAGCCGAACAGGAACCGCCCGCCCCCCGGCGGACGCTCGATGCCCGCGGTGACGCCGCGGCTCACCGTCGCCGCGTCGAGCCCGTCGTTCAGAAACGCCCAGTCCGTGTCCGCCATCTCGCTCCCTTCAGATCGTCACTTCGGGCCAGACGCCCTCGAACGTCTCCGCGGCGGCGCCGTCGAAGACCGCGGTCCGTTCCCGGACGTCGGCCCATCGCCACACGAAGCTGTCGTTGCCGCGCCAGGACTCCTCGAAGTCCTCCACGAGCTCGCCGTCGAAGCGCCCGATCGTGCTCGCCACGTCGGCCCAGCGATCGAGGAACGGCCCGGCGCTCCAGCCGACCTCGAGATCGTCGACCTGCCGCCCGGCGAAGAGCGCGATCGTGATCGCCCCCTCGGGCAGGGCCCACGCGAAGGGGTCGTTGGCCCAGCCCCCCTCGAAGCTCTCCAGCGCCTCGCGGAGCGGCTCGAAGACGGCGACCAGGACAGCGCCCGCATTCAGCGCACTTCGCCACCCGAACCACCGCTCGAAGTCCTCGCGGCCGCGGTGCGGCGCCGGCCCGAAGCCGGCGATGCGCTCGCGCGCGACGAAGGTCTCGAGCGTCCAGTGCGCCGCGAGCCCGGGCTCCGCGCCCGCGTCCTCGAAGCTCGGGTTGAGGACCGGCATCAGTAGAGCGCCCCGCTGTCGCCGTCTTCGATGCGAACCGCGCCGAGCATGGGGAACTCCTCGATGCGGAGGCGGATATCGGCCGCGCGGTCGTTCAGGCGGAAGTCGTCCGGCAAGTCGCCGAGCTTCCGCACCCCGGGGGTGTCGCGGACCACGTTCCGGATGTCGGAGAGCGCGACCTCGCCGACCGGGTGTCCGTCGGCGTCCTGGACGTTGAACCCGAAGTCGACGCGACGGTTCGGCGTGCCGTCGGGGTTCGTGACCTGGAAGTGCTCGGCCAAGCGGCGCCGCACCTCCGCTGCGACCTTCGCGCGCTCGACCGTGGACTGGACGCCCGGCGCGAAGAACAGGCGCGAGGAGACCTCGATGCGCCGGTACGCCGCGCCCTGCACCGCGACCTGGAACGTCAGCGTGTGCGGGTAGACCTCGGTGACCTGCCGAAGCACCGCGTTCCGGAGCGCCGGGATGAGCGCTCCGCCGCCGGTCGGGACGATGAACAGGATCCCTGAGTTCTCCTCGATCGCCGAGCTGTCGTCGCTCGTGAGCATCAACGCGCGCGCGACCCCCGGAACCTTCCTCGCGTGGATCTCGAAGTCCTCGCGGGCCACCGATCGGGTCAGCGCGCGCAGGCTCTCCGGCACGTTCACCTTCGCCGCGGCGACCGTCTCTCGGTCGAAGCCGCCCTCGGCGCGGCTCGCGTTGTGGGCGGTCACTCGGACGGGGCGCCCGCTCGCGTCGGTGAAGGTCCCCTCCACGATGCGAAGGCGCCCTGCGTCGACGCGCCCCGCAGCGCCGCCGCCCGTCTTGTAGCGGACCCGGATCGTTCCGGTCGGGGGCGCGCCGTTCGTCCCGTCGCCGAACCGCAGGGTCGCGCGGTCGTTCTGGTCGACGCGGACGACGAAGTGTCGGTCGGTGGGCGCGGAGCCGAGGAGGCTGGGCATCTCCGTGTAGACGCCGTTCGACGCGGAGACGTCGGCCGAGCCGTCGAGGTAAGGAACGCGCGGGAGGACGTGCTCCTGTTCGGTGCGGCCGGTCGCGGTGAAGAGCCGCTCGTGGCTTTGGGAGTGCTCGGCCGGGACCGTGGCGACGGGCGGGTCCGCCGCGGCCGGGATCCGCGCGTCGGCGAGGAGCTGAAAGCGGATCGGCTCGGTCACCTCCTCGGTGCGGACCGTGGTCCCGGCCGCGATCGCGACGTCGGCGATGGGGATCGCGTCCAGCGAGAGCTCGACGTCGGTCACCGCGGCGCGCGCACCACCGAGGCGGTAGCCGAACATCTGCGCGAGCGCGATGACGCTCCGGCGCTGGGTCGCCGTGACGAGCCGAGACTCGCGCGCGTGGTTGTCGCCGTAGTAGCCGAGGACGTCGCCCACGAAGGCGAACATCTCGAGCAAGATGTTCCCGAACGCCGCGACGTCGAAGTCCGACCAATCCGGGAAGACGGTCTCGAGGAGCGCGATCAGCCGCGCGCGGAGCGCGTCGAAGTCGCGGTCCGTGTAGTCCGTCGCTGGCGGCAGGAGCCCCACGAAGGAGTAAAGGCACGATGGCAGGATCCGGGACGCGGCGCGCTCCACCCGCGCCGCTGCGATTCACCGCGCGCGGAGCACGTAGAGTCGGTGTTCGTCCGCCACCGTGACGCCGGACGCAGCGCCCAGCCTCGAGAAGCGGCGCAGGTGCCCGAAGCGTGAATGGCCCTCGACGAGCTGGGGAGCGACGGTGAGGTCGGCCTCAGCGGGTGGGCTGCCGAAGCCCGCCGGATCGATCGCGACGGGAGGCACACGCCACGTGCCTTCGTCGCGCCACGCCTCGAAGTCACCGGAACCCGAAGCGAAGAAAGACCTGCTCTCAGCCAGGTTCCAATCCGCGGTGGACCGATCCTCGACGAACGACTGGTATGCGCCGATGACGCGGAGTCGGAGGATCGCCGAGGTGCTCCACCGTTCCATCTCGAAGCGCGTGCGGTGGAAGTCGATCCACGCGTAGTTCGAGAGCGTGTGGCGGTTGAAGTAGTGGGCGCAGATCCACTGCTCGAGCACCTCAGAAGGGACGTCGAAGGGCGGCAGGAGGCGGGCGCGCGCCTCCTCTTGAGACTCGGCCGACCGCGCCACCTCGAGCGCCTTCCACGACGGGTGGACCCGGTCCCAGAGACCCGGCTCCATGTCCGCGTCGCGCTCGTTGGTGAAGGGCCAGGGGTAAGGCACCGCGTGCCCCTCCCCGTCAGGACCTCATCTGCGCGTAGACGAGGAGAGCAAGACCCGCGACCGCAAGGGCTGGGACGAGCGGCGTCTCGAACACCGCGTGGGCCAACCAGTCCATCGGGCTGCGCTCGGGGTCGTACTGGTCGATGTGAAAGCGCACCGTGGGCTGAGCTCCCACCTGGAAGCACTGCGCGTGGACCCGGCCGCCTTCGTCGAGCCGCCAGACGTAGTCGCACGTCTGACCGGTCGGCAGAGCGCCGGGAGGCGGCCGGAAGAGGTCCGGTCGGCTCGCCGGGTGCTCGACCTCGTACAGAGGGACGTCGACCTTCTCGCCCAGGACCAGCTGGGGCCAGATGCGCCGGAGAGTGCATTCGATACTGTGCATGACTATTCGACTCCATTCGCGAACACCGCGATGAGCAGCGCGACCAACGCGCCGACTGCCGCGCCCGCCGCGAGCGTGCGCAAGACCTCGTCCTTGTGGGCGGGCGCGAGGGTCCGACCCGCGCTCGCGTCGCGGAGCGCGAGAAGGAGGTGTGCCGCCGGCCCATCGGGCACCACCTCGCCGCGCTCCCAGCGCGAGATGGTCATCACGTGGACGCCAAGTAACGCCGCAAGCTGCGCCTGCGTGAGACCGATCCGGTGCCGCAGGTCCCGGATCTCGGAGCTGTCGATCGCCGTCATGGACTAAGCACGCTGCCTATAGGCATGACGCTTATATACACACTGCTTAGTCGCGCCGCAAGGTCACCGATGACCGCGGGCCGCTGAGACCTCGAACGTAGCGTCGCCGAGCCGAACGTGGAGTCGCAGCTCCGTCTCGGAGACGGTGGCCTCGACACGAAGGGGGTGCGCGCCGGGCGCCCACCGTCTGAGCGCATCGCGGGCGCGGACGCGGGCGAGCTCACGGAGCACCGCGTCGGCGTTGCGGTGCCGGAGCAGGTGGAGGCCCGACCCGAACGCGGTCCGCCACGGCATCTCGCCCGAGCCCTGCGGCGTGTCGCCTTCGGTGAGGAGCACCTGGAGGATCTTCGCGAGCCGCAGCTCGTAGCCTGTGCCGGATGCGAAATCGCGGACGCGATCGCGCTCGAAGGGGACGAGCAGGTTCCGAAGAGGCGAACGGCTCATGGCAGCGGCACCGCGGAGCGCACGGCGGTCAACACGTCGACGAGGGCGTCGAGCGGCTCGACGACGGCGTCGAGCGACTCACCCGACAGCGAGGAGAGATCAGGCACCTCCGGCGCCCCAATCATGCTGGTGAAGAGGTTGAGGATGCCGATGAGGGTCCCGAGCGCACCGAGCCGCTTGCCGAGGTTGGCGGCCTCCTGCTCGATGTTGGCGCGGGCGCACTCGACGATCTCGAGGAGCTGCGCGTCGCCGAGCTCACGCGCTCGCTCATCGGCCGCACCGAGGGCCTCGGCCCGCGCCTGGAGCGCGACGAGGATGTCGCGCGCCTCGCTCAGGGTGTGGAGGATCAGGTCAACCAGCCCGACGATCGTGAACGGCAGCGAGAGCTGCGGGACGAGACGCAAGAGACCGACGATCTTCTCCGCTACCTTCTGCAGGGCCTCGGCGAGGGCGGTCGGATCGGGCGGCGGCCCGATCGTCTCCGGCACCGCCTTCACGGCGTCGAATAGCGCCAGGACCGTCTCGAGGATGTCGAAGAGCGGCATCAGCGGCGTGAGCGCGGGCTGGATGACCTCGACGAGCTCGAGGTGCTCGATGCTGACGCCGCCGGGGAGCGTGAGGCGCTGCGGATCGGGCGTCGGCGGGATCCGGATGAGGACGGGGCTCGCCATCAGATCGGATCCTGGACGGGTCTCACGACGCGGCCGGCGATGGTGACGTGGGGCGCGTCGATGACCACCGCGCCGACCGCGCGGAGCGTGAGTGTGGTCGTCGCCTGGAGCGTCACGGTGTTCGTCTCGGCGTCTAGGACGAGGTGGTCGCCGGTGCGGCGGTTGGTGAGCTTCAGCTTCCGTGCCCCGTCCGACTCGTCGAGCTCGACGCGGAATGTCTCGGTCGCGAGCACGCGGTTGTCGGGCGGGTCCTTCTGAGCCTCCTCCGGAACCTCGCTCTGGCCACGCGGCTTGCCCCAGTGGGCGCAGAGGTAGTGCGGCGCGTCCACGTCGCCGAGGCGGAACCACACGGCGACCTCTGCGCCGTCTGGCGGCACGGCGAAGAGCCCGTGGTCGCGCACGCCTCCGCCCCCGGTGCCGAGCGGGAACGCCCACGCGCTCGCGGGCTCGACGAGCCCCGGGATGCACACGCGGACGCGTCCGAGCTGCTCGGGATCGCGGCGGTCGACCACGTAGCCGATGTGCATGCCGAGGAGCCGCGTGTCGTCGCGCTCGAGGTCGTCGTCGAAGGTGCTCACGATCGCGCCTCGGGATCACCGGCCCCGAGGGGCTGGCTGCCGCGGCGGTACTCCGTGACCGTTCCCCCCGTCTCTCGGTCGAGCAGATCGATTGGCTCGAGCTCGCCGTCCGGATCGGTCGCCTCGGACTGGTTCCGGTCGCCGCCCTGCTCCGGCTCGCTCGCGGCGCGTGCCCCGCGACGCTCCTCGACCAGAGCGCGGGCGCGCCGCCCGGTCCCGTCCCGCGTCGCCTTCACGTCGCACGTGTAGCCGGAGGACGAGATCGAGTGCTTCACCGAGGTGACGTAGTAGAGCCCGGAGAGCGCGGCGGAGATCCCCCGCACCCCCACGATGCTCTTCGCTCGGAGCGTGGGGTCGCCGACGACCTTCAGCGACAGCTGGACGCTCGCTCGCTCCGCGCGCCGAAATCTCGCCTGCGCCTCGCGTCGCGCCTGCGCTCGGCTCGCCGCCGAGGTCGGGCGCACGGTCTCGGTCGCGTTGCGCTCGAGCACGGGCGTCTTCTCTGCGCGGGTCTCTCCTGTTTCTCCATCGATGCGGTCGATGACAACGGGAACCTCGCCGAGGGTCTCCCGGTCGGTCGTCTCGTTGTTGGCCGACTCGTCGATGGTGGAGCGCTCGATCGGGTCGCGGCCGCGAACGTTGACCCGCGCGACGCGGCGCGTGAGGTCGGACTCCACTGTGACGCCGAGCAGGTCGCCCCGCCCCGGGTCGGCGTACCAGGTGAGGACGTGGGTCGGCGCCGCGCTCTGCCTCCGCTCGTGGAAGTGCAGGCCTCCGTCGTCGACATAGAACTCGAACTCCTCCCGAGCCGCGAGCCGTCGGAGGAATCGCGCGTCGGTCTCCGCGGTCTGCGCGATCGTGTCGAACAGCTCCTCGGTGTCGTCGACGTCCACGAAGGCGCCCTCGTACCCGTGCTCCTCCGCGACGGCCCTGGCGACCGCGGACCGCGTGACGCCGGTCCATGTCCGCGTGTGCGCCTGGCGGTCCATGAGCGTGGAGAGCGCCCGGCCCTCGATGGTCAGTGTCGAGAAGCCCTTGAGCTTGCGGACGACGATCCGCCGCGGCGGCGACATGTGGCCGGGGTAGCCCCAGGAGACCTCGAGGAGCTGACCGCCTACGAGCTCGTCGCGGTCGAAGAGCGACAGGTCGTGGTTGTCGAGGGTCAGCGCCGCCTTGTCCGCGCGGCGCTCGGCGTCCTCGAACGTGAAGCTCAGGATACGGCCGGTCAGGTCCAGCCGCTCCCCGGCCGCGGCGCGCTCGTCCGGGACGACGCTTACCCGCACGCCGGGCGCGGAGCGATCTCGGACCGCGCTCACGACCGCGCCCCGAGAATGACGTCGGTCAGCACCCGGACCGATGGGATGTAGACGCGGCGCCCCAGCTCGAGCTCGAGGGTCGGGTCGAAGACGGGATCGGGCTGGAAGTCGGCGATCGCCCACCAGAAGCCGCACGCCCTCGGGAGGGGCGCGAAGTAGCGCCCGGCGAGCGTGAAGAGCGAGTCGCCCTGGACGACCACGTGCTCACGCGTGTCCTCGTACTCGCGGAAGCGGAACGGCTCGCGCTCCGAGAGGAAGCGGCGGCCGGCCGCGTCGAGCACACCGAGCGACGACGCGTAGCGGGATCCGACGCGCGGCGGCATCAGAGCACCCTCGAGCTCGTCGCGTCGCGCCTGCGCTGCTCGGAGCTGACGCGGACGTCGAGGATCTCCTCGAACTCGACCGTCGCCGTGTAGACGAGGACGGTCCCGTCGACGGTGAGCTCCCGGTAGCTGAACTCCACCTCCGTCAGGACCGCCTCGACGGTGAGCAGGCCGGGCCAGATGATGAGCGTCCGCGGGGGCGCGGTCTGGACAACGCCCTCGGTCCCGGCCGGCGGGACGGTGAGCGCGAGGAGGAACGAGCGGAACTCGAGGATCTCTGGGCTCCCCGGCTGCGCCTGCGCGAACCGCCGGTCGAGGTGGAAGTCGAGCCCCGGGAAGGTCCGGTTCCCGGTCGACTGGAACTGCAGCGGCTGGTGCGAGAGGCCCGGGACCGCGAGGCGGTTGTAGTTGACCTGGACCTTCTCGCTGAGCTGCGACGGGTTGAAGAGCGCCTCGATGTGCTCGCCCGTGACGACGTTCACGAGGGCGCAGCGAGGCGGGCGGGCGACGGCGGCTGAGAGCGACATCAGTAGGACGGCACCGGGGAGAAGGAGCGGGCCGCGACGTCGCGGTTCGCGTTGTGGGTGACCTGAGCGAGCGTCTCGGCGTCGACCTGGAGGGCGATCTGGATCGGCGCAGGCGCAGCTCGACGCGCAACCTCGGTCATCGCCGCGATCGCCGCCTCGAGCCGCCCCCCGTCGCTGGCCTGCCGCCGCGCGTCGGCGGCCGCCGGGAGCACCCCGATCGCACCGCCCAGGAGCGCCGCGTCCGGCCGTCTGCCGCCGCTCGCGTCCAGCAGACCGGCCGACCGCCGAGGCGTTGCGCCGCCCTCGCCAGCGCCTGCGGGGAGCTCGATGCCGAGCATGCTCGCGAAGGGAGCCACCGTGCTGCGGATGGACTGGAGCGCGTTGCGGATCGCACCGGCCGCGTGGACCGCCGCCTCGGGAATCGTCCGGAAGAAGAAGCGCGCGATCGCCGTGGCCACCGACACCATCGCCCGGTGGACCGCCAGGACCGCGCGGACGATCGGCGTGACGACGCGGACCACGAAGGTGGCTCGCTCCGCCATCCCCCGGAGCACCTCGAGCACGAAGACGATCTGTGTACCCGCGAAGGCGAGCATGCGTCCGACGTCCTCCCAGGAGATGCTCATCTGCCGTCCGGAGTCCTCGGAGCCACGGAAGGCCGCGATGAGCCCGCCCAGCGCGCGGCCGAGCCCGCGGAGCGTCTCGCCAAGGGCCTTCATCGCGGGACGGGCCACCTGCCAGGTGCGACGCGTGCCCTGGATGAGCCCGCGCGTGAACTGCGCCGCGATGCGGAAGGCCCGCGCGAACCACACGATGACGCTCGCCAGCGCTCGAGCGACTCGTGCCCCGAAGGCGACGAAGCGCTCCGAGGGGATGTTCGCGGCGCCATCCGTGAAGCCGCCGAAGACCTCGCCCAGCTCGGCGCCGAGCTCCTCGAACGCCACGCGCAGCTCCTTGAAGACGGGCTCCGCCTCGTGGAGCGCAGCGACGAAGCCCTTGTTGAATCCCTCCCAGAGACGCTGCGCACGGAAGCCGAGCTGGAAGAGCTGCACCAGGAACTGCCGGACGCCCGCGTTCTCGGCGCGGTTGAGGTCGTCGCGCACCGCTCCGCTGAAGCCCCCCTGCTCGAAGAGCTGTCCGAGCCCGTCGAAGAAGAGCCGGACCTGACTCGCGATGCGCTCGACGAAGTCACCGAGCCCGCCGAGGTTCTCCCTGAACGCGACCGCGAAGCCCGCGACCAATCCCGCCAGCGCGGCGACCGCCGCGGCGGCCGCGGCCAGCGGGACGATCACCGCGAGGAGGGAGCCACCCAGCGCCTCGATGCCCATGACCAGGAGCGAGATGCCCGCCTCGGCGGCGAGCGCTCCGCCCACGACGGTGAGGATGCCTCCCGCGACCACGGCGATCCCCGCGAGCGCCCGACGGATCGGAGCCGGGATGTGTTGGATCGCCTGGAGCAGCCCGTTGAGCACGTCGACGACGGTCCCGACGATCGGGCGGAACACCTGCGCGAACGGCTCGCCCAGGACGACGGCGAGCGTCTGGAGCGTCCCGCGGAGGAGCGTGGCCTGCCCGGCGAACGTGTTGAGGAGCTGCCGGCGGAACTCGCGCGCGGTGCCCTCGGAGCTCGCGAGCTCCCCTCGCATCGCGGCGATGGCGGCGGCGCCGCGCAGCATCACCGGCACGCCGTTGCGCATCGTCTCGTAGCTCGCCGTCATCACCGCGGTGAACGCGGCCTGCCCGCGCGCGCCGAACGCGGCGTTGAGTCGGCGGTTGCGCTCGCGCTCGGACATGTCGGCGGTCGCCTCGCCGAAGTCCTGCATGATGTCGATGATCGACCGCATCCGGCCGGTGTCCTGGTCGAAGATGTCGACGATCCCCGCCAGCGCTCGCTGCGCGCCGGGGACCGAGGCGATGCGACGGATCGACTCGCGGACCGCCGTACCCGACGTCGACGCGTCGATGTTCCGGTTCCGCAGCAGGCCCAGGGTCAGGAGCACGTCGTCCATCGACTGCCCGAACTGCGCGCCCGTCGCGGCGGCGCGGGAGAGGCCCACCTCGAAGTCGCGAGCCTGGAAGTTGGTGAGCTGGGTGATCCTCAGCAGTCGGTCGGTCACACCCGACGCCTCACGGGCGCTGAGCGAGTACGCATTGAGCGTCCCGACGACCGCGTTCGCGGCCCCATCGACGCCGAGCTGACCCATCGAGCCCGCCGCGAGATCGAGCACGGGCTGAAGCGTCTGGGTCGCGGCCGTCGCCCGCTGCCCCGCGGTGGCCAGCGCAGTCAGCCCCGCTACCGCCTCGTCGGGAGAGAACTGTGTGTCGACGCCCGCCTGGATGGCGGCTTGCCGGAGCGCGGCGAGGTCCGTCGCAGATGCCCGGCTCACCGCGCCCACCGCGGCGATGCCTTGCTCGAAGCGACCGGCGGCCGCGGCGAGCGCGACACCCCCAGCCATCGTCGCGGCGCCCGCGGTGAACACCGCGAGCCCGAGCGCCATCCGACGGAACGCACCGTCGATGCGAGCGGCGCCTCCCGTCACCCGGGAGTCGAGCGAGCGGAAGCGACGCTCGAGGCGGCCCATCGTCCCCGACGCGAGGTCGCGCGCCGTGAACACCATGCCGAGCCCGAGTCGATTGAGCGCCACGCTACTTCCCCTTCGACGCCTTCTCGATCGCGTCGGCCTCGCGCTGCCGTTGCTCGCGGACGCGCCGCACGAACCACGAGTGGTCGGCGACGCTCATGTCCAGCACCTGGTCGTAGGTGACGTTCAGGCCGCTCCCGCCGTGCTGGCGCCAGAGGAGGTCGAAGACCCCTTCGCGCCACTCTTCGAGCGAGACCGGTTCGAAGATCGCGACTTCCTGCGCGCCTTCCGCTGCCCGCCCGGGAGAAAGAACCCGCGGTCGAAAGGGAGCTCCACCTCGACCTTCGCGAAGCACTCCGGGCACTGCACGTCGATGGTCGTCTCGACGCCGCAGTCGACCCGGTCGAACACGTCGAGGAGGTGATCGGCGTCCGCGAACGACAGGTCGTCGACGAAGTCGTTGAGTCTGTTCGGCTCCACGTCGTCGATCTCCACGACGCGGGAGCGGATCGCCGCGCCGAGCTCACCGAGCTGACGCGCGAGCCGCGTCCGCGCGCGCTCGTCCTTGCCGGTCAGGAGCTTGAACCACGCCGTCCGGTCGGCGTGCGGGAGGTGGGTCTCGAAGCGGTTGCCGGCGATGAACTTCGTCCGCGAGTCCTCCGAGAGCGGCTGCACCGGCAGGTCGTTGAGGTCGAGCTCCCACTCGATCGGGTCGCAGCTCGCCGTCGGGCACGGGATGTCGAACTCGTAGCTCGGCCCGTGCGTCGCGACGCGGATCTGGATGAGCGCGAAGAGCCGGTCGCCCTCGAGGACGTCCGCCCAGTCGAGCACCCCCTTGTCGGACAGCTCGTAGGGTCCCGCGTCGAGCACCGCCTCGGTGCACTCGGCGAGCAGCCGGGTGAACTGCTCGCCGCGGCGGGCGAGCTGCTTGTCGGTCAGCAGACGCTGGAGCCGCACGCGGAGGTGACGGATCTGGAGCGAGAGCCCCGACGGGCAGACGATCTCGGTCAACGTGTCGTGTCCTTTCTGCGCGCGCTCAGCGCGGGGTCGGGGTGTCGAACCAGTCGTAGGTGAGCGTCACGGACTCAATGACGACCTCGTCCGAGTCGTTGTCCCATTCGCCCGCGACGAACTTCACCGGCCAGGCGCGGAACAGCGTCCAGCGGCGGCGCGTGCTCCCGTCGCGGTCCTGCTGGACGATGTCGAGCGTCCTCTTGTAGCGGTCGTCGACCTCGCCGACGCCCGCGGCGACGTCGGCGACCTCCTTGAACCAGAGGTAGAGGTCGAGGTCGCGCGTGGCGCCGCGCTCGAGGGTGACGTCGGCGAACGTCAGGCGGCCGGGCGCCTTGTGAGGGATGCGGCGCCCACCCTCCCAGTGGATGACGTTCGCGACCTCCACCGAGAGCTCGCTGCACGACTTGAAGCTCGAGCTGCCGAGGTCGTCGACCTCGACGACGAACGCGCTCTTGTGATGGAACGACCGGGGCTGTCCGATGATCGTCATGGCGTCCTCAGAGCCCCGCCGCCGCGAGCTCTTGTTCGATGGCCCGGGTGTCCTGGCTGACGAGCAGCTTCCCGAACTCCGCCGGCTTCTGCGTCGCGAGGCCCATGCGGACGAGGAGCTTCCCGGCGAAGATCACGCGCGCGGTGTTGAGCTTGTCCGAGACGTCCACGAAGAACGCCTTGGTCGGGACGCGGCTGCGGAACGCCCCGTTGTCCATCTGCGTCAGCAGGAAGGCCGACACGGTGCGGTAGACCTGCGCGCGCAGGCGCTCGTCGTTGTTGCGGTGCCTCGCGAAGCCGAGCCCCGCCTTCACGGAGCGCTCGATGAAGATGACCCCGCGTCGCTCGGAGACGCTCGGGAAGTTGGCGTTCGACTTCAGCGTGCGCGCGCCGTCGATGTAGCGGACGCCGTCGGCCATCAGCGGGTTGATGCGCTTGTCGAACACCAGCCCGCGGAGCTCCTCGTCGAGCACCTCCTCGTTCGCGACGCCGAGAACCCCGAACATCCGGCCGACCTCGATGCCGGCGGGCGGCTCGTACACGCCCCCGTCCTTCGAGCCGTCGGTCCGCGCGTAGACTCCGCAGACCACGCCCGAGGGCGGGACGATGATCTGCCGGTCGAGTCCGAGGCGACGGCCGCGGCTCGGGTTGAGGATCACGAGGCGCGGCCAGTAGATCGCCGCGTACTCGCTGAGCTGGTAGAGCCCGGCCTCGCGCTCGACGTAGTCGGTCATCTCGACCGCGCCGAGACCGGCGGGCGGATCGAGCACCGCGAAGACGAAGCCCTTCCGGTCGACCTCGCAGTAGCGGATCATCGCGTTGTGCATCGCGGCGCTCGCGCGGCCGGGCACCATCAGCACGGCGAGGTCGCGGATGATGTCGAGCGCGCGAAGCCCCGTCTTGCCCGGCTTCGCGCCGATGAAGTCGAGGTCGCTCAAGCCGGCCAGGCCGTCGTCGCCACCGCGGAGAGCGACCGACTGCGGCTCCAGCGTCGTGGTGCCTGGCAAGCCGAGGTCGGTCGCGCGGATGAGCTGTGAGCCCTCCTCGAGGACGCGCTCGATGTAGCTCGGGAGCGCCGGGTCGAGCGTGACGACCGGGTGCGACTCGCGGATGGTGCCCTCCTCGAGCACGGTCACGCGGAACGCATCGGTCTCGGTCGAGGCGGTGACGGCGACGGTCAGCCGGTCCGCGTAGGTCCCCGGGTCGCGCCCCTCGATCCGAACCGCGGGAGCCGGCGCCGTGTCGCGCCCCTCGTGAAGATCGTGGTCGAAACCGAAGCCCGCCGCGGTCGCCGGGCGAACCTGCACGCTCACGCCAGCGCCCGTTCCCGTGGTCCGAAGCATCAGCCGGCCGACGTCGTCGGCCACCACGTCGAGGTCGGCGATGACCGCGGCGACGGCGGCGCGGACCTCGGCGAGGGTCACCGCGCGGCGGTCGTCGACGTTGCCGAGACCCTCGCGGCGATCGGTGGGGAAGGCGAGCTGGTCGTTCGCCTCGCCGCCGGTGATGCGAATGGACGCGAGGCGACCCTCGGTGTCCGTGACCAGCTCGAGCCCGCCCCCATCCGCGATCGCCTTGCAGGCGTAGGTCTGCGCGTTGATGACGGCGGTGACCTCGGCGAGGGTCGCCGCGCCGATGTCCGCGAAGTCGGCCGCCTCGAACGTGACGGTCTGCTCGCGGCCGTCGTCGACGACCAGTCGGAGCGTGTGTCCGTCGGCCAGCGCGAACGGCCCCGTCTCCGTCGTCGGCACGAACGCGGGCGAGCCACGGAATGAGATGACCTCGTCCCGCGCACCGGCCAGCGAGAACACCAGCTCGTCGCCATCGAAGAGGTGCAGCGGCAACACCTCGCCGACCACCTCGGCCGGCGACGCGGCACCCGGCCCGACGAGGAGCCCGCTCGAGCGGACGGCCCGCGCCGTCGTCGGGTCCGCGGGGTCGTCGTAGTGCACCGTCCGAACGCACCAGAGCTGGCCGCCGCCGTTCTCGAAGAACCCCGCCGCCGCAAGAGCGAGGTCGGACTCCGGCGTGTAGTCGCCGAAGACCTCGCGATATTGGTCCGGCGAAGTGCAGAGCACCGCCTTGCCGATCGGGCCGCGCTCCGCGACGCCCACCGCCCCGAACACCGACGTGGGCGCCGAGGGGATGCCGCGTACTCGGGGCTCCTCCTCTTCGACGTCGAACCTGGATGCTCCGTCCACACGGAGGTAAAGGCGGGACGGTCAGGAAAGGGACATGTCGCAGCCCTGGCGATGGTCCGGACGCGCCGCCACGGCCGACCCTAGGGGAGTCAGGCCGCTGCCTTGAGACGCCCGGATCCGTCACGCGCCAACGGTTCAGTTCGCGTCGGGTTCGTCCTCTCCGGGAGACAGCTCCTTCCAGAGATGCCCGAAGGGATGAGACTCTTCGTCCTTGTGCGCCGAGCGCTCGACCAGATCGGAGAGGTCGTTCCTGTACGGCGAACTTGCGATGGCCCGCAGCAGGTCCATCGTACCGAATGCGCCTCGCACATCGACGTTCTCCTCTACGGCATCGCCTATCCTCCGCACCTGCTCGACTGTGAGTAGATCGAGGTGATTGACGATTGCGGGGGCCAGGCTGTTGGCCGTAGCGAAGCTGCCGGCGGTGCAGAACCTCTCGACGAGCACGGCGAGCAGCTCATCCGAGGTGACCGCGACGCCCACCTTGGCGAGGTCCGCTACGGTTCCCCGCCCCAAGCGTTCCAGTGCTTCGGCCAACAAGTGGCGGGCCTGGATTGCCCGGGCGCAGTCCCGAACTACCCGCTCTCCCGTCGCCTCGAGTACGGCGGTCCTAAGGCGCTGCCGAACTCCGGGATCCAGCAGTTCCCAGGATGACGGTCTTTCGGAGAGAAACCAAAGACACGCTGCGTGGCGTTCGTCATTCATGGCCGAAGCCATCGTCGGGCTGAGCTTGTCGACCAGGGTCTCCTGGGTGACCTGCCCATACAGGTTCCCTGTCGCGAGCAACGCGGCCATCAACCTCTTTGCATCGGGGACAAGCACGTTGCCGTCACGCAATATCCTGTTGGTTAGGTGCAGGACGAAGTTCCGGATCAGCGGCGGTCGTGCGTGAGCCAGGGCTGTGTTCCCAAGCACGGTCTCAGCCGCGCCCGCATCGGTGGGAAACGGGCCACCCACCGTAGCGATCAGCTGTTCCAGCGCATGGCGGCCTCTCATCGGCGGGACAGAGACGAAGAGCTCGACCGCATGAACGATGTGGGCTCGGGCCTGTTCGGCGGATGGTTCGAACATGGCCTGCTCGAAGTCATCGAACACGGGGTGCGCACACTTGTGTCGGTCGTCGCGAATTCGATTGAGAAGCTCAGCGTCGGACTCAGACACCAGCTCCATTGGCTTGAAGGCGTGCTCGATGGCCGTTCTCTCAAGCTTCTGGAGTTGGGCGAGGTTTCTCTGTTTGCGGGCGGTGCGGAGCTGCTGAAGGCGGTTCACAGCCTCGGTACTCCCCTCGGCCTCCAGTTCCTTAAGCTTCTGTACCGAGTCAAAGACTACTGCGGTCCAGGTCGCCACCACAGCCGCGCGGAGCGCGCCCGCGTTGTAACAGCGGATCGCCTCCGCCAGGTAGGCCTTCGAGCCTGGGTGGCGGCAGGTGAGTAGCAGTTCATCCAAGCCCGTGAGATTGCGCCCCATGCGACGACGATACACGAGCCGTCGTCGGGCAGCCTCCACCGGGCCTCTCAACTCTTGGGCTCGTCGTAGCCGGCGGTCGCGAGCTCATTCTCGTTGACGCGCCGACCCACCTCGGTCGGCTGGCCGGAGTCGAGGTCGAAACCGCGCACGACCAGGTCGATCGTGAATGCTGCGAGCTCATCAGGCCCATCGAGCGACGTGCGGAAGTCGCCCGTGGGATCCATCTCCCACCGCACGCGTCCCTCCCCGGGCTGCGCGGGGTCGCGCTCCATCTCGAGCCACTTCGTGCGGTTCAGGAACTTCCCCACCGCCTCGAGCAGGTTCAAAAGCTCGACGACTCGGTCCGACGCGCCGGTCAGCCGGAACACGGGGTCGACGGTGAACGAGGGTCGATGGCGGACGACCTCGGGACCGCCCGGGCCCATCACGACGCGCTCGCGCAGCTCGCGCGTGCCGTACATCGGGTTGGGCGGGAGCCGCAGCGGCGAGAGCACGAGCGCCGGCAGGGAAGCCATCGGCACGACGCGCATTCCGTCGACGTGTCGCGCGTCGGCGTAGTCGACCGAGACCCGCATGCTCGTGTTCACCGCGAGGTCGCGCTTGAGCATCCGCAGCAGCGTCCGGACGAGGCGCGTCAGGTCGGAGTCGCCGACCAGTCGAGGTCGCTGGAATCGATACGCTGCGGGGAGGGCAGCGGCCTCGCCGAGCACCACTGCTCCGCTCGCGTCGAGGTTGACAAGCTCGACCGCGACGCGGTCAGGTTCGTGGGCGGGGGTCCTCACGTCGACGAGCGACGTCTCCCCCTCCTCGTGGACGCCCAGGACCTCGGCGTCGACGCCGCCAAACCGCACCGCGACGCGGTCGGCGACCCCCCCCCCCCAGAGACGAACGAGGTCACCGCCCCCGGCCGGGCCGACGTTGGGCTCGACGGCCTCGAGCGTCGGAGCCGCCATCAGGGCCCCCCGAAGCCGAGCCGGCGGCGGACGTGGGCCTCCAGGCGCCGACGCGCGCCTTGGATCGCCGCCTCGAACGACGGCTTCAAGAAGGGGCGCGGCGGCAACGAGACCACGACAACTCCGCCGCCTCCGCGTCCGCCGCCACCGCCGCGCTCGCGCAGCATCCCGAGGAACCGACGCATCGCCGGCGTCATCGGGATCGCGATCGGTCCGGCGCCGTGCTCCTGGGCGTCGGCGACCTTGGCGAGGCTGCGGCCATCCGAGCCGCGCGCCGACGCCTTGATCCCGACGAACGCCTCCAGCCCGCGCGCGACGTAGGTGATGTTCTTGAGCAGCTCGCCGCTCGCGCGCAGGGCACCGCGGCCCCGCACTCCCTCGAGCCGGCGCGACGCGAGCGTGAGAGGTGACGGCTGCTCGAGCTGCTTGCCGCCCGGCGCCTGCTTTCGGATCCCGCTGACCACCTCGCTCCGCGCGCGCTTGGCCTCCTCGCGGACAGCAGCCTCCATCCCGCGGCGGAGCCTTCGGGCGCTGCCCATCAGCATGCGGCGCGCCTTGTTCCAGTCCCCGGTGAGGCGGACGCTCATCGCGTCCTCCCGACCGCCTGTTGGCGATCCTCGAAGATGACTAGGAGGAGGTTTCGGCGCGGTCGCGCTGCGTTGAGCCCCCATCCGATCGGGCGGGCCTCGGTGACGAAGAGCCCGGGCGGATCGACGAAGCGCTGCACGAGCTCGCCTGCCCGCGTGTAGAGAGCGCCCAGCCGGTCTCCGGGAGCGATCCATGCGACGCCGGTCGATGGCTCGACAAGGCCGAGCCGCTCGAGGTCGCGGAAGTGCATCACGAGCTGCAGCTTCGAGCGCGGGCTGTTGCCGGCGGTGTGCATCTGGAGCTCATCCAGCGTCTTTGGCTCGACCTGGCAGGGGATGCGGACGGCGGGGTGCTCGAGGCGCCGTCGTTCTCCGATGCCGTCGTCGTCGCGGTCGGCGAGCACGGGCTCATGGAAGTCGGGGTCGAACCCGACCCCGGACTCCGGCGGGGCGACCATCATCAGCGCGCGATCGAGCCGGTGGACCTCCGCCATGAACACCTGGATCAGGCGCCCCCGGGTCACGCCGCACCCATGCTCGCCGGCCGCATGTAGCGCGCGAGGAGGTCGTCGATAGCCGTGTCGCCGGTGAGCTCGCCGGGCCGGGTGAGCGGCGCGAACTTGATGGCCTGATCGCGCGTTCGCTCCTCGATGATCCTCCAGCGATTGCGCGCGTCGTCCACGGCGTCGACGTCCCCGAGGCGAGGGAGGAGTCGGATGACGAGGAGGATGCAGGCGCGACGGATCTCGAGCGGGGTGCGGCCGAACTCTGTGCCGTCCTCCACCGTGTACCCGAAGACGCCCTCGAGCTCGACGGAGCCGGGAGCGCGAGGGAAGACGCCGCGGGTACGCCGGATGAGGGGAGCATCGAAGTCCGGGCCGGCGGGTGCGCCGCGGACGAGGAGGGCCTCCTCGTGTGTGGGCAGCTCGCGGCCGTAGATGAGGATTCGCTCGAGGCGGATCGGCGGGGCCGGCGGCTCGAGGCTCGGCGTGCCGCGCCCGTCGAGACGCAGGCTCCGCCAGCGCGGCTCGAACCACCAGCCCGTCAGGCGGTCGATCGTCTGGCTCGCCTCCTCGATGAGCGCGCGCAGGCGCGCGTCGGACGCTTGGTGCTCGGTCACCCCCTCGGCCCGGAGATCCGCGACCGTGCAGTAGCCCGCGCCCGGGAGCTCCGGCACGACCGGGACGACCTCGAACTCCTCGACGAACGTGTACTCGGGTGCGTCGGGCGCGAGGCGGAAGTGCCATCGGATCTCGTGCGTGCCGAGCGGCTCGTCGCCGGGCGCGGTCCAGTCCGCGGCGTAGTGCCCGCGCGCGAGGCGCGCACCGTCGGGGCAGCCCTGCGTCGAGTCGAGCGCTCGCCGATCCGAGACCAGGCGCGGCGCGGCTCCGGGCATCGCCCCCAGGTGGAACACCTCGAACTCGAGGACCGCGACGTCGACGAGCCGACCGTCGACGCTCGTGTAGAGGTCGAGCACGGGGTGCGCGCAGCTGCTCGACTGACCTCGCCCGAGACGCGCCATCGTTCAGCCCTGCCCCGGCGGTCTGCTGCTGCCGACGACGACCGGCTCGATCACCTCATACTGCTCGGCGTAGACCTGTCGGCCCGCGACGTACGCGATCTCGACCTCCCAGATGCCGGGGGCGTCCGGCGTGAAGGCGAGGCGGTACTCGCCGGGGCTCCCCGCGATCTCCGTCGTGTCCACGGCGGCGCTCGCGAGCTCCGCGTCGCGGTAGACGGTGATCCGAAACGCGTCCGGCCCGAGCCCGCCGACCTTCGAGAACCCATCCTCGCCGAACACCGGAAACTGGTCGACCAGGCGCTCGCGCGCGTAGCCGCGCCTCATGCGCTCGGCGCCACGATGCGAGGGGCGAGCCGCTCGAGCTCGGCGATGCTGTGGGTGCCGTCGACCAGCGCGAGCAGCTCGGCCTGTGTCGGCTCGCGGCGCGCGGCGCGCCACACGATCTCGCGCACCCGGCGCTCGCGCTCGGCGCGCTCCTCCCCGAGCCGGTGGAGCGACGGGCGCTGCCGCCAGCGCCAGCGGCGAAGCATCGCCTCGAGCGCGGCCTCCAGGTCCGCGACGTCGCGCCGCGTGTCGAAGCGCTCGACGTTCTCGCGGGCGCGCCGGCTCGCCTCGTCGTACGTACAGTCGTCGTCGAGGAGGCGAAGCGCCCCCTCCCATCCGTCGAGGTTGTCGCGGTCGACGAAGAACGCCCCGGTGCCGAGCGACTCCCGGAGGCTCGGGATGTTCGAGGCGATGACGGGCACACCGTTGGACTGCGCCTCGAGCGCGACCATCCCGAAGGACTCCTCGGCGCTCGGCATGAGCACCACGCGCGAGGCGCCGTAGACGCGGCCGATGTCGGGCGTGGGATCGACGAGGTCGACGTTCGGGAGGTCGTGCTCCTCCTGGTTGCCGTAGCCCCCGCGGACCCCGAGGAAGAGCCGGCGCGGCATCCGGCGCGCGAGCTCGTAAAGGACGTGGGGGCCCTTGTTGCTGAAGAGGTTGACGAGGGTCGCGGCGTACCGCGCCTCGAGCCCGGCCGGCGCGCGCACACGGTCGACGTCGATCGGCGGGCTGACGACGACGTGGTGGACGTTGCGGTTCGCGAGGTTCAGCAGGAACGTGCTGTTGAAGACGAACAGGTCGACGGCCTGGGCGAGCCCTGCCTCCGCCAGCTCCGTGTACCCGTACGGCCCGTGGCAGAGGATGACGACGGGCAGGCCCGTCGCCATCGCGACACGGATCGTCGGCACCGCCTGCTCGAACTGCGCGAAGAGGACGTGCGGGCGGATGTCCTCGACGTACCGATGGTGCGCCGGTCGAATGCGGCCGTGAAAGACCTCGACGCCGTGAAGCATCTTGCGGGCCCTGCGCTCTACGCACTGCGTCGCGGTGACGACCGAGACCTCGTGGCCGCGCTCGACCAACGCGCGGTGGATGCCGTGCGCGCCGGTCTCGCCGCCTGCGAGCACCGGGAGGTAGCGCGGACAGAACGAGACGATCCTCATCCCCCCGCGCATCAGCGGACCCCCACGCGGAACAGGCCGATGTCGTGGCGCTCGCCCTCGAGCACGTGGAGGTCGAGCACACGCCCCCCGCCCCGCTCGCACGCCTCGATGACCTCCTCGTCCGTACGAGGGATCTCGTAGAAGCGAGCGCGCACACCATGCTCGGGCACCGTGACCAGCCGCGGCTCGACCACGCTCGGCGGCGCCCAGCTCTTCGAGAGCCAGAGCATGAGGAAGACGTGGTCGATGGCGACGCGGAGCATCTCCGCGATCGGCGTCTCGATCTCCGGCACGTGCTGCAGAAGGTCGGTGCCCACGACCGAGCCGAACGACCAGCCCTCGAAGACGAGGAAGCGCGCGTCGCCCGCCCGGAAGTCAGCGCTCGGGTAGCGCGCACGGGCTCGGGCGAGCATCGCCGAGCTCGAGTCGACGCCGACGTACGGGAACACCCGGAGGGAGTGGCGTCGGCGGAGGGCCTCGTGCGTGCGCCCGGTGCCGCAGGCCACCTCGAGGATCGGCCCGGCGGCGTGGTGGCGCTCGACCAGATCGACGAGCGCCGAGAGCGCGGACGCCACCGGGAGGCTCGGCCAGTCACCATCGAGCCACTCGGCCACGCCGGGCGCGTCCCAGCTCGACTGCTGCTGTCCATCTTCGGGCACTCAGGGCTCCTTCGTTCCGAGGTCGACGCCGGTGGTGCTGAGGCGACCGCGCTCGTCGACGGTGAAGGCGAAGAACCGGCCGTCGGGCGAGCGCAGGACGAGCCCGCGCTCGGCGTCCCCGATGACGATCCAGCCCCCCGTCCGGAGCGTCCCCGCCTCGTCGATGCACGCGCCGCCTCGGGCGGCGGGCGGATGGCTCCCCGAGACGTACGAGCCGGAGGTGTAGCCTCCGCTCGCGTCGACGTAGGGGGAACTCCGCCCGCCGCCCTCGCGCGCAGCGGTCGAGACCTCGAGCCGGCTCACCAGCAGGAGGCGCTCGACCGCGGCGTTCTCCCGCACACGAAGGACGAACGCATCAACGTCTCCGTCGACCTCCGTGACCCCCTCGAGCTGGTGAACCGCGTCGCGGTCCCCGGCACGAAGCTCGCGGACGGCGAGGTGCTCGACCGCGGTGAGCGGGTTCTTGCGGCGCACGCGCGCCGCTCAGCTCTTCTTGGTCGTCGCGCTCGAGCGGGAGGTCTTCGCCGGGGGCGCGGGCTCCGTGTCCCCCCGCGGCGTCGCGACGCGCACCGCGTCGGTCGCGAGCGTCGGCTTCGACTCCTTCTCCTCGCGCTCCTCGAGCTTCCTCGCCTCCTCGTCCGTGCAGACGTCGAAGGCCAGCGGCGTGTGGGTGTTGCCCGGGATCTGGTGGACGCCCTCGAGGTACTTCGCGGTCTCCTCGTCCACGCGGAGCCAGCCCCTGTCCTGCTGGAACTTGATGCCGCGGTACGTGAAGCGGCGCATGACGCAGCCGTGCTTCGGGTCGTACGCCTTGAGGCGCGCCAGTCGGGTCTTGTTGCTCACGCTCTTCCTCACAGCTGGACGTTGATCATCTTGGAGACGGCGTTCTCGTCGGCGTAGCGGACGTCGAAGCCCATCCGCGCCACGACCTTGAGCACGCCCTCGGACACGTCACGCTGCGTCTCGAGCTTCACGCGCTTGCGGATGCCGACGTAGATGTTCTTGGGCGGCGTGAGGAGCGCGACCGTCTGGTCGGTGGTCGCGCCGAGCGTCTCGGGAAAGTGCGGCACGGCCGCGAGGCGGATACCGGAGACGACGATCGGCTTCTCGCTCTCGAGGTAGGCGTCACCCGCCGCGGTCTCGCGGTCGGCCAGCGAGTTGCGGTAGTCGAGCTCGGCGTCCACCGAGGTCATGAAGCGCATCTGGCTACGCGCCCGCATGTACTCGCTCGGGAGCGACTTGAGCATGTCGGTCATCAGCGACTTGTCGAGCGGCGCTCCCGCCGCGTCGACGATGTGGCTGACGGCCTGCTTGAGGATGCCGTCGAGCTGCGCGAGCGTCGGATCGGCCGACGCCGTGTCGCCGTTGATGACGACGTCCTCCATGTCCGAGGCGATCTTCTCCGTCAGGAGCGTCATGATCGTCTGGCGGAGCTCGCCCTGCTCGAGGTTGTCCTCGAGGACGTCGTCCGGGAGCCAGACCTCGGCCTTGAAGCGCTGGCTGCGGAGCTGGACCGACGAGATGTCGGGGCGGCTGCGCTGCGCCAGGGGGAGGGTCCCTCCGGTGTCGGGGCGCAGCACGCGGTCGCCGAATTTGATGCGCGGGAAGCTCTGCTCGGGCGCGCTCATCGGGACGGCGGTCACCCACTGCATGAGGACCGACTGCTTGATGAGCAGGCGGAGGAACCGCTTGGCCGCGGTCGGCTTGAGGATCCCTCCCCCGGCGGTGAGGTCGGCGATGGCCAGGTCGGCCTTCTCGAGGATGCTTCGGTTGCTGGTCGTGCTCATGCGGCGGGTCCTCAGAGGTCGTGGAACGAGATCGACTTGTCGACGCTCTCGCGGTCGAGGGGGTTGTTGAGGTCGAGGGACCAGGAGTCGTCGTCCTCCTCGTTCTTCGACCCGTTAGGGCGCTCGCCGGCCGGCGAGCTGTTCGGCAGGCCAAAGTGCTTCTCGAGCTGCGCCATGCGCTGTCCGAGCTTCTGCCGCTGCTCCTGGAGGCCCTTGCCGAGCGCCTCCATCTGCGTGAGCAGCGTGTCGAGCTTCGTGGTGTCGACCGCCGAGGCCGCCGACTTGCTCGCCGGCTCCGGCGCGGGGTCGGTCGGCGGGACCGAGGGCGCGGCGGGCGGCGGGGCCGGCGGCTCGGGAGTCGGCGTGGGCGCCGCCGCGGCCGCGCTCAGCAGCTCACGCACCTCGGCGATCGAGGCGCGGACCGCGTCGAGCGTGCCGTCGTCCGCGGGCGGGTCCTGCGGCGCGACGGGCTCGGCGCCCACCATCTTCGCGAGGTCGTCGGCCGCGGCGCGGAGCTCGGCCGCGATCTTCGACACCTCCTCGGCGTCCTGCGCGCCCGCGCCCAGCTTCTCGACCGCGTCGGTCAGCGCGGCGAGCGCCTTCGTCGCGAGCTCGAGCACCGGCGTGGGCGCGGGGGTGTCCCCCGGCGACGGATCGTCGTCGAGGTCGTCGTCGTCGTACGGTTCGTTCAGGTCTGCCATGGCGTGGTCGGTCTCTCCCTCGGCCCGCTTCACGATCAGGAAGCGGTGGTTGTTGGCGGCGCGGTCGACGAGGCTCACCTCCTCGACGACGATCTCGATCAGCCGGTGCACGGCCTTGCCCGCACTCACGCCGCGGCCTCGCTCGGCGTGGGCGGCGCCTCCGTCGGCTCCGGCACCTTCCGCGCCGAGCCGCCGATGCTGAACCCCGTCAGCTGGCCCTCGGCGACCCTCGCCCAGAGCTCGTCGGAGAGCACGCGCACGGCGAGGAGCCAGGTGCCCTTCTTGATCGTCACCTCGCCGACGGTGAACTCGACGGGCGCGATGAAGGACTCGAGGATCTTCACCTGGTCGTTGACCCGCAGCTCGTGCTGGAGACCGAGACCCTGGTACTCCTCCATGAAGCGATGCGCGGCCTTGCGGACCTCGTCCGCCGAGTACACGTCGCCCTGGGCGTCCACCGTCTCCGGCTCGAGGACGACCCCGAGCACGTACCGCTCGTCGGTCGGGTCCGCGCCCTTGATCAGCGGGATCGACTTCGCGAAGGCCTCCCCGCCCTCGTCGACGGGCGTGGTCACCACAGCCGGCGCGGTGTCGCCGAGCTCGAGCTGGCCGTCCCACGGCTCGAGCCAGTCGTCCTTCCGCGTCGGGAGCGCGTAGTTCGTGACGACCAACTGGGTCAGCACACTCGACCCGCCGACGCCACGCATCGACCGGATGCCGCGCGGCGTGCGGACCCGCTGGATGCGGAAGCCCGACCCCTTCAGCAGGCTCGGCAGCTTCCCGCGGATCCCGTAGGTCAGCAGGAACCGGCCGCGCAGGCCCTTGAGCACCTCGTAGAAGCGCTCCTCGTCGAACTTCCCCTCGCCGACGTCGACGTCGTAGCCGGCGTAGGGCGGATCGAAGAAGAACGCCGTGCTCGCGCTGTCGTACTTCTTGACGACCTTCAGGTAGTCGCCGGAGTGGACGCGGACGCTCTTGAGGCGCGGCGCGTTCTGCTCGAGGCGCGCGATCGTGCGCGACTCCTTGCCGGCGGCGTTGTGGTTGAACGAGGAGCCGCGAAGCTTCCCGTAGCTGAACGTTGCCAGGTACAGGAACTTGTAGAGGCGCTCGAGCTCGCCGCTCGGGCTCGACCCGTACAGGCGCTTGTACGTCGCCTGGTCCCCCGTCCACTTCATCGCGCGCAGGCGCTCGAGCTTCTTCGGGTTGAGGCGCTTGATCAGCCGGTACGCCTCGGCGATGTCCGTGTCGGCGTCGTTGATCGCCTCGACCGCCACGGGCTCCTTCTCGAACAGCACCGCGGCCGAGCCCGCGAACGGCTCGACGTAGGTCGCGTGCTCCGGGAGCATCGCCACGAGCCGCTTCGCCAGACGCTTCTTCCCGGCCGGGCTCGCGAAGATGGTCTTGGCCACCGGCCCGCGCTTCGCCTTGTCGACGACCAGGCGGGCCCGGGACAGGGCCGCGTCGAGGGCAGCGCTCATCGGTGCGGGTTCTCCGGGAAGCGCAGCGTCGTCGCGTGGTCGGCCGCCTGGGCGAGCGCCGCACTCAGGCGGCGCGACGCCCAGCGCCCGCGCTTGTCACGCAGGTTCCGCTTCAGGCGGCGGACCGCGCGGCGCAGGGCGCGGAGCGCGGTCGGCTGTTCGATGGGCTGTGCGTGCATCCTCGGTGTCCCGTGCGAGGCCGACCGGGGTCGATGCCTCTGAACGGGTAAAGCGAGGTGCAGCAGAAAAGGGACAGCTTGCGGCGGCGATTCTCGTGAGTCCGTCGACCCGATCCGCCGGGGCGCGAGCGGGTCAGGAGCGGAGGCACGTCCGAGCGATCGACACCTCGGCCTCTCGCGCCAGACGCTCGATGATCGCGTCCAAGGCCCGGTCGCGTCTACGGACCAGCGCCCAGAGCGCCGCCGCGATCTCCTGGCCGCCCATCGAGGTGTCTCCGCGCGCGCACAGCACCCGCGCGATCGCTTCAGGCGACGTGTCGACGTACGGAAGGAGCCAACGACCCAGCGACTCGTCGAGCCTGCGTGCGCAGCGCTCCCACACGATCGGCGAGGTCGCCGCCGTCTCGGCCGCCCATGCGTAGAGGGTCGAGGGCCAGAGCGGCGCGGCGAGCGGTGCGACGCCGAGGCACTCGCTGGCGCTCCGACAGTCCATCGCGACGACCGCGACCACCCGAAGGGCGCGTGCGTTCGCCAATGGTTGGCGCAGACGGCCTCGGCTCGTGGCCGCGCGCGCAGGCTCGCACGTCGCGAGCCTCACGCACGCCCCCACGGAGGGGTGAGGTTCCGGGACTCGAGCTGGTGGACTAAGTGTAGTCCCTCACCAAGCAGAGCCCACAGCCCCTCCGCGGTGGCGGGATCCACGCGCAACGTGACCGGACCCACGCACAGCGAAAGCGCGCCGCAGCCGATACATCGGTGGAGCTGGCCGGCCTCGTTCCGCGCGAGCACCTGGTGCCGGCAGCCTTCATCGTGCGTCCCCGCTACTCGGCCGCGCACGGCAACGTCTCCTCGGTCGGGAGCTGGGAGAGGTCGATGTAGACCCGCCTCCGACGCAGCCGGCGAATCGCTCGCTCGAGCGCCTGTTGGCCGAGGCTCGGCGACGAACGCCGGCGCCCGACCTGGATGTCTGCCTCGCGGAGAGTGCGCGCGGCGGGGCCGTCTCGATCGTTGTCGTGTTCCACACGGCGAGTGTATGAGAACGATTCTCATTCGCAAGTGAGCACCACACGCAAGGTCGACGGTTCGGCCGCGCCATGCCGAAGTCGACCGACCCGCAGCGCCCATCAAGGAGAGGTCTCGGGGGAGGGGGCATCGGCGGTGACCGAAGAGGACGCGGTGCCCGCGTTCTGGATCCCCGCCAAGGTGAGCGTGATCGGCTTCTTCACCCAGTCGTCCGGGAGCTTGCGGAACTCGGTGTTGAACACGTCCTCGGCGAGCTGCCGCCCTTCCTCCGGCGTGAGCACGCCGACGCGAACGAGCTTCTCGATCGAAACCGTGAGCCGCTCGGGGTCGCGGGTGACAGGCGTCTGGCTGCGGAAGCGCCAGAACCGGATCCCGAGGTCCGCGAGGATCCTGCGGTTCATCACGTGGTCGAAGCTGTCGCGCTCGGGCGCAAACACCTGGTCCTCGGCGAAGATCAGCTGCGCGTCGGCGACGCTCCGGTTGAAGTCCTTGCTGTCGCCGCGCAGCAGCGCGGGCACGCGGAAGCTGGAGCCGACCTTGTCGATGTTCCTCGAGTCGTAGTCCTGGAAGAGCGCGTCCTGTTGCTGCGCTCCGGTGAGCGGCTTGATGTCGACGCGGGTCCGCGCGCCATCGCCCTTGCCGAACGGCTCGGCCTCGATGATCAGGAGCTTGTGGAAGTTGTCCTTCCCCTTGAGCTCCTCCTCCACGAACCGCTCGATGCGGGGCGCGGACGTCTTCGCGATCTTCCCGCCCGAGACCAGCAGGGCGAGCGGCGGGACGCTCTTGTTGTCGAAGTACGAGTGGTTGACCTCCTCCATCGCCCGCGAGCCCAGCACCGAGAGCAGGGTTCCGATCCACCTCGGCACACCGTAGGGGGAGCGCGACGAGTAGATGGTGAAGTGGAGCAGCTCGCTGGCCGGGCCGTCGGAGAGATCCTCCTTCTTGAGGGCCTCGACGCTCTCGAAGACCCGGCCCGTCTTGCGGGAGACGACGCGCGGGTCGCCGAGGCTCTTGAAGTAGACGCGGTGGGTGCCGTCGACCTGAACGTACCGACGCAGGCGGCGCCGGACGCGCGCGGTCTGGAGCGAGACGGGCGAGACCCGGACCCGGTCCTCGACCTCGACCGGGTCCTTGTCGAGTGGGAGCAGGCGGACCGTGTACGAGGGGACGTGGACGAACCTGCCCAGGCGACCGCGCGCGTCCCGGAGGCACTCCCACGTCGCGTTGCCGGTGACCTCGAGGTCCTGGCGGGTCATGCGCCGCAGGTCGACGAAGCTGTGGTCGAACGTGCACGACTCGAAGAACGACATCAGCCGGGCGCGCTCGACGCGCGCGAGGCGCCGCAGCTCGTCCCGCCTCGCCCGAACTTCGTCCTTGGTCGGCTCCAGCGCGGCCTCCTCGGCGAGGTCGCCGCGCTCCTGCGCGGCCAGGCGCTCGAGGAAGATGCACTCGGCCACGCGCTCGTCCGCGTCTTCGGCGTCGAAGTCGATCGCGGGTAGCAGCTTGTGTCCGAAGCCGTCGATGTTCGTCGCGTACGCGTCGACGTTCGGGCGAAGCGAGTTGCTGTGCTCGAGGAGCAGGCAAAGCGTCTCGAGGTCGTAGGGAGGCTCGATCACCGACTCGCTGAAGACGAGTCCGCGCGCGTCCACTCCGAGCGCGTCGCCCATCCCCTTGAGCACCGCGGTGGTCGCGTCGCTCCGGGTCGTCGTCGCCTTCTCGACGTCGATCACCCGCGCTCCTCGACGTACGCGACCAGGCCGTCCTCGGTGAACGAGAGCGCCCGCACGCGGTAGCCCTCCTCCTCGAGCACCGACCGAGCGGCCGCGCGGAGCGCATCCGTGGCCGGCGCCTCTAACTCCCGGTCACCGCCCGGCTGCGGCATCCCGTTCGGTCCGTCGCTCGCCGTGATCACGAACACCTCGACTCGTCCCTTCATCGACTCCTCCTCTCCTTCGCGCTCGTGGGCCGACCTCGCCGTACGGCGGCCGCTGGTGGCAGCGGGCGTGCCGGTCGCTTCGACGGCGGCGGCGGCTCCGGTGGCTCGTCAGGGGCCTCGTCGGGAGCGTCGTCGTCGCCCCCCTGCGACCAAGCGATCAGCTTGTCGAGGCTGCGCTCGAAGCTCTTGCGCTTGCCTCCGATGACGCGGGCGTGGACGGTCGGCAGCTCGCCGCCCTCGTCCTGGCGCTCCTTCTGGCACGCCATCGCGATCGCCCAGAACCGATCGGCGTGACCCTTCGCGGTGGCCGGCGAGTCGAACGACACGCGACCGCTCGAGTTCACGCGGCGCTCGACCGAGTGGATCTCCGCCACCAGCCCGCGCTCGCGCGGGAGCTCGGCCGCCTTGCGCTGCAGCGTGATCTTGAAGTCGGTCGCCCAGCGCTCCTTCGCCGGCCCGCTCGAGGACTCGGTGACGACCTGCGGGTAGTCGCGGCTCAGGTCTTCGGCGAGGTTCATGCCGATGCCGTTGCCGTCGACCGAGAAGCGCGCGATCGGGAGCGTCTCGAGCATCCCGCGCAGCTCGGCCTTCTGCTCCTCGAACGGGACGTCGTCGTACAGCTTCAGCGCGCGGCAGATGAAGTACGGGCCTGGCCTCTCCTCGAAGAGCGCGAGCGCGCTCCGGTGCGCGCGCCGTCCGACGTCGTAGCCGGCGACGAGCCGCCCGATCGGGACCGGGACCTGGCTCCAGTCCTCGGCGAGCTCGAGCTCTCCGACGGTGCAGCCGAGGATGAGGTCGTACGGGAAGTACGAGAGGCGCTCGGCGATGAAGCTCAGCTCGAACTCCTGCTGGAACTCGAGGAGGTCGAGCGACTCGAACTGGTGGCGGAGCGCCTCGGTCCCGAAGCGCTCGACGCGCTCCTCGGTGGTCATCAGCGGCGCCTCGACGACCGCGCGCCCGACGTCGTTGCAGAAGAACGTGCAGACCCACCACGGCACGGCCTGTCGGGCGTGTCCGGGGTACTTCCGCAGCTCTTCGGCGCACACCTCCCAGAAGAGTCCGCGGCGCCCCAGGGGCGTTGACGCGGCCGTGAGCTGGCCCTTCGCGCGCGCGATCGCGGCCGTCGTACCGGCGTAGACCTTCCGCGCGTCCTGGTAGTGCGCGAGCTCGTCGAGGTAGACCGTGCCGTGCTTGCCGCGAGGCGGCTTGCTCGGCACCGATACGATGCGCGAGCGGCCGCGACGTGTGCCGCTGTTCGTCTCGAACTCGAGCTCGGTCCGCGTGTCGGTGACCAGCCTCTTGCGGTACGGAGCGGGCAGCTCCTCGTAGAGCTGGCGCGCGACGCGCACCTTCTCGACCGCGTCGGCGTGGTTGTAGCTCACGCAGATCGCGGTGAAGTTCGGCTCGAGGTGGCAGCGGATGAGGCACTCGATCGCGAAGAGGAACGAGAAGCCGACCTGCCGGGCCTTCACGATCCAGCGGAACGTGGAGCGGTCGTCGAGGAAGGCGCGCTGATACGACTCGAGCTCGAGGGGCTCGCCGTCGTAGCGCAGCGCGCCCGTCACGAACGCCGACGCCGCGCCGAAGTACGCGAGCAGCTCGGCCTCGGTCCGCTTGACGACCGCGAGCAATCAGCCGCCGTCCTGGGCCTCGAGCGCCGCCAGCTTGGCCCGGAGCTGGGCCTCGTTCGCCTCCACCCAGCTGATGGGAATGGTCCCGTGCGGGAGCCGCCCCTGCATCGCCGGCGTCTCCTCGCGCGCGCGGCGCTCGTTCTCCGCGTACAGGCGCTGGAGGTCGTCGAGGGTGGGCATGCCCTCGGGAATCCCCGCCCGCTCGTCGCCCTCCTCCTTCGCCGCCTTGATGACGCGGATGAACCGCTCCAGGTCGGCGAGATCCGGCTTCAGACGGCCCTCGTCGATGGCGTCCTCCAGGAGGTCGAGCCACCGCTCCGCCATCCGAAGGATCCGCTCGACACTCAGGCCGTCGTCTGCGCCCTGGAGCGCCCCGTCGAGCTCTCCCGCGCTCTGCTCGAGCTCGGGAGCCAGCGGCGGAGACGGGGGCACGTGCGCGGACGAGGCGGGCGTGTCGGCGGGAGAGTCGGCCGCCTTGATCGCCTCCAGCGCCGCGTGGCGGCGGGCGATGCAGTTGTGCTGCTGGGCATAGCGCCCGACGAGGCTCTTGCTGATTCCGAATCGCTCGGCCAGCTCGCGGTAGCTTGGGAACCGACGCGTGGGCTTCCCGCTCGGCGTGGTCGCCTTCTCGCCATGGACGAGCAGCCGGTCGAGCTCGCCTTCGTCGACAGCCGGTGCCTCGCCGCGGTGCGGCCGCCCGGGGCCGCGGGTCGCGTCGTCCTCACCCACTCACGCCCCCCTGGGACAGGGCCGGGACAAGCCTGGGACAGAGGCCGCGTTGCCCCGCCCATGTCCCAGGCCGATCGCGGTTGCGTAGGCGACGTAAGTGCTCATGGTTCTTGCGTTCTCGGCGGAAGTGCTCGCGTCGGGGCGCTGGGACACTGGGACAAGCTCCCCGTCGTGTCCCAGCCCTGTCCCGCCGAGGCGCGGCCGCGGAAGTGATCGGAATCGATCGGCTTTTCCCCGCGCGCTGGGACAGATATTGGACGTCCAATTGAATCGCCTGGGCGAGTGAGAAAGGCCGGGTCGCAAGCCCCTGCAACTATTGAGGAATCACGAAAGTCCAACCCTCCCCCCTCCCTGTCCCCCGCTGTCCCTGTGCGTCCCGCTCACTCCCGCACCGACCTCCTCATGCCGGGCTCCGGTGGCCGTGCTACGCGGCGTGCGATGGCTGCTGGAGACGAAGCCGCGATCGACGGTTCCGGGGCGACGCTGGGCGAGAACGCGCACCAGCTGGCGTCCAAGCTGCGCCTCGACGAAGCGCAGACCGACCTGCTCGTGTCCGAGCTACGCAACGCCCTCGTGCCGGTCGAGCTGGCAAGCCCGTCTCGCGGCGTGCGGCGCATCCTCGCGCTCGCGGATGAGCTGGCGAAGCGTCACGGTCGCTCGGGGACCGTGGGCGGCATCTCGTAGGGGCGGACGGTGTTGCTCGCGACGTTCCATCGCTCGGGCGTCGCGGGCGAACACCACGCGCACGTGACGCGGTCAGAGTAGATGACGTTCGCGGCGAGGTGCAGCTCCTCGATCTGGTCGGGGTCGAAGCCGAAGAGCTGCGCGGTGTGGTAGATGCGGTTTGCGAGGAACCACGCGCGCGCGACGTCGCTCCCTGGCCAGTCTCCGATGCTCGCCCCACCGCCGAGGAGGACGTTCTCGCGAGCGAAGGTCAGGTCCGACTCGCCGGAGACGACGTAGCCGAAGCTCACGGGGTTGGTGATCCAGTTGTCCACCACGACGGCGCGGTCCACCTGGTTGAGCACCAGGGTCGAGCCGGAGCCCGCGCTCTCGAGCACGCAGTCCGCGACGATGATGTCGGTCGAGGGGATCGGCGTGGTGTCCCCAACGAAGAACGCCATCGAGTTCGAGGCGAGGTAGCTGTGCAGGACGGCGACGCGTCGAGCGCGTACGGCCATCGCGGGTGAGCCGTCGTCGACCGTCACCGAGTCGAAGAGCACGTCCTCGATCATCCCGTCGGCCATGAATCCGCCGTCGTCGGTGACGAGGATGTGCGGCGGCTCGAAGATGATGGCTCTCCTCACCCATTCGTGGGTCACGGTCGTGCAGGAAGAGGGGGGCAGAGCCCACCGAGCTTGAGCATCGCAAGGGCGATCAGGGGCGCATGAGAGTGGAAGCCGAAGGCGAGCCGGGT
>Ga0310345_10000136_pt1 | contig 150087 bp, 119 predicted proteins | sample HC15DNA20500_MG_FD_204667 | JGI IMG/M metagenome (GOLD analysis project Ga0310345, IMG submission 204667) | Marine microbial communities from station ALOHA, North Pacific Subtropical Gyre - HC15-DNA-20-500_MG | ecosystem: Environmental > Aquatic > Marine > Oceanic | place: Pacific Ocean... | reverse complement strand
GGGGCGCATGCCCCCCCCGGCGCGTGAAGATGCGGCAAGTATTGCCGCAGCTTCCACGCGCGTGAGCGCGTGAGATGGGGTGGGAGCCCGAGCCGGCTTCGCCGGTCGGGCGGGAGGGGGCGCATGCCCCCTCCGGAAACTGAGCCGAAAAAAGACGATCGTGGGGTTCAGCGCCGGTTCAGGCGGCCGTTGCCTGCTTCGGTAGCCCGAGTCTCTCTCATGCCCCCCCTGCCTCCCACCGACGCGTCAGCGGCGCCGGCCGCGGCGACGTCCGCGTCCGTAGTGCGGGTGTGGGCGCGCCTCGCGGGCCAGGCAGCGGACGCCGGACGGGCGATGGTCGGTGTCCCAGACGAGCTCCGGCTCGTCGACCTCCTCGCCCGTGGCCCGGGCGATGCGGGGGCGGAAGAGCGGGACCGGGTCGCAGTGCTGGCCGCCGTGGACCAAGATGAAGTGGAGATGTGGCCCGCGCGCGAACCCCGTCTGCCCCACGCGGGCGATGACCTCCCCGCGCTCCACGAGCTGACCCTCGACCACGAGGTTGCGACGGTTGTGGGCGTAGGCGGTCACCCAGCCGTTGGGGTGGACCAGGATCACGAGGTTGCCGTAGCCTCGGATGCCGCGCCCGGCGTAGGCCACCAGGCCTCGCTCCGCGGCGTGGATCTCGGTGGTCGGCGCCGCGCCGATGTCGACCGCGAGGTGATATCCGTCGGCGCCCGAGCCCCATCCGCGCAGATAATGACCGTCGTCCACCGGCATGCGCAGGGTCCCGTCCAGCTCCTCGGCGGCGCCCGCGGCCTCCACCCAGCGTGGATCGGCCGCGCCTTCGCGGAGCAGCCGCTGGCCGACGGGCGTCCCGCCGAGGCCGAGCGACTCGGCGCGCGCCTGGACCGCCTCGGCCTCGTCCTCCTCGAGCTCCGGGGGGATGTCGGGCACGACCGGCGCGTTGCCCTCGCGGAGCGAGGCGCGGAGCGCGGCGCCGCTCTGACCCGGTCGGGGCACCAGCAGCGTCTGTCCCTGTCGGATGTCCTCGGAGCGCAGGGCGTTGGCGGCGCGGATGTCGTCGACCGAGACCCGGAACCGCCGCGCGATGCGGCTGAGGGTGTCGCCGGCCCGCACCGTGTACCGGCGTCCCTGGCCGCGCGCCCTGCGCCAGCCGGAGCGGCCCGGGATCTGGAGCCGCTCGCCCGGGCGCACGACGGTGCCGCGCATCCGGTTGGCGCGCTGCAGCTCGGCGATCGTCACGTGATGGCGGCGCGCGATCGACGAGAGGGTGTCGCCCTCACGCACCACGTAGCCGCGCTGGGCCTCCGCCGTGAGGGGCAGGGCCGCGGGGGGCAGCAGCAGGGCCGCGCCGAGAAACGCCGCGGTGAGGATCGCCGTCGTCGGGCCGCGCATCGGCCTGACGCTGACGTCCGGATCGGGATCGCGCAACTCGCGGGCGCCTGGGCCGAGGGGAGGGGCGCATGAGCGATCTCCTGCTCCAGACGCTCCTCGAGTCGGGCCGCGAGCTGGTCCTGGTGCTCGATCCCGAGGGTGAGATCCGCGAGCTCTCGGAGAGCTTCGCGACCCTGCTCGGCCAGCCCCGGGAGGCGGTCCGCGGCCGCCCGTTCGCCTGGATCCTCGACCCCGAGCGGCCGCCCCTCGAGGGGGTGGTCGAGCGCCTCCGCCGCCAGCGGGGGCAGCGGGCGGAGCTGTGCGTGAAGACGGCGCGGCCCGGCCTGCGCTGGGTGGAGCTCCGCGCGGCCCGCGTCGACGAGGAGGGCGTGGTGCTGCTCGGCCGCGACACCACGGGCGCCCGGGTCGCGCGCACCAGTCAGGTGCAGCTCGCCGCCCTCGCGCAGCAGCTCCCCGGCGTGCTCTGGACCACCGACCTCGGCTTGAAGGTCACCTCGGTCACCGGGGGCGGGCTGGCGGTCCGGAACCGCTCCGCCGAGAGCCTGCTCGGGACCACGCTCTACGAGTACGTCGGGAGCGAGGACCCCGAGGTCCCCCCGATCGCGGCCCACCTCCGGGCGCTCGAGGGGCACAGCGGCCACTACGAGTTCGAGCGCGACGGGCGCTCGTTCCACGCGCGGGTCGATCCGCTGCGCGCCCCCGACGGGACGGTGCACGGCACGGTGGGGCTCGCCCTCGAGGTCACCGAGTCGCGCAACCTGGAGGAGCGCCTCCGGCTCGCCCAGCGCGAGCAGACCCTCGGCCGGCTCGCCGGCTCGATGGCCAACGAGTTCAACAACCTCCTGACCATCATCGCCGCCCACGCGGCCCTGCTCGAGGATCAGCTGGCGACCCCCGCGGCGGCCGAGGACCTCGAGGCGGTGACCGAGGCGGCGAGCAAGGGGCGGCTCCTGACCTCGCGGCTCCTCTCGTTCACCGCGCGCCAGATCCAGAACCCCGAGCGGGTGCGCATCGACCGGCTCCTCGGCGACCTCGAGCCGATGCTCCGGGCGATCGTCGGGGAGCGGCGGCGCCTGGTGCTCGAGCTCGATCCCGGCGTGGGCTGGATCCGCATCGATCCGGCGCTGCTCGAGCAGGTGGTGCTGAACCTCGTCGACAACGCCCGGCAGGCCACCGAGGAGGGCGCGCGCATCGTCGTGCGCTCGAGCGTGCGGGTCGACGAGCGCCACCCCGGCGGCTGGGTCGAGATCCTGGTCCGCGACGACGGCGTCGGCATGTCCGAGATGGTGCGGAGCCGGGCCTGCGAGCCCTTCTTCACCACCAAGCCGCAGGGGCAGGGCAGCGGCCTCGGCCTCACGACCGCCCTCGCGGTGGTCTCGGAGGCGGGCGGCACGCTCGTGCTCGACAGCGCTCCGGGCGACGGCACCTCGGTGCGCATCCGGCTGCCCCGCTCCAAGGCGCCGAGCGGCAGCTTCGTGAAGCCCAAGGTCGGCAGCGCCATCACCGAGACGGTGCTGCTCGTCGAGGATCAGCTCGGGGTGCGCCGCGCGGCCCGCCGGATCCTGCGGCGCGCCGGCTACCAGGTGTTCGAGGCGGCCCACGCGGAGGACGCCCTCGCGCTCGCGACGGCCTACCCGGGCAAGCTCGACGTGCTGCTGACCGACGTGGTGATGCCGGGCATGAGCGGGCCGCAGCTCGCGGAGAAGCTGCTCGAGCAGCGCCCGGGGCTGCACGTGCTCTACATGTCCGGCTACGCCGAGGACGTCGACGAGGTGCGCGCCGCGCTCTCCCGCGGCCAGACGTTCCTGCCCAAGCCGTTCACGCCCGAGCAGCTCCTGACCCGGCTCCGCGAGGCGATGGGGGAGGGCGTGCGGGAGAGCGAGCGCCCGGACGATCTCGTCGACGAGGCGTGAGCGCCTCGCCCCGCTAGCTCCCCGCTACCAGGGCCAGAGCCGCACGCTCGCCTGGGCCATCACGCCGACGCCCGGCGCGTTGATGCTCGAGCCGTGCGTTCGATAGGCGACGTCGAAGAGGTTCTCCCCCACCAGCGACAGCAGGACCTGATCGCCGAAGCGCCACCCGGCGCGCACGTCCAGGGTGGCCCAGCCGGGCGTGCCCCCGAGGGGGATGCGCGCGTCGGCGGTGTCCTGGGGAGCGAGGCGATCCTGGGTCGCGGCCCAGCGCACCACCGCCGCCGCGTAGAAGCCGGTCTCGCGGTGCCGCCAACGCCCCTCCACCGCGCCGTGCAGCGGCGGCACGCGGGAGAGCGGCACCCGGGTCGGCCCGCTCGGATCCGGGCCCTCGCCCCACGCCCAGGTGACCGTCGCCCGCACCGTCACGTCCTCCGGAAGGATCAACGTGGCCGCGCCCTCCGCGCCGAAGAGGGTGCCGATCCCGCGAGCGTTGACGAGCTGCAGGTGCACGCGCGACGCCTGGCACTGCGGGGTGTTCGGCGGGCACGCCTCGGCGCCTCGCAGCGCGCGCTCGATGCCGTCGTCGATCAGCATCGCGAAGGCCCACGCGTCGAGCCGCAGCGCGGGGAAGCGGAGCCGGAGCCCGACGTCGAAGCTCGTGGTGCGCTCGGGGCGGAGGTCGGGGTTCTCGAACTGGAAGCCGGGGCCGGTCTGCTGGCGAGAGGTCAGGTCGTCGAGGTTGGGCGCGCGGAAGCCCTGGTCGACCGCGGCGAGCAGCGAGACCTCCCGGGCCAGCTCGACCTCGGCGCCGACCCGGCCGACGGCGAGCGGGAAGTCGTCCTGGACCCCGGCGGTGCCCGAGGCGGCGTCCTCGGGGGCGCGCACCCCGACCAGCCCGACCCGGCCGCCGCTGCGGATCGTCAGCCACCGGGTCGGCCTCAGCGCGAGGGTCAGCCAGGCGCCGAGGGTCACGTAGAGGGAGCGGTCGAGGTACTGACCCCGCGAGAGCGGCAGGGAGAGATCGAGATCGGTGAGCGTCTGGCTCGCCGAAGAGGACACGCGGTCGTCGTAGACGTCGAAGCCGTAGCGCAGCCGCAGCGACGCCTCCTCTCCGAGCCGGATGTTCGGCGTCGCCGCCGAGAGCGCGAGCCCGAGGGTGTCGACGTCGTCGCGCCAGTCGAAGCGGATCTGCGAGCGCGGCCGCACGTTCTCGCGGGCCTCGTGGTGGCGCTGGTAGCTGAGGGTCAGCGCGAGGTCGCGGATCGAGTCCCCGGCGTCGCCGCGCAGCGAGACGTAGGTCAGGGTGCGGAACTGCTCGCGCACCCGCAGGCACTCGTCGGAGGGCGCCTCCGGAGGGGGGCAACGATCGGTGCGGGGCGTGTTCGTCTGGCGGTATCCGTAGGCGGCGGCGACCACCCGCAGCCGCGGGGCGAGGCGGTGCACGAGGCGGCCGTCGAAGGTCAGCTCGGTGAAGCCGGTGCCGATCTGGGTGTGCCAGGCGTCGGGCGGCTGGCCGGCGAGCTCCTCGGTGAAGCGCGGCACGAGCGCGCGGGAGCCGTCGATCGGGGAGCCCACCAAGCCGCCGCCGCGGAGCAAGCTCGCCTCGCGGAAGGCCACGCCGCCGAGGAACGCCGTCCGGTCCCCGAGATCGGCGCCGAGCTCGGCCCGCCCGCCCCACTCGAGGTCGGCCGAGCGGAAGCGGGCGAAGAGGCGAGGCTCGAAGCGCACGCCGTCGAGGCCGGCGTCGGGATCGCGCTCGCGGGGGATGGCGAGGATCGCGCCGCCCAGCGCGTCGGGGCCCCAGCGGGTGGAGGCGCTCCCGCGGGTCACCTCGAGCCGGTCGAGGGTCAGCGAGTCGACGGTGAAGAAGTACTGGTTCGGGCCCTGGCGGTAGATCCCGGTGTTCAGGCGCACGCCGTCGAAGAGGTGGATGACCCGCTGGCCGGTGAGGCCGCGGACGTAGGGGCTGGCCTGGCCGTGCGCGGTCTGCTGCACGCTGACCCCGGGCACGTCGCGCAGCGCGTCGGGCGCCGACCGCGGCAGCCGCTCCTCCAGCTCCTCGTGCGTCACCGTCGCGTGGGGCCGGCCCTCGCTCGCCTCCTCCTCGTCGTCGCGATCCACCGTCGCGGTGACCCCGAGCTCCTGGGCGGCGGCGGGGCGCGCGAGCAGCACGAGGATGGACAACACGACGGCGCGGCGCATCGGCGTCGCATGGCAGCACGCGGTCAGGCGGCGCGCAACGCGTGGTTCGGGGGCCCGGCCCCTGATATCGTCGCCGCGTGCGCGCCTTCGCCCTGGTGACGATCCTGTCGCTCGTGTCCTCCCTCGCGTCCGCGCAGGCGGTCGACGACGACGCGCCGCTGGAGACGGAGACCGCCGACGTCGCGCCGACGCCGGTCTCCGGGGACGCCCGCGCGATCGCCTGGGCGCTCTTCGCCGGCGCGGTGGCGCTGACGGTGGGGGGCGCGATCACCCTCGCCGCCGGCGTCGACGACGTGAACACCATCGAGAACGCGGCCGACGGCTCGACCTGGGCGAGCGTCGAGGACGCCTACGCGCGCGGCCCGGTGCTCACCGGGATCGGCGCGGCGATCCTCGGCCTCGGTGTGGCGTCGCTCGGCGTCAGCGCGGCGCTGCTCGCCCACTTCGGCGCGGACGGCACCTGGATCGAGGCCCGGATCGGCCCCGGCTCCCTGACCCTGCGCGGCGTCTTCTGAGGACCCCGTTCTAGGGATCTTCGTTGCCGTCGAAGACCGGGGTGTTGCCCCGCACGACCTCGAAGCGGCGGGTGCCCGGGTCCCAGCGGACCTGCACGCCGAGGCTGCGGAGGCGCTCGCGGCGGTCGTCGACGTAGCGGCGATCGGACGCGGAGACCTCGACGTCCGGGTAGACGTCGGGGCGCACCGTGGCGCCGCACGCCTCCTCGTGATCGCCGCACCAGGCCTCGAGGTCGGAGAGCACGGTCTCGGCGCGCTCGCGCTGCGAGGCCTCGAACTCGACCTCGCGGACGTCGGCGGCCGGGGCGCGCTCCGGCTCGGCCGGCCGCGACGCGGGGGTGCCCGCGCAGGCGGCGGCGAGGAGCGCGAGGGGCAAGAGGCGTGTTCCGCTCACGGGGGCGAGATAGGCGCGTGATCGTGGAAGGCCAGCCGCGCTGCCGACGTACGAAGGGCCATGCGTCTGGTCAGCCCGCGCCCGCTCGGGCACTCTGCGGCGGTGAGGACCTGGGCGCATGGGGCCACGGACGTGGGGCGGCAGCGGCAGCTCAACGAGGATCACTTCCTCGTGGACGACGAGCTGGGGCTCTACCTCGTCTGTGACGGGATGGGTGGGCACGCGGCGGGCGACGTCGCCTCGCGGATGGCGGCGGAGACGGTGCGCGAGCACGTCCGGGCGCGGCGCGATCTGATCGAGGCCGCGCGGGCCGGGAAGCGCTCGCACGACGAGGCGGCGGCCATGATGCGCGACGCGATCCAGGCGGCGTCGGCCCGCGTGCATCAGATGGGCGTCGACGACCCGTCGCGCAAGGGCATGGGCACCACCTGCACCGCGCTCCTCGTGCTCGGCGGCAAGGGCGTGATGGGGCACGTCGGCGACAGCCGCCTGTACCTCCAGCGCCAGGGGCGGGTGTACCAGCTCAGCGAGGATCACACCTTCGTCCAGGAGGCGGTCCGGCGCGGCATGCTCACGCCCGAGCAGGCCAAGGACAACCCGCACCAGAACCTCGTGACGCGCGCGGTCGGGCCGAACCCGTCGGTGCTGGTCGACTCGCTGGTGTTCGACGTGTTGCCCGGCGACGCCCTGCTGCTCTGCTCCGACGGGCTGCACGGCTACTTCCACGACGGCGCCGAGCTCGGCCCGGTCCTCGGCCTCGAGTCGCTCGAGCAGGTGACCTCCGGGCTGATCGCGACCGCGAACGAGCGCGGCGGCGAGGACAACATCACCACGGTGGTCCTCCGGCTCAGCTCGGAGCCGCCGCAGGCGAACGACGAGGCGCGGCGCGCGAGCCGGGTGACGGCGGAGCTCGAGGCGCTCGGGCACATCGTGCTCTTCAGCGAGCTCGGCATGAAGGAGCTGCTCGAGGTGGCCAACGCCTTCGAGCACCGCGAGTACCGGACCGACGAGGTCGTGGTGCACGAGGGCGACGTCTCCGAGACGCTCTTCGTCATCGTGACCGGGGCGGCCAAGGTGACCCGGAACGGCACCGACATCGCGCTCCTGCGCTCGGGGCAGCACTTCGGCGAGATGGCGCTCCTCAGCCGCCGGCCGCGCTCGGCCACGGTGCGCACGCTCAAGGACTGCACGATGCTCACCCTCAGCCGCGACCGCTTCTACGAGATCATGAGCGGCGACTCGGTGATCGCGGCCAAGTTCCTCTGGCGGCTCGCCCAGACGCTCAGCCTGCGGCTCGACGACGTCTACCTGCTCCAGGAGAAGCTCGGCGCCGAGGCGGAGACCCGGGACACGGTGCAGTACGGCCTCTTCCCCAGCCCGTTCGACGGGCGGTGACCTGACTTTCTCCCGGGGGCGGGCTATGCCGGCTCCGGGGAAACGCATTGGCTGCGCTCGCACAAGCGCTGGTCGTCGGCTTCTACGTCGCGATGTTCCTGGCCCTCGTGTACTTCGTGCACAAGGTCCTCTGGTTCGTGAAGTTCCGCCGGCTCCAGGAAGGGCTGGTCGCCGACGCCGAGCGCAAGGTGCGCGAGGCGACGAGCGACGCCCTGAGCGCGTGGGATCGCAGCGCCCACTCCTCGTGGTCCAGCGCCGCCGAGGAGGTGGACGACGACGACCCGGTCGCCTACGCGCGCCGCCTCGAGGCGCGCCTGATGTCGATGGATCGCGTGCTCATGGAGCGCGACGGCACGGTGCGCGAGTGGTTCCTCGAGCGGCTCGGCGCGAGCCCGAGCGGAGAGACCCCCGACTCCCTCGCCGTCCTGACGATGCCGCGGGTCGAGGGCGCCCCCGAGGACGTGCTGCTCGAGGTCACCTTCCCGCGCATCAAGCGGCCGATGCCGCCCTCCGACGATCTCTACGTGCTCGAGGTGCGCTCGCGCTACGGCTTCTGGCGCCGCGCGCTCGCCTTCGTGCTCGGCGCCGCCGACGTGGTCTACAGCTCGAGCCACGTCGCGAAGATGAGCCAGAACGTGCAGGTCCCGGCGGGGGTCATCATCCGGCGGCTCTCGCTGGTGGTCGTGATCCTCGGCGCGATCGTGGTCGACATCGCCTTCTCGCTCCGCGCGCGGCTGATCGACCAGGTCGCCGACGCGATGGGGCCGCCCCCCTACTTCCTGGGCGAGGCGCTCGACCCGCACCTGCCCACGCTCATCGCGCTCGGCGGCTGGCTCGCGGTGTACGGCGCGATCTACTTCGGCCTCTACCTCTTCCTCCGGCGCCGCTCGCAGCGTTACCTCCGCCGCCTCGAGGTGATGCGCGCCCACCGCCAGGACGACCTCGACGCGATCTACGATCATCACGTCCGCGAGCTGATGGAGTGGGCCGGCGACTACGCGCGCACCCTCGACGGCGCGGTGGAGATCACCGCGCGACAGGCGCGGCTGCTCCTCGGTCGATCGGTCCGCCGGCTCCGCCGCCGCCTCGCCTCGGAGGAGCTGCTCGACGTGGGCGAGCGCATCGCGAGCCGCCTCTTCGCGCGCCTGCCCGAGTCGAGCTCGGGCCTTCAGGACGTGGCGACGCGGCACGAGCACACCTTCCGCCACGCGCTCTGGCCGCGCGTGTCGGAGATGGACTACCAGGTCGAGCTCGCCCGGACCCGCGCCGCCTGGCGCCGCGTCGAGGCCGGCCTCGCGGAGCTGCGCTCCGAGCGCCCCGACCCCGCCCTCGCGCACGGCCTCTGGCGTCAGCTCGCGGTCATCGCCCGCATGTTCCCCGGCGTCATCGAGGAGGCCACCCTCGAGGCGCTCGAGGCGGCCTTCGAGGACTCGATCCAGGAGATCGTCACCCGGACCGAGCAGGACCTCGCCGAGCTCGACCGTCGCCTCTCCGAGCTCGCGGAGGGCCTCGGCGAGCAGCTCGCCGTCTCCAGCTCGCTCCTCGAGACCCAGGTCGAGCTCGGCGAGCAGGCGATGGAGGCGGAGGTGGCCGAGCTCGCCGCGGAGCTGCTCGAGGTCCGCGAAGGCGCCCGCCTCGAGGCCATGGCCTTCGAGATCTGACGAGCGCCCGCTTCGCGAAGACGCCGTGCGATGCTACGATGCGCGTGTGAGACCGCGGAGCATCGGCGCGCTGCTCTGGCGCTACCTCGGCGTTCGGTGGGGAGAGCGTCGACGGCTCGCGCTCGTGCTCGGCTTGCCCGCGACTCTCCTCGCGTCCGCGCCGTTCGCCGTCCCGGCGTCGTCTCCCTCGGTCGAGTACACCTCGCGCCTCGCAGAGGTCCACCCGGGCTACGTGGTGCACGACGGTCTCCCGATCGTCTGCATGACGCCCCTGGGCCGGTCCGGTCCGCTCGGGCGAGAGGTCGAGGCGCCGGAGGCGTCGCTCGCCGAGGCGGCCATGGTGTCTCCGCCGTACGCGGGCCCGGGCCGCGTCTCGGACACCACCGCCGCCCTCTACGCGCTCCTGCGTCGCCGGGATCACCGCGCGTTCGGCCGGCTGATGCGGACGGGCCGGGCGCTGCCGACGCGGATCTATGGCGGCTGCGGGCTCTTCCTGCTCGGACACCCCGAGGCCGAGGCGTTCTTCGCGGAGCTGGCGGAGAGCCCCGCGCTCCTGCCCGTCGCCGGCGGGTGCGTGGCGGGAGACGCGCCGGTGGCCGAGCAGGTCCGGCCGTCCGGCGAGGTGATGCGGGAGCGAGCCCGCCTCCATCGGTCGTGGTGAGTTGCACTGCCGCTGTAGCGGCGTCGCGGCCGAGCTGCTATGGCGTTCGGATCGTGCTTCGCTCTCTCTGCATCGCCGCCTGCCTCCTCGCCTTCGTCCCCAGCGCTCGCGCGCAGCTGATCGTGGTCGATCCCGGTCACGGGGGCCGCGACCCCGGCGCGGTGGGGTGCATGAGCCTGGAGGAGGCGCCGACGGTGCTGGACGTCGCGCAGCGCACCCAGAGCATCCTCGAGGCCGAGGGGCTCCGGGTGGAGCTGACCCGGGAGGACGACCGCTTCATCGAGCTGTCGGCGCGGGCCGCGTTCGCGAACTCGATGGGCGCGGAGCTGTTCGTCTCGGTGCACTCCAACTCGAACGGTGGCACGCCCGCGAGCGGCACGGAGACCTTCATCGCCAACTCGGCCTCGGGGACCTCGGTGACCATGGGCGGCTACCTGCAGGAGGAGATGATCGCGGCCTGGGGGCTGCGCGACCGCGGCCTCAAGCGCGCCAACTTCACGGTGCTGACGAGCACCCGCATGCCGGCGGCGCTCAGCGAGATGGCGTTCACCAACCGCTGCGATCCGGACGCGGCGCTGCTCCGCTCTGCGTCGTCGCGCATGCAGATGGCCCAGGCGCACGCCAACGCGGTGCTGCGGACGCTGGATCGCGAGCCGGGCATGACGACGGGCACGCTCACCGGCGTGGTCTTCGAGGACGTCGGGGTCGGGCTCGAGGACACCACCCGCCGGCTCGGGGGCGCGTCGGTCGCGACCTCGGGCATGACGCAGACGAGCGCGCCCGACACCGGCGCGTGGTCGTTCGCGCTGCCGCCGGGCACCTACCGCGTGACCGCCTCGCTCGCCGGCTTCCGCGCCGCGGAGCGCGACTGCGACGTCACGCCGGGCGGCACCACCTGGTGCTCCATCGGCCTCGCGCGCGAGGCGGCGCCCCCGGCCGACGCCGGCCCGCCGCCCGTCGTCGACTCCGGCGTGGTCGCGCCGCCGGACGCCTCCTCGCCCCCGCGGGCCGACGCGGGGGACGTCGAGCGCCCGATGGCCGAGGGCGGCTGCGGCTGCCGCGTCGCCTCCCGCCCGTCCGGGCTCGGCGGGCTCGCCTTCGTGGCGCTCGCGCTCCTCGCGCTCGGTCGGCGTCGACGTCGCTCGGGCCCTCGCGCGGCCGCGCCGTTCCTCGTGGCGTTGGCCGCGCTCGCGGTGGGCTGCGGCACCCCGGCCACGCCCGAGGCCGCCCCGCTCGGTGAGGTCGCGCCCGCGGAGACCGTCGTGGGTCGGGAGATCGTCGTCGCCCGGGAGGTCGCCGCGCCGCTGCTCACCCTCGGTCCCGCCCGCCCGGTGGCCGAGGGGCTGACCGCGCCCGTGCTCTCGCCCGACGGAACCTTGCTCGCGGTGTCGAACGAGCGGCTCGACGAGCTCCACCTGCTCGACCTCGAGCGCGGCACGATCGAGGCGGTCGCCCAGGGCCCGCGCGTCGGCTACCGCCCGGAGCTCGCCGGCCGGACCCTCCGCTACCGTCACGCTCAGCAGTCCCCGACCGCCGTGCCCCATCACGAGGTCGCGCTCCCCCGCGACGTCGGCGGCGAGGCGCGCCACGGCCTGCGCGTCCGGCTCGACGACGCGCACCACGTCTGGCTGCGTGCGCCCGGCGGCGAGGAGCGCCGGGTCTCGCCGGACGGAGACCGGTACCTCGAGCCGTCGATCTCGCCCGAGGGTCGGCACGTCGTCTTCTGGGGCATGGCCACCGGCCTGTTCCTCCACCGGGTCGCGGACGGCGCCCTGGTCGAGCTCGGGGCGGGGAGTCACCCGCGCTTCTCGGCCGACGGCGCCTGGCTGGTGTTCGAGCGCACCGAGGACGACGGACACGTCATCGTGGCGAGCGATCTCCACGTGGTCGAGCTCGCGACCTACCGCGTCGCGCCCCTCACGCGGACCGAGGACCGCATCGAGCGCATGCCCTCGATGGCCGGCGGCCTCGTCGCCTTCGCCACCCCCGAAGGGGTCCTCGTCGCTCCGCTGCGTTGAGTGACGCCCGGCCGGCTGCTCGCTTCGTCTTGGGGGAATTTACTCTCGCAGAGCCGCGAAGCCGCAAGGGGCTGGCGGGCCGCGGGGTGGAGGCTCGCCACCGCTCGGCATGCTGCTCGTTCTTCGAGGCTGCTTGGTCCTCAGTGGTTTCTCGCAGAGGCGCAGAGGCGCAGAGAAGGGGGGCGGCAGCACTCGCGGCCCCCACTCGCGGGAAGCGAGGAAGGTAGGAAGCGAGGAGCGAGCAGTGGGGGCACGCCACGGCGGCTCGCCCGGGCTCGGCTGGCACGCCGCCCCTCGGCACACCGGTCGGCGGCGTCGAATCCAGGGAGATGGGAGGGGGGAGGCGAGGAGAGATCAGCTGGTCGAGTTGCGGCGCCACCCGGCTACCCGCCGGCCAGCCCTCTCACCCACCGCACGCGCGGGCCCCCACTCGCGGGAAGCGAGGAAGGTAGGAAGCGAGGAGCGAGCAGATGGGGGCACGCCACGGCGGCTCGCCCGGGCTCGGCTGGCACGCCGGCCCTCGGCACACCGGTCGGCGGCGCCGAATCCAGGGAGATGGAAGGGGGGAGGCGAGGGGAGGTCAGCTTGCCGAGCCGCGACTCCACCCGGCGACCCGCGGGCGGCCCGCCATCCCCCCGCCCAGTCCAGCCCGTGTCGCGCAGCGACACTTCCTCCCGTCTCCCACCTCCCCCTCTCCCCCATTTTGCCGTCCTCTCCTTCCTCGTTTCCGACCTTCCTCCCTTCCCCGGAGTAGGAGCGGCAGAGCTCGGGCGGGGTGGTGGTACGCCGGGTCGATTCGCGCGAGTGGCGGATGTCGTGGCGAGGTCAGCGATCCCAGAGGGCGCACGCCTCGACGTCGGCGGCGGCCCCGGGCTCCACGGTGCGGTCGAGGCGGAGGTGGGTCTCGGCGGCGTCGAAGGTCGGCCAGTCGATCGAGGCGCCGCTCGCGAACCCCGTCCAGAGGCCGGACATCGCCTCGCTGAGCGCCCGGTCGTCGCCGGTGAAGCGGTCGCGGCCGATCATCGAGGGGTGGCCGAAGACGTACTGGATCTCGGCGGAGTGGAAGGCGCCGAGGTCGCGCTCGGTGGGGAGCTGGAAGCCGGCGTCGGGGTAGGTGAAGTGGTAGACGCGCGTCTCCACGCCGGCGTCGCGCAGCAGCAGGGCGGCGCGCCGTGAGGGGCAGGCGAGGGTGGCGTGCCCGATGACCGCGGCCGCCGCCGCGCCGGGGTCGGGGTAGTCGGCGAGCGGGTACTGGGCGAAGACGTCGTCGGCGGAGACGCCGCTCCGGGCGGCGATGCCGCGGACCACCTCGTCGTAGGCCGCCTCGTCGGCGACCTGGCCCGCCTGCTCGGCCAGCATCACGAAGAGGGTGCCCTCGTCGGCGTTCCACCCGATCACCGTCGGCACGTCGACGAAGGCGCCGGCCTCCACCCGGGCGCGGAAGTCGCCGGTCAGCACCCGGTCGTCGACGATCGGCCACCAGGCGCGCTCGGCCGCGACCTCGCCGAACGGATCGGCGCCGGCCCCGTCGGCGGCCGTGATGTCCTCGACGCTAGCCGCGCGCAGGCACTCGACGTCGGCGCAGGAGAGCGCGTCGCCGAAGGTCGCGCCCTCGGCCTCGGCCGCGGCGAGGGTGTCGAGCGCGCTGTCGCAGAGGCCGCTCTGGCTGATCGCGCGGTGGAAGAGGCCCTCGCTCGCCGGGGAGATCAGGTGGGCGCAGACGCTGAGCCCGCCCGCCGACTCGCCGAAGATCGTCACGTCGCCCGGGTCGCCGCCGAACGCCGCGATGTTGTCCTGCACCCACTCGAGCGCCGCGCGCTGGTCCATGAGGCCGTAGTTGCCGCTCGCCCCCTGCTCCGCGGTCAGCGCCGGGTGGGCGAGGAACCCGAAGGGCCCGAGCCGGTAGTTCATGCTCACCACCACCACCCCGTGCTCCGCCGCCAGCCGGTCGCCGGCCGTGCCCTCGTCGGTCTGCAGGCCTTCGCCGAAGAGGAAGGCGCCGCCGTGGATCCAGACCATCACCGGCGCACCCTCGGGGCGCGGATCCGGGGTGTGCACGTTGAGGTAGAGGCAGTCCTCCTGGCTCGGCAGCTCCAGCCCGAGGGCCTCCTGCACGCAGCGCGGCGGGCGGCTCGTCGCGGCGCGGGGCTCGGTCCACGCGTCCGGCGGCTCGGGCGGGGCCCACCGCAGCGCGCCGACCGGAGGCTTCGCGTAGGGGACGCCGAGGAAGGCCTGGTGGCCGGGCCCGCGCCGCCCCTCGATCGGCCCGCGCGTCGTCTCCACCCGAGGGGCCTCGGGCGCGCGCGCGTCGATCGGCGGCGGCCCGGCGTCGTCGGTCGTGGGGAGGGGCTCTCCGTCACAGGCGACGGCGCCGATCATGGCGAGAAGGACCGGGAGGCGCGGAAGCGAACGCATGGACGGGAGCATAGCGCCACGGTCGTGCCGTGCGCTCCGGCGCCGGGTGGTGCATCGCGCCTCGTTCATTCCTGCAACGAGGCCGGTGGAGGCGGTCGGCACGCCCGATGCGAAGGATCGGGGCGGAGCATCACCATGAAAGCCCTCATTCGAACCCGCAGATATCTCATCGCCGGCTTGATCGCCCTGTCGCCGCTCGCGGCCATGGAGACGGTCGCCCAGGACGCCGAGCCCGAAGCCCGCGTGGTCCACCTCGAGAAGCAGCACGCGCTCTCTCAGGCCGGCCAGTGACCGGTTGCGCTGTCCGCTTGTTCAGTGGCCGGGCCGTGCTACCGGAGGACGATGACCCGCAAGCGGAAGGCCCGGCAGAACGGCGCGAGCGAGCTCGACCGGATCGAGATCGTCGGCGCCCACGAGCACAACCTGTCGGTCGACGCCCTCGAGCTGCCCAAGCGCGCGCTCGTGGTCTTCACCGGGGTGAGCGGCTCGGGGAAGTCGTCCCTGGCCTTCGACACCCTGTTCGCCGAAGGTCAGCGCCGCTACGTCGAGAGCCTCAGCGCGTATGCGCGGCAGTTCCTCGGCCGCCTCGAGCGCCCCGACGTGGAGCGTCTCCGCGGCCTCTCGCCGACCATCGCCATCGAGCAGAAGAGCGCCTCGAGCAACCCGCGCTCGACCGTCGGCACCATCACCGAGATCTACGACTACCTCCGCGTGCTCTACGCGCGCGCCGGCGTCCAGCGCTGCCACCACTGCGGCAAGGTCGTCCGAGGTCAGAGCGCCGAAGAGGTCGCCCGCGAGGTGGCCTCGCTCCCCGAGGGCACCCGGCTGACCCTGCTCGCGCCGCTCGTGAAGCACCGCAAGGGCGAGTTCAAGGACGTCTTCGAGCGCCTCGCGGCCGGCGGCTTCGCGCGGGTCCGGGTCGACGGAGAGGTGCACCGGCTCGACGAGGTCCCCGCGCTCGACAAGCGCAAGAAGCACGACGTCGAGGTCGTGGTCGACCGGGTCGTGGTGCGGGCCGACGACCGCGCGCGCCTGACCGAGAGCGTTGAGCTCGCGCTCCGCGAGGGGCAGGGAGAGGCGCTCGCGCAGATCGAGGGCGGGGAGCTGCTGGCGTTCAGCGAGCACCGCACCTGCTGCGGTCACTCGTTCCCCGAGCTGAGCCCGCAGAGCTTCTCGTTCAACAGCCCGCTCGGCATGTGCGCGGCCTGCAACGGGCTCGGCACCATCAACGCGATCGACCCCGACCTGGTCATCGCCGACCGCAAGCTCAGCATCCGTGAGGGCGCGATCGCGCCGTGGGCCAACTCGATGGAGCGGGGGGAGGGCTGGCGCTACCGCATCGTGAAGGCGATGAGCGAGGCCTGCGACGTCGACCTGGACGTGCCGTTCGAGAAGCTGCCGAAGAAGAAGCAGAAGCTCGTGCTCTTCGGCATCGAGGAGCGCATCGACGTCTCCTGGGAGAACGATCGCACCGGGAGCCGCGGCAACTTCGCGGTGAAGTTCGAGGGGGTGCTCAACCTGCTCGAGCGGCGCATGAAGGACACCACCAGCGACCGGATGCGCGAGCAGTACCTGAAGTACTTCTCGGAGCAGAAGTGCAAGCAGTGTCGCGGCCGGCGCCTCCGCGCCGAGAGCCTCGCCGTCGACCTGGCCGGCCAGGGCATCGCGGACGTCGGCGGCATGACGGTCGCGGACGCGGCGGCGCACTTCGACGGCATCGAGCTCCAGGGCAACGCGGCCAAGATCGCCAGCGGCGTGCTGCGCGAGGTCCGGAGCCGCCTCCGCTTCCTGCTCGACGTCGGGCTCGACTACCTGACCCTCGATCGCTCCGGGCCGACGCTCAGCGGCGGCGAGGCCCAGCGCATCCGGCTCGCGAGCCAGCTCGGCAGCGAGCTGAGCGGCGTGATGTACGTGCTCGACGAGCCGAGCATCGGCCTCCACCAGCGCGACAACCAGCGGCTGATCGCGACCCTCGAGGGCCTCCGCGACCTCGGCAACACCGTGATCGTGGTCGAGCACGACGAGGAGACCATCCGCAAGGCGGACCACGTGGTCGACTTCGGGCCCGGCGCCGGTCAGCGCGGCGGCGAGGTGATGTTCAGCGGCACGCCCAAGCAGCTGCTGCGCAGCAAGCGCTCGATCACCGGCCAGTACCTCTCGGGCAAGCGCCGCATCGAGATCCCGGACCGGCGCCGCGCGCCGGAGGGCTGGATCACCGTGCGCGGCGCCCGCGAGAACAACCTGCGCGGCGTGGACGTGGCGCTCCCGCTCGGGTGCCTGGCGGCGGTGACGGGGGTCAGCGGCGCCGGCAAGAGCTCGCTGGTCAACGGCATCCTGCTCCCGTCGCTCTCGCGCACCCTGCACCACGGCAGCGATCGGGTCGGGGCGCACGACGGCATCGACGGGCTCGAGGCGCTCGACAAGGTCATCGCCATCGACCAGAAGCCGATCGGCCGGACCCCGCGCAGCAACCCGGGCACCTACACCAAGGCGTTCGACGAGATCCGGAGCATCTTCGCGCAGCTGCCCGAGGCGCGCGCGCGCGGCTGGAGCCCCGGCCGCTTCAGCTTCAACGTCAAGGGCGGTCGCTGCGAGGCGTGCAGCGGCGACGGCGTCGTGCGCGTCGAGATGCACTTCCTCAGCGACGTCTACGTCCCGTGCGAGGTCTGTCAGGGGCGCCGCTACAACGCCCAGACCCTCGCGGTCCGCTACAAGGGCAAGAACATCGCCGACGTGCTCGAGACGAGCGTCGACGAGTGCGCGGAGCTCTTCTCGAGCTATCCGCGCCTCAGCCGGGTGCTCGAGACCCTGGTCGACGTCGGGCTCGGCTACATCCACGTCGGCCAGCCCGCGCCGACCATGAGCGGCGGCGAGGCCCAGCGCGTGAAGCTCAGCCGCGAGCTCGGCAAGAAGCAGACCGGCCGCACCCTCTACGTGCTCGACGAGCCGACGACCGGCCTGCACTTCGAGGACATCCGCAAGCTGCTCGCGGTGCTGCAGCGGCTCGTCGACGGGGGCAACACGGTGGTGGTGATCGAGCACAACCTCGACGTCATCAAGTGCGCCGACTGGGTCGTCGATCTGGGCCCCGAGGGCGGCGCCGGCGGGGGCCGCGTGGTCGCGAAGGGCACCCCCGAGAAGGTCGCGAAGTCCAAGCGCTCCCACACGGGTCGCTTCCTCCGCGATCTCCTGTGACCTCGCTTGTGACCTGGTCATGCCCCGGCGCGGGTGCTACCTGCGATCTCGGTGGGCACCGCGGCGATTCTCCTGACGGTCTACGTCTGCCTCGCGCTCGGCACGAGCTTCGTGTGCTCGGTGCTGGAGGCGGCGCTCCTCTCCACCCGCGAGGTGACGCTCACGCGCCGCGTCGACGAGGGGGACGCGGGGGCGAAGCGCCTCCTCGACATCAAGCGTGATCGCATCGACGACGCGATCAGCGCGATCCTCACCCTGAACACCATCGCCCACACCGTCGGCTCGACCATGGCCGGCGCGCAGGCCGCGATCGTGTTCGGCGACCAGTGGGTCGGCGTCTTCAGCGGCGTGCTGACCTTCCTGGTGCTGGTGGTGACCGAGATCATCCCGAAGACGCTGGGCACGGTCTACGCGGAGCGCCTGATCGGCTTCGTCGGCACGACCATCTCGTTCCTGATGCTCGCGCTGAAGCCGGTGCTCTTCTTCACCCGGCTGCTGACCGGCCTCTTCACCAAGCAGGGCCACGAGACGCGGGTCTCGCGGCGCGAGGTGGCGGCGCTCATCGGCATGGCCCGCCGGCAGGGCTCGATCCGGGAGGACCTCACGCTGGCCCTCGGCAACCTGCTGCGCTTCGACGAGGTCCGGGTCTCGGACATCATGACGCCGCGCACGGTGACCTGGATGCTCCCGGCCGACGCGACCATCGACGATCTGCTCGGCGAGCGGGAGCACCAGATCTTCAGCCGGCTGCCGCTCTTCGAGGGCGAGCGGGACCACGTGAAGGGCTACGTGCTCGTCCGCGAGGTGCTGTCCCACGCCGCCCGCACCGGCGACAAGAGCGGCCCGCTCTCCGACCACATGCGCCCGATCAAGATGGTCCCCGAGACCATCAACGTCTCCCGCCTCCTCGAGCAGCTGCTCGAGTGGCAGGAGCACGCCGCGGTGGTGGTCGACGAGTTCGGCGGCATGGAGGGCCTGGTCACCCTCGAGGACGTGCTCGAGACGCTGCTCGGCAAGGAGATCCTCGACGAGCTCGACACGGTGGCCGACCTCCGCCAGCTCGCGGTGGAGCTCCGGGACCGCCGCATGATGCGGCGCACCGGCGAGTTCGAAGAGGGGACCTGATCAGGTGCCGCGGCGGCCGTGGCCGCCCTGATCGGCGCACGCGCCGCCGTCGCTGTCGGTGATGCCGCTGCCGTAGACGCCGTAGTTCGCCGGATCGCTGCACTGCCCGGCGTCGGAGTCGGTCACCCCCGTCGGCCCGCGCCCGTAGCCCGCCGCGTCGGCGCGGTAGCCCGCGTCCTGGTCGGTCATGCCGCCGACCGTGGTCGGCTCGGAGTCGACGTAGACGGTGCCGCACCCGCTCGCGATCGCCGCGGTGGCGGCTCCGGCCCCCAGCACCCCGAAGAGTTTCCGCCGTCCGACCTTGCGCGGCCCGACCTCGAAGTCCTCGTCGCGCAGGCTGCGCTCGGGTGCCTTTTCGTCCTTCCCGTCCTCCATCGCCTCACCTCCCGCGCCGATCGTATCCGAGTCAGCGGGAGGCGAAAATACCGATCTGGACGGACGCAGGAAGAGCGTCTCCGGGTGTGGACGAAGGGACCAAACCGTGTGCAATCGTTCCCGCTTCGTCACCTCGGCTGGTAAGCTGCGCGAATCGTGCGGCGATTCACGATCGAGTTCGGTGACCACGAAGTCCTGCTCACCCCCGGCCACTGGCGCATCGGGCGAGACCCGGCCTGCGAGCTCCGTATCGACGACGAGTCGGTGAGCCGCCGGCACGCGAGCCTCCGCGTCTCCGAGATGGCGGTGGAGCTGACCGACCACGGGAGCCGGAACGGCGTCCGGGTGAACGGCCAGCGGGTCTACGGCTCCGTGCAGCTCGCCCCGGGCGACACGCTCGACGTGGGCCCGCGCAAGCTGACCCTCCGGGAGCAGGGGCCGGCGGACTCCATCGACAAGGTCACCCGCCCGATGCCCAAGATCCCGCGGGAGGGGAGCGACAGCCTGGCGCTGCTCAGCCCCCGCGAGCGCGAGGTCTTCGAGCGGCTGGCCCGCGGCCAGACCCAGCGCGAGGTCGCGGAGGAGCTCGGCCTGAGCGTCAAGACGGTCGAGACCTACCGGGCCCGCATCGGCGACAAGCTCGGCCTCAAGACCCGCGCCGACCTGGTGCAGTTCGCGCTCGAGTCCGGCGTGCTGCGTCCTTGACCTCGACCGAGCCAGGTCCTCGACCGAGCCAGGTCCTCGACCGACGGCGAGGCTCAGGAGCGGTGGCCGCGCTCGTGGATGGCGCGGACCTCGTCGAGGGTGGCCGCGTCCGAGGCGGTCTTGTCCTCGCGGTAGCGCTTCACCCGGGCGAACCGGAGCGCGAGGCCGCCCGGGTACTGCGGGCTCTCCATCACGTCGCTGAAGGCGATCTCCACCACCAGCTCCGGCTTCACGTGCACGACGTGGCCTTCGCGGCCGATGGAGAGGGCGCCGAGCTTCTCGGTCTGCCACGCGAGCATCGCGTCGGTCATGCCCTTGAAGGTCTTTCCGAGCATCACGAAGCCGCCGCCCTCCGGATCGCGGGCCGCGAGGTGGAGGTTGCTGAGCCACCCGCTCCGGCGGCCGGAGCCCTGCTCCACCGCGATGATCACGAGGTCGAGGGTGTGGCTGGGCTTGAGCTTGAGCCAGGAGAAGCCCCGGCTGCCGGCCGCGTAGGGATCCTCGAGGCTCTTGGCCATCAGGCCCTCGTGGCCGTGGCCGATCGCGTCGTCGAAGAACGCCTCGGCCTCCTCGACGTCGGCGGTCAGGATGCGGCGCACCCGGTGGGGCGGGGCGATGGCGGCGTCGAGCGCCTCGATGCGCGCGCGGGCCGGCAGATCGAGCACCGTCTCCCCGTCCACGTGGAGCGCGTCGAAGTAGAGGTGGCTGAGCGGCAGCTTGCCGCGCATCTGGGCCACGTTCGACTTGCGCCCGAAGCGGCGCATCGTGGTCTGGAACGGGTGCGGTGAGCCGTCGGGGCGCAGGGCGATCGCCTCGCCGTCGAGGATCAGCGAGCGGGCCGGGAAGGCGCGCGCCGCCTCGACGATCTCGGGCACGCGGTCGGTGACCTCGTGCAGCCGGCGGCTGTAGACGCGGACCTCGTCGCCGTCCTTGTGCACCTGGACCCGGGCGCCGTCGAGCTTGAGCTCGAACGCCGCCTCGCCGAGCCGGGCCATCGCCGCCTCCACGTCGTCGGCCGGTGACGCGAGCATCGGGAGCACCGGGCGGAAGAGGGTCAGCTCGAAGCGGGAGAGCGACGCCTCGCCCTCGAGCAGCGCCGCGGTGGCCACGTCCGGGACCGAGCCGGCCAGCATCCCGGCGCGCCGCACCTTGGCGGCGTCGATGCCGGTGGCCTCGCTCACCGCCTCCACCATCACCCCGACCAGCGCGCCCTGCCGCAGCTCGCCGAGCACGAGGTGCGTCAGGAACCGTCGCTCCTCTTCGGTCGCGCGCGCGAACATCGCCCCGAGCAGGTCCTTGCGGCGCTGCGTCGAGCCCGCGCCGGAGACCCCGGCGAGCTCGTCGAACCGGCGATGGGTCTCGAGCAGCTCCAGCGAAGGCGCGGCGGCCGGCTCGCCGGGCGCGAGGTCCCGGAAGATCGCCCAGCCCAGCCCGATGCGCCCCTGGGGCAGCCGCCCCGAGAGGTACGACACGCCGACGGGGACCTCCTCGGGGGACATCGCCCGGAGCGTCGCCGCGAGGCGGGCCTGCTTCTCCTTGCGAGAGCGGGTCGCGCCCACGTCCCGCGAGGTCTCGACGATGTCGGAGAGCCGCACGATCTCAGCTTCGGGTCAGACGCGGGCGGTCACCACCCCGGCGCGCACGCGCAGGGTGAGCGGGCCGCCGCCGAAGTAGGTGTCCAGGTGTTGCTCGACCTGCCGGAGCCGCTCCGCCCCGTCGGCGTCGAAGCCGGCGATCCAGCGCCACTCCGGCACCGCGATGAGCCGGAGCGCGGGATCGCTCATGAGCTGCGCGGCGCCGTCGAAGGGCAGGTGGAAGTCCTCGGTCTCGACCTGCACGTCGGTGAAGCCCGCGCTCTCGACGATCGCGCGCAGGGTGGAGGGCGCCGGGTAACGCACCGCGATCCGGTCGACCCGGCCGGCGATGTTGTCCTCGCCGCGCTTCAGCGCGATCTCGCGGAACATGTCGAGCACCTCCTCGAAGGTGCCCTCGAGCGCCTGGGTGAGGATGAGCGCGCCGCCGCGCACCAGCACCCGCCGCATCTCGCTCAGCGCACGCTCCGGCTGCAGGAGGGACGAGAGCGTGAGGTTGCCGACCGCGAGATCGAAGACCTCGTCGCCGAAGCTCAGCTGCTCGGCCGCCTCGGTCTTGAAGAAGATGCGCCGGCCGGTCTCGCCGAGCGCGCGTCGGCGGGCGAGGTCGATGAGGGAGGGGTCCGGGTCGACGGCGATCACGCGGCCGCCGTCGCCGAGGCGCCGCATCACCTCGAGCGCCGGGTAGCCGGAGCCGCAGCCGACGTCGAGGACCTGGAGGCGCGCGCCGGCCGGGACGTGCCGGAGGAGCAGCCGGCCGAAGAGGGTCGAGTAGCGCGGGACGACGTGCGCGTCGTAGACGGCGGCGTCCTCCTGGGACAGCGGCGCGGGGAGCCGCTGGGAGCTCTTGCGCTGCGGCCGGCTCACGGCTCGCTTCCGAGCTCCTCCAGCGCGGCGGCCGCGAGCTCTCCGATCGTCGTGGGCGCCTCGTCGACGTCCTCCAGGGTGGCCTCGCGCTCATCGTCGAGCAGCGGGCGGAGGTGATCGGCCGCCGATGGATCGCCGTAGCCGGCGAGCGCCTCGATGGTGGCCGCGACGACCTGCGGCTGCGGGTGCGCGAGGAAGCGCGCGAGCAGCGGGATCGGGTCGGGGTCGCGGACCTCGGTGAGCACGAAGGGCAGCTCGGTCATGCCCTCGCCCTCGTGCTGCGCGTCGAGGCGGCGCTCGATGGCCCGGGCGACCTCCTTGAAGCGCTCGTAGGCGACGTCGAGGAGGGCCTCGCCCGCGTTGGTGCGGATCTGCGGATCGGGGTGGTCGAGGATCGAGAGCAGCGCGTCGGCCATCTCCGGGCCCGGCACCTGCGCGCAGAGATCGGTGAGGGCGCGGAGGCGCAGCTCGGACTCGTCCGGATCGTGATGATCGAGCGCCTCCTCGACCGCGTCGGTCAGCAGGGGGACGAGGCTCGACGGGTTCTCGTCGAGCAGGGCGTACTCGGCCTCGCGGGCCTCGCGGGAGGCGTCGAAGAGGCGGCTCAGGTGGGCTCGGGCAGTCATGCGAGGCGAGCCTACGTCGCCCGGCGGTGCTTCGGAAGGGGCGCCGCGCGAGGCCGAAAGATGCTACGTTCTCCGCTCCGAATGACGGACCCCGACGGCCCGAAGACCCAGAGCAATTTCCGCGGGACCCAGGTGACCGACGACGGCACCGGCCCGAAGATGCTCGAGCACAGCCACCGCATCCTGGTGGTGAAGGGGCCCGACCGCGGCCTCGAGGTCGAGATCCAGGCCACCAAGCTCACCATCGGCAGCTCGGGCAGCAACGACCTCGTGCTGAGCGACACCACCGTGAGCCGACGCCACGCGCTCCTCGCGGTCGAGGGTGACCGCTACGTGCTCCGCGATCTGGACTCGACCAACGGCACCGTGGTCGACGGCACGCCGGTGAAGGAGGCCTACCTCGCGCCCGGCGCCCGCGTGACCTTCGGGGACACGGAGATCCTGTTCCAGCCGCGCAAGAAGTGGGAGCGCATCGACGTGCGCGACGCCGATCACTTCGGCGCCCTCTACGGCACGACGGACGCGATGCGATCGGTCTTCGCGCTCCTCGCCAAGCTCTCGCCGACCGACCTCGGCTGCATCCTCGTGGGCGAGACCGGCACCGGCAAGGAGCTGGCGGCCCGCGCCATCCACGACAACTCCGCCCGGGCGAGCGAGCCCTTCATCATCGTGGACTGCGGCGCGATCAGCGAGAACCTGATCGAGTCGGAGCTCTTCGGTCACGAGCGCGGCGCGTTCACCGGCGCCGACCGGCAGCGCACCGGCGCGTTCGAGGCGGCCGACGGGGGCACCGTGTTCCTCGACGAGATCGGCGAGCTGCCCCTCGAGCTGCAGCCGAAGCTGCTGCGGGTGCTCGAGCGCAAGGAGGTCAAGCGCCTCGGCTCCACCAAGCTGCAGGAGATCGATGTGCGCGTGGTCGCGGCCACCCACCGCGATCTCCCGGCGATGGTGAAGGAGGGGAGCTTCCGGGAGGACCTCTACTACCGCCTCGCCGAGGTGGTGGTGGAGCTGCCGCCGCTGCGGGATCGCATGGGGGACGTCCCGGTGATCGCCCAGCGCATCCTCTCGCAGGTCGCCGGCGACGGACCGGTGCCGGACCTGTCGGAGGACGCCGTCGCCTCGCTGTCGCGTCGGGCCTGGCCGGGCAACGTGCGCGAGCTGCGCAACGTGCTGAAGCGCGCGGTGGTGCTCGCCCAGGGGCCGGTGCTGACCGCGAAGGACCTCTCGCTCGACGCGGGCGGGCCGCTCAAGAACCCCAGCCTCGGGGTCGCCCCGCCGCCGAGCGCCGACGGCGCCGCGCCGATCGAGGTGGCCGACGATCTCCCCATCAAGGAGGCGCGCGATCGCTGGGTCGCGCCGATGGAGCGCGAGTACCTCGTGCGCATCGTGAAGCGCTGCGGCGGCGACCTCGACAAGGCGGCCGAGGAGGCGGGCATCCACCGCAAGAGCCTCGAGCGGCTCCTCCGGCAGCACGGCCTCAAGGCGGCCGACTTCCGCGAGTAGGCGGCTTGTCTGCCCGGCGAGATCCCGTAGGGTCTGCGCCATGCCGACCAAGCCCTTCGAGCCCCGCGGCGTCTGGCCCGCGCTCGCCACCCCCTTCACCGACGACGGCGAGATCGATCTCGACCGCTACCGCCGCCTGATCGAGTTCGTCGTCGACCAGGGCGTCACCGGCGTCGTGCCCTGCGGCACCACCGGCGAGTCCCCGACTCTCTCCTGGCAGGAGCACGAGGATCTGGTCGGGGCCGCGATCGACACCGTGGACGGCGCGGTCGGCGTGCTGGCGGGGACCGGCTCGAACAACACCCAGGAGGCGATCCGCGGCACCGAGGACGCCTACCGCCGGGGCGCCAGCGCCGCGCTCCTCGTCGACTGCTACTACAACGGCCCGAGCAGCCTGGAGCTCCGCACCGAGTACTACGAGCGCGTGCTCAAGGCGGTGCCCGAGATCCCGCTCGTCCCCTACGTCATCCCCGGCCGGACCGGCTGCGCGCTCGGCGCCGAGGACCTCGCGATGCTGCACCAGAGCGCGCCCGAGCGGGTCCCGGCGGTGAAGCAGGCGACCGGCGACCTCGACCGCATGCGCCGCGACCGCGAGCTCGCCGGGCCGGGCCTCGCGATCATGAGCGGGGACGACGACATGACCCTGCACATGATGAACGATCCGGCGATCGCCGCGTCGGGCGTCATCAGCGTGATGGGCAACCTCGTGCCCAAGGCGCTCAGCGAGATGGTCGCGGCCCGGGCCGACGGCGACGTCGCGCGGGCCGGCGAGATCGCCGCCCAGATCGGCCCGCTCCTGAAGTGCGTCGGCGTGAAGGCGCACGCGGTGCGCGAGCTGCCCGACGGCCGCAAGCTCCAGGTGGTCGACGGCTTCCGCAACCCGCTGCCGCTCAAGACCATGATGGCTGGCCTCGGCGTGATCGGCCGCTACGGCCGTCGCCCGCTCGGTCAGATGAGCGCCCCCGCGGTCGAGGTCGTGCGCGGCGCGGTCCGCGCGGTCTGGGAGGCGGCCCCCGAGTGGCTCCGCCCGATCGAGGACGCCTTCGACGTGCGCATCGCGAAGCGCCTCGAGGACGACGCCGCCTGGCGGTGATCGAGAGGTGGCAAACGGCGCCGGGGCAGTCCAAGCCCGCTACCGCGCGACCGACTGACCCGAGACGACGGCAGGAGACGAGCGCAGCGAAGTCGCCGCACGCGCCACGCACAAGTCGTTCGATCCCGCGGCAGCGGGCGGCCAGCTCGCGCGCGACCGCTTACAGTGGGCGCGTGACCCGCACGCTCAGATCCTTCGCGGTCGCCTGTCTCGCGGCCGCGCTGCTCACCGGCTGCTACGAGTCGCACCCCGGCACCGCGACGCCCGTCGACCCGACCGACGACGGGGGCATCCCCATGCCGCCGCCGCCTCCGCCGCCTCCTCCGCCCCCTGCGGGCGATGGGACGTTCGTGGTGTCGTCGCTGCGGCTGCCCGCGCCGACGGGAGGCCGCGCGCCGGGCATGGACCTGGACGGGATCGACTCCCGCGAGGGGAGCGTCGACCCGAGCGCGACCTGCGAGGAGTTCGTCCCGGACTTCACCTCGCTCCATGGCGGCGAGCCTGGCGTCGACAACGCCTGGGTGGAGCTGGCGCCGACCTTCGAGTCGCTGATCGGCGCCAGCTACGACGAGCTGCTCGCCGAGCGCATCGCGGCCGGAGACCTCCTGCTCGGGGTCCGGCTCGAGGGCGCGGACGCGTCGCTCGTCGCGCTGAGCCCCACCGGACCCCTGCGGCTCGACGGAGACGGACGGCCTGTCGCGGGGCAGCGCTTCGAGGTGGTGGAGGTGCTCGCGGGCGGCGTCCGGAGCCCGGCCGGAGATCGGGAGCGGGTGTCGCTCGAGGGGCCGCTCCGTCTCCCGGGCGTGGACATGTTCCTGCCGCTGCTGCCGATCGCCCAGCTGAGCCGGGCGCAGCTCGAGTACCGGGTCGCTCCGGTCGGCCTGCTCGAGGGCGAGCTGGGCGGCGTCGTCGACGTGGAGCTGGCGGTGGCCCTCATCGCGAGCTTCATGCCGGGCATCGAGGACACGGTGCGCTCGATCCTGGAGAGCGTGGCGGACATCGATCCGGGGCCCGAGCCGCAGATCTGCGAAGGCCTCTCGATCGGCATGGCCTTCGACGCGGTCCCCGCCGAGCTCGAGTGACGGAAACGAAGAAGGCGACGACCCGAGAGGGGCCGTCGCCTTCGTCGGTCGAGGCGCTGCCTCAGGGGTGACGGGAGCGGAGCTCGGTCACGTGCAGGGTGCCGCGCACGTTCGCGTTGGCGCGGTAGCTGCCCACCCAGATGTCGTACTGGCCGCTCGGCGGGTTGTTGATGTCGACGGTCGGGTTGGTGCCGCCGAAGCTGTCGTCGTTGCAGTGCCAGTTGCCCGACGCGTCGTTGATCACGAGGGTCGTGTCGCCGCTGCCGCTGGGCGTGAAGTAGAACCGCAGGAAGCTCGCGGCGTTGTTGTAGTCGAGGATGTAGTCCGGCTGCGCCGTCGCGTAGCCCACGCAGCCCGGCGAGAGGCTGAGGTTGCGCACGTCGATGCTGCCGCCCGACGTGATGGTCGTCGTCCACGGGTCGGGCATGAAGCCCCCCGAGAGCGCCGTCCGCCCGAAGTTGCTCGAGCTCCCGCCGATGACCAGCCGCGCCTGGGCGACCACGTCTCCGCCGAAGGCCGCGAAGCCCAGGGTCAGTGCGGCCAGGATGACCGCGAAGAGTCCACGCTTACCAATTGCTCGCATCCGGTTTTTCCTCCCGTTGGGAGTCGGACGGATACGGCAGCCCGCCATTCAATGAAAGGGCAGAAATTTCCACTTCAGGAAATCACTCGCCTTTTCGCAGGTTTCGCGCCTCGGAGATCATCGCCTCCACCCGATCGAGCGAGTCGCCCGGATCGTCCGGGTCGAAGCGCCGCACGAGCTTCATGTCCGGGGTGAGCTTCCAGGGGCTCCGGGGCTGGGCCACCAGGCGCATCACCTTGGCGGGGTCGAGGGGGGTGTCCTCGCGGAGGTGGAAGGCGACCCGGCGCGGGCTCGCCTCGCAGCCGAGCACCCGGAGATCGCGGAGCGCCGGCTTCAGGCGCATGGCGCGGACGAGCTGCTCGGCCGCCTTGGGCGGCGGCCCGAAGCGGTCCTCCATCTCGGAGGCGAGGTCGACCACCTCCTGCTCGTCCTCGGCGCTGGCGAGCCGCTTGTAGAAGCTCAGCCGGAGGCCGACGTCCTCGATGTAGTCGTCGGGGAGGTAGTGCTCGACGTCGATGGTCATCTCGGTGTCGACCTCGTGCACCAGCGGCTCGCCGCGGAGCTCGGCCACCGCCTCCTGGAGCATGTGCAGGAAGAGATCGAAGCCGACGGCGGAGACCGTGCCGCTCTGCTCGGCGCCCAGCACGTCGCCGGCCCCGCGGAGCTCCATGTCGAGCGAGGCCACGCTGAAGCCGGCGCCGAGGTGGCTGAAGCGCTCGAGCGCCTCGATGCGGGCCCGGGCCTCGTCGGTCATCTGCTGGGGCGGCGGCGTGATCAGGTAGCAGTACGCGCGCTCCTTGCTGCGCCCGACCCGACCGCGGAGCTGGTAGAGCTGCGCGAGGCCGAAGTTGTCGGCCCGGTCGATCAGGATGGTGTTCGCGCGCGGGATGTCGAGCCCGCTCTCGATGATCGCCGTCGAGCAGAGCACGTCGTACTGGCCGTCGACGAAGTCGGTCATCGTGCGCTCGAGGGTGGCCTCGGCGAGCTGGCCGTGCGCCACCACGAAGCGCGCCTGCGGCACGAGCTGCTGGAGCACGTTGGCCCGCTCGTAGAGCCCCTCGATGCGGTTGTAGACGAAGAACGCCTGGCCGCCGCGGCTGAGCTCCCGCTGGATGGCCTCCTTGATGAGGTGGTCGTCCCAGCGCGTCACCACGGTGCGCACCGCGCGGCGATCGACCGGCGCGGTGGTGATGAGCGAGAGATCCCGCAGGCCGCCGACCGCGAGCTGCAGGGTCCGCGGGATCGGCGTCGCGGTGAGCGTCAAGACATCGACCTCGCTGCGGAGCTTCTTGATGCGCTCCTTGTGCGCGACGCCGAAGCGCTGCTCCTCGTCGACCACGAGCATGCCGAGGTTGGCGAAGTGCACGTCCTTGCTGAGCAGCCGGTGGGTGCCGACCAGGATGTCGACCTTGCCCTCCTTGGTCGCCGTCAGCACCCGCGTCTGCGCCGCCTTGTCGACGAAGCGCGACAGCGTCTCGATGCGGAGCGGGTAGTCCCGCAGGCGCTCGGCGAAGGTGTTGAAGTGCTGCTGCGCCAGGACCGTCGTCGGGCAGAGCACCGCGACCTGCCGGCCGGTCATCGCCACCCGGAACGCGGCGCGGATGGCGACCTCGGTCTTGCCGAAGCCGACGTCGCCGCAGACGATCCGGTCCATCGGCCGCGGCTCCTCGAGATCCGCCAGCACGTCCTCGATCGCCTTCTGCTGGTCGGCGGTCTCCTCGAAGGGGAAGGTCGCCTCGAACTCGGCGTAGGCGCGCTCGGCGGCCGGGAGGGGAGGGCGCTGGTGGGCGAGGCGCTCGGCGTAGAGGCGGAGCAGCTCCTCCGCCATCTGCTTCACCTTGCGCTGGACCTTCGCCTTGGTCTTCGCGAACGTCTGGCCGCCGAGCCGGTCGATCTTCGGCTTGTGGCCGTCGCCGCCCGAGTACTTCTGCAGCTGGTGCAGCCGCGTGACCGGAAGGAAGAGCTTGTCGCCCTTGGCGTACTCGACGACCAGCACCTCGACGCTGCTCACGCCGACGCCGCGGAGCTCCTCGTCCTTCGAGACGCCGATCGTCTTGCGCTCGAGCCCGAGGTACTTGCCGACGCCGTGCTCGGAGTGGACGACGTAGTCACCCACCTTCAGCTGGCGCAGATCCTCGAGGAACGCCTTGCCGGTCGTCTTGCCGAGGCCCTTCTGACGCGGGCGCTTCCGCTTGCGGTGGGCCCGGGTGCCGAAGACCTCCTCCTCGGTCACCAGCGCCAGCGCCTCGGTCGCGACCACGAAGCCGGCGGAGAGGTTGCCCACCGTGATCTGTGCGGCCCCGGGCGGCCGACCCGCGAGCGCGGCGGGGGTGAAGGGCTCGGCGTCGCCCTTGGCCAGGGGCACGCCGTAGTTCTTCAGGATGGAGGCGAGGCGACCAGCCTGGGTGCTGGTGCGGGCGGTGAACACCACGCGCAGCCCCTGCTCGAGCCAGCGCTGCGTCTTGCGGGCGAGGGGGACGAGGGCGTCCTCCTTGCCGTGGGCGGCGCGGCGGGCCTTGAGCTCGGCGATCAGCGGCTGCTGATCTTCCGACGCGAGCCGGAGCACGTCGTCCGGCGCGGCGCTCTCGAGCACGGAGAGCGCGCCCTCGTCGTCGGTGGAGCCGCTGACCAGCAGGCGGTGCACGAGCCCGAGCCGCTTGGAGAGCAGCGCGTCGACCACGCCGTCGTCGTCGAGGTAGTGGGCCTCGAACCCGAAGGTCGGCTTCTCGTCGGCGCGTCGCGCGTCGAGATCACGCTCGGCTCGCTCGAGCGCGTCCGTCGCGGCCCGCACCGCCGCGGTGGGATCCAGCACCACGACGAGCACGTCGTCCGGCAGGTAGTCGAAGAGCGTCTCGAGGCGCGGGTAGAACGCGGGGAGGAAGCCCTCGAGCCCGAGGTAGAGGCGGCCGCTCTCCAGGTCGTCGAGGATCTGCTTGGTCGTCCGCGTCGGCATGTCGATCGCGTCGCAGAGCTCGCGGACCCGCATGCGGGCCAGGGCCACCTCGTCCGGCCCGTAGAGCGCGTCCTTCACCGGGTGCACGCGCAGCTCGCCGAGCTTCTCCAGCGTGCGCTGATCATCGGGATCGAAGCGCTTGATCGACAGCACGAGCCAGTCGTCGAGCTCGATGCGGGCTGGCTGAGCCGCGTGCGGCGGGTAGACGTCGATCAGCGCGCCGCGGATCGCGAAGGTGCCGGGATCCTCGACGACCGGCACGCGCATGTAGCCGCCCTCGACCAGCACGTCGACGAGCGCGTCGCGGTCCAGCTCCTCCTCCGCGCGCACCACCATCGAGCGCTTCAGGATCGCCTCCTTGGGCGGGACCCGACGCGGCAGCGCGGCGAGCGGCGCCACGCAGAAGCGCCAGGGGAGGTCCTGGGCGAGGTGGAAGAGCGTCGCCAGCCGCTCCATCGAGGCGCGGCGATCCGGCGCCACCTCGAGGAAGGGGCTGGCCTCGTGCGCGGGGTAGCAGAGGACGTCGTCGGTCGAGTCGCCGTCCGAGTCGGCCATGCCCGCGAAGAGCTCGAGGTCGGTGACCGCCCGGCGCGCGGCGTCGGTGTCCGGGGTCAGGACGAGCACCCGGTCGTTCGAGCGCGCGGTGTGGCGGGCGAGCAGGAGCGCGGCGGCGCTCGGCGGCAGGCCGGTCAGATCGACGCGCCGCTCGGTGCGCAGCGCGTCGAGCGCGTCGTCCAGGCGCGCGGTGGCGCGTTCGAGCGCGCCCTCCAGGGCGCTGGCGGTCGGGGCGTCGCTCAAGGCCCCGGCGGTTTAGTTCCGCGCCGCGGCCGCCGCAATTACCCTCGGGCGCGGTGCCGATCCTCACCATCCTGCGGCCGCTCCCCGGCGCGTCGCGCGAGGCCCTCTCCGCCGCGCTCCGGCGCCGGGCTCCCGCCGCCGCGCGCCCCCTGCCTCGCCCCGCGCTCCGGCTCCTGCCGCTCGCTCGCCGCGCGGCCGCGCTGGCGCTGGGCGACGTCTCGGCGCCGGAGCTCGTCGCGCATCGCTACCGCGTCGACACCGCGATCCCGAAGGACGGCCCCTGCGGCCCGTTCGGCCTCCTGACCTTGATCCGCCGCCGCGCCGGGATGGACGACGCCACCTTCACTCGGCGGTGGTTCGAGGGACACAGCCCGCTCGCGATGGCCGTGCACCCCATGGTCCGCTACGAGCGCCACGTCGTGCGCGAGCCCCTGCCCGGCGCGCCGCCGCTCGACGGAGTCGTGCTCGAGCACTTCCGCGAGCTCCGGGACGTCACCGACCCGCGCCGCTTCTTCGGAGGCCGCGGCCGCCCGCTCGCCGACGCGCTCCACGTGGCGCGGGACGCGGCCGGCTTCCTCGACCTCCGTGCGATCGAGAACCATCTGGTGGCGATCCCCGGATCAGCGTGGGGGCTCGAACGCGATCCGGACCACGCGCTCTCGCCGTAGCGTGTCGATCACGGCGACCACCTGCCCGTGCGTCGCGTCGACCGCGCCCGCGATCACCGCCTGCTCGCCGCCGGACGCTCGGAACCCCCGGATCCGAGCCTTCAGCTCGACCCGCGACACCGCGGCGCCGTCGACCGTGAAGCCGCCCGGGTCGACCTCGATCCGGAGGGCCGCCCCGGCGGCGGCTGGCGTCGCGGCCTCGCCCGGCGTCTCCATCGGGATCGCCTCCGCGGTCACGTAGGCGGCGGTCACCATCATGATCACCAGCAGGACGAGCACGATGTCGACCAGCGGGGTCACGTTGATGCCGACGATCAGCTCATCGTCCATGGCGCGCCCAACCCGGGCCGGGGCGGGGATATTCTCCCACCGCCTCGGAGCCCCCTCGCGCCCGGCGGCCGCCACCCGTCGGCCCGCCACCCCCGCCGATCGGGCGTCGTAAGCCCGCGAGATCACATGGGCGGTGATCCGGATCGGGGCTTGCTCTGTCCGCCGGCGTGCCCGCCGGGGAGGAGAGGGAGCGGTGACCGCGCCGAGCATGCAGGCGCGGGGGACGTACGCGCTGACCACGCGGTGCGTGTTCCGGAAGCTGCTCCTCACGCCGCGCACGCCGATGCTGCATCAGGGGCTCACGTACGCGCTGGCGCGGGCGGCGCGGAAGACCGGGGTGGTCGTCAACCACGTCTCGATCATCCCGAACCACGTGCACCAGGTCGTCACCTCGACCCGGCGGAACCTGCCGGTGTTCAAGCGCCTGTTCGTCGGCGAGGCGTCGAAGCTCGTGAAGGCGTACCTGCGGGAGCACGGGTTCGAGGAACCGGAGAACGTCTTCACGCGGACTCATCAGATGCGGCTCGTCAACGCCGCCGCGCAGCTCGTCTATCTGCACTACGAGGACATCCAGCCGGTGAAGGACGGCCTCGTCGAGCGCGTCGCGGACTATCCGGGCTTTCACACCGACCCCGGGATGCTGATGGGCCACGACCTCGTGGTCGCGCGGCCGCCGCTCCACTTCGACCCCCACACCAACCCCGAGGAGGAGCGGCTGCGGATCGGCACCACGCCGCTGCTGGCGGGAGAGATCGGCACCCGGCGGGTCGTCGAGCACCTCGAGCGCGCGCGGCGGGAGGCGGAGCGCGCGATGGGGAGAGAGCGGCGCTACCCGGTGCTCGGCGCCGAGCGCTTGAAGAGACAGCACCCGTGGGCCGAGCCCGCGTCCCGGCGGAAGCGGCGGCGGGGCGTGGCCCCGACCTTCCGCGTCGTCGACGATCACGCGCTCACGATCCACTGCAAGAAGGAGGTGCGGGCCTTTCGCGCGCGGCATCGCGAGGCGCTCGAGAAGCTGCGGGCGGGGGAGCGCGACGTCGTGTTCCCGGCCGGCTCGTACCTGATGAGGGTGTGCTACGGCGCCGAGGTCGAGGAGCCGGACCACGAGTCGGTCCTCGCGCGCGACGAGCGGTACGAAGAGCTCCCCGCGCGAGTCTCGAAGGACGAGCTGCGCGCGATCAGCGAGACCCTGCGGAGCATCTCGGGGAGCGTCGACCCGAACGCGGAGCCCCTCGCGGAGCGCATCCGGGAGGGACAGCCCGCGTCCGTGGGCCAGCGCGAGGCGCGGAAGGTCGAAGTGGACGCTGACGAAGAGCGGCCGCCGTCGAAGCTCGTGCCCCTGCGCGGGCGCGGCCCCGAGGACACGAGCGCGGCCCCGCGCGACGCCCGCGAGCCGGACCGGCCCCCGGACGAACCCACCGACAGGTAGACCTCGCGCGGCTCGATCACGGCTCGGGCCGCGCGTTCGTGCGTCCGGTGGCTGGATCCTTCGCCGCAGCCCGCGCCGCGGCGGCGCCGAGGGAGATCTCGGCGGGCTCGAGCGGTCACCGCGGGGCCGTCCCAGGCGGCGGCGCGCGAATCGGGCCGCCAGCGCGCGCGTCGGGCCGCCAGCACCCGGGGGCTCAGGCCAGCGAGCCGCGCTCGGGCCCAGAGCACCCGGGGTACGGGAGCAGCGCCTCAGAATTCCAGCGGCGGCTTCGGGCTCGGCCGCCACTCCAAACGGCTGGGGGCGTACACGCTCGTCAGCGCCGCGAGAATGTCGTGATCGGTCGGCGGGCGCAGCTCCAGGGTGGCCGTCAGCCACGTCGCCAGACCGTCCGCGACCTCTGCCGAGTAGCCCGAGAGCAGCGCCAGGCGGGAGCCCGACGCCGATACGAACGCGAGCCCCTGCATCTCGCCGCCACCTCCTTCTCCGGCCGTGGAGAGCTCGCCGAGGCGCAGCAGGGTTTCGGTGCCGTCCAGGCGAACCGTGCACGTCCGAAAGGACCTGCGGATGACGATCGCGTCCGGCGTGACGTCGACCCGGACCCCCGCGCCGGCGACCTCGAGCAGCGCGACGATCGCCGCGAAGCCGCAGGCCACCGCGGCGAAGAGGAAGACGTGAGATCCCAGGGCGACCGCGGCACCGATCGCTGCGAGGGCCGGCGCGGCGAAGAGGGCCTGCATGATCCTGGTGAAGCGTGGGGCGGGCAGGCGTTGGGCCGCGCGCACTTCAGCTCCGCGCGGTTCGTCTCCTCCGGGCGCGTACACCCGCCGCTCGCGCGCGTGCCTGCGACACGCCGAGGCGGCCAGCGCTTCGCCCGGCGGCGAAGGGAGCGATCGCCCGCACGTACAGTCGGGCCAGGAGAAGACCGGAGCCATGGAAGGATGGTTGCACGATGTCGGCGGCCGGGCGGTGGTACTCTCCAGAGCCATGACGATTCGAATCCTCCTCTCGCTGCTCGCTCTCCTCGCGCCCGGCTGCGGCGGCGCCTCGGTGGATCGCGAGTCGACGTTCACCGGCCTTCGCGCCGCGATGACCCGCGAGCTGCCCCCGGGGGACGCGGACACGCTCGAGCAGCACAATCAGCTGGTGGAGAACGCCCGGGACGGGAACGTGTTCGACGGGTTGCGCCGCAGCGAGGTGCAGGAGAAGCTCGGCCGCGGCCAGGAGTGCGGGCAGCGCGAGCTCTGCACCCGCAACGGCTTCCGGCCGGACGATTGGGTCTACGAGATCGGCCAGCGCGAAGGGGTGCCCTGGGGCCCGACCCTCATCGTCGGCTTCGATCGTCAGGGCATCGTCGACAACGTCTACACGCTCACTCGGCGCTGAAGATGCGGCTTATTGCCGCAGCTTCCACGCGCGTGAGCGCGTGAGATGGGGTGGGAGCCCGAGCCGGCTTTGCCGGTCGGGCGGGAGGGGGCGCATGCCCCCTCCGGAAACTGAGCCGCTCGGCCGACGCGAAGGCGAGCAGCTCGGGCTCTCCCTCCCGCAACACGCGGAAGTCGGGCGCGGCGTCGCCGAGCGCGGCGAGCGCCTCCTCCAGGTCCTCCACCGGCTCGCGCATGCCGTCGTCTGCGAGCTGGAAGGTGCCGAAGTGCGTGGCGACGCTGACCCTCGCCTCGAGGATCTGCGCCGCCTCGACCGCCTGGGCCGGGTTGACGTGCACGCGGCTCATGAACCACTCGGGGCGGTAGGCGCCGATCGGGAGCAGCGCGAGGTCGGGGGCGCCGAGCCGCGCTCGGGTCTCGGCGAAGTGCGGGCCCATGCCGGTGTCGCCGGCGAAGTAGACCGACGTCCCGTCGGCCTCGAGCCAGAGCGCGCCCCACAGCGTGCGGTCGCGATCGCCGACGCCGCGGCCGCTGAAGTGCTGGGCCGGCGCGAAGACCACGCGCGCGCCCTTCACCTCGGTCTCGTCCCACCAGTCGAGCTCGCGCGCGTCGTCGATCCCGAAGCGTCGCAGGAGCGCGCCGTTGCCGAGGCCCGTGACGTACACCGGGGCGTGGGCGGCGAGGCGGCGCGTGGTCTCCTCGCAGAGGTGATCGAAGTGGTCGTGGCTCAGGAGCACGAGGTCGATCGGCGGCAGGTCCTCGAAGCGCAGCCCCGGCGGCCGGTAGCGCCGCGGCCCCGCGAAGCCGACCGGGCTGGTCCGCTCGGCCCACACCGGATCGGTGAGCACGTTCAGGCCGCCGAGCTGGACCAGGAAGGTGGCGTGGTTGACGAAGGTCACCCGCACGCCTTCGCGCACGCGCTCGGGCGGCTTCGGGCCGGGCGGCGGGTCGATCCGCTCCCACGGGCCCATGTCGCGGTTCGCGATCCACTTCAGCACCCCGCCCAGGCTCTCGTGCTCGGCGTCCGCCTGGTTGCGGAAGCGGGTGCCGTCGAAGTGGTCGGTCCGCGGGCCGACCCAGCGTCCGGTCGCGAACGGGCGGAAGAAGACCTCACTCCCCATGCGTGCCTTCCTGGGGCCGACCGACCAGATACGAAAGGACCAGATCGGTGACATGCGCGATCAGCGCGTCCCGCGGCAGGGGAGGGCGGGCCACGATTCCGGCGTGGGTCGCGGCGTCGACGGTGTGCACGGCGAGGAAGGCGACGGTGTCGAGGTCGTCGTGGATCAGCCGCTCGCGCCAGCGCTCGAGGTAGGCGCGGGTGGCGTCGACCGTCTGCGCGAGCTGCTGCTCGTAGCGCTGCATGCGCCCGACCCGCGGGATCTGGTCGCGCAGCACCCGGGCGAGCCGCGGGTCCTGCGTCTTGAAGTCGATCATCGCCTCCACCAGGGCCGGCGCGACCACCTCCGGCGGCTCGTCGGCGAGCGCGGTGAGGCGGCCGAAGACCAGGTCCATGATGTCGCGCGAGTAGCGGTCGACCAGCTCGCCGACCAGCGCCTCCTTGTTCGGGAAGTACTGGTAGACGCTGCCCACGCTGACCCCCGCGCGCTCGGCGACCCGGTTGGTGCTGGTCTTGTCGTAGCCCTCGGCCACCAGAACCTGAGCGGTCGCCTCCAGGATCGCGTCGACCGTGGCCTTGCTGCGCGCCTGGCGCGGCCGTTTTCGTGGGGTCGTGCGGACTCTGCGGGGCACCTGGACCTCCCGGCTCGAACGCGAGTAGCGAATGTGAGCTTGGGCTCACATCTTGGTGAGTGGGCCGGCGAGTCGCAAGCCGGGGAAGGAGACGGACCGTGATCACACCGTGGAAGGCATTCGAGGCGCTGCGCGCGGTGGTGCGCATCACCCTCGATCCGACGAACCTGGACGAGGTCTTCGTCCTCGCCGATCTCTCGGAGGAGTCGCCGCAGCTCGAGAAGATCCTCGAGGAGGTGAAGGCCGACCCGCGCTTCGCCGCGGTGATGCGCGAGCGGCCGCGCCTCGGCCACGTGGACCAGGAGGCGCTCGGCGAGCTCCCCGACGGCACGCTCGGCGAGCGCTACGCCGCCTTCATGCGGGTCCGAGGCCTGCGCCACGAGAACCTGCAGCTGGTCGAGGGCGAGAGCGACCTGAGCTTCCTGCGCAACCACATGCGCGAGACCCACGATCTCTGGCACGTGGCCACCGGCTTCCACACCGACGTGGCCGGCGAGCTGGGCCTGCAGGCCTTCTACCTCGCCCAGTTCAAGGGGCCGCTCCCGGTCGTGCTGCTCGCGGTCGGCATGATCAACACCTACTTCCGCGGCATGGACGACGCGGACCGTCGCCTCGCGGCCATCGTGCGCGGCTGGCTCCTCGGCAAGCGCGCCGACGACCTCTTCGGCCTGCGCTGGGCCGATCATTGGGCGACGCCGCTCGCCGAGCTGCGCGAGCGCCTCGGGCTCGACCTCGACGCGGTCGACGCCATCGTGCGCGAGGCGGACCCCGAGGTCGCGCTCGCCGTCGCCGCCTGAGAAAAGGCGCTATCCTGCGCGGCGGTGACCGACCGCGCGTCAGACGGGAGCACGATCGCGGAGGCCGCGGACACCGTCCCGATGACGGCGGTCGACGCGCCCTCGTCGCCGTCTCTCCCCGCGTCGGTCACCCCGAGCCCCGACAGCACCCAGGGCCGCCGCGCGGTGGCCGAGCGGGTCGGCGCGCTGGTCCTCCGGGAGGAGAACGAGAAGTTCCGGCGCCGCCTCCTCGCCACGACCCGGGTCGGCATCTGGATCTGGGCCGGCTTCGGGCTGCTCGACGCCTTCGCGGTGCTCCGGGGCGAGGGCCCGTGGTGGGTGTTCGCCGCCGCCCGGGCCCTCCCGATCGCGATCGGCGTCTTCGCCATCGCCCAGCTCAAGCGGCGACGCGATCTGGGCACCCGGACCCTCCGGGGCATCGAGCTGTCGCTCTTCGGGATCGTCGCGATCTGCATCTCGATCCGCCTGTCGCTCCAGGGCGCCTGGATCACGCCCTACACGTCCTTCCTCACCCTGCTGCTGATGACGCACGGCATGCTCCTCGGCAGCCACTGGCGCCGGTCGCTGGTGCCGGTGCTGGCGATGACGGCGAGCGTGCCGCTCACCTTCGGGGTGGCGTCGCTGATCCTCCCCGAGGTCGGCGCGCTGGTGGGCGAGGCCGAGACCTGGTCGATCTTCTTCACCTTCTACGCGCCGGTGGTGGGCGCGGCGCTGATCTCCCTGGTCGCCGGCCACAGCGTCTACCAGCTGCGCGCGCAGGTCTCCGAGGCGAAGAGCCTCGGCCGGTATCGCCTGCGGCGGCGCATCGCGCGCGGCGGCATGGGCGAGATCTGGAAGGCCTTCCACGCCGGGCTCCAGCGCGACGTGGCCGTGAAGCTGATGCAGCCGCGGCTCGGGCAGGACGACATCGCGGTGCGCCGCTTCGAGCGCGAGGTGCGCACGCTCGCCGAGCTCACCCACCCGAACATCGTGCGGGTCTTCGACTACGGCGCCACCGACGCGGGCGTCTGGTACTACGCGATGGAGCTGCTCGAGGCGAAGGACCTCACCGAGGTCATCGCGGCGGAGGGGCCGATGGAGCCGGCGCGCGCGCTGCGGCTCGTCACCCAGGCGGCCGAGGCGCTCGGAGAGGCCCACGCCCGCGGCATCGTGCACCGCGACGTGAAACCCTCGAACCTCCTGCTCGTGCGATCCGGCGCGAGCCGTGAGTTCGTGAAGCTGATCGACTTCGGCATCGCGGCGGAGTCGGGCGCCGACCTCACGCTCACCGCCACCGGGATGATCGTCGGCACCCCCGGCTACATCGCCCCCGAGGTCATCACCGGCGGCGAGGCGAGCCCGGCCGCCGACGTCTACGCGCTCGGCATGGTGCTCTACGTGATGCTGACCGGGACCGAGCCGTTCGACGGCGGCACGCCCAACGAGATCATCCGGGCCGCGCTCGCGGCGCCCCCCGGTCCGCCCTCGGCCGCGCGCCCGGGCATCACGGAGTCGGTCGACCGGCTGGTCATGCGCTGCCTGGCGCGCGACCCGGCCGCGCGCTTCGCCGACGGCGAGGAGCTCGCGACCGGTCTCCGCCGCGTCCGGGCGTCGCTCGGTCGTTGACGCAGGCGCCCCGCGCCGTATCCTGAATCGCCATTCATCTTCGGGAGGCCGCGTGAAGCGCAATCTCTTCTCGGAGGAGCACGAGCTCTTCCGTCGCAACGTCCGTGAGTTCTTCGAGCGCGAGGTGGTGCCGCACCAGGAGCGGTGGCGCGAGGCGGGGATCGTCGACCGCGAGGCCTGGCGCAAGGCCGGCGAGGCGGGGCTGCTCTGCCCCTGGCTCGACGAGGAGCACGGCGGCCCGGGCGGGGACTTCCTGCACTCGGTCGTGGTCATGGAGGAGGCGGCCCGCTTCTACGAGTCGGGCTTCGCGCTCGCGCTCCACAGCGACATCATCGTCCCGTACATCCACGAGTTCGGCTCGGCCGAGCAGAAGAAGCGGTGGCTCCCGGGGTGCGCCTCGGGCGAGCTGGTCACCGCGATCGCCATGACCGAGCCCGGCACCGGCTCCGATCTGGCGGCGGTGGCGACGACCGCCCGGCGCGACGGCGACGAGTACGTGCTCAACGGCGCCAAGACCTTCATCTCGAACGGCATCCTCTGCGATCTCTGCATCGTCGTCGCCAAGACCGGCGGCGACGATCCGCACCGCAGCATGTCTCTCTTCGTCGTGGAGGCGGGGCGCGAGGGCTTCATCAAGGGCAAGAAGCTCGCGAAGATGGGCATGGCGTCTCAGGACACCGCCGAGCTCGCCTTCGAGGACTGCCGTGTGCCGAAGGAGAACCTGCTCGGCGAGGCGGGCATGGGCTTCTTCATGCTGATGCGGAAGCTCCAGCAGGAGCGCCTCGTGGTGGCGATCGGCGCCCAGGCGGCGGCGGAGAAGGTGCTCGAGGACACCGTCCGCTACACGCAGGAGCGGAAGGCGTTCGGGCGGCCGATCAGCAAGTTCCAGAACACCCAGTTCCAGCTCGTCGACTGCGCCACCGAGGTCGAGGTCGGCCGCGCCTTCCTCGATCGCCTGGTGGAGCAGCACGCGGCCGGCGAGCACCTGGTGAAGGAGTGCTCGATGGCCAAGCTCTGGCAGACCGAGATGAGCCAGCGCGTCATCGACAAGTGCCTCCAGATGTTCGGCGGCTACGGCTACATGCTCGAGTACCCGGTCAGCCGCGCCTTCATGGACGCCCGCGTGCAGCGCATCTACGCCGGCACCAACGAGATCATGAAGGTCATCATCGCCAAGCAGATGGCGTTGTAGCTCTCCGCTCCCGCCCCTCGTTCGCCAGTCGCCCACTGTTCGGTAGTCGCGCAGTCTGATAGCTTCGCCGGCCATCCCATGGTCGTCGTCGAACGCTCCTCCGCCGGCTGGGTCCGGAACCTCTTCCGCTACAAGGGCACCGCGCTCCGGCGAATCTGGAAGCGCCTGCTCTTCACGGTCGCGGTCTCGGCCATCATCACGTTCATCGATCTCGGCCCGCCGGTCCCGATCCCGGGCACCGACTGGGTGCTCCACTACCAGTTCCACGACGACCTGACGCCGCTGCCGTTCTCGCTCATCGGCGTGGCGCTCGGCATCTTCCTCGGCTTCCGGAACAACACCAGCTACGACCGCTTCTGGGAGGGCCGCAAGCTCTGGGGCCGCATGGTCAACACGAGCCGCAGCGTCACCCGGCAGATCCTGACCCTGGTCGGGCCCCAGCCGGGGAAGGAGCTCGAGGGCGAGGAGCGCGAGGCGCTCGAGACCTTTCACCGCGAGATGGTGCGCCGCGTCGCCGCCTACGTGCACTGCTTCCGCCACCACCTGCGCGACGAGAAGGATCTGAGCGAGCTCGAGCGGCTGATCCCGGCGGACGAGGTCGCGGCGCTGAAGGGCGAGAGCAACCGCCCCGTCGCGATGCTGCAGACCCTGGGCGACGCGTTTCGGGACGCCTGGCGGCGCGGCTGGGTGCATCCGCAGCACCTGCCGATCCTCGAGGGCAGCCTCACCGACATGACCGACATCCAGGGCGGCTGCGAGCGCATCAAGAGCACGCCCATCCCGTTCAGCTACACGGCGCTCATCCACCGCATCGTGGCCATCTACTGCTACGCGCTGCCCTTCGGCATCCTCAACGCGACGCAGGAGTTCACGCCCATCGTGGTGATGCTGATCGCCTACGCCTTCTTCGGCCTCGACGCGGTCGGCGACGAGATCGAGGATCCCTTCGGCACGGACGCCAACGATCTCCCGCTGACGAAGATCAGCACGATGATCGAGGTCAACATCCGCCAGCGCATCGGCGACACGGATCTCCCCGAGATTCCGAAGCCGGTCAACGAGCTGCTGCAGTAGACTCCACCTCCTTTGGAGGTGTGATGCGGACTGCGTGGGGAATTCTGGTCGCGGTGGCGGCCCTGAGCGGCCTCGCGTCGCCGGCGTCTGCCCAGACGATGGTCGGGCCGTCGGACGACGTGGAGTCGATCCTCAATGGGCTCTCGCCGGGCGACGAGGTGATCCTCGCCGACGGGATGTACACGGTGAGCGGGCGCTTCGGCGTCGTGGCGCGCGGCACCGCGAGCGAGCCGATCGTGATCCGCGCCGCGGAGGGAGCGCGTCCCCACTTCCACCGGCCCGACGCCTCGCAGAACATCTGGGACATCCAGGTCGAGCACGTGGTGATCCGGGGGCTGGTCTTCAGCGGCGGCTCGGCGGGCGTGCGCGTCGAGGCGGCGAGCGACTTCGTGTTCGAGGACAACGAGATCTTCGACACCGCGGACGTCGCGCTCCGCATGAACGACGGCGGGCAGACCTACTCGCGCATCCAGATCCTGCGGAACCACATCCACGACACGGGTGGCACGGGGGAAGGCATGTACCTCGGGTGCAACGAGGACGGCTGCCGCCTCGCCGACAGCGTGATCGCGGGCAACTACGTGCACCACACGAACGCCGGCGACGTCCGGCAGGGAGACGGGATCGAGCTCAAGGAGGGCTCGTACGGCTGCGTGATCGCGGACAACGTGATCCACGACACCAACTACCCCTGCATCCTCGGCTACGGCACGGTGGGCAACGGCGCCCCGAACGTGGTCGAGCGCAACGTGATGTGGAACTGCGGCGACCACGGCATCCAGTGGGCCGCCGACGCGCGCATCCGGAACAACATCGTGCTGAGCGCGGGCAACAGCGGCATCGGCAGCCAGCCGCATCAGAACGCGTCGCCGAGCGATCTCGAGATCGTGCACAACACGATCGTGCTGCCCAGCGGGCCGGCGCTCAGCGTCCGGAACCCGTCGGGCAGCGTGCTGGTGGCCAACAACGCGCTCTACGCGATGAGCGGCGCCGCCATCCTGGTCCGCGGGGACGCGGGCCGGATCACCTTCGCGGGCAACGTCGGCCGCGGCGCGCTCGACGGCTTCAGCACCGGCGGCTTCACGATGGGCGACCTCGCCGCCGACTTCGCGGGCGCGTCGTACTCGGGCGGCGTGCCCAACGACGTGTTCCCGGCCGCCGGCGGCGCGCTGGTGATGGGCGGCGACGCGACCCACGCGGTCATGGGCGACTTCAACGGGACCGCCCGGGGCGGCGTGGCCGACGTGGGCGCGTACGCCTTCGGCGAAGGGACGAACCCGGGCTGGACCCTCGCCGAGGAGCCCAAGCCCGAGGGCATGGCGCCCACCCCGACGCCCGACGGCGGAGTGCCGATGACCGACGGAGGGATCATCCGCGGCGACGACGCGGCGACCCCCGGCCGCGACGGCGGGACGAGCCCTGGCGCCGACGCCGGACCCGGCTCCGAGATCGAGGGCGACTGCGGCTGCCGGGCCACCGGCCGCGGCGGCTCCTCCGGCTGGCTGCTCGCCGTCGCGCTCCTGCTCGGCCTGGTGCGACGCCGCCTGCGAAGCTGACCTCGGGACATGGGGACGGTGTTTCCTTGTTGCCGAGCACCTCGATCCGGCCGGGCGTGATCCGCTGAGGTCACGTTTTCCACCCGCTCACAGCCCTCTGGAGCGCTCGAGTGCCCTCCAGCGCCCCCTTTGAAGCGCTGCCGGGGCCCGCGCGACCGCGCTGGGCAACAAGGAAACTCCGTCCCCGAGCTCGTGACGACCACCGTCCCCGAGCGCTCGGGCCGGTCGCGACTGCTGTCGCGACTTCCTCCCCTCTCCAGTCTCCTCGCCTCCCCCTCTACCGGAAGCGGGCGCAAGGGGGATCTACACGGTCTTGACGACGTGGTAGCTCTTCTTGCCCGTGCGCAGGACGATCATGGTCTCGGTGCCGAGGTCGGCCGCGGTCAGGGCGCGCTCGGGCTCGGTGACGCGCTCGTTGTTCACGTAGACGCCGCCCTGCTGGGCGAGGCGGCGGGCCGCGCCCTTGGACTTCTGGAGGCCGGTGCGGACGAGCAGGTCGAGGAGCGGGACGCCCGCCTCGAGCTCGGCCTTCGGCAGCTCGCTCGACGGCACGTCGGCGAGGAGCGGAGTGAGGTCGGCGTCGCTCAGTGATTCGAGGCTGCCGCCGAACATCACCTGGCTCGCCGCGACCGCGCGGCGGAGGGCGTCGTCGCCGTGGATCCAGCGGGTCATGTCCTCGGCGAGCGTCTTCTGGGCGGCGCGCTTGCCGGGGGCCTCGGCGTGGGCGGCCAGGATCTCCTCGATCTCGGGCAGCTCCCGCCACGAGAAGATGCGGAGGAGCTTGGGCGCGTCCACGTCGTCGAGGTTCAGGAAGTACTGGTAGAAGGCGTACGGGCTCGTGCGCTCGGGGTCGAGCCAGACGCGCAGCCCGGTCGACGTCTTGCCCATCTTCTGGCCGCTCGCGTCGAGCAGCAGCGGCGCGACGAGGCCGAAGAGCTGGGGCGCGCCCATCTTGCGGCCGAGCTCGGTGCCGGAGGTGATGTTGCCCCACTGATCGGAGCCGCCCACCTGCAGCCGGCAGCCGTGCTCCCGGCAGAGGTGCACGAAGTCGTAGGCCTGGAGGAGCTGGTAGGTGAACTCGGTGTAGCTGATGCCTCGCTCGGCGGCCTCGAGCCGGGTCCGCACCGAGTCCTTGGCCATCATCGTGTTGACCGTCAGGTGCTTGCCGACGTCGCGGAGGAACTCGAGGAAGCCCATGCCGCCGAGCCAGTTGTGGTTGTTCACCACCCGCGCCGCCTGCGGACCGTCGAAGTCGAGGAGCCGCTCGAGCTGCGCGCGCTGCCCGGCCAGGTTGGCGGCGAGCGTCGCCTCGTCGAGGAGGTTTCGCTCCTCGCTCTTCCCGGACGGATCGCCGATCATGCCGGTGGCGCCGCCGACGAGCGCGATCGGGGCGTGACCCGCCCTCTGAAGGCGGGCGAGCAGGATGACGGGGACGAGGTTGCCGAGGTGAAGGCTGGACGCGGTGGGATCGAAGCCGGCGTAGAAGCACACGGGGCCCTGGGAGAGAAGCTCCTTCAGCGCCTCCTCGTGCGTCACGTCGTGCACGAGGCCGCGCGCCCTCAGCTCGTCGAGGATGTGCATGGCCCGCGGAGCTTGCCGGTCCGCGCCGGGGTGTCAACCGTCGTCGTCGCGTTGCTCACCGCCTGCGGGGATCCCCCGCCCGCGCCGCCGCGGCCCGAGCCGCCTCGCCCGGCCACCTATGAGGGCTGCGATCGCGAGCGCCTGCAGGAGGTGCTCGAGGGGCTCGGCGCCGGTCGCGTGCGCCACGGGCGCTTCCGCGGGGAGGTGCCGGTGGGCGAGCCGACGACGACCGCGCTGCGGCGTTGCGAGCTGGGCGAGCGCCTCGAGACCTGCGAGGCCCGGTACGGCTCGGGCGAAGGTCACGTCCGCGTCGACGCCCGGACCGAGGTGCGCTTCTCGTTCGAGCGGCAGGAGGCGCGGACCGAGCTCGGGCGGCGGCTCGAGGCCCTCTCGGAGGACGATCCGACCCTCGAGCTCGGCCGACGGACCCGGCGGCGGGTGCTCACCGACGCGCGCGTCTGCGTCCGGCGCTGGGCGACGACCCGCGTCCGGGTGCCCGAGGCGACCGCGCCCGACCTGACCGTCGCCCATCAGCTCGGCCACGCCGGCGACGACCTCGATCTCGTCTGGGACGCGGCCCCGCGCGGCGGGCTCCGGGTCCGCTGCCGCGCGCGCGACGAGATCCGCCCGGGCCCGCTCGAGGGACCGTGCGCGGTGATCGCGGCCGGGGCCGACGCGCCGGGCTGCGAGTCCGGGGTCGCCCCCTCGGTGCGCCTCGTCGGGGGACGCGTCTACGGCGTCTCCCCGGACGGGGTGCTCGGCGGCCGCGTCGGGCTCGAGAACGGCGACCAACTCCGCGCGGCCTGCGGTCGCCCGGTCGTCGACCTCACCGGGCTCGACGCGATCGTGCGCGCCGGCCGCTGCCCGCTGCGCGTCTCCCGCGACGGCGCCGAGGTGCGGATCTCCCTCGACGAGGCTTGCGGCGCGCGCGCCGAGCCGCCACATGAAAGCTCACCATGAACCGCCTGCTGACCCTCGCCGCGATCTTCGCCCTGTGCGGCTGCCAGCCCACGCCCACGCCCACGGCGGCGCCGGAGGCGGAGGAGCCGACCGAGCCCGAGGTCGAGCCGCCCGAGGTCGCGCCGGCGGTCGGGCCGAGCCGGAACCGCACCGTCTACGTGCCTGCCTACTCGTCCATCGGCGCGCCGGATGGCCGGCCCACCCTGCTCGAGATCACGCTGAGCGTGCGCAACATCGATCCGACGTCGACGATCACGCTGACCCACGTCGACTACTTCGACACCTCCGGCCACCGCGTCCGCCGCTACCTCCGCGCGCCGCGCACCCTCGCGCCGCTGGAGACGGCCGAGTTCTTCGTCGCGGCGATGGACGAGGCCGGCGGCTCCGGCGCCAACTTCCTCGTCTACTGGGAGGGCCCCGCCGACGCCCATCCCCTGCTCACCGAGACGGTGATGGTCGGCCACGCCGGCGGCGGCCACTACTCGTTCACCTCCCGAGGCGTCGAGCTGGAGCGCCCGCCGGAGCTGTGAGAGCGACCGTCAGTCGAGCGACGGAGGGCCGAGCACCCTGCCGGCGTGGCGGCCGGGGCGGGAGAGGGTGAGCTCTCCGGGGCCGAGGATCTCGAAGGACGGGTCTCGCGCGTGGGCGCGGGCGAGGCAGGCGGCGACGCGCTCCTCGCCGTAGGCCGCGAGGCGCTGGCGGGCGCGGTCGGCCTCGAGGGTGGGGAGCGAGGCGCGCGCGCCGAGGCGGGAGGCGAGGGTGTAGCGCTCGATGGCGAGGCACTCGACCGGGCGGACGAGCTCGTCGAGGGTCGCGCGGAGGGCGTCGTCGAGGCGGGCGCGCACCTCGTCACGCGCGGCCGGCGAGGCGCCTCGGATCTGGCGTCGCACGTCGTCTGGCAGGGTCAGCCGGGACGCGAGCACCACCCGGACGAGCTCCTCGTAGCGCTCCCCCTGGCGGCGCAGCGCCGCGATGCCCTCGCGGGCCCGGCCGATCGCGCGGACCTCCTCGTAGGCCTCGATGACCGGGCGGGCGCGGCCGCTCTCCTCCCGCACCCGGGCGCGCAGCGCGTCCACGAAGTGGCGCATGCTCGGCCGGCGCCCCGGGTCGATGGCGGGGTGGCTCGCGGCGGCGGCGCGGAGGTCGGCGAGGGCGAGGGCGGCGCGGGCGGCGAGCTCCGCCTCCTCGGCGCGCGGGGAGAGAGACGCGGCGGCGAAGACGCGGCGGGCTTCGGTCAGCGCGCGCTCCCGGGCCTCGGCGTCGCGCTGGGCGGCGGCCGCCTCGGCGCGCGCCCACCACGCGCGCACCGTGGGGGCGTCGACGCGCGCCTCGCGGCGCAGCCAGGCGTCGAGCGCGCGGGCGGCGGCGGGGGCGTCGCCGGCCTCGAGGCGGCTCTCGGCGGCGGCGAGGCGCGCGGCGCGAGCGAGGTCTCCGTCGAGGACCTCGGCCGCGCGGGCCCAGGCGTCCGCCGCCGCGCCGTGCCGACCGAGCCGCGCGGTCAGCAGCGCCGCGTTCACCATCGCGTCGCGTCGCCGCTCCGCCATCTCCGCGTCGCCGCCCGCGAACCGGGGCGCGCCGATCAGCGTCTCGTAGCTCGCCAGCGCGCGCTCGTAGTCGAAGGCGCGCTGCGCCGCCCGGGCGAGCTGGAAGTGCGCGTCGGCCACCACCGCGTCCAGCTCCCGTCGCGCCGCCTCGTCCTCGCCGCGCCACGGAGCGATGTCGTCGACGATGCGCTGGTACAGGGTCGCGGCGGCGGCGGGCCGGTCCGCGTCGACGGCGAGGAGCTTCGCCGCGAGGTGCAGGGCGGCCGGGACCTGCGGGTGGCGCGGCTCTCGGTCGACGGTCGCGACGAGCTGGGCGGCGAGCCGCTCGGCGCGCTCCCGGCGCTCGGCGTCCGGCGCCCCTTCGGCGGTCGCGTCGAGGGCGTCGGCGGCGTCGCGCAGCCGCCGGAAGCGCACCGCGATCTCGAGCCTCGGCACGTGCTCGCAGAGCTCGCCCTCGCAGCCTTCCGTCGCGACCGGCGGGCCGTCGGGGCTGAAGGTGCAGCGGCGCGCCCGGACCTCGCGGGTGAGCCGGTCGAGGGCGTCCAGATCCTCCCGGGCGGTCGCGATGGCGTGCATCGCCCACCAGGCGTCGCGCCCCAGCTCGGAGGCAGCGGGGCCGGCGCAGCGCGCGGCGAAGAGCCGGTCGAAGCGCGCCATCGCCGCGTCGGCCCAGCCGTATCGGTGGAGCAGCGCGGCGTTGTTGAAGGCGAACGCGTCCCGCACCCGCTCCTCGTCCTCCGCGGGCGTCACCCAGCGCACGTAGATCTCGCGGGCTCGCGCCACCCGGCGCAGCGGCTCCGGCACCTCGCGCGGCTCGGCGGCGGGGGTCTCGGGCAGCGTCACCCGGGCCGCCTCGGCCGCGCGGGCGTGGCTCTCCACGACCCGGCGCGCGGCGCGGGCGAAGTGGCGGTCGTCGACCCGGGAGTCGCGCACCGCGGCGTACGCCTCGGCCGCCTCCGTCCACCGCCCCGACCAGTAGAGCGCGTCGGCGAGGTCGTAGCGGATGGCGTAGGTGCTCGGGTGATTGGGGTGGGCCTCGGCGTAGCGGCGGTAGGCGTCGATCGCGCGCGCGTACTCGCGGCGCGCCTCGGCGCTCGCCCGTCGATCGGCGTCGGCGCGGTGCCGGAGCTGCTGCGCTCGCTGATGGTGGATGTGCCCCACCGTCTCGAGGGCGCGGCGGGCGAGCTGATCGAGGCGCGCCCGCTCCCGCGGGCAGTCCCCCGGCTCCCGGGTCGCGAGCTGCTCCAGCGTGTCGAGCGCCGCGTCCTCGTCGCCTCGCTGCCGCTGGGCGCGCACGATCGAGAGGTGCACGTCGGCGTCGTCGCAGCCCTGGAAGCCGGCGAGCCGGAGCCGCCACGCGAAGACGGCCTCGTCGGTGTGCGCCTGCTCGAAGAGCACGTCGCCGACCCGCCGGTAGACGTCCCGGGCCCACGCGCGGTCGTGGGGCCAGAGGCTCGGGTCCTCGAGCCGCTCGAGGGGGTGCGCGCCGCCGGCCGCGTGATCGGGCTGGCCGTCCTCGTCCCAGTCGTCCCACGCGAGCGTCAGGGCGATGTACTGGAGCGCCTCCTCGCGCAGGTCGGAGCCCGCGCGCCCGGTCGTGCGCTCGACCTCGTCGGACCAGTCGACGAGCTGCGCGAAGCGCTCGATGGCCTCGGCGTAGTGGCCGGCGCGGTAGTGGGACCACGCGAGCTTGTAGAGGCCGAAGGCGAACAGCCGATGCGAGGGGAGGGCGACGACGCGGCGGTAGGCGCCGATGGCGTCGTCGAGGCGCGCGAGGTCGAAGTGCAGCTCCCCGAGCCGCAGCCACACCTCGCCCTCGAGGTCGTCTGGCCCGGTCCGTCGCGCGGCGACGCAGCCCTCGTAGCGAGGCGCGCGCGGCGGCGTCTCCGGGGTGAGCGCCGGGTGCGCTGCGGTCGGCTCGGGAGGCGCCGCCGCCGCCGGGTAGCGATGGCGGTTCGCGCAGACCATCGATCGGAACACCTCCACCGCCTCCGCCTCGCGGCCGCTCTCGGCGAGCGCCCAGCCGAGCAGATAGGCGGCGCGGTCGCGGCGCGCGTAGCCCTCGAACTCTAGCACGATCCGCCGCGCGGCGCCGATGGTCGGGCCGAGATCCGGGCGCTCGACGCGCCCCGCGTCGTAGTCCTCGAACGCGCGCTCGGTGTAGAGCTCGGCGAGCCGCAGGAGCGCGTCCGGCGTATGCCGCGGCGCCCGCGGGTGCGCCGCCACGAACGCCTCGAGCCGGGCGAGCGCGTCCCGTCGGGCCCGCGCCTCGAGCCGCCGCTCGGCCCGCAGCGAGAAGGCCCGTCGGCCCAGCACCGCGCGGCGCTCGGCCCGGGCGCGACGCTCGGCGAGGGCGTCGACGTCGCTCCGGTAGGCGCGCAGCCGATCGCCGAAGCGCGTCAGCTCCCCTTCCAGCTCTTCGAGCCCGGCCGCCGCCTCGTGCCCCGGCGCGGCGCGCCGGTCGCGCGGCCGCTCCGGCACCTCCAGCCAGCTGGGCTCCTGCGCCGCGCCCGGGGACGCGGCGAGGAGCAGCAGGAGTGAGAGGAGCACCGATCGCATCGACCCTGTCATCATGGAGCCTCGCCCCCCACGACGCACACGCGCCCCCAACCGGCTCGTCCCCGGCGCAGCCGAGCTTCGTGCACGTCCTCGTACACGTACACGTCCTCGTGCACGTACGCGTCCTCGTGCACGTACGCGTCCTCGTGCACGTACACGTCCTGGTGCACGTACACGTCCTGGTGCACGTACACGTCCTCGTGGGCATGCACGGGCGGACCTGCGGGAAGGGTTGGCGGGCACGGCCTCCCACCTCCCTCAGTAGTTCCTGGACGACGAGCGTGTCGGGCTCGGGGGCGGGCTCGCCCCACAGGCCGACCAACTGACTTGCGAGTCGATGGCGGGTCGCAGCCTCGATGGCGAGGGCGCCTCTACGGCAGGCGACGAGCGCAGCGAAGTCGCCGCACGCGCTACGACCCGTGTTCGATCCCGCGGCAGCGGGCGGCCAGCTCGCGCGCAGCGCGAGCGCGAGCCGCAGGGCCCCCAGCGCCCCGCGCTGGGGTCGGGGCCGAGCGGAGCGAGGCCCCGGAGTGGGTTGGGGGGGCCCCGCGGAGCCGGTGCAGCGGCGCGTGCGTAGGGCGCGGATGCGCCCGGAGTCGCGTGCCGTTGTGCCGGCGCAGCGGGGGGGCGGGGGCGGACCCGCCCCTGCCCAGAAAACTCAGAACGGGTTGGCGGGCACGGCCGGGCCCGCGGCGCGGGGGCGGCCGGTGAGCGGGTCGAGGGTGCCGGGGGCGACGCGGACGATGCGGTCGGTGGGGGGATAGCGCAGGCGGCGCTCCTCGAGGCGCACGCCGCCCGGGCCGTGCAGGGTGCGCGAGCGGAGGACCAGGAAGCCGCGGATGGGGCGCTGCGAGACGCGCTCCTCGCCCTCGGGCACCGTCTCGTCCTCGACGTAGCGGTCTCCCCAGGGCTCGGTCTCGAGCACCTCGCGCTCCCACTCGACGCGACGCGGGCGATCCCGGCCGAACAGCTCCACCACCATGCGGCCGTCCGCGGCCCAGGCGCGCACGGTCAGGGGGAAGTCGAAGGGGTTGGCGAGCACCAGGTCGACGTTCGGCCAGACCACGGTCGCGTCGAGGCCCATCGGGATGTAGGCGCTCGGGCGGGAGTGGGGCACGTGCTCGACCACGTCGAGACCGGCGAGGAAGGCGGCCGCGTGCAGGGTGCTCGCGACCTGACAGACGCCGCCCCCGAGGCCGTCGACCATCTCGCCGTCGAGGATGACGTGCGCCTCCCGGTAGCCGGCGTCGCGCGAGCGCGCCCCGACCTGGTCGTTGAAGGAGAGGCGCCCGCGGGGCGGGATCAGCGCGCCGTCGAGCGCGCGGGCGGCGACGTCGAGGTTGTGCGAGCGGTCACGCTCGCGCGGCGAGAACGAGGTGGCGTAGCGGGCGACCATCACCGGGTCGGGGGCGCGCTGGACCGGGGCCGCGGCCGCCTCGCCGACCCCGCTCGGCAGCGTGGTGACCGGGAGGCTGATCGCGCGGCGACCCTCGCGCAGCGCGGCAACGATCAGACGCTCGGCCTCGTCCCGCTCCAGGCGGGCGCCGTCGGCGCTCAGCTGCACGAGGCCGCCGCGGGCGTCGACCTCGCCGGGGCGGGGAGGGCGGTCGATCTCGTGGGCCAGCCCCTCCACGAAGGCGGCCGCCTCGCCGGGCTCCACCCGGACCGTCCACGCCAGGTCGACCCGGCCCATGAACGCGGCCGACAGATCGCGGACATCCGTGAGCGGGTCTCCGGTGCGGCCGAGCCGGAGCACCCGCCGGCGGGTGGCCGCGCGGTCGAGCCGGGCCCCGAGCGCGCGGCGGCTCGGGCCGTGGAACGCGCCCTCCGCCTCGATCTCGAGCGGCGTCTCCTCCCAGGCGTCGGCCCGCGCTCCGAGCGCGTCCACCCGCTCGAGGGGCTCGCCGTCCAGACGCAGCCCGGGCGCGGGGGAGTCGGTCCCGAGGTGCGCCGCCCAGAGGCCGAGCGGGGCGAGCGCGAGCAGCCCGGCGAGGGCGAGCGCGATCCGGAGGGGGCGGGACACCGGCGCGATCTTAACCCCTTGCTCCGGCCGCGGCCGGACGCATCTTTCCGCCCACTCCCTTGACCCACGACGACCGCGTCCAGTTGGACGTCCCCTACACCCGCCAGCCCGACGACGTCAGCTGCGGACCCACCTGCCTCTACAAGGTCTTCCGCCACTACGGCGACGACCGGAGCTTCGACGACGTCGCGGCGCTGGTCCGGCGGAACGACGACGGGGGCACGCTCGGCGTGTACCTGGCCCAGGCCGCGCTCCAGGCGGGCTATCGGGTCACCATCTACAGCTACAACCTCCGGGTCTTCGATCCGACCTGGAGCGAGCTCGCGGCCGACCGCCTCGAGGCCAAGCTCCGGGCGCGGGCCGCGGCGAAGATCGAGCCGAAGCTGCAGGAGACCATCCTGGCCTACGCCGACTTCCTCGGCGCGGGCGGGTCGATCAAGTTCGCCGACCTCGACGGGGAGCTGCTCGTCGGCACCCTCCGGATCGGTCACCCGATCATCTGCGGCCTCAGCGCGACGTACCTCTACCGGACCGCGCGCGAGGATCCGATCACGAACGCCTTCGACGACGTCGGCGGCGAGCCGAGCGGCCACTTCCTGGTGATCTGCGGCTTCGAGGGCGGCGGCGCGCGCTTCACGGTCAGCGACCCGTTCAAAGGTCTCCCGATGACGGCGGACGGGACCTACGACGTGGACCGCCGCCGACTGCTCAACGCCATCTTGCTCGGCGACGTCACGTATGATGGCGTCCTCCTCGTGATCGCTCCGAAAGACCCCGAATGAGCCGCCGAAAGACCCTCGTCGTCGCCGAGCGCCCGACCGCGCTCGGCGCGCTGACCCCCATGCCCGCCGAGTCCTACCTCGCCGGAGACGGAGGCTCGACCGAGCCGGGGCTCAGCGTCATCAACCTGTGCCCGGCGGATCGCTACCTCTCCGAGGGCTACTACGTCTCGCTCCTCGCCGACGCGCGCGCGCACACGGTGGTGCCGAACGTCGACACCCTCGAGGCGCTCGCGAACGTGCCGGCCGCGCTCCGGCTCCTCGAGGACGCCGGCATCCCGACCTTCCACGGCTCGGGCGCCGACCGCCGCCGGACGCTGACGAGGCTCGCCGCGCTCGGTGGCCCCGAGGTGGTCGAGACGGTCGCGATCTTCGGCCGCACCGATCATCGCGCGGTCGCGCGCCTCGCGGCCAAGGTGCACCGGCGCTTTCCGGTGCCCGCCTGCCACCTGAGCTTCGCGCGCATCGACGACGCGTGGCGGCTCTTCCACCTGGCGCCCGTGCCGCTCTCGCGCCTCGATCCGGCCCAGCGCGAGGAGCTCGCCGAGGCCATCGACGCGGGCAAGCTCGGCCTCAACGGGCCGACGCCGAAGCCGGTCGCGGTCCGGGCGTCCCTCGCGGTGCTCTGGGAGGCCAGCGATCCGTTCAAGCCGTCGCTCGACGAGACCCTCACCCGCCTCGAGCGGGTGGCGGAGAAGCAGGGCGTGCGCGTGCAGCGCATCGGGCTGAACGATCTCGAGCGGGTGGCCGAGCACGACGCGCTCTTCATCCGCACCCTGACCGGCCCGGACCTGCCGTCGTTCCGCTTCGCGCAGCGCGCCGAGAGCCTGGGCATGCCGGTCATCGACAGCACCCACTCGATCCTGCGCTGCGGCAACAAGGTCTACCTGGCGGAGCTGCTCTCGCGCGCGAAGGTGCCGACCCCGCGCACCAACATCGTCGTCGCGGGGACGGAGTTCGAGGAGGTCGTGGCCGAGGTCGGCACGCCCTTCGTGCTCAAGGTGCCGGACGGCTCCTTCTCGACCGCCGTGTTCAAGATCCCGAACGAGGCGGCGTGGGATCGCACCGTGCCGGGGCTCCTGGCCGGCTCGCCGCTCCTCATCGCGCAGGCCTGGACGCCGACGGACTTCGACTGGCGCATCGGCGTGCTCGACGGTCGCCCCCTCTACGCCTGCCGCTACTGGATGGTGCCCGGGCACTGGCAGATCCGGCGCGCGGCGCAGAACGCCGCCGGCGCGGCGAAGGACGGGCGCGTCGAGGGCGTCCCGCTCGAGAAGGTGCCCGCGGCGGTGAAGCGCGTGGCCTGCCGCGCGGCGCGCCTCATCGGTGACGGCCTCTACGGCATCGACGCCAAGGAGGTCGACGGGGGCGCGGTGGTGATCGAGGTCAACGACAACCCCGACATCCACCTCGACTACGAGGATCAGGCCGAGGGCGACCGCGTCTACGAGGAGCTCATCGCCTGGTTCGTGAAGCGGATCGACGAGGAGGTCGCCAAGCCGCTGGACTCGGAGCCGCCCACCGCGGACGAGGACGAGGAGCCGGTGCGGCGGCCGATCGGTCGCCTCCCGCGCGCCGCGCGCCGCGAGTACCGCGCCTACGAGGTGGTCGGCCTCGAGATGGAGTACGTGCTCGTCGACCACCAGCTCGAGCCGCAGAAGCTGGCCGAGCCCACGCTCGCCTGGCTCGGCGGCCGGCCGACGTCCGAGGTCGAGCTCGGCGTGGTCGCGTTCTCGAACGAGTTCTTCGATCACCTGATCGAGATCAAGACGCACGTCCCGCTCTCGAGCCTGGTGGAGAGCGAGCGGGTGCTCGCCGAGGGCATCGGCCGGCTCGGCTCCACGCTCGAGGAGCGCTTCGGCGCGCGGCCGATGCCGACCTCGATGCACCCGTGGATCGATCCGAAGCAGGCGCGGCGCTGGTCCCGGTCGGGCAAGCGCATCTACGAGACCTACGCGCGCCTCTTCGACACGGCGACCCACGGCTGGGCGAACGTGCAGAGCTGTCAGGTGAACCTGCCGCTCGGCCGGGCCCACGAGGCGGTGGCGATGATGAACGCGTCGGCGCTGCTCGTGCCCTACCTGCCCGCGATCGCGGCGAGCTCGCCGATGTACGACGGCAAGATCCAGCCGGGCGTCGACAACCGGCTCGCCTTCATCCTCCAGCACCAGCTCAAGATGCCGCAGACCCAGGGACAGCTCGTGCCCGAGTACTGCGAGAGCATGGCTGGGTACAAGCGAGACGTCTTGCGCCCGATCTACCAGGCGGTCGACGCGCTCGAGGACGCCCGCTCGATCCGTCACGAGTGGCTCAACGCGCGCGGCGCGGTCTTCAAGCTCTCGCGGCGCTCGATGGAGGTCCGGGTGATCGACCTCCAGGAGTGCCCCAAGGCCGACGTGGCCATCGCGGCGCTGGTCCGCGGCGCGCTCCACGACCTGAGCGCCGACCTGGTGAAGGGCCGGATCCCGCTGCCCGAGCACCACCTCCTGGTCGAGGACCTGCACGCCTGCGTGCAGCACGGCAGCCAGGCCCGCGTCTGGGCGCCGCACGTGCCCGGGCTCGATCGCGACGACGAGGGCCGCGCCGCGGTGCGGGACGTGCTCGCCCGCTACCTCACCCGAGCGTCGCGCCGCCTCAAGCGCGCCGAGCAGCCCTACCTCGAGATCGTCGATCGCATCCGCCGCGAGGGCACGCTCTCCGAGCGCATGGCCGCCCGGCTCCGCCCCCTCGAAGGCGACCCGGCGGCGCTCCGCGAGGAGGCGCGCAAGGTGTGGCTCGAGCTCTGCGACTGTCTGGCCGAGAACCGCCTCTGGGCCGGCCGCTCCTGAGCGCGGAAGGACCTGCGCAGGGGAGGTGCGCAGCCCCTGCGCACGCTCTCTGAACGGGGGCGCAGGGGTGGGCCCTCCGGTGGGGCACGTGGATTGCTGAGCGGAGGCCGACCCGGGAGCTTCACGCGTTGCATGCGTCTCTCTGCCGGTGGCTCACCCCGGCCCTGTTCGCCCTCCTCTCCTCTTGTGGGTCCGCCCGGTCGCCCGAGCCGCGTCCCGTGCTCGCGACGACCGCCGGCGGCGAGGCCTCCGTCTCGCCGGCCGAGGAGCCCTCCAAGGTGCGGATCTGGGAGGACCCCTACACGGATCCGCCCGGCGACGTCGAGCGCATGGCGGCCGAGTTCGAGCCCGTCGACCGGGTGCTGCTCGGCTGGCACGGCGGCAACTGGGAGTACCTGGAGTTCTTCGCCGACCTCCTGAAGATCGTCACGCCGGACGTGAGCGCGCTGGTGGCGGTGGAGGACCCCGAGGAGGAGGTGCTGCTCCGCACCGCCCTCTACGAGGCGGGCGTCGACGTGGGCCGGATCGACTTCGCGGTGCACCCGCTCGACTCGATGTGGATCCGCGACTACGGCCCGATCTTCGCGCGGACCCGGGAGGGCGGCCTCCGGGTGGTCGACCTGCCGTACCACGGCGATCGCTGGCGGGACGACCAGTACCCGCTCGACTTCGCGCACCGGGTGTCGCTCCCGATCAGCCGGCCGGCGATGGAGCTCGAGGGCGGGCACATCCAGACCGACGGCACCGGCCGCTGCGTCATCACCGACGACGTGCTCGTGCGGAACGAGGGCTTCCTCTACTCCGAGGACGACGTGCGCCGGCTGCTCGACCAGTACCTCGGCTGCCACGACGTCACGGTCGTGCCGGCGGTGCACGGCGAGGAGACCGGGCACCTCGACGTCTTCGCCTATGTCACCGGGCCGAGCCGGATCATCGTCGGGCGCTACCTCTCGGACGAGGACCCCTACAACGCCTACCGGCTGAACGTGGCCGCGGCCCGCCTGCGCGACGCCGGCTGGGACGTGACCCGCATCCGCATGCCCGACCACGCGGGCCGGGTGATCTTCCGGACGCACACCAACGTGCTCGTCACCGATCACACGGTCGTGGTGCCCATCTTCCGGCAGGACCGGCGCTTCGAGCGTCAGGCGCTCCGCGCGTTCCGCCGCGCCTTCCCGACGCGCCGGGTGGTCGGCATCCCCGCGGACGGCGTGATGAGCCTCGCCGGCGCGGTGCACTGCACGACCATCACCGTGCCCCGTGGTACGACCCTGCCCGATGAAGACGCTCGTCACCTGTGAGCACGCGAGCGGCGCGGTCCCGCCGGGCATCGACCTCGGGCTGAGCCCCGAGGTGCTCGAGACGCACGTGTCGACCGACCGGGGCGCCCGGGCTCTCTCGGAGGCGCTCGCCGCGCACCTCGGCGCGCCGCTGCTGCTGGGCGAGTGGTCGCGGCTGGTGGTCGATCTGAACCGGCGCGAGGACAACCCGGACGTGATCCTCGCCGAGACCTGGGGCCACCGGGTCCGCGGCAACGAGGGGCTGAGCGAGGCCGAGCGCGAGGCGCGGATCGCCACCTATCACCGACCCCACCGGCACACGGCGCGGGACCACGCGACGGCGATGGCGGCGGCCGGCGGATGCCTGCACCTCTCGATGCACAGCTTCGCGCCCTCGGTGGATCCCGATCGGCGCACCTACGACGCCGGCGTGCTCTACGACACCGAGCGGCCGTTCGAGACCTCCATCGCGACCGCGCTGGTCGACGGGCTGCGCGCGCGCGGCTGGGAGACCCGGCACAACGAGCCCTACGCGGGCGTGCCGGAGGGGCTCACGAGCTGGCTGCGCGGGCAGCTCGCGCCGGAGCGCTACGTCGGGATCGAGATCGAGGCCTCGCAGGCCTGGGTGGACGACCCGGGCCGGATCGCGCGCTTCGCCGCCGACCTCGCCGAGATCGTGAAGTCCCTGCCGCCGGCGTGAACCCCGGGTCACGCTCTGCGCCTCCGCGCGCGGGCTGGTCCCCCGCCCGGCGCGGCGGCACGCACGCTGCAGGCCGGGCCCCCGAACACCACTCGAGGGGAGGACCCATGCTTCGCTACGCCTGTCTCGCCGCGTTCCTGGTCGGCGGCTGCAACACCAACGCGTTCGACCGCGCTCAGGCCCAGTCCGAGGACGCGGCGCGCATCCGCTGCCAGTGCGGCTGGGAGCTCGAGGGCTACGAGTCCGAGTCGGCGTGCGTGTCCGACCGCCTCGCCGACCTCGGCGAGGTCGACGACTGCCAGCGCCGCGCCTACGACTCGGTGCCGGAGCTGCACGCTCCGATCGACTGCCTGCTCGACGCGAACGACGCCAACCTCTCCTGCGCCCGGGGCGCGCGCTGCGACGTCGAGGCGCTCCAGCGCTGTGACGAGGAGCGCTCCACCGCGGTGATGGCGTGCCCCGAGATCGACGAGGAGGCGAGCGCGCGGGCCTCGCAGATCGAGGCCGAGTGTCGCGCGGGGACGCCGGGGACCTGTCCCGACCTCATGGCCTCGGGGAGCGGCGTGCTCGCGACCGGGAGCACGACCGGCCAGGGCGCCGACCTCGTCGGCAGCTGCGGGGGCGACCGCGCCGCCGACCTCGCCTTCACCTGGACCGCGCCGAGCGCCGGCACCTGGCGCATCGACACCTACGGCAGCGACTTCGACACCGTGCTCTACGCGCTGACCGACTGCGGCGGCACCGAGCTCGCGTGCAACGACGACGGCGAGACCGGCTTCCAGTCCGAGATCGTGCTCGAGCTCGCCGCCGGCCAGACCGTGGTCCTCGTCGTCGACGGCTTCGGCAGCGAGACCGGCGGCTTCGTGCTCAACGCGACGGCGCTGTAGCGTTCAGCGGTCGTCGCGGGGCAGCCCGCGCGCGAGCCGCCACCCCTCGAGCAGCGCCTCCGCGTGACGGACCTGGGAGGCCAGCGTCCGCGCCTCGTCGCGCTGCTCGGCGGCGAAGTCGTCACGCTCCGCGATGGCGTCCGCGAGGTCCTCGGCGACGTTCGCGGCGCCCTCGAGGAGTCGGCTCAACCTGGCGACGAGCTCGTCTGCGTCGTCCATCGGCGCACTCTATCACCTCGAGCTGTCTCCGGGCGCAGATGTGGCGTCGCAATTCAATTTCGCGCGAAGGCGCAAAGACGCAAAGGGGGGGAGCTGGCGACGGGGTGGCGGATGGCCGGCGGGGTTCCGTGCTGGGGGCGGCTCGGCGATCGCGATTTTGGCTCTCGCAAAGGCGCGAAGCCGCAAAGGGGGAGGTGGCGGCGGGGTGGCGGATGGCCGGCGGGGGCCGTGCTGGCGGGCGGCTCGGCGATCGCGATTTTGTCTCTCGCAGAGGCGCAGAGGCGCAGAGGGCAGCGGGATGGCGGGGGGCCGGCGGGTTTCGGCTGGGTGCGGCTCGGCGAGCGCAACCAGCTTCACGGGAAGCACGTGGCGAGAGGCGACGTGGGCGGGGAGTCGCCGAGGGGAGGCGGAGCCCGTGGCCGACGTCGACCGGAGCGTCGCTGGTCCTGGCCCCCCGGGCGATCTCTGCGCCTCTGCGCCTCTGCGTGAAAACGAGAAGCCCCGCAGATCTCCGATGAAGGAGGTGGGACGAGGGGGCGAGGCGGACGGGTACGGGGCTGTGGTCAGCTCTCGAGAGCTCCGCGGCCGCCGAGCTCGCGCGAGAGAGACGGGTTGCCCCCGCGCACCTTCCAGATGAAGCCGTCCAAGAGGTAGTGGGTGGCCTGGGGCACCGCGAGGAGCGGGACCAGCAAGAGGAGCACGGCGTCCGAGGTCTCGAGGCCCTCGCCGAAGAGCCACGGGCGGTCGTGCCAGACGTAGCGGTCCCAGAGCGCCTCCTCGGCGAAGGCGACGATCACCACGAAGGCGAGGAAGGCCAGCGCGCCGCCGCGCAGGATCACGGCGAGGAGACCGCCGGGGCGCTCGGCGGCGCGGGCTCGGCCGTAGCGGTAGGTCAGCGCGAGGTAGGGGACGCCGTGAATGATCACGTTGGTCACCGTGAACGCGAAGTCCCCGTCGAAGACCATGATGCCGAGCCACCAGCAGAGCCAGGTCGTGAAGACGACGAGCGCCTTGCCCGGGTTGAGGGTGCCGCGGCGCCAGCGCCAGAACTGCCGCGCCGCGAACGCGATCATCACGCCCCAGTAGACGGGCGCCAGAAGGGTGGCGACCGGCGCGGCGAGGCCGACCACGAAGTCGCCCTGGAGGAACCACACGAAGCCGCGCGGCAGGTGTGCGTGCCACCAGATGAGCGGGTAGACGGTGGCCGCGTAGACGGCGGCCATGTCGAGCCAGCGATCGCGCGTCTCGCCGGCGCGGCGACGGTAGAGCGCGACCCAGCCCCACTGCTGACGCACGAAGTGGAAGACGGCGGCGTAGGCGAGCGCGCGCCAGAAGGTCATGGGGCCGAAGGCGTAGAGCATCACCCCGAGCCCCCAGCACAGGAGCGGCGCGCCCACGTAGAGGAGGGGCCGGCGGCGCACCTCGGCGGGGTCGAGGTAGACCCGGAACACCGTCGACCACACGTGGGCGACGTCGATGGCGAGCACGCAGGCGATCCAGGTCCAGCCCGGCGACTCGCCGTCGAGCAGACCGAGCGCCCCGCCGACCGCGAGCAGCCCGAGCGCGGCGAGCGCGCTGCCGCCGAAGACGGCGAGGTCGGTGTGCTTGCCGAAGAGCCACGGCCCCTCGCTGCGGGGCGCGAAGACGGCGCGCACCGCGGCGCTCACGTCGCCTCCTCGGAGAGCGCGTCGGCCACCTCGTCGGCCGCGCGCAGGCCGTGATCGAAGGCCTCCTCGAAGAGCGCGAGGCCGCTGAGATCGGAGTGAGCGAAGTGCACCTTGCCCACCGGCAGCGCGGCGCGGCGGCGGGCCTCGCTCCGGCGCACCCCGACCCGCGGCTGCGCCATCGCGTGACCCCAGCGCCAGACGTCGACCCGCCGGAGCTGGCGTCGCAGATCGGGGTGCGCGCGGGAGAGGTCGGCGACGATGGCGTCCGTCCACGCCGACCAGCCGTGGTCGAGCAGGCGCCGCCGCGCCTCGGTGGGGTCGGAGTCCACCAGGGGAAAGTAGTACGTCCAGACGGTCGGGCCGAAGTCGCGCCCGCGCTGGTGGGTCGCGGTCACGTAGCCGAGGCTCGGGCTGTCGTAGAGCACGTTGTCCCACGCGGGCGGGAAGCCGCGCTCGCCCGGGCGGTCGGCGAGGTGCAGGTTGGCGACCATCCACGCGCCCCAGTGGCCGTCGTCCGAAGGCGGCGCGCCTTCGACCAGGCGCGAGGCGACGAAGCGCGGGGTCGCGCAGATCACCCGCCGCGCGCGGATCCGGAGCGGGCGCCGCGTCGCCGCCTCGATCACGTCGAGGGTTCCGTCGGGGGCGATCCGCGCGGCGAGGTGCCCGGTGTGCACGCGCCGGCCGCGGGCCAGGTGACGGACGAGCGCGCCGTTGCCGGCCGGCCAGGTGAGGAAGTCGGCGCTCTCCTCCTCCGGGTCCTCCACCCGCGCGCAGTGATAGAAGAGCAGCGACCACGCGCTCGCGTCCTCGAGGGTCAGACCGTGGTCGTCGCGGGTGCCGTACTCGAGCCACCAGAGGAGGCGCGGCGAGGTGAAGCCCTGACGGCGGCACCACTCGGCGGCGCTGATCCGGTCGAGCGCCAGCACCTCCGCGTCGTCCGAGCAGAGCCGCGAGGGGATCGTGAAGGCGCGCCGCCCCTGCCCGTCGCGGAAGCGCACCCAGCGGGCGACGATGCGCTCGAAGCGCTCGCGCTGCGCCGCGTCGTGCGCGGTCATGGAGGCGGTGGGGTAGAGGCCGCGGTACCAGTAGCCGCGGTAGAAGACGCGCTCGTCGGGCGCGCGCACGAGGAGGTGCTCGCGGGGCTCGCCTGCGTCGTCGAGCGCGTCCATCTCGCCGAGCAGCGCGCGCAGCTCGGGCTGACCGTCGCCCGGCACCGGGAGGTAGTGCGCGCCCCAGGGATAGGCGGTGACCTCGCTCCGGCCCGAGGCGCTGGTGCCGCCGGGGTGGGGCTCGAGCTCGAACAGCTCCACGCCCTCGATGCCGCGGCGGGCGAGCTGCCACGCCGCCGAGAGCCCCGCCGGGCCCGCGCCGACGATGGCCACGTTCAGGTCGCGGGTCTCGACGTCGCCGCGCGCGAAGGCGGCGCGGAGGTCCTCGTCGCGGAGCAGGTGGCCGACCTCGTGGCTCTGGCCGAGGAGCTCGCCCTCGACCGAAGGCGGCGTCTCCTCGTCGTCGCAGGCGAGGGCGAGGGGCGCGCCGAGGAGGGCGGCCAGCACGTCGCGGCGCCGCACCTCAGCGCTCCAGGCGCGACCATTCCTGGTCGTAGTATTGCACGAGCGCCTGCGTATCGAGGCGGTTGGTCTCCACGTCGTCCGGGCGCTGCATGTCGCGCCCGAAGACGAACATCGCCTGCATCGCCTCGTCGTTCAGGAACCGCAGGCCCTCGACGTCCGGCACCTCGCGGGGCGGATCGAAGGGGCGGGTCATCGCGAGCACGTAGCCCCACTCGCCGAAGGACGGCACGAGCGTGTGGAAGGCGGCGGTGTGCAGGCCCGCGGCGGCCATCGTGCGCTCGACGCACCAGAAGGAGCGCCGCGCGTAGAGCGGCGAGGTGGCCTGCACGATGACCGCGGTGCCCGGGTGCATGACCCGCTGGAGCAGCCCGTAGAAGCGGCTCGTGTAGAGCTTGCCGAGCGAGAAGTTGTTGGGGTCGGGGAAGTCGATGATGACGACGTCGTAGGCCTCGACCGAGTCGCCGTTCTCGTCGAGCCACACCATCGCGTCGTCGTTGATCACCGTGACCCGCGGGTCGTCGAGGCTCTCCTCGTTCAGCTCGCGCATCACCGAGACGCGGCGCGCCATGTCGGTCATCGCGGGATCGAGGTCGACGAGGGTCACGGTCTCGACGTCGGGGTAGCGGAGGATCTCCCGCACCGCGAGCCCGTCTCCGCCGCCGAGCACCAGGGCGCGGCGGGCGTGCGGCGCGAGGGCGAAGGCGGGGTGCACGAGGGCCTCGTGGTAGCGGTACTCGTCGTGCGAGGCGAACTGCAGGTTCCCGTTGAGGAAGAGCTGCACGCCGAGCGCCCCGTGGGTGAGCACGACCCGCTGGTAGCGGCTCTGCTCGGCGAAGATCACCCGGTCGTCGTAGAGCTCGCGCTCGGCGAAGCGCGTCAGCCGGTCGGAGCCCACGAAGGCGACGGCGAGCGCGACGAGGAGCAGCACGCCCTTGGCCCGCAGGCGCCAGCGGATGGGCCGGTAGATCAGGTCGCCGAGCACCCAGGTGGTCATCAGGGCGACGGCGCCGTTGAGCATACCGAAGAGCAGCGAGGTGCGGACGAGCCCCAGCGTCGGCATGAGCACGATGGCGAAGAGCAGCGAGCCGAGCAGCGCCCCGAGGTAGTCGAAGGTCAGCACCTTCGCGACCAGCTCCTTGAAGTCGAGCTCGTTCTCGAGGATGCGCATCAGGAGCGGCAGCTCGATGCCCACCAGGGCGCCGATCACCACCACGGTGCCGTAGAGCAGCACCCGGAAGGCGTCGGCGTAGGCGAAGACGTAGAACAGGAAGGGCGCGCTGAAGCCGCCGATCAGCGCCGCCGCCAGCTCGATCTCGACGAAGCGGATCACGACCTTCTCGACGATGAAGCGCGAGAGGTAGGCGCCGAGGCCCATCGCCGAGAGGTAGACCCCGATGATGGTCGAGAACTGGAAGACGGAGTCGCCGAGGACGTAGCTCGCCAGCGTCCCGGCGATCAATTCGTAGACGAGGCCCGCCGTCGCGATGACGAGGACCGTCAGGAAGAGCAGCGGGACCTTGCGCTTGGCGAAGGTCGTGGTGGCGGGCTCGGTCAAGCGGGTCGGTCGCTACCCGTGGAGGGCAGCCGAGACGATCAGCGCGACGCCGATGATCACCGAGCCGATCACGATGCCGAGCGCGGTGTTCTGGTCCTCCTCGATCTCCTTGCGGACCGAGAACGGCGCCACCTTCGTGATGATCCAGAAGGCGAGGCCGAAGAAGACGAGGCCGATGAGGACGAAGACCACGGTCGAGATGATGTGGACTCCGATGGTGACGAGTTGATCGAGCATGCCGAGGCCCTCCGAGCTCATTTGCCGCCGGCGTAGCCGCCGTACCAGAAGATGGGGGCGACGGCGAAGCCGCCTCCCGGTCGCCGCGTGCCGGGCGGCATGGCCCGCGTGTCGACGCTGGTGGCGCCGAGATCGCGGCCGGTGAAGACGTAGAAGCCGTACCCGCCGAGGAGCGAGAGGCCGAAGATCGGGTAGATGAGGAATCTCAGGAGACGCATCGCTTCACCTCACCAGAGGTTGGAATTCTCCCACCGCTTCTTCTCGAAGGCGGCGCGCCGGAAGATGGAGATGGGCACCGGGAGCAGCAGGAGGAAGAAGGTGAGCAGGCAGCACCAGGGGCTCCGGCTCCCCTGGGTGACCTCGATCGAGGCGCTCGGCGGCGAGGCCGCGGTGCCGACGTTGAAGAGCCCCGGCGTCCAGTGGTTCCACTGCGGGTCCATGCGCAGCACGTAGCGGCCCTCGGGCACCCGGTCGACGTAGACCGTCGAGTCCCGGCTCCCCTCGGACCACGACTCGCCGCCGGTGACGCCGTGGTAGTAGCCGGCGTCGACGTAGAACTCGCGGACCTTGCCGGTCTCCTCGTCGATGAGCGCGCACGCGACCCCGACGTAGTCGTTGTTGGACGACGTCTCCAGCTCCACCGAGAGCACGGCCGGGCCGTCGGTCACGGTGAAGGGCGGGGTGTAGGACGCCGTGTCCTGCTGCGGCGCGCTCACGGGGTTGCCGCGCTGCTGGGTCGCCGGGAGCGTCAGCGGACCGGTCACCAGCACCCGGTGCTTGCCGCCGATGTCGGCGCCGATGGCGATGCCGAGGAAGAGGAGGAGGAGCACCGCGAAGGTGCCGAGGGTGGGCCAGAGCGCGTGCGGGTTCGGCTGGGCGGTGCCCACGCCGGACCGGCTGGGAGGAGACGCCCCGAGGCCGAACGCCTTCTGGATCTCTTTGCCCTCGACGTACTCGCCCGCCGACCAGACGAGCTCGTTCGAGCTGCGCTCCTCGCTGACGATGTGCGGCGGGGCGATGTAGTCGCAGGTGGTGGTCTGCTCGCCGACCCGGACCTGCCAGTAGAACTCGCCGATGACGAAGCGCACCGAGGCGTTGTTCGTCGAGAAGCGCTTGAGCTTGTGCTTCTCGTAGCGGACCTCGGCGCCCACCACCTGCACGTCGCCCGCGCTGATCGGCTTCATCCACATCCAGTGGCCGGAGTCCTCCATCAGCCAGCGGTAGCCCTGCTCGGTGTAGAGCAGGTACTCGCGCCAGCTGTAGGTGACCCCGTGGACCACCGTGTAGCGCTCCATGAAGCCGATGACCTTGCACTTCTCGCCCTTCAGCTGTCCGTCGGTGCCGAGGGGGATGTAGGGCTCGATGCGCGGCTGCTCGAGCTGCTCGAGGACCTGCAGGTTCCCCGACTGGACGTCGAGCAGGGAGTAGCAGTACGCGCAGGCGGCGCGCTCGGTGCTCTCCGACGTGATCTCGACCGGCGCGCCGCACGTGGGGCAGCTGACCTTGCCGATCTGCACCTTCTCCTCGGGCCGCGCGCCCCAGGCGGTCTGCGCGACCTGCAGCTCGTCCGGGCCGAGCTCGCGGCCGGCGAAGAGCATCGGCGCGTGCGAGCCGTCGCCGTAGTCGATGGTGCCGAAGGCGCCGTCCGGGCCCGCGAGGTCGATGTACCAGCCGCGCTGCCCCGGGACGACGGGGAAGGGCAGCTCGCCCTCGCCGGACAGGAGCGTGCTCTGCCCCTGCTCCTGCACCGTCCAGAGGGTCTGCCCCGTGCCCTGGAAGCTGCCCTGCTGACCGGGCTGGAGGCTCTGGTAGGCGGGCACGCCGGTCGCGTCCGCCGGGTGCGTGAGGTACCAGCGCCCCTGCGCCCGCGCGAGCCAGCCCCAGCCGCCCTCGTCGAAGCCGAGGTACCACTCGTCCCAGGGGCCGCGCCCGTGGTCGAGCTGCAGCCGGCCGGCGACCCGGAAGCCCTTGCCGCCGATCGTGCCGGAGTCGCCCACCGCGATCGGCGGGGCGGTGGGCACGAGGTCCGCGACGCGGCCGATCGCCCGCAGATCCTTGTCGGTGCGGACGACGCTGTAGCGGCAGTGCGGGCACACCAGCGCCGCCGACGAGCCGAGCCCGAACTCGATCGGTCCGCCGCAGTTCGGACAGTTGGCCGTGCGCGCTCCCAGCACGGCGCTCTTCTACCACATCGGGGAGGATCAGATGTTCTTGAGGAACAGGTCGGGCGATCCGCCGAGGGCGACGACCTCGGAGAGCAGCGAGTCGAGCATCGCCGACTGGCCGACCGCGACGACCGCGGCGTTCGCGAGGTCGGGGCGCCGCTCGTGCAGCGCGTCCTGCACGGTCGTCCCGGTGAGCGACCCGTCCGACGCGAGGCGCGAGTAGACGAGGCGCACGTCGACCCCGGCCGCCTCCCACCGCGCGAGGTCGTCGCCGATGGCGAGGTGCTCGGCGCTGCGCAGCCCGTGGTCGAGCGAGATCGCGCCGTAGGCGTCGCGCTCCTTCAGCACCGCCTCGATCGCGGCCCGGATCGGGGCCACGCCGGTGCCGGTGGCGAAGAAGAGCAGGTCCTTGCCGCGGGCGCGCTCGAGGTCGAAGCCGCCTCCCGCCGGGAGGGTCATGTCGACGTGCGTCCCGGCCGGGAGCCGCACGAGCGCGTCGGCCGCCTCGCCGCCCTCGGCGTTGTTGGTGCGCACCAGGAAGCGCGCCGTGTCGTCGCCCGGCGCCGAGAACATCGCGAAGATCCCCTCGGCCTCGCCGATGCGCATCTTGCAGAACTGGCCCGCGCGGGCGTAGCCGTCGACGAAGCCGCCGCGGGGGCGGAGCTCGACGAACGCCTGGTCGGCCGCCGCCTCGCGCACCGAGAGGAGCTCGGCGGACGCGTACTCGCTGAAGTCGGGGAGCTGCATGAAGGGGCTCTAGAGCCGGACGTCGATCACGGCCGCGCGGCGCAGCTCCGACAGGAGCAGCTCCTCCTGCTGGGCCATCGCCTGCTCCATCATCTGCTGGTAGATGGGCATGCGCATCTCCTCGTACGGCTCGACGTCGGCCGAGGACTGCTGCCGGTCGATCAGCAAGAAGACGTGGAAGCCGGCCGGGCCGCGCACGACCTCGCCGATCTCGCCGACGTCGAGGGAGAGCAGGGCCTCCTCGAGGGCCTCGGGGAGCTCGCCCTGGTTCAGGACCCCGAGCCGCATGCCGCCCTCGGCCCAGAAGTCGTCGGCGGCGCCGATGTCGTCGCGGGCGGCCTCGGCCTCGGCCCGGATGCGCGCGACCTCGGTCGCCGTGGCGCCGCTCGGGACCTCGAAGAAGAGCTGCGCCGCCTCGAACTGGGCGGTGCGGCGGCCGCGCGCGACCTGCATCTCGTAGCGCTCGCGGACCTGCTCCTCGGTGATGTTCACCCGGCCGCGGGCCCGGAAGTTGAGCACCTTCAGGCGCAGGAGCTGACGGCGGACGTCGCTGCGGTACTGGGCCTCGCTGAAGCCCTGGCCGCGCACCGCCTGCCAGAAGGTCGCGTCGTCGAGCCCGCTCTGGCGCTGCACGTTGGCGATCGCGCGGTCGACCTCGGCCCGGCTGACCGAGACCTGCATCTCGTCGGCCGCCTGGAGGAAGAGCTCCTCCTGGATCATCCGGTCGAGCACCTCGCGGTAGAGCTGCTCGATCGCCTCCATGCGCTGGGCCTGGGTCGGCATCGAGAGCGGGCCCTCGAGCATCGGCGCGGCGCGGCGGCGGAGCTCCGAGAGGAAGATCGCGTCGTCGTTGATGGTGGCGACCACGCGCTCGATCACCTCGGCGCGGGCGGCGCCGGGGGTGAGGGGGGCGGCGAGGAGGGCGAGCAGCAAGGCGGCCGCGGTGAGGCTCTTCTTCATCGCTCGTCCTCTCCCGTCGGGGCCGGCGCGGTCGGCCGGAGCGCGCCGGAGGGCGCCGCCTCGAGCTGCGGGTTCTGCACGGTGCGCGAGTCGCCCTCGGGCAGGTCGATCTGGACCTCGCTCAGCAGGTCGAGGTTCTCCTCGACGTCGGCCGCCGAGCGGAGCTCGGAGATGAGATCTTCGATCGCCTGCTCGCGCCGCTCGCGGTGGAGGCGGGCCCGGATGGGCCGCTCGGCCTCCTCGAGGCTGCGCCGCATCGCCGCGCGCCGCCCGGTGAGCTTGACGACGTGCCAGCCGTCGTCGCTGCGCACGACCTCGGGGTGCATGCCGCCGATCTGCTCGATCTGGAAGGCCGCCTCGGCCACCGCGTCGGGCACCTCGGGCTCGTTCTCGGTGCGCTCCGACGGGCGCGAGAAGAAGCGGAGATCGCCGAAGCGGTCGCGGGTGTCGGCGTCCTGGTTGTGCTGCTCGGCGAGGCGGCGGTAGAGGCGGAGGTCGGACGGGTTGGCCGACAGCTCGCGCAGCACCCGCTGCGCCGTGGCGCGGTCGCGCACCTGGATGTGGCTCGCTCGCACCTGCGCCGGGGTGTTGAACTCGCTCTCGTGCGACTCGTAGAAGGCGCGCACGTCCTCGTCCGAGATCGACTCGGGGGTGATGTCCGCGAAGCGCTCCTCGAGGAAGCGGCGGATCATCATCTGCTTGCGGGTCCGCGCGACCTCGGGCAGCTCGTGGTAGCCGCGGCGGCGCGCCTCCTGGGCGAGCAGCTCGAAGCGGATCATCTGGTCGAGGAACTCGCGGCGCCGCTCGGGGCTCGCGTAGCGGGTGCGGAGGAACGAGCCCTTGGAGGCCAGCTCCTCGGCCAGCTCACCGACCGTGATCCGGCGCTCGCCGATCTTCGCCAGGGTGGCCGCGCGCTGCTCGGCGCTCAGGCCGTGCACCAGCTCGCCGTCCTGTCCCTCCGGGTTCCCGTTCGGCTCGGGATCGGGGTCGTCTTCGCCGCAGCCCACCGCGCCGAGCGCGAAGGCTCCGGAGACCAGGAGAGACGCGAACATCAGGGGAAAGAGTCGTCGCCGCATGTCGCTCAGACGCACGTACCACACCCGCAAATTGGAGGCCAGGAGCGGCCTCGGCGGTCATACTCCCGCCGTGCTTCGCCTGCTCTGCATCACCCTCCTGCTGTGCGTCGGCTGCGACGACGGCCCCGCCCCCGACCCCGACGACGGGGGCGTCGACGCCGAGATCGACGCGGGCGGCTCCGGCCGGGCCCCCTGCGCTCGGGACGCCGGCCCGACCGACGCCGGCCTCGCCCGCGGCCTCACCAACACCTGCACCGACGGCTTCCTGCTCAGCGGCCTCGGCCTGCGCTGGGAGGACGGCTCGCACCGCCTCGCGCGCTGGTCGGTGTTCCCGCGGACCGTCTTCCCGGAGGGCTGCCCGCCGTCCAGCGAGCTGCGCGGCGCCTCGGTGGTGACCGAGCTCGAGGGAGAGGTCGACGGTCTCGACGCCCCCGGCGGCGAGGTGATGGTGTCCTACACCGCCATCGGCCCCTTCGGCGGCACGAGCCCGCCCGACGCGGGCATGACCTGGCGAGGCGTCCGGATCGCGCGCGGCACTACGACCGTGGACCTGCCCGAGGACGAGGGCGAGGCCTCCGCGCTGTTCGACCTCGAGGCGGCCGGCATGGCGGACGCGCCCTCGGTGGTGGTGGTGCTCGACGGGCTGCAGCTGACCAGCGACGTGACCCAGCCGGCGGCGTTCCCCCGCGACCTCGACCCCTCCGACGGCTTCGCGACCCGCGGCATCGGCGCGTGGATCGACGGAGTCGAGCGCGACGGGACCACGCTGCGCTTCCGGGCCGGGGCGCGCTTCGCGGTCGGCCGCTCGGGCGATCCGACCCTCGACCGCGGCTTCGGCGCGACCCGGACCCGGGCGATCGTGCGCTGGGCGGTGGTGGCGCTCCCGAACGAGCCCGCCGTCGGGGCGGTGAGCTACCGGGAGAGCCACCTCGGCACGCACCGCCGCGAGGTCTCGCTGTGCCGGCCGGACGCGGAGACCACCGCGCTGACGATCGACGGACCGGCGGCCGCGCACGCCGCCCCCGCGCTGACGTCGTTCCGGATCTCCCTCTTCCCGGACCGCGCGGAGCAGGGCGACGTGGTCCGCGAGCTGTCGCTCCTGGTGCACGGCTTCGACCACGATCCCGCGAGCGGCCGAGCGACCATGCAGGTCGAGGGCTACGCCACCAACGAGGCGCCGCCGGCCTCCCGCCAGCCGATGGTCTACGACGTCGAGGCCTCGGTCGCCCTGCTGACCTGGGACGGCGGCGACCCGGTCCAGCACCTCCGCTTCACCGCGCCGATCGCGCCGGGGCGCAGCGAGGTCGAGCTCCCCCTGACCCGGGATTGAGCGGAGGGGCTCGCGTCAGCGGCGGCGGCGGCGCCAGCGTCGTCGGCGGCGCGGGGCGGCGCGGCCGGCGTCCTCGGGGCCGGCGTCCTCGAGGCCGGCGTCGGGCGGGCCGGCGTCCACCTCCATCGCCCGCAGGACGAAGCGGGCCTCGCCGACCGTCGCCGACACCTCGCGCTCCTGCGCGATGAAGCCGTCCCGCGAGAGGCGCATCCAGACCTGGCGGGTGCCGGCCGGGAGCTCGACGTCGAGCGGGGTGGCGCCCTCCTGCAGCTCTCCGTCGATCTGCACGCGGGCGCCCACCGGCTCGCTGACGACCCGCAGGGTGGTGGGGCCCGGGGCGCCGGCGTCGGACGGCGCGGCGGCGGCCGGGACCGCGTCGAGGGTGCGCTCGGGGCCGTCGCCCGGCAGCAGCGTCCGGAGCGCGAAGAAGGCGCCCGCGCCGACCGCCAGGAGCAGCACGCCCGCGATCCCGGCGGCGACGGCGAGCGGGAAGCGGCGACGCCGGGGCGGCGGCGGCACGTAGGTCTCCTCGTGGAAGCTCATGCCGCCGGGCGGCGCGCTGATGCGGGGCGAGTCCGCGAGGCTCATCAGCCGGGTCGGCGCCTCCTCCTCCTCGTCCTCGTGCAGCTCCGCGCCGGGCTCGGGGAGCGAGAGCATCGCCTCGGTCCCGAGCAGCGCGTCGCTCCCGCTCGCGAGGGTCAGCGGCTCGTCGTCCAGATCCTCCGGCCACGGGGACGCAGGCGGCTGGCTCGGGCGGGCGATGGCGGTCTTCTGGGTGCCGTCGGGGCGGTCGCCGGGCAGCGAGAGCCGCCGGGTGCTCGGCGCCTCGCCGAACGGGCGCCGCGACATCATCGGCTGGGTGAGCTGCTTCAGCGGCTTCGGCCCCGCGTCGTCCGGGACCAGCTCCCGCGTCAGGCTCGCCAGCGCGGTCTGGGTGGGCACCATGCCCTGCTCGCCGAGGTGCCGCGCGAGCGCCTCGATCAGCACGCCGACGTCGGCCGGGCGCCCCTCGGGGTGGGGCGTGAGGCAGCTGGCGATCAGGCGGTCCAGATCGCGCGGGATGTCGGTCTGCACGTCTCGGGGCCGGCGGTAGCGGGCCTCGAGGATGCGATCGATCAGGTTGGGCTCGTCGCTGACGTCGAAGGGGTGCGCGCCGACGCACATCTCGTAGAGCAGGATGCCGAGCGCGAAGACGTCCGCCCGGCGGTCCACCTTCGCCTCGCCGATCAGCTGCTCGGGCGCGATGTAACCGTAGGTGCCCTTGATGACCCCGCTGCGCGTCTCGTAGACCTTCGTCGCCGCCTTCGCGATGCCGAAGTCGATGAGCTTCACCGCGCCGTCGTAGCTGACGAGCACGTTCGCGGGGTTCAGATCGCGGTGCACGATGTCGAGCGAGCGGCCGACCTCGTCGCGGCGCTCGTGCACGTAGTGGAGCGCCTCGGCGATCGCGAGGCCGATGCCGAGGGCCTCCCGCCGGGGCAGCCGCTCCCCCCGCGCGCGCGCGCCGGCCAGGAGCTTCCCGAGCGTCGGCCCCCGCACGTACTCCATGGTCAGGTAGTAGGTGCCCTGGACCTGGCCGAGGTCGAACACCTGGGCGATGTGCGGGTGACTCAGCGCGGCGAGCAGCCGGGCCTCGTCGAGGAACATCGTGATGAACTCCGCGTCGTCCGCCCGCGCCTCGAGGATGCGCTTGAGGATGACGTCGCGCTCCAGGCCCTCCATGCCTCGCTGGCGCGCGAGATAGATCTCGGCCATGCCGCCCGTCGCGATCCTCTCGACGATGCGGTAGGGGCCGAAATCCTGGAGTGTTTCCGTACGCATGCGCGAGCGGCTGCGGAGCATACCACCCCCGGGTGCGCTCGCTTGTGGGGGGAAAGCCCGTGAAGTACCCTGACCCGAGGTGTTTCGGGCATGACCACGGGCTCCAAGAAGCACGCGGCTCCCGCGGCCGGTGTGCCGAAACCTGGCGGCGACGCCGCGGGGGGCGAGGCCTTCATGGACCGCCTCGAGGATCGGCTCAGCAACGAGACCGATCTCCCCGCAGAGGAGAAGCCGGCGCCGGTCGTGGTGCCTCCCCCACCGGGACGAAGTTTTCCCGCGATGCACGAGACGAGCGACATCCGGACCCTCCCGAGCTCGGGCGGCCTGCCGAGCCTGGAAGACGACGCGCTCGACGTGCCGCCTCCGCCGGCGCCGCCCGACTCGGCCGACGCGTTCGCGGAGTTCGAGGACGAGCTCGAGGGCGAGACCACCCGCATCGACGACAGCCACCTCCTCGCCGAGGCGAGCACCGCCATCCTCGAGGAGCCGCCCGGGCAGCCCTTCTTGCTGGTCGAGAAGGGCAACGACGAGGGGCGCGAGTTCGTGCTCCAGGAGGGCGAGAACGGCGTCGGTCGCGGCATCGACAACGACGTGATCCTCGCCGACGTGGCCGTCTCCCGGCGCCACCTCCGCATCATCCGGCAGGCCGGCGAGCTCATCCTCAAGGACCTCGGCAGCGGCAACGGCACCCAGCTCAACGGCAAGAAGGTCAGCACCGCCACGCTCGCCGAGGGGGACCGCATCGAGCTCGGCGAGACCACCCTGGTCGTGCGCACGCCGGGGGCCGCGTTCGCCGCCGTCGACACGCTCGACGCCCGGGGCGCCGACGCCAACACCGACGAGAGCCACATCGGGGGCAGCCTCCCGCCGCCCGCGCCGATGGGCACGCCCGCCGATCCCTTCGCGATCCCCAACGGGCCGGGCTACAGCCCGGAGCTCACCCCGTCGGACACGCTCTCGCCGCACACGCGCCGCACGCCGGCGAAGACGGGGGCCATCACGCTGCCCCGGCCGGTGTTCCTCGCCATCCTGCTCGCCGGCGCGCTGCTCCTCGCGATGTTCGGGGCCGCGGTGGCGCTGCTCGCGCTGCGGGCCGGGAGCGACGACGAGCCCGAGGCGGTCACGCTGGTGGACGCCGACGCCCCCTACGACCGCGGGGTGCGCGCCTACCAGGCGCATCAATGGGACGAGGCCGAGGCCGCGTTCCGCGAGGCGGTGGAGGAGGGAGAGAACCCCCGGGCCACCGACTACCTCGGGCGGATCGCGCAGGCGCGGACCCACGCGCAGTCGATCGCGCAGGCCCGGGCGGCGCTCGAGGCGGGCGACGACAACCGCGCGATCAGCCTCGCCACCTCGGTGCCGGAGGACAGCCCGCTCGCCAGCGAGGCGCGCGGCGTCGCGCAGCGGGCGCGCACGGCGCAGGTGCGCACCCACATCGAGGCGGGGCGCCGGGCGCTGATGGAGGGGAACCTCGACGACGCCCGCGATCACCTCGGACAGGCCCGGAACATCGACGCCGAGAGCGCGCTCGTCCGGGCCTTCGAGAACGAGATCCAGATGCGCACCGGCGAGGACGTCGCGGCCGAGGCCGAGGAAGAGTCGGACGAGGCGGAGAGCGACGAGACCGACGACGAGGCCGAGGCCGACGAGGCCGACGCCGACGCAGCGGGGGCGGTGTCGCGGGGCCGGCGCCGGGGGCCGCGGCGGGGGCGTTCGCGCGGCCGGTCGCGGGACCGCAGCGCGGTCATCACCCCGTACCTCGCCGGCGACTTCTCCCGGGCGGCGGCCGCGGCGCGCTCGATGGCCACGTCGGCGTCGGGCCGCGAGCGGAGCGACCTGACCGCGCTCGCCGGCCGGATCGATCGCTTCGGGTCGCTCTGGCGCCGCGTCTCGGGCGCGCGCTTCGCCGCGAGCGTGCGGCCGCAGATGGAGCAGGCGATGGCGCTGGACCGGCAGATCGCGCGGAGCGGCCAGTACCGCGACCGCATGCGCCCGCACGTGGTCCGCGCCTACCTCGCCGACGCCCGCCGGCAGCGCTCGAACCCGGTGGCCTCGTGCTCGGCCGTCCGGCAGGCGCTGCGCGTCGATTCGGGCAACGCCGAGGCCCGGCAGATGGCGTCGGGCTGCGAGGCGCAGGCGCGCGGCATGATGATCGAGGCCCGGGGCGCGCCGCCGAGCCGCGCGATGTCGGTCTACGGGCGCGTGCTCCTGATGGTGCCGCCCACCAGCTCCGTCTACCGGGAGGCGAGTCAGCGCCGGGCGCAGCTCGGCCGTCGGACGGCGGTCGACGAAGACGAGTGATGGCCCCATCACGCGCCCATTGACACCGGGGCCCGGCGGCGGCGACCATGGCGCCGCCTTTCGAGGGAGCGCTTCACATGAGTCAGAACCTGTCGGAGAAGACCGTCCTCGTGGCGGATGACGACGTCGAGATCCTCGGCCTCGTCACGCGCCACCTGAAGACGCACGACATGAAGATCCTCGAGGCCTCCGATGGCGAGGAGGCGCTGAAGATCGCGCGCCGGGAGAAGCCGGACCTGGTGATCCTGGACGTCATGATGCCCGGCATGACCGGCTGGGAGGTCTGCCGCGCGATCCGCGAGGACGACGGCCTCTCGAGCACCGCGGTCATCATGCTCACCGGCATCGGCGAGCGGCTCAACGAGATGACCTCGCCGCTCTACGGCGCGGACGAGTACCTCGACAAGCCCTTCGAGTTCCACGACCTCGACGATCGCATCCGCAAGGTGCTCTCGAAGTAGCGCGCCCGCAGGCGCGCTGCTTCGACCCGTGCCCGTGCCCGTGCCCCTGCCCGAGAATCGGAGGAATCCTTCCGTCTCGGGCGCGCCCGTGCTTCTGGGCCTTCATGGGCGCGAAGAAACGCCGACGTCTTGCTTCGGGACGCGTGGCGCTGAGTGCTCGACATCGGGCACGGGCAGGGGCACGGGCACGGGGTCAGGCCCACGGCCGCTCATCGGCCGGAGGGCCTGACGGGCCCGATACGAGAGGCCTCCGCCCAGCCTTCGCCGACGCTCGGCACCCGGACGAGCACCCAGCCGTCCTCGCCGTCGTCGAGGATCCACGCGCGCTGACCCTCGCGGGCGACGTGGCGCTCCGAGGCCTCGGCCTCCGGGCCCTCGCGCAGCGGGACGCGCTCCTGGAGCACGACGCCCGGGTCGCCCTCCTCGAGCCAGCCGTTGCGGATCACCATGCCGGCGCCGCTCACCAGCAGCACGATGCCGACGAGCGGGGCGGCGATGCCGAGGCCGAGGCGCACGCTCTCGCGGCGCACGAAGAGCAGCGCGGTCAGCGCGCCGAAGAGGCCGAGCGACGACAGGAGCGTCAGGAGCGCGAGCAGGTCGCGCGACGTGCCGCCGAAGAGCGCCTCGCCCAGCGGAGGCTCCTCGGCGACCTCGGCCTCTCCCTGGGCGTTGGCCCGCCGGGCGCCGACCGCGGCCCGCGCCGCCTCGAGGCCGGCCCGCGCGTCCTCGTCGCCGGGGCGTAGCCAGAGCGCCTGCTCGAAGTACTGGATCGCCGCGCCGTAGCGGCCGCGGCGCGCCTCGGCGGTCGCCAGGTTGAAGGCGACGTCGGGGTCGACGACGCCGAGCGCGAGGAGCTCGCGGTAGCCGTCGGCGGCGCCGTCGTGGTCGCCCTGGAAGTAGGCGTGGTTGGCGCGGTCCCAGATCTCCTCGAGGCTGTCCGCCCGGGCGGTCAGCGGCAGGGCGAGGAGCGCGAAGACGAGCAGCGAGCGCCTCACGCCTCGTCCTCCGCGGTGGGGGTGAAGCGGTCGAGCTTGGCGAGCAGCGCGCGCGCGCGGGTCAGGCACTCGTCCATCTCGGCGCGCTCGACCCCGGCCGCGCTGAAGCGCGCGAAGTCGCAGCCCTCGAGCTCCTCGACCACCGCCCGCGCCAGCTCCGGCTCCATGCCGCGGCGGGTCAGCAGGGCCGACAGCTCCGGGTGGGTGAGGCTCCCGACCGGCTGGCCGAGCCGCGCCTGGAGCACGTCCTTCAGCGCCGCCCCGATGGCGGCGTAGAAGGCGCGGGGCTCGCCTCCGGCGGCGTGCGCCTGCGCCTCGGCGAGCCGCTTGCGCGCGGCCTTCCGGGCGCGCCGCGGGGCGCGCGCGGGATCGTCCGAGGCCGCGCGGCGTCGCCACGCCCGCGCGACCAGGCCGAGCAGGAGCATCAGCGGCCCGAGCGCGAGCAGCCCCCGGTACCAGCCGCGATCCACCATCGTCGCGTAGCTCCGGGTGAGCTCGCTCTCCCGGTGGATCGGGCCGAAGCTCGGGGCGTCGGGGGCCGGCCCGCTGGGGGCCTCGAGCACCGCGGGCTCGGGCTCGGCGGCGGCGGCGGCCGCGTTGCCGGCCGCGGTGAGGGTCAGCGCCGGGGCGCGGGCGACCGTGTAGCGCTCCGCCTCCGGGTCGAAGACCGGCACCTCGAACGGCCCGAGCGTGTAGGTGCCCGGTCGCTCGGGCACGATGAGCCATCGATAGACGCGGTCGCCCCGCACCACGCCGCCCGGCGTGCTCACGGTGTCCCGGATCTCCGGCTGGAGGACGCGCAGGCCGTCGGCCGACGGGCTGGGGATGCGGATCTGCTCGATGGCCCCGCGCCCCTCCGCGCGCACGGTGAGGGTCACCGCGTCGCCGGTCCCGACCTGCGCCCGATCGAGCTCCGAGGTCACCGTCAGCTCGCCCACGTGCACGTCGCCGTCGGGCCGCCCCTCGGACGGGAGCGGGCGCACGTTCACCGTGACCGGGACGCCCTCGAGCCGGAGCGGCTCGTTGCCGCCGCCGCCGAGCAGCCCCCAGAGGCCGCTGTTGCGGACCTCCATCGCCGGCGCGCCGATCGTCTGCTCGCCGGCCTGGAGCGGGAACGCGGCCACGTGGCGCAGGGTGTAGACCTGGAACGTCATGTTCTGGAGCGTCTGGGTGCGGGCGTCGAGGGACCGGCTCGGGGGCAGCAGGTCCCGGGTCCAGAAGCCGTCGGTGGTCGCCTCGCGGGTGATCGCCGGCGACGCGCGAAGCGGCCCGCGGAGGTAGAGGTACACGGTCACGTCGACCTGCTGGCCCACGTAGGGCTCGGCGTCGGTCACCCAGGTGCGGAGGAAGCCGCGCGGGTCGAACGCCATCCCGTCCGCGTGGTGCGCGGGCGGGAGATCCGGGGCGCCTCCCTGCGCGGCCGGCTGGCCCGCCTGGATGCCGCCGCCGACCGTGATCTGGAGCACGTTGGAGTCGATGGTCGTGCCGCCGCCGAAGTCGATGCGGGCCGGACCGAGCTGGAACGCGCCCGGCTGGCGCGCGCGCAGCTGCATCGTCTGGGTGAGGCGCGACTCGCGGGTGAAGCCGCGCATCACCGAGCCGCTGGAGACCGAGCGGCTGAGCACGTCGAACGCGGCGAGGTCCGGCGGCTGGAGCTGGGCCTGGCCGCCCTGGACGGTCGCGGTGATCCGGAGCTGGAAGATGCCGCCGACCTCCACCTGGTTGCGGTCGACGCTCATCTCGACCTCGCCGTCCGGCGCCTGCGCGGAGGCGGAGCTCGCGAGGATCGAGAGGAGCGCGATCGCGATCGAGAGGCGCGGCTTCACCAGTCCTGCTCCACGCGCCGCCGCTCCTGGGCCGCCCGGCTCCGCGCTCGGTGGCGCTCGAGGTTGTCCTCACCGTCCTGCAGCGCGTCGAGCACGCGTCGGTGCTCCTCGGGCATGGCCTCGCGGGTCCCCTCGGTCGACGGCTGCGGCTCGGGCGGCTGCTGACCGTCGCCCTCCTGGGGCTGGCCCTCGCCCTGGTCGGACGAGTCGTCGGAGGGCTGCTCGTCGTCGCTCTCCTCGGAGCCGCCCTCGTCCTCCTGGGGCTCGCCTTCGTCGCCCTCCGAGTCCTGGGGCTGCTCGTCCTGACCCTGCTGATCCTGCGGCTGCTCGTCCTCGCCCTGCTGCTGGTCTTGCTGTTGCTGATCCTGGTCCTGCTGCTGCTGATCCTGGCCCTGCTGGTCCTGGTTCTGCTGCTGCTGATCCTGGTTCTGCTCCTGCTGCTCTTGCTCCTCTTGCTCTTGCTGCTCCTGCGCCTCCTCCTCCTCGTGGAGCCGGCGGAGCGCGAGCTCGAGGTTCCAGCCGGCGTCGGCGTTGCCGGGCCGCTGACGGAGCGACTGGCGGAAGCGCTCGGCGGCCTCGCGGAAGAGGCGCTGCGCCTCCTGGTGGTCCTCCTCGGCCGCGGCCGCGTCGCCCTGCTGGTAGTAGACGAGGCCCATGTCGTAGTAGGCGTCGGCGCGGATCTCGCGCGGGCCGCCGGGCTCCGCCGCCACCTCGAACGCCTCGAGCGCCCGGTCGAGCTCGCCCGCGTCGAGGAGGGCGAGGCCGCGGTTGAGGTGCACGCCCGGCTCGTTCGGGAGCTGACGCGCGGCCTGCTCGTAGTGATGCAAGGCGCCCGACGGATCTTCGTCCGCCATGCGCGCGTTGCCGTCCTCGACGTGATCGTTCGGCACCAGGAACGGGTCCCACGCGGAGGCGCTCGCCGGGGCGAGCAGGACGAGCAGGAGGGTGACGACGCGGCTCATCGACGACCTCGCTTTCTCCGCCGGCTCTCCGGCGGGGGGGCGGCGCGTCGCCGCCCGATCCAGGCGTCGGGCAGGAGCGCCTCGAGCAGCAGCAGCAGGAAGGCCGGGAAGAGGATCAGCGCGAAGCGCGCCTCGTGCACCGTGACCCGACGGGCCTCGTTCTCGTGCTGCTGCATCGAGCGCAGCTGGCGGCGGATCTGGTCGACCCCGACCTGGCCGCGCGGCGCCCGGAAGTAGCGCCCCCCGGTGGCCTCCGCGACCTCGGTGAGCTGCCGCTCGTTGTCCTCGGTGAGCGCGCTGAGCACCACGTTGCCCTCGGCGTCGCGGAGGTGGCCGGTGAACGTCCCGTCCGGCGCGTAGGTCGGGATGGGCTCGCCGCTGCGGGAGCCGATGCCGACGGTGAACACGGTGATGCCCGCGTCGGCGAGCTCGCGCGCCGCCTCGACCGGGTCGCCCTCGTGGTCCTCGCCGTCGGTCATCAGGATCACCACCCGCGACCGGCTCGCCTCGTCGTCCGGCGCGGTCTGTCGGCTGGCGTCCGCCCGCTCGAGCAGGCGCTTGCTGGTGATGAGCGCGCGCGCGATCGCGGTGCCGCCGACCGGCATGTCGTAGGGCCCGAGGTCGCGGAAGAAGAGCGACAGCGCCCGGTAGTCGGTGGTCATCGGGAACTCCATCGACTCGCCGGCGAACGCCACCACGCCGACCCGGTCTCCGTCGAGCTCCGAGAGGAGCCGCACGATCTCCGCCTTGGCGCGCTCGATGCGGCTCGGGCTCACGTCGCGCGCGAGCATGCTCTTGGAGAAGTCGAGCGCGATGACGACGTCGATGCCGCGCTTGCGCAGGATGCGCGTCCGGCTGCCGTACTGGGGTCCGGCGAGCGCGACCACGGTCAGCGCGATCGCGATCACGAAGAGCACCGCGCGGGTGGCGCGCCAGGGCCCGCTGCGGCCGGCGGTCAGGCTGCGCAGGACCTCGCGATCGCCGAAGCGCGCGGTCGCGTGGCGCCGTCGCCACCAGGCGAAGAGGGGGAGGGCGGCGAGCGCGGGGACCGCGAGCAGGAGCCAGAGCAGGTCGGGGTGCTGCCAGGTCACGGCCACCTCCGGAGCACGAGCGTCGACAGGAGCAGCTCGAGGAGCAGCAGGGCGAGCGCCGGCCAGACGAGCGCGGGGAAGAGCTCGCCGTAGACCCGGCCGGCGTCTTCGATCTCGGTCCGCTCGAGGCGGTCGAGGATGGCGTGGAAGGAGCGCTCGAGCCCCTCGCGGTCGCTGACCGTGAAGTGCTCGCCGCCGGTCGTCTCCGCCATCTCCTGCAGCAGCTCGGGGTTGATCGGGAAGTTGCCGGTGTCCCAGATCGGCTGGCCGAAGATGTCCTGGCCGCGCTGGGTGCGCGCGTCCTCGGTGCGCCCCATGAGGATGGTGTAGATCTTGACGCCCTGGCGCTCCTCCCCGTCGGGCCCCTCGTTGCCGAGCGGGTGGGGCAGGGTGCGCGCGATGTCCGCCGCCTGCTCGGGCGAGACGTTGCCGCTGTTGGAGTCGCCGTCGGTCAGGAGGATGACGACCCGGCTCGCCGCCTCGCTGTCGCGGAGCCGGTTGAGGGCGGTGCCCACCGCGTTGCCGATCGCGGTGCCGCGCCCGTCGATCATGCCGAGGTCGAGCTCGGAGATCGCGCCGCGCAGCGCCTCCTTGTCGGTGGTCAGCGGCATCAAGGTGAAGGCGTCCCGCCCGAAGACCACCGCGCCGATGCGGTCGTTGGGCCGGCGCTGCAGGAACTCGTCGACCACCTGCTTGGTCGCCTCGAAGCGGTTGGGCCGGATGTCGCTCGCCTGCATCGAGAGGGAGAGGTCGAGGGTGAGCACGATGTCGATGCCCTCGACGTCGGCGGTGTCGCGCGCGTGAATGCTCTGCGGACCCATCAGCGCGAGCGCGAGCAGCCCGACCGCGGTGACCCGCAGGCCGGTGGGCGCGTGCTTGATCCAGGTGCGCCAGCCGGCGCGCCCGATCAGCGCGAGGTCGTGCACCCGCGAGAGCTTGAGCCGGGGCCCGCGCCGCTCGTGCAGGTACCCCCGCGCCGCGAGGACGAGCAGCGCGGCCGGCAGCAGGGTCCAGGCCCAGGGCCGCTCGAAGCGGAAGCTCTCCGCCGCGATCGGCACCTCGTACCGCGCCTCGATCAGCCAGACCACGACGTAGGCGGTCGGAACGAGGAAGAGCATCGTCCAGCCTGCCGGCAGGAGCGCGCGGAGGAAGCGGTTCACGCCTCACCTCCCGGCCAACCCGCCGGCTCGAAGCCGCTCCGCCGCACCCGCACCGGCGCCTCGAAGAGCGGCGCCTCGCCGAGCTCCCCGCGCACCCGCCGCAGATCGCGCTCGGTCCGATCGGTCCCCTCGCGCACCACGACGAGCGCGCCCTCCTCGTTGGGGATCGCGAGCCAGCTCTCCCCATCCGGCACCAGCTCCGGCAGCACCAGCAGCGCGGCCACCCCGCCATCGAGGTACCCCGGCGCGCGCCCCGGCGCGAACCCCGCCGGCACCCGCCGCCGCACCTGGGCCAGCGCCGCGTCGTGCAGCCCGCCCCGCGACGTCTTCAGCCCCTGCAGCGCGTCCGGCCCGAGCAACACGAGCCCCGCCTCGCCCTCGAGCCGATACGCGACCGGCACCGGCAGCCCGGTCACCCACCGCAGGATCGGCTCCACGTCCGAAGGCGCCGCCAACAGCACCGGGGTCACCCGAGAGAGAGCCTCGGGAAACGCGGTGTCGAGAACACGAACGCCCAGCCCACCCCCCGTGCCCCTGCCCGTGCCCGTGCCCGTGCCCGCGGATCCACCCAAAGCCTCCCCGAACCCCGCAGGCAGCGTCCGAGCCCCGCGAGTCGCAACCGTCCCCGCGGGAGTCTCCGCTACCGCCTCCGCAGCCGGGCCCGCCTCCGCTGCCGCTTCCGCCCCCGCTGCCGCCCCCGCTTCCGCCCCCGCTGCCGGGACCGCTGCCGCCCCCGCTGCCGCCCCCGCTGCCGCCCCCGCTGCCGCTGCCGCCCCCGCTGCCGGGACCGCTGCCGCTGCCGGGACCGCAGCCGCTCCCGGGACCGCTGCCGCTGCCGAGTCCGAGACCGACTCCGAGTCCGAGACCGACTCCGAGTCCGAGACCGACTCCAAGTCCGAGTCCGAGTCCGAGCCCGAGCCCGAGACCGATTCCGAGCCCGCAGAGCCGCTCTCGGACGCGCCCGCCTGTTCCGCCTCTGCGTCTCCGCGCCTCTGCGAGAGATCTTCTCCCTCCCGATCAGAGCCCCGCTCGGACGCGCCCGCCCGTTCCCCCTCTGCGTCTCCGCGCCTCTCCGAGAGATCTTCCTCCTCCCGACCCGAGCCGCGCTCCTCCCGATCGGAAGAAGAAGACAACGAGCGCTCCTCCACCCGGAGCCCGTCGTCGTCGATCACCGTCACCCGGGCCGGCTCGCCGCGCTCGGCGGCCTCGTAGAGGCGCTGATGATAGTGCTCGAGGATCAGCTGCACCGGCTTGCCGCTCGTCGTCTTCAGCTGATCGAGCTCCGTCGCCAGCTGCTCGTGCACCTGGAGCAGCGCGCGGTCGACCTCCTCGCTCGGGCGGAGCTCGCTCGAGAGGGCCACCCGGATCACGCCGTTCCAGCTCGCGTCCTTCGCGTCGCGCGCCGTCGCGCCCACCGCGGCGCCGATCTCCTGCTGGGCCTCGGCCACCGTGCGGACCGAGAGCGGGAGCGTCACCTCGCCGCCCTTCGTGTCGATGCGGGCGCCGCCGGTCGGGGCGTCGCGCACCGCCTTCGGGGCCCCGGCCAGGCCCATCTCGCCCGCGCGCGGGGTGGTCGCGGTCACGATGTGGCGCGCGCCCTTCAGCATCTCGTCGCACTGCCCGGCCTCCGGCACGAAGCCGGCGAACTTCACGAGATCGCTGTCGGCGAGCAGCGCGCTCACCTCGCTCAGCTTCAGGCGGCGCAGCTTGATCTTCTCCAGCCGCGCCACCACCTCGTCGCTCGTGCTCTCGAGCCCGTTGAAGTCGTAGCGGTTGCCCAGGTACTCGCGCACCACGTCGCTCACCCGGTCGACCAGCTCGGCCTGACGGCTCTCGGCGATGAGCGCGGTCTTCTCCCGCGTGATCGCGTCGAGCTTCTCGTTGGCGACGTCCCACGGCGGGCGCGGCGGAGGCGGCGGGGCGGCCTTCTTGGGGCGGCGCGACCACCAGCGACCGACGAAGAAGGCGACGATCGCGATCACCAGGAGCGCGCCGAGCACCCCGAGGACCCACGCGAGCGTGTAGTCCTCCTCCATCACCACCACCGGCTCGGTGCGCGGCCGCGGCTGCGCGTCCGGCTCGTTGGCGATGTGGCTCCCGACCGTGATCGTGCGCGGCTCGGTGCGCACGTCCCCGACCTCGCCGTCGGCGGTGATCACCCGCAGACGCAGCGCCGGCAGCTCCACCTCGCCCGGCTCGAGGGCGAGCAGCTCGAGGGTGAAGGTGTAGCGCCGCCGCCCGCCGCCGGCGTCCTCGGAGGTCATCGACTGATCGAAGAGCTCGAGCCCCCCGAACCCCTGCTCGGGCACGGTGACGTCGTCGCCCTCGGGCACGACGGCGGTGAGCGTGACGGTGACGAGGTCCCCCGTCCGCGCCTCGCCCTCCGAGAGCGACATGGTCAGCTCCGGCTCGTGCCCCTCCGGCAACCGCCCCGGCTCGACCCCGGCGCCGTCCCCGCCTTCCGCCTCGACCGCGGGCTCGGTCTCGGCCTCGGTCTCGGCTCCGGCCGCGGCTCCGGCCGCGGCTCCGGACTCGGCTTCGGCCGCGGTCTCGGCTTCGGACTCGGCTGCGGCTTCGGACTCGGCTTCGGCTGCGGCTTCGGCTGCGGCTGCGGCTTCGGCTGCGGCTTCGGCCTCGCCCTCGCCCCGAACCGAAGCGGGCTCCTCTTCGGGCGGCTGCGCCGCCGCCACCGCGCACGACAGCGCGATCCAAGCGGCCAGCCCGATCCTGAAGGTCCGCACCCGGCTCACCCGTAGCCCTTCATCCGGCGGGCCCGCCGGCGGAAGAGATCCGTCAGCGGCCGCACGTAGTCGCGGTCCGTCTGCACCGTGATGTGGTCGACGCTCAGCTTGCGGAACATCTCTTCCCGCTTCTGGCGGTGCCGCGCCACCCGGCGGCGGTAGGCCTTGCGCACCCTCGGGTCGCCGGTGTCGACCTCGATCACGTCGCCGCTCTCGAGATCCTCGAAGAGCGCGAGCCCCACGTCGGGCAGCTCCTCCTCGCGCGGGTCGACCACCTGGATCGGGATCAGATCGTGGCGCGCCGACGCGATGCGCAGCGGCTTCTCGTACTGGTCGGCGATGAAGTCGCTCACCAGGAACGCGACCGCGCGCCGCCGGGCCACGTGGCCCAGGTGATCGAGGGCCACCGAGAGATCGGTGCCCTCGCCGGTGGGGCGCGCGTTGAGGATCTCGGTCACCACGCGCATCACGTGGGCCTTGCCCTTCTTGGGCGGGATCGTCTTCTCGACCCGGTCGGTGAAGAGCACCAGGCCGACCCGGTCGTTGTTCTTGATCGCGCTGAAGGCGAGCAGCGCGCTCACCTCCGCCACCGTCTCCACCTTCGGCCGGGCGACCGAGCCGAAGCGCTCCGAGCCGCTGAGATCGACGAGCAGCATCACCGTCATCTCGCGCTCTTCGGTGAAGACCTTCACGTAGGTCTCGTTCATGCGTGCGCTGACGTTCCAGTCGATGAAGCGCACGTCGTCGCCGGGCTGGTACGGGCGCACCTCGCTGAAGGCCATGCCGCGGCCCTTGAACACGGAGTGGTACCCGCCGGCGAGCTGCTCGTTGGCCAGCCGGCTCGTCCGGATCTCGATCTTCCGGAGCTTCTTGATGAGCTCTTTGGGGATCATGGGACTTCGACGGTGTCGAACACCCGGCGGACGATCGCCTCGCTCGTGAGCTCCTCGGCCTCCGCCTCGTAGGTCAGCAGGATCCGGTGGCGCAGCACGTCGGGCCCGACCGCCTTCACGTCCTCGGGCGTCACGTACCCGCGGTGCTTGATGAACGCGTGGGCGCGGGCCGCCAGGTTGAGCGCGATCGAGGCGCGCGGAGAGGCGCCGTGCGCGACCATGTCGGTCAGATCCTTCATGCCCGCCTTGCGCGGATCGCGGGTCGCGATGACCACGTCGAGGATGTAGTCGTTGATCTTCTCGTCGACGATGATGTGCCCGATCGCGTCGCGCGCCGCGAGCACCTGCGCCGGATCCGCGACCGCCTTCACTCCACCGCCGTCGGCGTCCGCGCCCTTGCCCAGGTCCTTCAGCTTGGCCTGGGTCATGCGCTTCATGATCTCGCGCTCCTCGTCCCGGCCCGGGTAGCCGACGACGACGTGCATCATGAAGCGGTCGACCTGCGCCTCGGCGAGCGGGTAGGTGCCCTCCTGCTCGACCGGGTTCTGGGTCGCCATGACCATGAACGGCCGCTCGAGCGGGTGGGTCGTGTCACCGATCGTGACCTGGCGCTCCTGCATCGCCTCGAGCAGCGCCGCCTGGACCTTGGCCGGGGCGCGGTTGATCTCGTCGGCGAGCACGAGGTTGGCGAAGATCGGGCCCTTCTTCGCCGTGAAGTCGCCCCGCTGCTGGTTGTAGATGACCGTGCCGACGACGTCGGCCGGCAGCATGTCCGGGGTGAACTGGATGCGGCTGAAGCGGGCGTGGATCGTGTCGCAGACCGTCTTGACGGTCAGCGTCTTCGCCAGGCCGGGGACGCCCTCGAGGAGGACGTGGCCGCCGGTGAGGAGCCCGATCAGGATCCGCTCGATCATCGCGTCCTGACCGACGATGACCTTGCGGACCTCCTCGAGGATCGGGTCGATGAAGGCGCTCTCGCGCTGGACCATGTCGTTGATGGCGCGCACGTCGTTGTACATGGGGCTGCTCTTCTCGGAGGTTCGGAAGGGCCCGCGGAGGGCCCGGACGTCGCTGTTCGGCATGCCGGGTAGCACCCTTTTCGGCCGGGAGGCAAACGCCGCTGGGCCCGCGATATTCCCCCGGTTTCGGGCGTGAGCTGTCGCCTTGAACGCCGGGCCGCGCGGCCCCACCCTCCGGCCGCATGGGAGACACCGTTTCCAGAGCGCTCTTCGAGAAGGCCCGCGAGTGGATGCCGGGCGGGGTCAGCTCCCCGGTCCGCGCGTTCAAGGCGGTCGGCGAGCACCCGATCTTCGTGGAGCGGGCCGAGGGCCCCTACCTCTACGGCGCCGACGGCACCCGCTACGTCGACTACGTCGGCAGCTGGGGCCCCATGATCCTGGGGCACGCCCACCCGCAGGTGGTGAAGGCGGTGCAGGACGCGGCCGCCAAGGGCGCGAGCTACGGCGCCCCGACCGCCCAGGAGACGGAGCTCGCGGAGCTCGTCCACGGCTTCTTCCCCTCGATCGAGATGGTCCGCTTCGTCTCGAGCGGCACCGAGGCGGTGATGGGGGCGCTCCGGGTGGCCCGCGGCTTCACCGGGCGCGATCTCGTCGTGAAGTGCGAGGGCAACTACCACGGCGGGGCCGACTACCTGCTCGTGAAGGCGGGGAGCGGCGCGGCCACCTTCGGGGTGCCGACCAGCGCCGGGGTGCCCGAGGCGATCGCCTCGACCACCATCGTCGAGCCCTACAACGACCTCGAGGCGATCCGGGCGCGCTTCGAGGCCCAGGGCGACGAGATCGCCGCCATCATCATCGAGCCGGTGGCCGGGAACATGGGCTGCGTGCCCCCCGAGCCCGGCTACCTCGAGGGGCTGCGCGAGCTGTGCACGAAGCACGGCGTGGTCCTCGTGTTCGACGAGGTCATGACCGGCTTCCGGGTCGCGGCCGGCGGCGCCCAGGCCCGCTTCGGCGTCACCCCCGACCTGACGTGCCTCGGCAAGATCATCGGCGGCGGGCTGCCGATGGGCGCCTACGGGGGCAAGCGCGAGATCATGAAGAAGGTCGCGCCCGACGGCCCCGTCTACCAGGCCGGCACCCTCAGCGGGAACCCGCTCGCGGTCGCCGCCGGGCTCACCACCCTGCGTTTGCTCCAGGAGGAGGGCGTCTACGAGACGCTCGAGGCGTCGGGGGCCCGGCTCGAGGAGAGCTTCCGCTCCGCGGCGAAGGACGCCGGCAAGGCGGTCACGGTGCAGCGCGTGGGATCGATGATCACCCCCTACTTCGGGGACTTCCCCGTCCGGCGATGGGACGACGCCGCGAAGGCGGACACCCAGGCGTTCGGGCGATGGCACGCCGGCATGCTCGAAGCGGGCGTGCACTGGCCGCCGGCGCAGTACGAAGCCGGGTTCCTCTCGGTGACCCACGACGACGCGGCGCTGAGCGCCACGGAGGACGCCTTTCGGGCGGCCCTGAAGGCCGTCTAGACGGTTGAAATCTATTTGGTTTTTGCTCGGGCCGAGGTGCCCTCGGGGCCGCTTGACCCCCCCTGGGGCCCATGCTAAATGGCCGCCGCGCTCCGGGTGAAACCGCCCCTTGGCGAACGGAAAGTAGCGATGTTGCTCGGCCCGGAGGGACGCAAACAGCTGAAGCTGGCCACCCGCGTGAGCGCGGTGGGCATCGAGATGGTCATGGCGGTCTGCCTCGGCTATTTCGGCGGACGCTGGCTCGACGGACGCCTCGACACCGCACCCTACCTCGCCTACTTGGGACTCGCTCTGGGCATGCTCGCCGGCTTCCGTGGCCTGTGGTATGCGGCCCGCCGGTTCGACCCGAACCGCATCGAGACCGACTGAGATGGACCTCCGCGACACACTCCGACGCATCACCCTCTACGTCCTGGGCGCCTCCGCGCTCCTGACGGTGGTGACGTTCGTGGCGTTGGGGCTCACCAGCGGGTTCGGCGCGGCGGTGGGCGGCGTGCTGGGCAGCGCGAACTGGATGGCGATGCGCTGGGTCGGCAAGAAGCTCGTCGTCGCGAACGATCGCGGGCGCCTCGTCTGGGGTGGCCTGCTCGCAGTCAAGATGCTCGCGATGCTCGTCGTCGCCTGGGCGGTCTTGGCGACCGGGGTCGTCGACCCCATCGGATTCACCATCGGCCTGAGCGGACTCGTGCTCGGGATCCTGGCGGGGGGCTTCCACACCGCGGCGGCCACGCCTGCCGACCCCGATGCCACAGACATGGCGGAGGAGAGCTGAGATGTCCGAGGGCAGCTACACCTGGTCGGAAGGGTTGCTCCACCCGATCTACGAGAACTCGCAGAACGCCATGCACCTCATGGGCTGGCCGTTCAACGACGAGGGCAAGACCTGGGGCCTGCTGGGCTCCCCGGTCGACATCGCGCACAACCCGGGGCACGGCAGCCAGGCGTTGATTCACGTCGGCTTCGTGGTCCTGATTCTCGGCGCCCTCGCCGCGCTCGCGTACCCCAAGCTGAAGAAGGCGAGCGTCGTCCCCGACGACAAGCTCACCCTGCGGACGGGCATCGAGCTGTTCGTGGGCACCGTCTACTCCATGATGGGCGACATCATGGGCAAGAAGGCGGCGCGCTTCTTCCTCCCGCTCATCGGGACCTGCGCCTTCTTCATCCTGTGCTCGAACGGGATGGGCCTGGTGCCGGGCTTCCTGCCGCCGACGAGCTCGCTGAGCGTCACGCTCGCTTGCGCGATCATCATCTTCTTCGCCACCCACATCTTCGGGGTGAAGGAGCACGGGCTCGCGTACTTCAAGCACTTCTTCGGCCCGATCATCAAGTGGTACGCGCTGCCCCTGATGATCCTGATGCTCATCGTCGAGACCATCAGCCACCTGGTGCGGCCCGCGTCGCTCGCGGTGCGCCTGATGGCGAACATGTTCGCCGATCACCTCGTGCTCGGCGTCTTCATCGGGCTGGTGCCGTTCCTCGTGCCCGTCCCGATCCTGCTGCTCGGCTCCCTCGTGGTCGTCGTGCAGTGCCTGGTCTTCTGCATCCTGTCCACCGTGTACATCGCGATGGCCATCGAGCACTCCGAAGACCACTGAGAACCGTGTTCCGGGGCCGAGGGCCCCGCCCTAGTCCCCCAATCCAACAAGTGTTTCGTAGGGTCCGGCGGCCGGAGGCCGTCAGCTCAACCAGAGGTCCACAGGAGGCTCTCCCATGAAGAAGAAGATTCTTGCTCTGCTGTCGGGTTTCTCGACGCTCGCGCTCGCGTCCACCGCGTTCGCCCAGGATGCGTCGTCCAACCAGATGGACGCCAACATGTTCTACGCCCTCGCGGCCGCGCTCAGCATCGGCGTGGCGGCGTTCGGTGGCGCTCTCGCTCAGGGCCGCGCCTCGGCGGCGGCGCTCGAGGGCATCGCCCGCAACCCCAACGCGTCGGGCAAGATCTTCGTCCCGATGATCCTCGGCCTGGCGCTCATCGAGTCGCTGGTCATCTACGCGCTCATCATCAGCTTCCAGCTGCTGGGCGCCATCGGCAGCTGAGCCGACAGGCTCTTCGCAAGCCGGACCGAGGGACCCGGGCGCTTTGGCGTCCGGGTCTTTCTCTTTCCGTCCCGCCCCTTTCCTCCGGGGCCCAGCGGCGCCATAATTCGCCCGTCATGGACGACGACGAGCTTGCCGAGGAGCTGCGCCGCGACGACGGCGGCGCGGAGGAAGAGTCCCCCGAGCCGGTCGCCGCGAGGCCCGCGAGGCCGTCGGCGCGCAAGGAGGGCGGCATCCCCGCGTGGGCGAAGATCGGCGCGGTGTTCGTCCTGCTGGGCGGCGGCGTCGCCGTCCTGCTCTTCGGCACCTCCGCCTCCGACGCGTTCGTCTACAGCAAGCTCGTGAACGAGGTCATGAGCGAGCCCGACCGCTACGTCGGCCGCGAGCTCCGGGTCGAGGGGCAGCTCGAGCAGGGCTCGGTCCAGTTCGAGGACGAGCCCAGCTGCGAGCACCGCTTCGTGCTCGAGCGCGAGGGGCACGCCATGTCGGTGCGCTTCCCCCGCTGCGTCGTGCCCGACACCTTCCGCGACGACATGCCGATGGACGTCGTCGTCCAGGGCCAGCTCCAGACGGACGGCACCTTCCTCGCCAACCAGGTGATCCCGCGCTGCCCGTCCAAGTACGAGATGCGCGAGCGCCAGCAGAACGGCGAGCAGATGCCGCACGCCGCCGTGCCCGGCGGCGAGACCTCCTGAGCCGCGTACAGCTAATCCGTACGAGTTTGATGTAGCCGTATCGCTCGGTTACCCTCGTGCCGCTTTCGCCTGGGGCGAAGAGCTACGAGGGAGGACGAGTGAGGACATCGAGCGAGTACGAGTGGATGCGCGCGCTGACGTTGATCGGCGCTCTGGCCATGTCCGCGTGCGGCGGGGGGACGACCGACCCGGACGCGGGGACCACGCCCATGGATGGTGGGACATGTGCCGACACGCTGTGCGGTGACGAGTGCGTGGACACCGACGACGACGTCGATCACTGCGGCGCCTGCGGGAACGTCTGCGGCGCCGGTGAAGTCTGCTCGATGGGCAGCTGCGCGCTCACCTGCAGCGGCGGCACCACGCTCTGCGAAGGCGCCTGCGTCGACACCGCCAACGACCCCGCCCACTGCGGCGCCTGCAACGGGGCCTGCGGCGCCGGCGAGGTGTGCTCGATGGGGAGCTGCGGGCTGAGCTGCACCGGTGGGACCACCGAGTGTGATGGCGCGTGCGTGGACACCGACGTGGATCCCGGTCACTGCGGCGGCTGCGGCGTGACCTGCGCCGCCGGCGAGGTCTGCTCCGGGGGGAGCTGCGGTGTGAGCTGCGGCGGCGGGACCACCGAGTGCGATGGCGCGTGCGTGGACACCGACCTGGATCCCGCCCACTGCGGGGGCTGCGGGGTGACCTGCGCCGCCGGCGAGGTCTGCTCGGCCGGCGTCTGTGGCGTCAGCTGTGGCGGAGGGACCAGCCTCTGCGGAACCACCTGCGTCGCCACCGACACCGACCCGGCGAACTGCGGCGCGTGTGGCAACGCGTGCGCGGCCGGTGAGGTCTGCTCGGCGGGCACGTGCGCGCTCACCTGCGCGGGGGGCTCGACCGAGTGCGGCGGCGCCTGCGTGGACACGAGCCTCGACCCGTCGAACTGCGGGGCGTGCGGCGCCACCTGCGCCAGCGGCGAGGTCTGCTCCGGCGGCACCTGCGGTCTGCGCTGCAGCGGCGGCACCACCCTGTGTGGTGGGGCGTGCGTGGACACCGCGGCCGACGCGGCGAACTGCGGCGGCTGCGGCACCGTCTGCGGCAGCGGCGAGCGCTGCGTCGCCGGCTCGTGCACGCTCAGCTGCGGCGGCGGGACGACCGAGTGCGCCGGGGCGTGCGTCGACACCGGCACGGACCCCGCGAACTGCGGCGGGTGCGGCGTGGCCTGCGCGGCCGGTGAGGTCTGCCAGGCGGGGGCGTGCACGCTCTCGTGCGTGGGTGGCTCCACGCTGTGCGGCGGGGCCTGTGTCGACACGGACACCGATCCCGCGAACTGCGGCGGCTGCGGCACGGCCTGCGGGGCGGGCGAGGTCTGCTCGATGGGGACGTGCGGCGCCTCTTGCGGCGCGGGCATCACCCTCTGCTCGGGGAGCTGCGTGGACACCGACAACGACCCCGCCCACTGCGGGGGCTGCGGCGCGGCCTGCGGAGCGACCCAGGCGTGCGTCGGCGGCGCGTGTCGCGACCTGGCGAGCCTGCGCGTGCTCGTTCACCACTACACCTACGGGGGTGGCAGCGGCGGGCCGGCGGTGCGGGCCCTCGACATCCTCGGCTGGCCGTACGTGGAGACGACGACGTCGGCCGACTTCGCCACCAACTACGACGCCGGCGGCTGGGACATCGTCGTGGTCGAGACGCCCAGCAGCGGATACGACGCCACCGTCGAGAGCCGTGTCCTCGACCGGGTGTCGGCCGGTGGGCGGCTGATCTTCAGCTACTGGAACCTCGACGCCGCCCCGGCGCTGCTCTCCGCCTTCGGGGTGACCACCACCTCGTACGGCTCGCCTCAGGACCTGTATCCGGCGACCGGCGCGTCGGTGAACCTCTTCGCCGCGGCTGAGAGCTTCCCGGCCCCCCTGACTCCCTCCAACACCAGCTGGGGCGACAACGGGGACTTCCTCACCCTCGACGGGACGGGCGGCACCGGTGAGGTGCTCATCGCGGCGGGGAGCGGCGGAGGCAACGCGGTCGGCGTTCTCACCAACAACAACCGCACCGCCCTGTTGGGCTTCCTGCTCGACAACTTCCAGACGACCGACGCGGACACCGACATGACGCCGGACATCGACGAGCTGATGGTCAACCTGTATCGGCGCTTCCTGATCCTCTGAGGCTGAGGCGAGGCCGCCGGGGACGAGTCTTCGGCGGCCCGCGTCAGGCCTCGAGCAGGCGCACGCCGCGGAGGTCCTTCGCGGTCCGGGCGCCGGTGCAGAAGCAGATGACCCGCAGCTCGTAGATCAGCGTCTCGAGCACCTGCACCGTCTCGTCCTCGCCCTGCATCGCCGCGGCGAGGAGCGGGGCGGCGAGGGCGGCGGCGTCGGCGCCGAGGGCCAGGGCCACCGCGACGTCCATGCCGGTGCGCACGCCGCCGGAGCCGATCACGACCCGGTCGCCCATCGCGCGGCGGCAGTGGAGGATCGAGTCCGCGGTCCGGACCCCGAAGCCGGCGAGCCGGCGGCCGACCTCGGCCTGCGCGCTCTCGGTGTCGCCGCGGAAGCTCTCGACCTTGGCCCAGCTGGTCCCGCCGGTCCCGGCGGTCTCGACCCCGTCCACCGGCAGGTCGGCGATCTTGGCCGCGGTGCGCTGGCTGATGCCCGAGCCGACCTCCTTGAGGAGCACCGGCACGTCGAGCGTCTGGGCGACCTCGGCGATCTTGTCGAGGAGCCCGGCGAAGCGGGTGTCGCCCTCGGGCTGCACCGCCTCCTGCAGCGGGTTCAGGTGGAAGTTGAGCGCGTCCGCGCCCACCGCCTCGAGGGCGGCCTCGATCTGCGCGGCGTCGACGCCGTAGTTGAGCTGCACCGCGCCCACGTTCCCGAAGAGCAGGGGCAGCTCGGGGGCCGCCTCCTTCACCGCGAAGCTCGGGGCGAGCTCCGGCTTGACGATCATCGCGCGCTGCGAGCCGAGCGCCATGCCCACGCCGACCCGCGCCGCCGCCCGGGCGAGCGTGCGGTTCACCTCGCCGGCCCGGTCGGTCCCCCCGGTCATCGCGCCCACCAGGATCGGCGCCCGCAGCGTCTTGCCGCAGAGCTCCGTGGTCAGGTCGACGTCGTCGAGGTCCAGCTCGGGCAGCGCGTCCATCTCGAGCGTGTACCGCCCGAGCCCGATCGCGGCCCCGCCGGAGCCGACCTCCTCGTTCAACACCACGTCGAGGTGGTGGTCCTTACGGCGTTCCAGGAGAGGTGCTTCTTCGCTCACCGCGCGGACCTTGCTTCTCCCTCGGTCGCTCCGCAAGCGATCCGGGGCGCCACGGCCTCGGCTGACGCGACTCGCGGGAAACGAGGAAGGGTGGAAGCGAGGAAGAGAGAGCAAGGGAGGGGGCTGGCTGGCTCCTCCGTTTCCTCGCTTCCCTCTTTCCTCGCTTCCTCCGAGTCGCGGTGGGCCGACGCGGTGGGAGGCTTGACGGGGATTGGAGCAGAGGCGTAGACAGGCGCCGTGAGCGAAGAGCCGGAGTTGCTCGCCGACGCGGAGGCGATCGTGCGGAGCGCGCGGCGCATGGCCGCCTCGATCGTCGAGGAGGCGATGCGCACCGGGGCGAAGAGCCCGGAGCGGCTCGCGATCGTCGGGATCCGGCGGGGTGGGGTGCCGGTCGCGGCGCTGCTCGCCTCCGAGATCGCCGGCGCCGAGGACTTCGCGGTCCCGACCGGGACGATCGACATCGCGCTCTACCGGGACGACGCGGCGACCGCGCTCCCGGATCCGAAGATCGGCCCGAGCGCGATCGACTTCGACGTGAGCGGGCGCGACGTGGTGCTCGTCGACGACGTGCTCCAGACCGGGCGCACGGTGCGCGCGGCGATCGACTGCCTGCTCGACTACGGGCGCCCGCGCCGGATCTGGCTCGCGGTGCTCTTCGACCGGGGCGGGCGCGAGCTGCCGATCGCGGCCGACTTCGTGGGCCGGCCGGTGGAGATCGAGGAGACCGCCAAGCTCGAGGTCTTCTGGGACGACGCGGGCGCGCCGCTCGCCGCGAGAGTGAGCGCCGCGAAGGTGACCCCCCGATGACCCGCCCCTTCCGTCACCAGCATCTGCTCGGCATCGAGGGGCTCGAGCCGCAGGACGTCATCCAGATCCTCGACACCGCCGAGGTGTTCTTCGAGGTCTCGCGGCGCCCGGTGCGCAAGGTGCCGACGCTGCGGGGCAAGACGGTGATCAACCTCTTCTACGAGGCGTCGACCCGGACCCGCACCAGCTTCGAGCTCGCCGGCAAGCGGCTCAGCGCGGACGTGGTGAACATCTCGACCTCGACGTCGAGCGTGAAGAAGGGCGAGACCCTGCTCGACACGGTGCGCACCCTCGAGGCGATGCACCCGGACGTGGTGATCATGCGGCACGCGGCCAGCGGCGCGCCCCACTACGTCTCGGAGCGCGTCGGCTGCTCGGTGGTGAACGCCGGCGACGGCCAGCACGAGCACCCGACCCAGGCGCTGCTCGACGCCTTCACCATTCGCCGCAAGCTCGGCACGCTCGCCGGGCTGACGGTCACGATCTGCGGTGACGTCGCCCACTCGCGGGTGGCCCGCAGCAACGCGCTGCTGCTGTCGCTCTTCGGCTCCAAGGTGCGCATCGTCGGGCCTCGCACGCTGCTGCCCCCGATGGGCGAGAGCCTCGGCGTGGAGGTCTTCGACCGCCTCGAGCCGGCGCTCGAGGGCGCCAACGTGGTGATGGTGCTCCGCATCCAGCAGGAGCGCCTCGCGGGGGCGCTGCTGCCGAGCCTGCGCGAGTACAGCCGCACCTTCGGCATCTCGCCGCGCAGCCTCGCGGCCGCGCCCGACGACGCGCTGATCATGCACCCGGGCCCGATGAACCGCGGCGTCGAGATCGAGCCGAGCGTGGCCGACGGCGCGCGCAGCCTGGTGCTCGACCAGGTCGAGGCCGGCGTGGCGGTCCGCATGGCCGTCCTCTACCAGCTCGCCGGTGAGGCGGGATCGGCGCCGGCTCGCGCATGAGGACCGTGCTCACCGGGCTCCAGAAGATCGCGGACTCCGATCCGGACGCGCTCTTCCACATCCGCGGCAAGGTCGGGCTCCTCGCCCACCCGGCGAGCGTGGATCAGGACCTCGTGCACGCGCGCGAGGTGCTGCTCGCGGCGGGCGCGGATCTGCGCGCGCTCTTCGGCCCCGAGCACGGCTTCGGCGGCGAAGCCCAGGACATGATCGGGGTGGGGGACGCCGAGATCGACGGCGTGCCGATCCACTCCCTCTACGGCGCCAGCGAGGAGACGCTGTCACCGAAGCCGGAGCACCTCGAGGGGCTCGACGTGGTCGTCGTCGATCTCCAGGACGTCGGCAGCCGCTACTACACCTACGTGTGGAGCTGCGCGCTGATGCTGAAGGCGGCGGCGAAGCAGGGCGTGCGCACCCTGGTCCTCGACCGGCCGAACCCCCTCGGCGGCGCCCACGTGGAGGGCGCGCCGCAGCGAGAGGGCTACCGCTCCTTCGTCGGGCTCTACGACGTCGCCGTGCGACACGGCATGACCATCGGTGAGCTCGCCAGGATGGTGTGCGCGCTCGAGGGCATCGATCCGGCGCTCCTCCACGTGGTGGAGATGCGCGGCTGGCAGCGCGGCATGACCTTCGAGCAGACGGGGCTGCCCTGGGTGCTGCCGTCGCCGAACATGCCGACCCTCGACACCGCGCGGGTCTACCCGGGCGGCTGCGTCATCGAGGGCACCGCGCTCAGCGAGGGGCGAGGGCTGACCCGCCCGTTCGAGATCTGGGGCGCGCCGGGGCTGGACGGAGGCGCGCTCGCGGAGCGGGTCTCGATCGACGGCGCGGCCCTGCGGCCGACCACCTTCCAGCCCACGTTCCAGAAGCACGCGGGCGCCCTCTGCGGCGGCGTGCAGGTCCACATCACCGACGCCGAGATCTTCGAGCCCTACGCGGCCTACCTCCGCCTCATCGCCGAGTCCGCGAAGCTCCTCGGCGACGCGTTCGCGTGGCGGCCGGACCCGTACGAGTTCATCGGCGACGTGCCCGCCGTCGATCTGCTCACCGGGGGCCCCGAGTTCCGCGCCGCGGTCGAAGGCGAGGCCGATCTCTCCGAGGTCCTCGAGGCCGAGCGGGTGGGGGCGCGGCACTTCCGCGAGCTCCGGCGGGACTGGCTCCTCTACCGGTGACGGGGCCCGAAAGCGCGCTACCCTCGCCGCGATGAAGGTTCGCACGCTGTGCTGGCTGCTCGTCCTCTCCGCCTGTGACCCGGCCGCCTCCGCCGAGCCGGACCCCGTGGCCGACGTGGGCGGCACCGCGGGCGACGAGGTCGAGGAGGACGTCGGGCCGCTCCCGGATCTGCCGGACCTCGCCGACCTGATGGCCGGCCCGTACCTGTTCCCGACCGACGCGCTCGGGGCGGGAGAGACCTACCTGCGCGCGGCGGACCTCGTCCGGGTGGAGCCGGACGCCTTCGTGATCGCGGTCGACGACGATCCGCACCGGCGGGTGAGCCGCCGGGAGGCGTGGCCGATGGCGTGCCTCACCCGCGCGGCGCGCTTCTCCGAGGGCGCGCTCTCGATCCGCCTCGACGCCGGCGCGCCGGTGTTCGTGCTCGCCTCGTCCTCCGGGGCGGCGCGGATCTCGGTCGCGCTCGACACCGAGCACTCGGTGGTCGTGCCCCGGAGCGCGCTCGCCTTCGACGCCTGCCCCTGGCCGGACGCGAGCGAGGCCGACGGGCGCGTGCCGCGGGCGCCGGAGGGCGACGCGGTCTGCCTCTTCGCCGACCAGGAGGCGCTCGACGGCACCGCCGGGCTCGTCGTCCCGACCGGGGCGCCGCTCGAGGTGCTCGAGGCCGACGGGGAGTGGGCCCGGGCGCGGGTGAGCTGGCCCGGCGGGCGCATCGAGGGCTGGATCGACGCGGCGACGCCTCGCGATCAGGCCGCGCGCGCCGACTGGCTGAGCGCGGCGCTCGCCCGCGGCTTCTGCCTCTACCCGGACCGCCCCACCGGCCGTCCGTGGGCGGGCGACACCACGCCGGAGGACGGCCCGGTCGTGCCGAGCATCCCGCCGGAGGCGATCGAGCGGGTGGTGCGGCAGAACCAGATCCAGATCCAGGCCTGCTACGAGGCGCGGCTCAACGCGATCCCGGGCCTGAGCGTCGACCTCGAGGTCCTGCTGCGCGTCGACGCCGACGGGCACGTGGACCGCGCCGAGGTGACGCGCGGCGCCGGCGAGGACCCGGCGCTCACCCGCTGCGTGATGGAGCGCGTCACGCGCTGGCGCTTCCCGGCGCCCCGGCACGGGTCGGTGCAGATCCGCCGCGAGTTCCGGCTGCGTCCGCCGGAAGACGGCTGACGCCCGTGATAAGCCTCGGCGGTGAGCGGGAGCCGCCGGATCGAGGGCATCGACGTCGCGCGCGGCGTGGCGTCGCTGATCATGATCCAGGGTCACGCCTACGACGGCTGGGTCGCGCCCGCGCACAAGGAGAGCGCGGCCTACCTCTTCACCCGCCTGCTCGGCTCGCTCCCGCTGCCCGCCTTCCTGGTCCTCGCCGGCGCGGCGATCGTGCTGCGGGTGGACGCGGCCCGGCGCAAGGGCGAGTCGGCCGATGTGGTGCGGCGCGCGGTGATGCGGCGCGGGCTCGGGGTGGTGCTCTGGGGCTACGCGGCCAACGCGGCCTACGCGCTGATGGACGGCTGGGACGGCGTCGAGACGTTCCTCCGGGCCGACGTCCTGCACGTCATCGGGCTGTCGATCGTCGCCTTCGCGTTCCTCGGGATCCGAGGCGCGTCGGCCCCCGAGCGGGCGCCGCTGCTCCGGGCCGCCCTCGCGCTGGCGCTGGTGCCGACCGTGATCTGTCCCTGGGTGAGCGACCTGCCGATCGAGGGGCCCGCGCGCTTCGTCCTGGGTCTGCTGGTGGACGTCCCCGGCGTGACGCTGATGCCCTTCGTGCCTCTCGCCTCGTGGCTGGCGGTGGGCGCGCTGACCTGCCTGGCGATGCTGAGGGCGCGGGCCCGCTCGTCCGCGCCGCCGAGCCGGGCCGGGGCGCCGACGCGCGCGCTGCTCGTCATCGCCGCCGTCGGGCTGGCCGCCGCGTGGACGGGCGCCTGGGCGACGGGGGCGATGGTGGAGGCGCTCGGCGGCACGCTCTCGCGCGCGCACCCGGCGGTGTGGGCCAACGCGGTCGACCTGGCGGGACGCGGGGTCTTCGTGCTCGCGGTGGCCGCGCTCGGCTCGCTCGTCCTGCCCGCGCGCGCCCGCGCCGCCCTCATCCGGCTGGGGCGGGGCTCGCTCGTCGCCTACGTCTTCCACATCCCGTTCTGCTACGGGCGGCTGGGCGCGCCGGTCCGAGGGCGGCTCGACATGCTCACCGCCACCGGCCTCGTGCTCGCGCTGATGGTCGTCAGCTGGCTCGCGGTGTGGGCCCGCGACCGGATGCGCGCTCAATCTCCGTCGGTGGCCTCGAGCTGAACCCCGGCGTCGCCGGTCAGCTTGAACTTCGGGGCCTTCTGGCCGGGCTCGCCGTAGCGGTCGACGAACTTGTTCCAGTTCGACGCGCAGGCGGCGGCGATCTGGAAGAAGACGTCCGGGGTCATGCGCACGTTCGAGACGATCTTGGCCTTCGGCGGGCGGTCCGCGGGCACGCCGCCCCGGCCCGCGAACGCCACGAAGTCGGTGAGCACGAGGGCGAACTCGCGCTGGGAGTTGAGGATCTGGGCGCCGTTGGCGTAGACGGGCGCGGGCTCGTCCGACCAGTCGACCTCGATCACGACTTGCTGGCCCGGGGGCGCCGCCTGCTGGGGTCCGTTCGACATGCCTCGCGACTACCACGGGCCCGGGCGCGGGAGCAACGCCACCCGCACCGTCGTTGGCGGCGCCGTGATAGCTTCCTGTATTCATGGGCGACGAGGCGGAAACACCGTTGCTGGCCGGCCGCTACGCGCACGTGCGGGAGCTCGGCCGCGGCGCCACCGGGAGGGTGCTCCTGGTCGACGACCGGGCGGAGGGCGGGCGCCGCGCGGTCAAGGTGGTCCCGCCCGAGCACGCCGAGCGGCTGCGGTGGGAGCTGAGCCTGCTCGCCTCGGTCGCGCACCCGAGCCTGGCCCGGGTCCACGAGCTGGTGGTGGTGGACGCGCCGCTCGGTCCGCCGTTCCGTCTCCCGTCCGGCGCGGCCGCCCTGGTCGAGGAGCACGCCCCCGGGGTGCAGGCGGGAGAGGCGATCGCGGCCCGGGCGGGCGACGCCGAGCGCATCGCGTTCGCCACCGAGGTGGGCATCGCGGCGGCGCGCGCGCTCTCGGCGCTGCACGCGGCGGGGCTCGTGCACGGGGACGTGAAGCCCGCCAACCTCGTGGTCGCCGAGTCGCCGGCGGACGCGAAGCTGATCGACCTCGGCCTCGCGCGGCCGGTGGGGTGGTCGGGGGCGGTGAGCGGGACGCCCGCGTTCCTGGCGCCGGAGGCGTGGCTGGGCGAGCGCAGCCCGTCGACCGATCTCTACGCGCTGGGCGCGACGCTGCACGCGCTGATCCTCGGCCGCACCTCGTTCGACACCGCGGGCTCGAGCGCGACCCTGGCCCGCGCGCTCGTGCAGCCCCCGCGGCCGGAGGCGCTCCCGGTCTCGACCCCGCTCGCGCTGCGGCGCCTGGTGGGCGACCTGCTGGCGGAGCGGGCGGCGGAGCGGCCCGACAGCGCGCGCGAGGTGGCGCTCCGGCTCGCGGCGGTGGCCCGCGAGCTCGGGCTCCCGGCGCCGGAGGAGAGCGCGGCGGCGCCGAGCGGGGCCGAGCGGGCGGCGAGGGTCGGGGCGCGGCCGCTCCTCGGTCGCGGCGGCCCGCTCCGCGCGCTCGTGCAGCGAATCGCCGAGCCCGGCGTCGTCTCGGTCTCGGGGCCGCCGGGCGCGGGGCGCAGCCGGCTGGTCCGGGAGGCCGCCCGCGCGCTGCAGGAGGAGGCGGCGCGCGCCGGCGCGCGGGTGCCGACGTTCGTGGTGTCCGACGCACCGCTGCCGCCCCGCGTCCCCGGCGACGCGATGGTGCTCCTCCGCGCCGAGACCGCCGACCACGTCGCGTGCGCCGACGCCGTCCTGGCGGCCGCGGTGGAGGGCGTCCGGCTGACGGTCGTGCTGGAGGGCGAGGCGCTCGCGGTGGAGGACGGCGTGCAGCTCGGGCCGCTCGAGCCGGACGCCTTCCGTCGCCTCCTCGCGGAGGTGCTCGAGGTCGACCCCGCGGCGCCCCTGCGCGAGGCCGCGATGGACGCGAGCGGAGGGCTCCCCGGCCGGCTCTGCCGCCTCGTGGCCGGCGCCTACGAGGCGGGGCTCGACCCGACGCGCCCGACCACCCTCCGCGCGCTCGGCGCGGCCCCAACCGAGACGTCGATCCCCGAGGCGGCCCGACCGCTCGCGGAGCGGCTGGCGGTGGCCGGCGGGGCGCTGCACGCCTTCGACGCGCCCGGCGCGGAGATCGAGGCGCGCGCGCGAACACTCTGCGCGCTCGGGGTGGCGCACCTCGCGTCGGACGGCCGGCTCACCCTCCGGGGCGACGTGCGCCGCGCCGTCTGGGACGGCCTCGACGCGCGCCGCGCCGAGGTCGCGCGGGAGGTGGCCGACGCGGCGCTCGACGCGACCGGGCGCGCGTTCGTCGCGCTCGCGCGAGGCGCCGACGACGCGGAGGCGCGCTTCGTGTCGGCGATGCGCGAGGCGCGCGCCGCCGGAGACCCGGAGCGCGCGGCCGCGCTGGGGCGCGAGGCGCTCCGTCACCTCGGGGGCGAGCGGCCCGCGCTCCGGCTCGCGCTGGCGGACGCGCTGCGCGCCCGGGCGCGCGAGGAGGAGGCCCTCGAGATCCTCGCGCCGCTGAGCGGCGCGGAGGCGCGCGCGCTCCGGGCCGAGCTGCTGCGGCTGCTCGGTCGGCTCGACGAGGCGGCCGCCGAGGCGCGCGCGGCGGACACCCCGGCGGCGCGCGCGGTGGAGGCGCGGGTGGCGCTGGCGCGCGGCGAGCGGATCGAGGTCGAGGTCCCGGCCGAGGCCGACGACGCCAGCGCGGCCCGGCTCCACGAGGCGCGGGCGCTCGCGGCGCTGCTCGCCGGCGCCCTCGACGACGCGGCCCGGGAGGCGGCCGCGGCGGCCGCGCGGGGGCAGGGCGACGCGGCCGCCCTCGCGCGGGCCACCAGCCTGCGCGGTGTGGTGCTCGGCGCCAGCGGGCGGGTCGACGAGGCGGCGGAGGATCACGCCCGCGCCTTCGCGCTCGCGGACGCGGCTGGCGAGCGGCACGCCGCGGCGAGCTTTCTGGTCAACGTGGGGCTCGGGCGCCTGGAGCGAGGCGAGGCGGGGCCCGCGATCGAGGCGCTGCGCGAGGGCGCGCGCCGGCTGACCGAGCTCGGCCGGCGGCGGGACGCGGCCCGCGCCCTCTACAACGTGGGCAACGCGGCGGCGCTGGTCGGCGACGACGACCTCGCGGGCGACGCCATCCGCCGCGCCCGCGACTGGGCCGAGGAGGCGGGCGACGGCGCGGCCCTGGCCTACGCCGCGGTGGTGGCGGCGGAGCTCTCGGTGCGGGCCGGCAAGCTGGGAGAGGCGGCGCGGGCGCTCGACGAGGCCTGGGCGCGCGCGGACGCGCCCGACGCGGCGCGGGCGGTGGTCGGGGCGCGGCGGGCGGTGGTGGCGGCGGTGCGCGGGGACGCCGCGGGCGCGCGGGCCGCGCTCGAGCCGGCGAGCGCGCTCGCCGCCGACGTGCCGGGCGAGGTCGAGCTCGCGGTCGCGCGGGCGCGGCTCGCGCTGGCCGAGGGCGACGAGGCGGGCGCCTGCGAGGCGGCGACGCGCGCCGCGGGGAAGGCGGAGGGCGCCGGCTGGGAGGCGCGGCTGCGGGCCCAGCTCGCCCTCGCCGACGCGCTCGAGCGCGCCGGACGCGGCGAGGAGGCGGCGGCCGCGTCCACCCGGGCGCGCGCGGTGCTCGACGCCGCGGCCGCGACGCTGTCGCCCGCCGGGCGCGCTCGCCTCCGCGCGGTGCCCGCCTACCGTCGAGCGCTCGCCGTGGCGCCGGCCAGCGTGCCGGTCGCCGGGCCGAACGTGGAGCCTCCGCGCTGGCGCGCGCTCGCCCGCCACGCGAAGCGGATCGTGCGCGAGCCTCGCCTCGGCCGGCTGCGGGAGGCGGTGATCGACGCGGCGATCGAGCTCGCCGACGCCGAGCGCGGGTTCTGGGTGGAGCGGGCGGTCGACGGTCGCCTGAAGGTGCGGGCCGCGCGCGCGTTCGGGGCCGACCTGCGCGGCGAGCGCCCGAGCGCCTCGGTGGCCGCGCGCGCGCTCGACGGAGGCCGGCCGCTCGTCTCGGTCGACGCGCTCGAGGACGAGCGCCTCGACGCCGCCCGCAGCGTGCACGCGATGGCGCTCCGCTCGGTGCTCGCGGTCCCGCTGCCCGCGACTCCGCGGCCCGGGGCGCGCGAGTCGGCGCTGGTGCTCGACGATCGCCTCCGCCCCGGCGCCTTCGACGACGCGATCCTGCGGCTGGTGCAGGACCTCGCCGAGATCGCGGCCGGCGCCCTCGAGCGGGCGGAGGCGGTGCGCGCCCAGCGTCGCGAGGCCCGCCGCCTGGCCCGCGAGACCCGCCGGCTCACCGCGCGGGTGGAGTCGGCCGAGGAGGAGCTGTCGGCGCTCCGCGGCGAGCGGCCGGGGCCCGCGTTCGGCGGCATCGTCGCCGAGAGCGAGCCGATGCGGCGGGCCCTCCGCCTCGTCGAGCGGGTGGCGGGCAGCGACGCCCCGGTGCTCGTCCGCGGCGAGAGCGGCACCGGCAAGGAGCTGGTCGCGCGCGCGGTGCACCAGGCCAGCCCCCGCCGCGACGGGCCCTACGTGAGCGAGAACGTCAGCGCCATCCCCGACAGCCTGCTCGAGAGCGCGCTCTTCGGGCACGTGCGGGGCGCCTTCACCGGCGCCGACCGCGCCAAGCGAGGGCTCTTCGCGCTCGCCGACGGCGGCTCGCTCTTCCTCGACGAGATCGGGGAGATGAGCGAGTCGATGCAGGCGAAGCTGCTGCGGGTGCTGCAGGACGGCTCGCTGCGGCCGGTGGGAGGGGAGGCGACGACCGAGGTCGACGTGCGCGTCATCGCCGCCACCCACCGCGACCTGGAGCGCATGGTCGACGAGGGCCGCTTCCGGCGGGACCTCTTCTATCGCATCGCGGTGGTGCAAGTGGAGCTGCCGCCGCTCCGGGACCGGCCCGACGACGTGACCCCGCTGGTCGCCGCGTTCCTGGAGCGACACGCCGCCGATCGGCGGGTGCGCGTCGACCGCGCGGCGATGAGCGCGCTGCGCGCCTTCGCCTGGCCCGGCAACGTGCGAGAGCTCGAGAACGAGATCCGGCGCGCGCTGGTCCTCGCCGACGAGGTCATCGGCCTCGAGCACCTCTCGCCGAAGGTCCGCGGGGTGGGGGAGCAGGCTCCCGCCGACGCGATGGACCTCAAGGGGCAGGTCGACGCGCTCGAGCGGCGGCTCATCGTGCAGGCGCTCGAGCAGACCGGCGGCAACCAGACCCGCGCCGCCGAGGTGCTCGGGCTGTCTCGCTACGGCCTGCAGAAGATGATGAAGCGCCTCGCGGTGCCCAAGCCCTCGCGCTGACGCCGGCGCTCAGAGCCGCTCGGCGAGCGCCCTGAGCGCGTCGATGGTGGTGAAGATGCCGACGACCTTGCGGCCGTCCATCACCACCGCCGCGCCGTACTTGTGCTCGGCCATGTGCACCACGACCTCTCGCAGATCCGCGTCGGGCGGCACCGAGTAGGGCTCGGCGCTCATCGCCTCCTCGACGGTCACGCGGCCCTCCTCGACGTCCTTCAGGGTCTCGAGCAGGTACACGTCCCGGTTGGAGAGGATGCCGATCACGTGGCCCCCGTCGAGGACAGGCAGGTGTCGCACCCCGTGCTCGCGCATGACCTTGCTGGCCATGGCGAGCGACATGTCTTTTCCGATGGTGTGCGGGCTCCGACTCATGTAGTCGGCCACCGAGGTCTCGCTCATGCGCTCCAGCTACGCACGTCCCATGATGGCGCCACCATGACCGACGCGATCGACGAGGCGCTCGAGACGTTGCGAGCGCTCTGGGACCGCGAGCGCGCGGCGCACCGCCGTCGCCACGCGGAGGAGCGAGCCCAGCTCTCGCTGGCCGAGCGGGTGCGTCGCGGCCTCGCCCTCAAGGACCTCGAGGTGGTGGACACCGACGCGGCGCCGGGCGGGAGGGCGACCCTCTGGATCCAGCCCCGCGGGGACGTCGACCTCGAGATGTCGCGCATCGGGCCCGGCGAGCCGGTCCTGCTCTGGTGGGACGACCCGGCGGACGAAGACGCGGTGCGCGGCGTCGTCTCGCGCCGGCTGCGCGACCGGCTCGCGGTGATGGTCGACGAGGTGCCCGAGCGGGCGGACGAGCCCTTCCGGCTCGACGCGGAGGCGCCGGAGGCGACCTTCGATCGCGGCGCCCGGGCCCTCGCGCGGTGGGCCGGCCTCGAGAAGCGCGACCCGCGGCTCCCGCTCCGAGAGGCGCTGCTGGCGTCCGCGCCGCCCGCGTTCGGGCCGGCCCCGGACGTCCGCTTCTTCGACGACGCGCTGAACGAGCCTCAGCGCGAGGCGGTGCGAAGGGCCCTGGCGGCCGAGACGGTGTCGCTGATCCACGGCCCGCCGGGCACGGGAAAGACGCGTTGCTTGACGGAGGTCGTGCGCCAGGCGGTCGCGCGAGGAGAGCGAGTGCTGGTCACCGCGGCGAGCAACCTGGCGGTGGACAACCTCGCCGAGCGGCTCGCGGAGCACGGCGCGCCGGTGCTGCGCCTCGGCCACCCGGCGCGCGTGTCTCCGGCGGTCGAGGCTCACACCCTCGACGCGATGCTCGAGAAGACCCCCGAGCACAAGCTGGCCCGGCAGTGGACCCGCGACGCGGCCGCGCTGCGGCGGAAGGCGAGGGCGCGCTTCGGGCGAGGACAGATCGGCTACCGGGAGCGGCGCGAGGCCTTCGCCGAGGCCGGTCGGCTGATGCGCGACGCGCGCGCGCAGCTGCGGAGCGCGGAGGACCTGCTCCTGGCCCGCCACGCCATCGTCTGCGCCACCGCGGCCGGCGCGGACGCGGCGCTGCTCCGCAAGACGTCCTTCGATCGCGTGGTGCTCGACGAGGCCACGCAGGCGACCGATCCGATCGCGCTCGTCGCGCTCTCGCGGGCCCCGAAGGTGACGATGGCCGGCGACCCGAGGCAGCTGCCGCCGACCGTGATCGACCCCGACGCCGAGCGCGCGGGCCTGGGCACGACGTTCTTCGAGCGGCTCGCGGAGGCCGGCGCCACGACGCTGCTCGAGGTGCAGCACCGCATGCACGAGGCGCTGATGCGCTTCCCCTCCGAGCGCCTCTACGGCGGGCGCCTCCGCGCCCACCCGTCGGTGGCCGCGCACCGGCTCGCCGACCTCGCCGTGACCGACGACCCGCTGCGCCCGGGCCCGCTCGTCTTCATCGACACCGCGGGCAAGGGCTGGACCGAGCGGCGCACCGAGGACGACCCGTCGACCGACAACCCCGGCCAGGCCGAGCGCGTGATCGCCGAGGCGCGCCGGCTGCTGTCGCGCGGGCTGCCGGACGCGGACATCGCGATCATCACGCCCTACCTCGCGCAGGCCCGACGGCTCCGCGAGGGGCTCGCCGACCGCCTCGCCGCCGGCCTCGAGATCGGCACGGTGGACGGCTTCCAGGGCCGGGAGAAGGAGGCGGTGATCGTCGACCTGGTCCGCAGCAACGAGGACGGCGAGATCGGCTTCCTCGCCGACGTGCGCCGCATGAACGTCGCGCTCACCCGCGCCAAGCGGCTGCTGCTGGTCGTCGGCGACAGCGCCACCCTCGCGCGGCACCCGTTCTACGAGGCCTTCATGGCGCACGTGGAGGCGCACGGGAGCTGGATCAGCGCCTGGGCCGATGAAGGGGAGCCTCTGGTCTGACCAGTTGACAAGCGGTCCAGTGGGCGGCAAGGTCGAGGGGTGCTCAAGCCCGTCGCCAAACGCTCGCTCGCGGCCGAGGTCTTCGCTCAGCTCCGGGATCACATCGTCGACGGCACCCTCGAGGCCGGCGAGGCGCTCCCCGCCGAGCGCACGCTCGCCGAGCAGCTCCAGGTCAACCGAGGCGCCGTCCGGGAGGGCCTGAAGCGGCTCGAGCAGGCGGGGCTGGTGTCGATCCAGCAGGGCGGGGCGACCCGGGTGCTCGACTACAAGCGCACGGCGGGGCTCGAGATCCTCGCGTCGATGATGGTCCGGCCGGACGGCACGGTGGACACCCAGCTCGTGCGGGGCGTGCTCGAGCTCCGCACCCAGCTCGCGCCGATCGTCGCCCGGCTCTGCACCCAGCGCGCCTCCGCCGATGCGCACGCGGAGCTGTCGGTGGTGGTCGGCCGCATGGAGGCCGCGCGCGGGGATCTGCCTGCGCTGCAGCGGCTCGCCCTCGACTTCTGGGCGGTCATGGTCGACGGGACCGGCAACGTAGCGCTGGAGCTGGCGTTCAACTCCCTCGCCAGCACGTACTCGGGCGTGCTCGAGCAGTTCACGCAGATCCTGGCGGTGGAGCTCGGCGCGGTCGACGACTACGCGGCCCTCGTCCAGGCGGTGATCGGCGCGCAGCCGAAGAGGGCCGGCAACCTGGCCACCAAGATCGTCGCGCGCGGCGCCGAGGCGATCGAGGGCCTGCTCGCGGCGGTCGACGCGGTGCAGGGGGCGCGATGAGCGCCGCGGTCGAGGCGGGGGAGGGCGCCGAGGCGCCGGCGCTCGACACGCTCGGCGGGTGCGGGCGCCACTTCTTCTCGTTCCTGGGGCCGAAGCTGCTCCTCGCGCAGGTCGTCCTGGCGCTCGCGCTGCGTCCGCTCTTCGGGCCGCCGACGGTGTGGGACGCGGCGGTGGTCCTCGGCGTGCTCGTCTACTGGCCGCTGCAGGAGTGGTTCTTCCACTGGACGCTGCTGCACATGAAGCCACGCCGGATCGGGGAGCTGACCCTCGATCCCTACTTCGCGCAGACGCACCGGCACCATCACCGCAATCCGTGGAAGATCGAGACGGCGCTCCTGCCGCTCCGGGTGCTCGTGACCCTCGAGCCGCTGCACCTGCTCTTCTGGTGGCTCATCACCCCGAGCGTCGGCGCGATGCTGACCGGCGTCGCCGCGTTCACCGCAGCCACCCTAGTCTACGAGTGGACGCACTACCTGACGCACACGCCCTACAAGCCGAGGGGGCGCTACTACCGGTGGATCCGTCGCAACCACCGCATGCATCACTTCCGCAACGAGCGTTACTGGCACTCGTTCACCGCGCCGTTCCTCGACAGCGCCCTCGGCACCGGGCCCGATCCCGCCGACGTGCCGCGCTCGGAGACCTGCCACACCCTCGGCGTCGACTGATCCTCGCATCGCGCGCGGCGCTCGGTTTGGTGGCGGATGTGAGGGCAGACTGTCTCTCGCAGAGACGCAGAGGGGCTCGGTGGCCGCGGGATGGTGGGTGGCCGGCGGTTGCTGGCTGGCTCTCGGGGTGGTGGCAGATTTCGGGACAAATTGTCTCTCGCAAAGACGCAAAGACGCAAAGGGGCGGGGTGGCGGCGGGATGGGGGCTGGCCGGCGCTCGGCGGGTGGCTCTCGGCGTGGTCATCTCTGTCGGGGCAAGTTGTCTCTCGCAGAGTCGCAGAGACGCAGAGGGGCTCGGCGGCGGGATGGGGGCTGGCCGGCGCTTGCAGGCGACGCCAATGGCCGGGGGCGACGGCTCGCGCTGGGCTGCCGCCTGCGGCGCTACCGCCCCGCGCGCCGAGGTCATCGCCTCCGATCTCTCGGACCCGGCAGAACGAGATGCTCGCCTGGTCGGTCCGCTTCCGGCCCCGGAGCACCGTCACCAATCTGGTACGAAACACACAGGAGCGCGTCTGACGCCGCGCGTCGGCATTGCGCTGATGGGGCGGAGCCCCGATCCTGTCACGGAATGGACACGTTCTTCGAGGTCAACGGCGTGTCGGTCGACTCGTCTCAGCGGCCGATCGTCCTGGTTCGTTATCCCCCCTCGTTCGACGCGACCTCCTACAGGAAGCTGTTCGAGCACTACGCCGAGCTGGCCGCCGAGGGGCGGCCGATCGCCTGGCTGGTCGACTTCACGGCCTTCAACCCGGTCACCGCCTCGGCGTCGCTCCGGAAGGAGGCGGCGGTCGTCTTCGAGGAGTACCTCGACGTGCTCGAGCCGGTGAGCATCTGCGAGGCTCGGGTCGTCGCCTCCGGCGTCGCGCGAGGGATCCTCACCGCGTTCGACTGGCTCACCGGGAGCAAGTGGCCGACGGTCAACGTGAGCTCCTTCGAAGAGGCGCACGCGTTCATCGATGATCACCTGAAGTCGCGCTGAGACTCGGCGGTCGCCTCGGTTTTCTCGCAGAGGTGCAGAGCGGGTGTCGGCCGCGCGATGGAGCTGCGCCGGGGCGGCTGGGTCGCTGGGCGGGGTGGTGACTCCTTTTTTGGCTCTCGCAAAGGCGCGAAGACGCAAAGGGGGAGCGGGCGGCGGGATGGAGGCTCGCCGGCAGGAACTGGGTCGCGGGGCGGGTTGGCGGCTGATTCTTGCTCTCGCAGAGACGCGGAGACGCAGAGCGGCGGCGGGATGGAGGCTCGCCGGCAGGGACTGAAGATGCGGCAAATATTGCCGCAGCTTCCACGCGCGTGAGCGCGTGAGATGGGGCGACCGCCCCCTCCGGAGACTGGGTCGCGGGGCGTGCCGGACGGTGTCAGCGGAAGTGGCGGTGGCCGGCTGCGGGAGGGGACCAGGGGGTTCCGTCGGGGGCGGTGAAGCGGACGCCGGCGCCTTCGATGATCGTGCCGACTCGGGTCACGTCGGCCGATGAGGGGGCGGGCGGGGCGGGGGCGGTGAAGATCAGCTCGTAGTCCTCGCCGCCGGTCGCCGCGAGGAGGTGGGGATCGTGGCCGCTCGCGGCGGCGACGGTGGCGTGATCGGGGGCGACGGGGAGCGCGGCCAGGTCGATCTCGGCGCCGACCTCGCTCGCCTCGCAGACGTGCCCGAGGTCCTGGGCGAAGCCGTCGGAGACGTCGACGCACGCGGTGGCGGCGGCGAGCCAGGGGAGGGCGTCGAAGCGGGCGCGGGGGCGGCGCCAGCGGCGCACGAAGGGGCCCTGCGCTTCGGCGTCTTTGGCGAGGAGCCTCCAGCCGAGCGCGGCCGCGCCGAGGGTGCCGGTCACGAAGACGCCGTCGCCGGGGCGGGCGCCGCCGCGGCCGAGGGGGGAGGGCGCCTCGCCCATCACCGTCGTGTGCAGGGAGACGACGGGGCCGCGGGCGAGGTTGCCGCCGACGATGGACGCGCCGTGGGCCCGGGCCGCCTCCGCGGCGCCGTCGACGATGGCGAGGGCGTCGTCGCCCGCGAGGTCTTCGGGCAGGACCATCGAGAGCAGCGCGCAGACGGGAGCCGCCCGCATGGCCGCGAGGTCGCTCAGCGCGCCGGCCACGCCGCGCCAGCCGACGTCCGGCCAGGAGAGCCAGCGGCGGTCGAAGTGCGCGCCCTCGACGACCGCGTCGACCGAGAGCACCGCGCAGCCCGCGCTCGGCGCGAGGACCGCCGCGTCGTCCCCGACGCCGACCCGCACCCGGGGGGCGGCGGTCTGGAGCCGCTCGCGGATCCGCGCGATGAGCGCGAACTCGTCCACGGCCTACTCGTCGCCTTCGGGGATCGTGAAGGAGAAGGTCGTCCCTTCGCCGACCACGCTGTCGACCCAGACCTGGCCGCCGTGCGCCTCGACCAGGCGCTTGACGATCGAGAGGCCGAGGCCGGTGCCGCCGTGCTCGCGGGTGGAGCTGCCGTCGACCTGATAGAAGGCGTCGAAGATCTTCTGCTGCTCGCCGCTCGGGATGCCGGGGCCCTGGTCGCTGACCGAGATCTCGAGCGCGGTCTTGGGCGCGGCCATGAGCACGAAGCCCATTCCGTCGCCGTCGCCGTCGCTCTCGAGCTCGACCGAGCGCACGCCGAGGGTCACGTCGCCCCCGCGCGGAGAGAACTTCACCGCGTTCTCGCAGAGGTTGAAGAGGACCTGCTTGATCCGGACCGGGTCGGCGGCGATCGGCGGCAGCGCGCCCTCCACCTGGACCTTCATCTGGACCCCCTTCTTCTCGGCCGCCGGGGTCATCGTCTTGGCGACCTCCTCGAGGAGGTCGCGCGGGCCGATGAGCTCGCGCCGGAGCGGGAGGTTGCCCTGCTCGAGCTTGCCGAGGTCGAGGAGGCTGCTGATCAGCGCGAGCAGGTGGTCGCCCTTGCCGCGAATGGTCTCGACGAACTCGGCCTGCTCCTCGTTGAGGTCGCCGGCGATGCCGGTGGCGAGCATGTCGCTGTACCCGATGATCGAGGTCAGCGGCGTGCGCAGCTCGTGGCTCACGGTGGCCAGGAAGTTCGACTTCAGGCGGTCGAGCTCCTTCAGGCGATCGAACGCGGTCTGGAGCTCGGCGTTCTTGTCGCTGAGCACCTTGTAGCTCTCGCGCACGCTCGCGACGTGCATCTGGCTGGTGAGGAACGCGCGGTGACCGCTGAAGATGATGAGGTCGAGGATGTGCGTCAGGTGGTCCGAGAGGCGCTCGGCCGTCTCCTCGCGCACCCGGGGCATCTCGGTGAGCGCGGCGCGCGCCTTCTCGGCCTCGAGCCGCTCGTCGATCACGAGCAGCGAGCGCGGCACCTCCCGCACCTCGGCCGGCAGGTAGGGGCCGATCACGAAGCGGCCGAGGCGACGGCCCTGATAGTCGATCGGCACGATCCGGTAGACGGCGCCGGTGAAGCACGGGTGCACGACCACCCCGTCCTGGGGGTCGATGCCCTTCACCTCGCTCACGAGCCCGCTGCACGCGGCGCGGCCCTTGGGCAGGGTGTTCACGTAGCGGCAGATCTCGCGGGTCTCGTGCACGTCGGCGAGCAGCGTGCCGTCGTGGGAGAAGACCCGGATCGGCAGCGAGAAGAGATCGAAGAACGAGCGGCACACCTCGCCGAGGGCGCCGCGGTCGACGATCTCCTCGAGGCGGGTGATGTCCGCGAGGGTGAGGTCGATCTGCGGCTCGCTCATCGGCTCACCCGCTGGATGGCCTCGGCCACCCCGAGGTGCCGCTCGAGCTCGGCCAGCAGGGGCCCGGGCGTCAGGCCGAACTTCTCGCTCAGCCGGTGCTCGTCCTCGAGGCGGTTCCAGGTGATCTCCATGAGGCCCATCAGGGTCTCGAGCACCCCCACCCCCCGGAGGGCGACCGCCTTGAACACCGGCTCCTTGCCGCGGCTCGCCAGCGCGTCGATCTCGTCGTCGGTCCGGATGTCCGGCAGGTCGCGCTTGTTGAACTGGATCACCAGCGGCATCGACGCGGGCTCGATGCCCTGGTCGGTGAGGTTCTGGCGGAGGTTCACGAAGCTCGCCGCGTTGGACTTGGTCTCCGTCCGCTGGCTGTCGGCGATGAAGGCGACGCCGTCGGCCCCCTGCAGCACCAGCCGCCGGGTGGCGTTGTGGATGACCTGCCCGGGGACGGTGAAGAGCTTCACCCGCACCTGCAGCCCCTTGCCCGCGTTGAGCGAGAGCGGGAGCAGGTCGAAGAAGAGCGTCCGATCGTCCTGGGTCTCGAGCGTCATCAGCCGCCCGGCGACCTCGGCGCTCACCAGGCGATGGATCGCCTGCAGGTTGGTCGTCTTTCCGCTGAGCGCGGGCCCGTAGTAGACGAGCTTGATCGTCAGCTCACGCGCCTTGAAGTCGAGCTGCATGCGAGGCCGGGAGCTTACTCAGGCGCTCACATCATCCGCAACATCGCCATGAGCGCGGTGACGACGAGGGCGCCGCTGATGCCGAGGGCGATCAGGAAGAGCACCTGTTTTCCGCTGCGGGTGCGGGGCTCGGACTTCAGCACCTGCAGGTTCTGCATGGCCAGCCCGAGCAGTCGGTCGATCTGCGCGGTGGCCACCTCGGCCCGCTCGGGGTCCGACTCCTTCACCGCCCGGTAGCGCTTGCCGGCCTCGGCGAGGCGGTCGAGCGAGGCGCAGAGGGTCAGGAACTTCTTGTGGGCCGCCTCGGACGACCAGTCCGCCTCCACCTCGGCCCAGGCGGTGTCGATGGGGTCGTCCACCGGCCCAGCTTAGCAGCCGCGCGCCGCCGGGAGGGCGCCCCGGATGTAGCACGAACGATCGTGCCGGAATCGCGACCTGGGTCCAGAGACCCCGCCTACCTGAACACTCGAGGTGGTGCCATCAGGCCCCGGTGGATCACGGGCGATCCACCCCTTACCACCCTCCGCCCCACCACCGCTCGACCCCTATGAACACAGGGTCGAAGCCCCGATTCGAATGAAGTTGACACCCCCCCGGACCCCCCGTAGGGTCCGGACCGGTGGTAAGGAGTGGTAAGGAGTGGCATCCGTCTCTCGGGTGACTCCGAGCCGCTCACCGGAGCAGGTGTCCGCGGGTGTTCCGAGGTCAGTACGAGCACGCGATCGACGGTAAGGGGCGCACGTCCGTTCCGTCGCGTTTTCGGGAGGTCCTCTCCACGGAGGAGACGTCCCGGCTCGTCGTGACCACCGGCCTCGAGCCCTGCCTGGTCGCCTACCCGATGGCCGAGTGGGAGGCCTTCGAGGCCCGCCTCGCCAAGCTCCCGAGCTTCGATCCCAGCGTCGCCATGATCCGCCGCATCTACGTCTCCGGGGCCGTCGAGGTCGAGATGGACAAGCTCGGGCGCGTCCTGATCCCCGCGGCCCTGCGCAACTACGCGGGGCTCGAGCGCAACGCGCTCTGGGCGGGCATGGGCCGCCACCTCGAGCTCTGGGCGAAGGAGCGCTTCGACGCCCTCCGCAGCAGCGTGCTCGAGGACATGAACCAGCGCGCTCAGATGGCGCAGCGTCTCGCGGAGCTCGGCCTGTGACGGAAGCCCGCACCACCCCCGCTCCGTTCCACCACCGAACGGTCATGCTCGAAGAGACGCTCTCCGCCCTCGATCCGCGCTCGGGCGCCGTCTACGCGGACGCCACCCTCGGGGGCGGCGGTCACACCGAGGGCGTGCTCCGCCGGAGCGCGCCCGAGGGTCGCGTGATCGGCGTCGACCGGGACCCGAAGGCCCTCGCGGCGGCCCGGGAGCGGCTCTCGGAATTCGCCCCCCGGGTCACCTTCGTGCACGGCGCGTTCGGCGACGTGGCCCAGCTACTCGCCGAGGTCGGTCAACCCCAGGTGAACGGCCTGATCGCCGATCTCGGGGTCAGCTCCCCCCAGCTGGACGAGGCGGAGCGGGGCTTCTCCTTCCGCGCCGACGGCCCGCTCGACATGCGCATGGACCCCACCCGCGGGCAGACCGCGGCCGAGCTCATCGCCTCGCTGAGCGAGTCGGAGCTCGCCGACGTGATCTACCAGCTCGGCGAGGAGCGGAAGTCGCGGCGCATCGCCCGGGTGGTGAAGGAGGCGTCCGACGCGGGCGCGCTCGAGACCACCGGGGACCTCCAGCGGGCGGTGCACCGCGCGGTCGGCGGCCGCCGCGGCAAGATCGACCCGGCGACGCGGACCTTCCAGGCCCTGCGCATCGCGGTGAACGACGAGCTCGGGCAGCTCGACCGGCTGCTCGCCGCGCTCCCGGCGGTCCTCGCCGACGACGGAGTGGCGGTGCTCATCTCCTTCCACTCCCTCGAGGACCGGAAGGTGAAGCGCTTTTTCAAGGCGCACGAGGCGCTCGCCCCGCTGACCAAGAAGCCGGTGGTCGCCACCGACGAGGAGCGGGCCGACAACCCGCGCGCCCGGAGCGCGAAGCTGCGCGCGGCGCGGCGGATCCCGCGGGAGGTGGCGGCGTGAAGGCGCGCTTCCTCATCCTCTGGAGCGTCGCGGTGGTCGCGGCGGCGGCCGCGTTCGTGTCCCACCTCGCGCTGCGGCAGCAGACCGTGCAGCTCGGCTACGAGGTCGGCCAGGCCCGCCGGGCGCAGCGTCGGCTGATCGAGCAGCGGCGCCTCCTCGCGATCGAGGCGGCGACGCTGCGGCAGGCCGAGCGCATCGAGACCATCGCCCGCGGGCGGCTCGAGATGGACGTGCCGGAGCCGGCGCGGGTGATCCCGGTCGGCAACGAGCGGCGGCAGCGCCGCATGGCGGGGAGGGTGCGATGAGCGATCCCCTCACCGAGGCGCAACTCGACCGCCGGCGTCGCCGCTGGGTGCGGGTGCGCATGGTCGTGCTCGCGCTCTGCGTGGGCGCCGGGGCGCTGCTCGTCTCCGCGCGCGCGTGGGAGCTGACGATGCAGCACGGGCCGGCGCTCCGCGCGATGGCCGAGTCGCAGCAGCTCCGCGACATCCGCCTCGCCCCCAAGCGCGGCACCATCTACGACCGCCACGGCGCGGAGCTCGCGGTGAGCGTCGACGTCGAGAGCGTCTTCGCGAACCCGCGGCTGATGCGCGCCGAGGGCGTCGACACCGAGGCGGCCGCCACCCGCTTGGCCACCCTCCTCGACGTCGACCGCGACCGGATCGCGGCGCGGCTCCGCTCCGACCGCTACTTCGTCTGGATCGAGCGTCAGGTCACGCCGACCGAGGCGGCGGCGGTGCGCGCCCTGGGCATCGAGGGCGTGCAGATGACCGACGAGGCGCGCCGCTTCTACCCGAACCGCGAGCTCGCCGCGCACATGCTCGGCTTCGCCAACATCGACGGGGTCGGCATCGAGGGGCTCGAGCTCGCCCTCGAGGACCAGCTCCGCGGCTCGGTGCAGCCGGTCCCCGCGGTCCGGGATCGACGCGGCCGGGTGGTCTTCAGCGATCAGCTCCTCGACGACCGCGCCGCCCAGGGCGACGACGTCTTCCTCACCATCGACAAGACCATCCAGCACATCGCCGAGCGAGAGCTCGCGCTCGGGGTCCGCACCGCCGAGGCGGCGGCCGGGAGCGTGGTGGTCATGGATCCCCGCACCGGCGAGATCCTCGCGATGGCGAACTACCCGACGTTCAACCCGAACGAGCCGGGCAGCGCCGAGGCCGCCCACCGCCGCAACCGCGCGGTCACCGACCGCTTCGAGCCGGGCTCGACCATCAAGCCCTTCACCCTCGCGGCCGCGTTCGCGGCCAACGTCGTGCACCCCGAGGAGGCCATCGACTGCGAGGAGGACGGCCAGCTCGAGATCGGCGAGGACACCATCGGCGACGGCGGCCACCGCTTCGGCGTGATGACCCCCGCGCAGATCCTCGCGCGCTCCAGCAACATCGGCACCGCGAAGATCGGCATGCGCCTCGGGCGCCGCGGCCTCTTCCGCGCGCTGCGACGCTTCGGCTTCGGGGAGCCGACCGGGGTGGAGCTGCCGGGCGAGACCGGCGGCATCCTGCGCCACCACACCCGCTGGTACGACCTCGACCTGGCGACCATCAGCTTCGGGCAGGGCATGAGCACCACGACCCTGCAGCTCGCCACCGCGATGAGCACCATCGCGAACGGCGGGCGGCTCATGCACCCCCACGTCATCCGCCGCACCGTCGACAGCCGCGGCGCGACGACGAGCGAGAGCCTGCCCCGGGTGCGCCGGCAGGTGATCCCGCGCCGCACCGCGCGGCTGCTCGCGGACATGCTCACCGCGGTCACCGGCCAGGGCGGCACCGGGCCCGAGGCGGCGATCGACGGCTACCTCGTCGCCGGCAAGACGGGCACCGCGCAGAAGGCCGACTACCGCCACGGCGGCTACCAGGAGGACGTCTACATCGCGTCCTTCGCCGGCTTCGTGCCCGCGCAGGATCCGGCGCTCGTCATCGCGGTCGTCATCGACGAGCCGGTGGTCGACCACTACGGCGGCACCGTCGCCGGCCCCATCTTCCGCCGCATCGGCGAGGCCTCGCTGCGTCACCTCGGCGTGCCCGCGGACACCGGCGGGGAGGCCCTCGCCGAGCTCGAGCGTCGTCACCGCCGCCGGGAGCGCGAGCGCCGCCGTCAGGCCCGCGGAGAGGTGGAGGCGCCGAGCGCGGAGATCGCCGTGGCCGTCGTGCCCGAGCGCGACCCCGGCGAGGGCGAGGTGATGGTCCCCGACCTCACCGGCCTGACCGCCCGCGGATCGCTCGGCGCGCTGCGCCGCATCGGCCTCGGCTTCGAGCTCGAGGGGAGCGGCCTCGTCGTCGCCCAGAGCCCGCAGCCGGGCGCGGTGGTGGACCGCGGCAGCGCGGTGCGCGTGATCCTCGAGCGCCCGGAGCTCCGCCCGGAGCCCGAGGTGCCGGTGACGCCGGCCCCGGACGGAACCCTCGCGCAGGCGGTGACGCGATGATCACCCTGCGCGAGCTGAAGGAGCGCGGGCTCGGGGCCGAGGTGTTCGGCGACGCCGAGATCCGCGGCGTGCGTCACGACTCCCGCGCGGTCGAGGCGGGCGACCTCTTCGTGGCCATCGCCGGCGCGCAGGCGGACGGCGCGCGCTTCGCCGAGAGCGCGGTCGAGCGGGGCGCGGTCGCGGTCGCCACCGAGCGCCGCCTCGATCTCGAGGTGCCGCAGCTGATCGTCGCCGACGCCCGCCGGGCCCTCGGCGCGCTGGCCGCGGCCGTGTACGCGGATCCGACCAAGGAGCTGGCGGTCGTCGGCCTGACCGGGACCAACGGCAAGACCACCACCGCGTGGCTGATCGACGAGGCGCTGCGCGCGCTCGGTCAGCAGCCGGCGCTGCTCGGCACCGTCGAGAGCCGCGGCCCCGGCGTGCGCGAGCCGGCCCCGTTCACCACGCCGGAGGGGGACGCCCTGGCGCGCTTCGCCCGGAGGGTCGTCGACCACGGCGCGAGCCACCTGGTGATGGAGGTGTCGAGCCACGCGCTGGCGATGCACCGCGCCGACGCCGTCGACTTCGCGGTCGCCGCGTTCACCAACCTCACCCAGGATCACCTCGACTACCACGGCACCCTCGAGGCGTACTTCGAGGCCAAGGCGCGCCTCTTCCTCGAGCTGTCGCCGGGCGCGTCGGTGATCAACGTCGACGACGCCCACGGCGCGACGCTCGCCGACCGCGTCCCGGGCTGCCTGCGCGTCTCGCGCGAGGGCGATGCCGACGTCTCGGTGCGTACCTGGACCATGGACCGGGACGGCATGCGGGCGACGGCGACGGTGCTGGGCGAGGAGATCGAGCTGCGCTCGCCGCTCATCGGCGCCCACAACCTCGACAACCTCCTGCTCGCGCTCGGGGTGCTCGCCGCGCTCGGCTTCGAGGCCGAGGAGGCGGCGGCGGCGCTCGGCGCGGCGAAGGGCGCGCCCGGTCGGCTCGAGCGGGTCGACGGCCTCGACGACGTGCGCGTCCTGGTGGACTACGCCCACACCCCGGACGCGCTGGCGCGCGCCCTCGCGGCGCTGCGGCCCATCACCCCCGGGCGCCTCTTCGCGGTCTTCGGCTGCGGCGGCGACCGCGACCAGGCCAAGCGCCCGCAGATGGGCCAGGCCGTCGGGCGCGGCGCGGACCTCGCGGTGATCACGAGCGACAACCCGCGCACCGAGGACCCGTTCGCGATCCTCGGGGCGATCGAGCCGGGGCTCGCCGGCGAGGGCTGGACCCGGACCGACGACCTCGTCGCCTTCGCGCGCAGCGATCGCGGCCTGTACCGGGTCGAGGAGGATCGGCGGGCCGCCATCCGCGAGGTGATCGCCGCGGCCCGCCCCGGCGACACCGTGCTCATCGCGGGCAAGGGCCACGAGGATTACCAGATCCGCGGCACGACGAAGATCCACTTCGACGACCGCGAAGAGGCCCGCGCCGCCATCGAGGGGAGGGACGCGTGAGCGCCACCCCGATCCCGGACAACGCCGCGCGCTTCACGCCGGAGGAGCTGCTCGAGGCCACGGGCGGGCGATGGCTCGCGCGCCCGACCCGCGCGGTCGAGGGCGTCTGCCTCGACACCCGCCGGGTGGCGCCGGGCAACCTCTTCGTCGCGCTCCGCGGCGAGACCCACGACGCCCACGACTACGTCGATCAGGCCATCGCGGCCGGGGCGCACGCGGTGGTGGTGGACCGCGAGATCGACGCGCCGGAGAGCGTCGGCGTACTCGTGGTCGACGACACCCTCACCGCGCTGGGCGACCTCGCGGCGCTGCACCGCCGCCGCTTCGACGTGCCGGTGGTCTGCATCACCGGCTCGGTCGGCAAGACCACCACCAAGGAGCTGGTCGCGGCCGCGCTCACCGGGCTCGGGCACCAGACCGTCTTCACCCGCGGCAACCTCAACAACCGGGTGGGCGTGCCGATGACGCTGTTCACCCTCGACGAGCGCCACGACGCGGCCGTGATCGAGATCGGCATGAACGTCCCCGGCGAGATCGCCGACCTCGCCGCGATGGCGCGCCCGACGGTGGGCGTGGTCACCGCGGTCGCCCCCGTGCACACCGAGGGCGTCGGCGGGCTCGAGGGCGTGGCCCGCGAGAAGGGCGCCCTGCTCGAGGCGCTCGCGCCGGAGGGGGCCGCGGTCTGGTTCGTCGACGACGCCCCGCTCGCCGCCTACGCCGAGCGCTCGCCGGCCGGCACCAAGATCGGCTACGGCACGGTCGAGGGCGCGGACGTGCGGCTCTCCCGCTGGGAGCTCGAGGCCGACGGCCGCACCCAGGCGCACGTGACCTGGGAGGGCGGGCAGGTCGACCTGAGCCTCTCGCTCCTCGGTCAGGCGGCGGCGATCAACGCGACCGGCGCGATCGCGGTCGTGCGGGCCCTCGCGCCCGAGAAGGTCGAGGCCGGGGCCGCGGCCCTGACCCACGTGCCCCAGCCTCCCCACCGCATGGCCACCGTGCCGATGGCCGACGGCCTGCTGGTGATCGACGACGCCTACAACGCGAGCCCGCGCTCGATGGAGGCGGCGCTCGACACGGCGGCCGCGCTCGCCGGCGCGCGCGGCGGCAAGCTCATCGCGGTGCTCGGCGACATGCTGGAGCTCGGCCGCTACGAGGAGCCGGCTCACGCCGAGGTCGGCCGCGAGGCGGTGCGGGTCGGCGCGGCGCACCTCATCGCGTGCGGCGAGCGCATGGCCCACGCGGGACGGGCCGCGCTCACCGCGACGATGGAGCGCCCGGCCGCGAGCCGCACGAAGATCGTGCTCCTGAAGGACGCCGCCGACGCCGCCGCCTGCGTGCGCGAGGTCGCGCGCCCCGAGGACGTCGTCCTGGTGAAGGGCTCGCGCGGGATGCGCATGGAGCGCGTGGTCTCGGCGCTCGGAGGAGAGGGCTGATGCTCTACTACTTCCTCTACCCCCTGCACGACGCGCCGGGCCTCGGCTTCCTGAACGTGCTCCGGTACGTGCCGTTCCGCGCGATCGCGGCGGCGCTCACCGCGCTCGGGGTGACCTTCTCGCTCTACCCCTGGTTCATCCGGCGCCTGCAGTCCCGGCAGATCGGGCAGGTCGTGCGCAAGGAGGGCCCCGAGGGGCACCTGAGCAAGGCCGGCACGCCGACGATGGGCGGGGCGCTGATCCTGCTCGCGCTGATCATCTCGACCGTGCTCTGGGCGGACCCGTCCAACTTCATGGTCTGGGTCGTGACCGCGGTCACCAGCGCCTACGGCGTGGTCGGCTACATCGACGACGCGGCGAAGATCCGGAAGAAGGACACCGGCGGGCTCGCCGGCCGCTGGAAGCTCGTCATCCAGTTCGCGGTCGCCTTCGGCCTCGGCGCCTACCTCTGGTACGGGGACGCCGGCCTCCCGGCCGACTGGATCGAGATCCGCAACCGGCTGTCGATCCCCTTCGTCGCCTTCGAGCGGCTGCCGGTCGAGCTGCCCCCGTGGGCCTACGTCGTGTTCGCCGCCTTCGTCATCGTCGGCACCTCGAACGCCGTCAACCTGACCGACGGTCTCGATGGCCTCGCGATCGGCCCGGTGATGATCAACTCGGGCACCTACATGATCCTCGCCTACCTGACGGGCGTGACCTTCTTCGGGCAGGATCTGGCGGCCTACCTGCGCATCCCGTCGCTCCCGAGCGCCATCGAGCTCAGCGTCTACTGCGGCGCGCTCATCGGCGCCGGCTTCGGCTTCCTCTGGTACAACACCTACCCCGCGCAGGTCTTCATGGGCGACGTCGGATCGCTCGCGCTCGGCGGCGGCATCGGCTCGCTCGCCGTGATGACGAAGAACGAGCTCCTGTCGCTCCTGCTCGGCGGCATCTTCGTGGTGGAGGCCATCAGCGTCATCACGCAGGTGGCGTCCTTCAAGCTCTTCAAGAAGCGCATCTTCCTGATGGCGCCCATCCACCACCACTTCGAGAAGAAGGGCTGGCCGGAGCCGCGCGTCATCGTCCGTTTCTGGATCATCAGCGTCATGCTCGCGCTCGCGAGCCTGGCCACGCTCAAGCTGAGGTGACGTGATGGAGGTCCAGGGTCGAAAGATGGCGGTGATCGGCGCGGGCGCGAGCGGGCTCGCGGCGGCGGCGCTGCTCCACGCCCGCGGCGCCGAGGTGATCCTCAACGATCGCCGGCCCCGCGAGGAGCTCGACGCGCGCGCCGCGGAGCTCGAGCAGAGCGGCGTGAAGCTCGCGCTCGGCTCGCACGACCCGGCGTTCTTCGCCGGCGTCGAGCTGGTCGTCCTGTCGCCCGGCGTGCCCCCGATCCCGGAGCTGGCCGCGCTCTTCTCGAAGGTCGAGGTCATCGGCGAGGTCGAGCTCGCGAGCCGCCTCCTCACCGCGCCGCTGATCGGCATCACCGGCACCAACGGCAAGAGCACCGTGACCACCCTGGTCGGTGAGATGCTCCAGCGCAGCGGGCTGAAGACCTTCGTCGGCGGCAACCTCGGCCGCGCGGCCTGCGAGGCGGTCGGCGGAGAGGCCGACACCGAGGACGGCCGCGTGGTGCTCGAGCTGTCGAGCTTCCAGCTGGAGAAGGTCCGCAAGCTCCGGCCGAAGGTCGCGGCGCTGCTCAACCTCAGCCCCGACCACCTCGACCGCTACCGGAGCGCCGACGACTACGCGAAGGCGAAGTCGAACATCTTCGCGGCGCAGCGCCGCGGCGACCACGCGGTGCTCCCGGCGAACGACGACGCGGTGAAGCAGCTCGGGCCGATGACCGCGAACGTCGGCCGGCACGGCTTCGGCGGCGAGGACGGCATCGTGCGCGTGCAGGGCGACGCGCTCGTCGATCTCAAGACCGGCTGGTCGATCGCGCTCTCCGAGATCCGCCTCCAGGGCCGCCACAACCACGAGAACGCGGCGGCCGCGGTGCTGATCGCGCGGCTCGCCGGCGCCAGCGCCGAGGCGATGACGGCCACCCTCCGCGAGGTCGGCGGGCTGCCGCACCGGGCGGAGAAGGTGCGGGAGCTCGACGGGGTCACCTACGTCGACGACTCGAAGGCGACCAACGTCGGCGCCACCGTCGCCGCGCTCGACGGCCTCGCCTCCAAGACCCGCAAGGCGGTGCTGATCGCTGGCGGCGTGGACAAGGGCGGGAGCTACGCGCCGCTCGTCGAGCGGCTGACCGAGGTCGGCCGCGGGGTGGTGCTCATCGGCAAGAGCGCCCAGCTGATCGCCCGGGAGATGGCGTCGCTCCGGCTCCCCATCCGGTTCGCGGACTCGATGGAGGCGGCGGTCGCGGAGGCGCGTGGCCTGGCCCGGCCGGGCGACATCGTCCTGCTCGCGCCCGCCTGCTCCAGCTTCGACATGTTCCGCTCGTACGCGCACCGCGGCGACGCCTTCCAGGAGGCGACGCGAGCCCTGGAAGGAGGTGACGCGTGAGCCTGCTCCGCGCCATCCTGCGCCGCGGCCCGAAGGAGGCCGCCGACAAGCCCCGCAAGAAGACGGTGGCCGCCGCCGACGAGCGCCCGAAGAAGCCCGGGCTGCCCAAGGTGGTCGGCCCGGCCGACGCGGTCCTCTACGGCACGATCATCGCGTTGATCGCCTTCGGCGTGGTCATGGTCTACAGCGCGAGCGCGGTCTTCGCGGCGCAGCGCTACGACAACGGCTACTTCTTCCTGATCCGTCAGGGGATCTTCGCGCTCGTCGCGCTCCCGCTGATCGTCGCCATCGCGCGCATCGACTACCACCGCTACCGCCCCTTCACCTACCCGCTGCTCGCCGGCGTCGTGGGCCTGATGGCCTTCGTCGCCCTCGGCTTCGGGCACAGCGCGGGCGGCGCGGCCCGGTGGATCGCCATCGGCCCGATCCACGTGCAGCCGGCCGAGGTCGCCAAGGTCTCGATCATCTTCTACCTGGCCTACTCGCTCTCCAAGAAGCGCGAGAAGATCAAGACGTTCAGCGTCGGCTTCCTGCCGCACGTGCTGGTCGCCGGCTTCGTCATGGTGCTGTGCCTGAAGCAGCCCGACTTCGGCAGCGCCGTGATGATCGGCCTGCTGACCTTCGTGCTGCTGTTCACGGCCGGCGCGAAGCTCGGCTACATCCTGGGCGCCGGGCTGCTCACCGCGCCGATCGTCTACGCGCTGATCGCGAGCTCCCCCTACCGCGTGCGTCGCTTCGAGGCGTTCCTCGATCCGTTCGGCACGCGACAGGGCGCGGGCTACCAGGTGGCGGAGTCGCTCTTGAGCTACGGCTCGGGCGGGTTCTGGGGCGTCGGCATCGGCGACAGCCTGCAGAAGCTCTTCTACCTGCCCGAGGCGCACACCGACTTCATCAGCGCCATCGTCGCCGAGGAGCTCGGCTTCGTCGGGCTGTTGCTGCTGATCGGCGCGTTCGCGCTGGTCTTCGTGCGCGGGGTCCGCGTCGCGTTCGGCGCGGCCGACGAGTACGGCACCTACCTCGCGATGGGGATCACGATGTTCCTGGGCATGCAGGCCTTCACCAACCTCGCGGTGGCGATGGGCATGCTCCCCACGAAGGGCCTGGTGCTGCCCTTCATCAGCTACGGCGGCTCCTCCCTGCTGGTCAACAGCGCGGCGGTCGGGGTGCTGCTCAACATTTCGCGTCCGAGGGAGCAGCGCGCTCCCGACGGCGCCGAGGATCGCGCCACGCGGAAGAAGGGCAGGGCGAAGCCCCCGCGTGTCGCGCTGGGAGGTACGGCATGATTCGACGACTCATCGTGGCCGGTGGGGGGACCGGCGGACATCTCTTCCCCGGCATCGCCGTGGTGGAGGAGCTCCGCCGGCGGCAGCCCGAGGTCGAGGTCACCTTCGTGGGCACCGAGAAGGGCATCGAGGCGCGCGTGCTGCCCGAGCGCGGCGAGCGGCTCGAGCTCCTCGAGGTCGCGCCGCTGAAGGGGCGGACCGTCGCCGAGCTCACCCGCAGCCTGATGATGCTGCCGGGCGCGTTCGGGCGGGCGTCGGGGCTCATCTCGGAGCTCAAGCCGGACCTGGTGCTCGGCGTGGGCGGGTACGCCAGCGGGCCGATGCTGCTCGCGGCGGCCGCGCGCGGCGTGCCCACCGCCATCCTCGAGCAGAACGCGCACGTCGGCCTGACGAACCGCGTGCTCGCGCCGATCACCGGTCGCGCCTACGTCGCCTTCGACGAGGCCCGGACGCAGATCGGGCGGCGGGCCAAGCTGCTGGGCAACCCGGTGCGGCGCACCTTCGTCGACGCCGCGCGGGCCGCGCTCGCCGATCCCGACGGGTTCGAGGCGCGCTCCCGCAAGATCTTCGTGCTCGGCGGCAGCCAGGGCGCGAAGGTGCTCAACGAGACCGTGCCCGCGGCGCTCGCCCAGCTCGGGCTCGCCGAGCGAGGCCTCGAGGTCGTGCATCAGACCGGCGCCGCCATGCGCGACGAGGTCGAGGCGCGCTACCGCGAGCTCGGCGTGCCCGCCCAGGTCGTGAGCTTCGTGGACGACATGGCGAAGGCCTACGCCTCCGCCGCGCTGGTCATCGCCCGGGCCGGCGCCACCACCCTCGCCGAGGTCTGCGCCATCGGCCGGCCGGCCATCCTCGTGCCGTACCCCTTCGCGGCCGACGACCACCAGGCGCGCAACGCCGAGGCCCTCCAGACGGCGGGCGCGGCCGTCGCGATCCGGGAGAGCGCGCTGAGCGTCGACGGCCTCGTGCGGGAGGCGACGCGGCTCCTCGACGACGAGGCGGCCCGCAAGGCGATGGCCGAGGCGGCGCGCCAGCACGGCAAGCCGGAGGCGGCGGCGGCCATCGTCGACGACCTCTTCGGCTGGCTCGGCGGCCCGGCGCCCCGGCGCAGCGAGCCCCCCCGCTCGCGCGGCAACGGCGACGGCGGCGGGCACCGGATGGCGGCGATCGACTTCGGCGCCGGCCGGGACATCGCCTACCTCAGCCGCCGCCGAGGCCCCCGCCCGGTGGCCTACCTCCAGGTCCTCGGCCCTGCGCCCGCGATGGCGGAGGGCTGACGGCCCCCAACGAGGACCTTTGGGGCACATCGCGACGGACCTAGAGATGGGGCGTGGACATGCCGCGCACTCACAACCCGGGCGGTGAGCCGCCCACCGCGTCGCGTTTCGAGGACTTCGCCGAGCTCGCCCGCCGCCGGGCGTCCGGCGAGTTCGTCATGCTGCCCCGCCACCTCCCCGAGGAGGACCGGCGGCTCTACGTGCGGCAGACCCTGCGCGAGGATCACGCCCAGCGCATCCATCAGCGACCGGAGGGCGCCGCGACCAAGTTCGACAAGCTCGCGGCCTCCGTCTACTCCTACTTCCGCGGCACCTGCCTCCTCTTCTACCGCGACATGGCGGGCGAGGACTCGTGGATGCCGACGGTGCTGACCCTCGGCGACGTGCACCCGGAGAACTTCGGCGTGATGCCGTCGGTCGACAACACGCCCATCTTCGGCGTGAACGACTTCGACGAGGCGTACTTCGCGCCCTTCACCTGGGATCTCAAGCGCGGCGCGGTCGGCTTCATGATCGCGGCCCGAGAGCAGGGGGTCGCCGACAAGCACCTGCGCAAGATCGCGAAGAAGCTCATCCAGGGCTACCTCGAGGGCCTCCGGGGCTTCGCGCGCGACGACAGCGAGATGCACTACCAGCTGCGGATCGACAACAGCCCGAAGCTGATCCGCAAGCTGCTGCAGCGCGCTCAGCGGGATCGGGAGCCGTGGCTCTCGAAGTACCTCGGCGAGAAGCGCGAGCGCTTCGTGGCGAGCGAGAAGATCGTGCCGCTCCCGAGCCGGGTCGAGGAGTTCCAGGAGATCATCGACGAGTACGCCGACAAGAACGAGCTGTCGGAGCTGCCCGCCCGGGCCGGCAACCTGAAGGTGAAGGACGTGGCCGAGCGCAAGGGCTCGGGCACCGCGTCGCTCGGGCTGGCGCGCTTCTGGGTGCTGATCGAGGGGCTGAGCGAGGACGGCACCGACGACGTGATCCTCGAGCTGAAGCGCGCCCGCCGCTCGGCGCTCGCGGGGCTCGCGCCGCCCTCCCAGAAGCAGATGGACGGCGAGGCGGATCGGGTGGTCAACGCGCAGGCGGTGCACCTCGTGGGCGGCGACCCGTTCTACGGCAAGGCCGAGATCGCGGGCGAGAGCTTCCTGGTGCGCGAGCGCAGCCCCTACAAGGAAGAGATCGACATCGACGATCTCTCCAAGAAGCAGTGGAAGAAGTACGCGCGGATCTGTGGCACCTCGCTGGCGCAGGCCCACGCGCTCGCCGACGGCGACACCGGGGTGATGCAGGGCAACGCCGAGAAGCGCATCCTCGAGGCGATCGGCGAGGACGGGCTCCTGATCGACGACATCCTCCGCTTCGCCGAGGGGACGATGGAGCGCATCTACCGCGACCACCGCGCGTTCGTCGACGACTGGAACCTCGGCGCGCTCCAGTTCGTCGACAAGATCTACGACTGACTTTGCTGGGCAGGGGCGGGTCCGCCCCCGCCCCCCCGCTGCGCCGGCACAACGATGTTCGCTCCGGCTACGCCTCCGCAAACATCGCTGCACCTGCTTCGCGGGGCCCCCCCCACCCACTCCGGGACCTCGCTCCGCTCGGCCCCGACCCCGGCGCGGGGCGCCGGGGGCCCTGCGGCTCGCGCTCGCGCTGCGCGCGAGCTGGCCGCCCGCTGCCGCGGGATCGAACGACTCGGGTGGCGCGTGCGGCGACCTCGCTGCGCTCGTCGCCTGCCGTCGTATGGGGTCAGTCATCGCGGAAGCGAGCTTGGGCTGCCCGCGCGCCATTGTTTGCCACCTCTCGAGTTTTTGGGCAGGGGCGGGTCCGCGCGGGTCCGCCCCCGCCCCCCCGCTGCGCCGGCACAACGGTCACCACTCCGGCTGCTCCGCAGCCTGCGCGGTGACCGTTGCACCGGCATCCCCGCGAAGCGTCCTCGGCGAGCGTGTGCCTGGAGCTGGCTCCGCCGGGCTTCGAAGAAGCCTCGCTGGGCGGGCTGCTAGGTGGGGGTCGGGGTAGAGGCCGCGCGCTGGGCGAGGGCGCGACGGAAGCGGAAGGCCGGGTCGCTGACCCAGAAGCGCGCGAGGTCGGTGGCGTAGTTGTCGGGGCCGAGCTCTTCGCCGATGGTGCCGAGGACCGCGACGAGGTCGTCGGCGACCAGGAGCGCGGCGCGGGTGGCGAGGCGGCGGATCTCCCGCGACCACATGAAGATGTCGGGGGTCGGCTGGGCGGCGTAGGCGAGGGCGGCGTCCTGGAGGCGGCCGCGCGAGAAGAAGCCGATGGCCTTGGCGACCCGGCGCGACTCGGCCTCGATGTCCTCCTCCTCGAGCAGCGGGTGGAGCACGAAGCCCGGCTCGAACTGGCGCACGGTCGCGCAGATGATGTGGCCGAGGGTGCGGTCGTCGACGTGGTCGAGGGCGTGCAGCTGGCGGGAGAGGAGCGCGAGCGGGCGGGCGAGGTGGAAGGCGAGGACGGCGTCGCGCTCGCCTTCGATCGCGCTCGGGACGACCAGCGCGGGCGGGCTCCCCGAGACCAGGAAGGTGCGCGAGAGCTGGGCCGGCGAGACGAAGAGATCGAACTCCGGCGCGCCGAAGATCCGCGCGACCCGGTCCGCGAAGCTCCGGAGCGCGTGGGGCTCGCCGGTGCGGATGCGGTCGCGCTTGCTGACCCGCCACCGCTCGTACTCGACGCCCTCGAGCTTGGTGAGGATCTCGCCGATGGCCGGCAGGAACGTGGCGGCGGCGTCGTGGAGCGCGGGCGAGTCCATCAGCTGCTCCAGGCCGCCGTGGCCGAGCAGGCCGGCCGGCGCCTTGCCCGCGCGCACCCGCCGCGCCCCGACCGCCTGCGTCTCCTCGGGCGTGGCCTGGCCGAGCGTCACGAGCGGAGAGAGCACCGCGGCGCGCCCCTCCGGCTCGCTGGTGCCGGCGATCACCTCGGCGAGCGTGCGCCACGCGCCGACCTCGAGCACGTCCTCGTCGAGCAGGCGCCGCAGCTCGTCGATCGCCTGGCCGTCCTCGCGGCCGTTCCGTAGGGCTCGGACGAGGGCGAGTGAGATGGACGCGTCGTAGGGGCAGGCCCGGACGCCTTCGCGCAGCACGCCGATCGCGCGCTCGGGGCGGTCGTGCTTCTCGCCGAAGACGCGCGCGAGCTCCCGGTAGGTCGCGGCGAGGTCTCCGCGCTGGGTCTTGGCGCGCTCGAGGTAGACCATCAGCGCCTGGCTGTAGCGCTCCCAGCTGGCCTGCTCGGGGGCCTGGGCGATCAGGCCGCGGTAGAGCTTGGCCGCCGGCGCGCGGGGACCCTGGATCGCGATGGCGCTCTCGGCGGCGGCGGCGGCGGCGGCGAGGTCTCCGCGCTGCTTCTCGAGCTGCGCCATCTCCGCCAGCGCGGCCGCGCGGGGCACGGGCTCCTGCACGACCTCGATCAACCGGCGCGCCAGCGCGAGGGCCTCGTCGGCGTGCCCGGTCAGGCGCTCCAGCCGCACCAGGGAGGTGAGGGCGCCCGGGTGGTCCGCCTCGAGCTCGAGGACCCGGCGCAGGTGCGCCTTGGCGTCCTCGGGGCGGTCGAGGTGACGCTCGTGGAGCTGCGCCAGCGAGAGGTGCGCGTCGACCCGCGGCTTCCCGGTGGCGTCCTCGAGGGCGCTCTCGAGGACCTTGGCCGCGTCGGCGTGCTGCGCGTTCTCCTCGAGGTAGCGGGCGAGCGTCGCCATGGCGCGCTGAGAGCGCGGGACCACCGCCAGGGCGCGCCGGGTCGCGGCGATCGCCGCCGGGAGGTCGCCTCGCACGTCCGACCAGAGCAGGGCGACGGAGAGGTGCAGGATGCAGGCGCGGCTCGGGTCGTCGGCGCGGCTCGCCGCCAGGGTCAGCAGCTCGATCAGGCGCGGCACGTGGGTCGCGCTCATCATCGTGGCCATCAGGCCGGTGGCCGCCTCCGGGCTGTCCGGGTCGAGGTGCAGGGCCTCCTCGTAGGTCGAGGCGGCGGTCTCCTCGTCGCCCGCGTCGAAGAAGAGCCGGGCCGCCTCGAGCAGCACCTGCACGGCCACCACCTCGTCGCGGGTGGCGTCGCGCTCCATGCGGGCCGCCTGCACCATCGCGCCGCCGTCGGGCACCGCCCGGGCGGCGAGGGTCAGGCCGCGCACGGCGTCCAGGCTCGAGGGGTCGAGCGCGACCGCGGCCCGGTACGCGGCGAGCGCGGCGGAGGCGTCCCCGCGGGCCAGCAGCAGGGCGCCCACCCGGGCCTGGTGATGCGCGCCGACCTTGGCGGTCTGCGCGAGCGCGGCGAGGCGGCTGTGGGCGTGGAGCAGCGCGGTCGCGTCGCCGCGTCGCTCCGCGTCTTCGGCGAGCCGCTCGAGCGCGCCCCGATCCTCCGGGCGCGCCTCCAGCATGCGGCCGAGGAGGTCGGCCACGTCTTCGCCGCGCTCGGTCCGGGCCTCCGCCAGCGCCTCGAGCGCCGCGTGCACCGCGGGCTCCGCGCCGAGCACGTCGGCCATGCGCGCGTAGGTCGCGTCGAGCCCGGCCGGATCGCTCGCCTTGCCGTAGATCCCCTCGACCGCGACCAGCGCGCCGGCGTGGCCGGACTTGGCGGCGAACACCGGCCGGAACGACTCCAGCGCGGAGTGGATCGGCGCCCCGCGGTGCGCGAGGACGAGCGCCTTGCGCAGCGACGCCTGGGTCCGCTCGAAGCCGTCGGAGCTCGCCTCCGCCTCCGCCGCGATCGCCTCGGCGAGTCGCTCCCACGCCTGGGCGTCGGTGAGCAGCCGCTCGCGCGCGTCGAGCGCGGGGCGGAACAGCGGATCGGCGCGCAGCGCCAGCTCGTGCGCCTCGAGCGCGCGGGCGGGGTCGCTCAGCTTCTCCTCGAGGAGCACGCCGAGGGCGTGGGCCGCGGCGGCGCGCTCCGCGGGCTCCTCGAGCCGATCGAGCTGCTCGCGTCGGCACGCGGCCAGCTCCTCCCAGCGGCCGGTCCGCTCGAGCGCGCGGGCGAGGGCGTCGCGCACCGTCGCCCGGTCCTCGAGCGCGAGGGCCTGACGGTAGGCGGCGATGGCGCCGGCGTCGTCGGCCAGGGCTCGCTCGCGGGTCTCGGCGATGCGCGTGTGGAGGCGCGCGCGCTCGTCGGGCGCGGCGATCGGCAGCAGGCGCTCGTAGACCTTCACGAGGGCGGCGTGGTGGCCGCTCGCGTCGCGCAGGCGGGCCAGGGTCTCGAGGCTCGGCCGGTGGGCCGGGGTCCGGGTCAGGATCCCCTCGAGGGCCCGGCAGGCGGCGTCGGGATCGGCCTCCGCTTCGTGCTCGGCGGCCCGGTGGAGGAGCGCGTCCCGGCGCTCGCCGTCGCGGGTCAGGGCGGCCTCGCTCCGCAGGGCCGCCGACAGACGGTCGATGCGTCCGGCGCGCTCGGCCGCGCGCTGCACCGCGTGCCAGGCCCCGAGGTGGGCGGCGTCGCGCTCCAGCACGCGCTCGTAGACGGAGAGGGCGGCCGCGGGATCGTCGAGCCGATCCTCGAGGATGGCCCCCATGCGGAACAGCCACGCGATCGCCTCGTCGTCGTGCGGCGCGTGGTCGATCGCGCGCTCGTACAGCTCGACCAGCTCGTGCCAGCGGCCGGCGTGGGTGAGGAGGCGGGTGAGGCTGACGAACGCGCCGTGGTGCGACCGGTCCAGCGAGAGCGCGCGCGCGTGCTGCCGCGTGGCCTCGTCCGGGTCGTGCAGCCGGCGCTCGTGCAGCTGCCCGAGCCGGTGGTGGAGCTGCGCCTGCTCGATCGGGTCGGTCAGCGCCGCGGCCCGCGTCGCCATCACCCGGCGCACCTCGGACCACGCCTCGCGCTCGGTCAGGAGGCGCTCGAGCGCGGCGGCGGCGCCACGGTGGCGGGGGTCGGCGGCGAGCGCGCGCTCGTACCAGCCGAGCGCCGGCTCCACCGCCTCGAGCGGGCCCTCGTGGAGCTGCCCGAGCTCCATCGCGAGGCCCACGACCACCTCGGGCGCGGTCTCGAGCTCGATCCGGCGGGCGAGCGCGTCGGCGCGGAGCGGGTGGCGTCCGGTGGCGGCGGCCAGCCGGGCCAGCTCGCGCAGGAGCGACGTGTCCTCCGGCCGCGCGCGCAGCGCCTCCTCGAGCGTCTGGATCGCGGCCGCGGCGTCGCCGAGCGCCCGCTCCTGCACGCGCGCGATCGCGCGCAAGATGGACTGACGCGCGTCGACGTCGCGGCAGAGCTCGTGCTCCGTCCGCAGCGCCGCGACGAGCTGAGGCCAGCGGCGCTGCGAGGCGCCGAGCCGCTTCACGTGGGCGAGCGCGTCGCTGGCGTGCGGGTCGGTGGCCAGCGCGCTCTCGTAGAGGGTGGCCGCCTGCACCGGGTCGCCGAGCTTCGCCTCGGTGAGGTGCGCCCGGAGCGCGGTCCACGCGGCGCGGAGTGGCGGATCGTCGACCGCGTCGGCGAGGCGCGCGTAGGTGTCGGCGAGCTCGGCCCAGCTCTCGTCGCGCCGGTAGCCGCGCTCGAGCGCCTTGAGCAGGACGAGGTCCCCCGGCGCGAGCGCGAGGCCCTCGCGGTAGACCTCGATGGCGTCCGCCGGCCGGCCCAGCCTGGCCTCGAGCACGCGCCCCTTCGCGTGCAGCAGGCGCGCCTTGGCGGCCGGGTCGCGGGTCACCGCGAGCTCCGCGTCGAAGAGCGCGGGCAGCTCCGCGTGGCGGCCCAGCTGGGCGGCCACCCGCCGCGCGCCGCGGAGGGCGGGCACGTGATCGGGCGCGCGCCCGATGACCTCGCCGTAGTGTCGCGCCGCGCCTTCGGGATCCGACAAGGGCCCCTCCGAGAGGCGCCCGAGCGCGTGATGGAGCTGCGCCTCTCGCTCGACGTCGCTCTCGACCGAGAGCTGAGCCTCGCAGAGATCGCGCAGCTGCGCCGCGGCCATGCCGAGGTGGGGGCGGGTCCCGGGGTCGCCCAGCAGGAGGCCGGGGCGCGCCATCTCGTCGGTGTGCGACTCGCCGACGACCACGCTCGCGGCGACCGCGACCTGGGTCTTCTCTTCGGCCGCGGTCGGCGCGGCCTGCTGGTCCGTGTCCTGCTCCCGGCGGGGCGGCGGGGGAGGCGGCGGCTTCGGGGGGAGCTTCCGCCGAGGGGGCGGCGGCGGCACCGCGATCACGAGGGGCTTCGCGTCCGGCAGCTCGTGCTCGGCGGTGTCGTCGGGGCGGGTGGTGGGACGCTGCTCGTCCATCGGGGATCCGCAGCGTACCCCGAACCGGGGCGTCTTTGCGTCGCCGTGTTAGGCCTCGCCTCTTGCAGGGTTTTTCGCGTCCGGGGCCCGGCGGCAGTACACCGGGGCGCGGGACCAGACGGAGGCAGCGTGTTTCGCGGGCGAATCAGAGCCATTCACTTCGTGGGGATCGGCGGCATCGGCATGAGCGGCATCGCGGAGGTGCTCCTCGCCGAGGGCTTCACCGTCAGCGGCTCCGACCTGCGCGAGAGCGAGACCACGCGCCGGCTCGCCGAGCAGGGCGCGCGGATCTGCGTCGGGCACGCGGCGGAGAACATCGCCGGCGCCGACGTCGTGGTCTTCTCGAGCGCGGTCCCGCGGGACAACCCCGAGCTGACCGAGGCCAAGCGGACCGCCATCCCGGTGATCCCGCGGGCGGAGATGCTGGCCGAGCTGATGCGGCTCAAGGACGGCGTCGCCATCGCCGGCTCGCACGGCAAGACCACCACGACCTCGCTCGTGGCCACCGTGCTGCGCGAGGCCGAGCTGGATCCGACGGTGGTGATCGGCGGCAAGCTCAACGCGCTCGGCACCAGCGCCGCCAGCGGCAAGGGCGACCTCCTGGTCGCGGAGGCGGACGAGTCCGACGGATCGTTCCTGCACCTCTCGCCGGTGATCGCGATCGTCACCAACATCGATCCCGAGCACCTCGACCACTACGGCGACTTCGAGCGCGTGAAGCAGGCGTTCGTGGAGTTCGCCAACCGGGTGCCCTTCTACGGCCTCGTGATCGCGTGCCTCGACCACCCGCACGTGCAGGCCCTGCTGCCCCGCATCGAGAAGCGGCTGGCGACCTACGGGCTGAGCGCGCAGGCGGACTACCGCGCCAAGGACCCGACGGTGGAGGGGCTCAGCACGCGCTTCCGGCTCATCCGCCGCGGCGAGGACCTCGGCGAGGTCTCGGTGCGCATGCCCGGGATCCACAACGTGCTCAACACCCTCGCGGTCATCGCGCTGGCGGACGAGCTGGGCGTGCCGCTCGAGGTCACCAAGAAGGCGCTCGCCGGCTTCGGCGGGGTGCACCGCCGCTTCACCATCGTGGGTGAGCAGGCCGGCGTCACCGTCATCGACGACTACGGTCACCACCCCGCCGAGGTGCAGGTGACGCTCGAGGCGGCGCAGCGCGCCTACGGGCAGCGGCTGGTGGTCGCGTTCCAGCCGCACCGGTACTCGCGCACCCACCACCTCTTCGAGGACCTCACCCGCGCCTTCAACCGCGCGGACGTGCTCCTGCTCGCCGACGTCTACGCGGCGGGCGAGGCGCCGATCGAGGGCGCGGACAGCGAGCGGCTCGCCAGCGCCATCCGCGAGCACGGCCACCGCGACGTGACCCACGTGGGCCCGCGCACCGCGCTCGTGGACGCGCTGCTCGACCGGCTGAAGCCGGGGGACGTCGTGATCACCCTCGGCGCGGGGGACATCACCCGCACCGGGCCCGAGCTGCTCGCCGCGCTCGCCCAGCGAGGGGACGCGTGACGGAGAAGCGCGCGCGCCGCAAGAAGGCGCCCGAGCAGCCGAAGCCGGTGCGAAACCGGCGCGTGCGCCCGAAGAAGGGGCCCGCGCCCGAGGCGCCGCCCGAGCCGAAGAGGAGCCTGCGCGAGCGCCTCCGAGGCGGCGCGGCGAAGGCGAAGGGCTGGACGAAGCGCCTGCGCGGGCCGGCCGAGGTCGCGCTGCGCGGCCTGGTCGTCGTCGCGGTCGGCGTCGGCGCGGTCGCCCTCGGGCGCCTGGTCGAGCGCCACGTGCGCACCTCGCCGGCGTTCGCGGTGACCGAGATCGGGCTCGAGGGGCACGTCCGCCTCCAGCGCGCCGAGGTGCTCGCGGTGGCCGGCCTGGCCGAGGGCCGGAACGTCTTCGACGTGTCGCCCGAGGAGGCGCAGGCGGCCCTCGAGGCGCATCCCTGGATCGCGGAGGCCGAGGTCCGGCGCCGCCTGCCGGGCACCTACACCCTCGAGATCCGAGAGCGCCAGGCGGTGGCCCTGCTCGCGGTGGGCGAGGTGTTCCTGGTCAGCGAGGACGGCGCGGTGTTCAAGCGCGTCGGCCCCGAGGATCCCGTCGACCTCCCGGTCATCACCGGCGTCGATCGCGAGCGCTTCACGCGCGACCGCGCCTTCCGCACCTCGGTGCTGCTCGAGGCGGTGGCGCTGCTCGGCGACTACCGGGGCGCCGGCCTCTGGCGCCGCGAGCCGATCGAGGAGCTGCACGTCGAGCGTGACGACGGCCTCAGCCTCTACGTGGGCCAGGGCCCGACCTACGTGCGCCTCGGCCACGGCCCATTCCGGCAGAAGCTCCGGCGGCTCCGCACCGTGCTCGACGAGCTCGGCGAGCGAGGCGCCCGCGCGGCCTACGTCTACCTCGACAACGAGCGCCGCCCCGACCGCGTCACGGTGCGGATCCGGGAAGAGGAGGGCGCCTCCAGCCTGGAGCCGTCCCCGGAGCCCGAGTCGCCCGCCCCGCCGACCGCGGGGTGAGCCCGTCGGGCAGGCCCGCCCGCGCCGTCAATCATCTCCCCAGCGGATGGTGAACGCGTCGCAGGTCCAGGGGCCGGAGAAGCGCTCGACGCGCACGTAGGCGGTCCCGGTCTCGCTGCCGCCGACGCACTCGGGGCTGAGGCGGACCTCGTCCGACGCCGAGGCGCCGCGGAAGCTGCAGCACCCGGAGAGCCCGCCGAAGCTGCTCGGTGAGCCCTCGCGACAGGTCACGCCGAGGTCCGCGCCGTCGCAGTCCCAGTAGACGCAGAGGTCGTAGTCGTTGGCCGGGGGCACCGCGCTCAGCTCCACCCGCGGCTCGACCGTGCCGCCCACGTCGTCGGTGACCCGGAAGCGGAACCAGTCCTCGTCCCCCGTGGGGTAGAGGCTCGCCTGGAAGGTGCCGGCCGGCCAGGCGGCGCGATCCGAGACGGTGCCGAGCGGCGCGGCGGCGGTGCGGGTGTCGTTGCGCTCGAAGGAGTCGGTCCGCGGCGTCCCCACGCACGCGCCCGAGCCGTCGCAGGCGTCCGCGTCGGTGCACGCGTCCCCGTCGCTGCACGAGAGGCCGACCTCGCTCGACCAGGCGTCGGTGGCGGCGTCGGTGTCGCACAGCTCGCACTGGCTGCCCGGGCGCCGCTCGCGGTCGCTCCAGCACATGCCGTCGATCAGGCAGGTCCCCGGGGCCGGCGCGGCCAGGCACTCGAAGGCGCCCGGCCCGGTCGAGACGCAGGTGTCGGCGCTGCACGAGACGCCGTCGTCGCAGCGCACCGGCGCGCCCGCGCGGCACACGCCGCCCTGACAGCTGTCGCCCATCGTGCAGCCGTCGTCGTCGGCGTTGCAGGGGGCGCCCTCCGGTCGCGGCGCGCCGGTGGTGCACTCTCCGGTGGCCGGATCGCAGGCGCTCCCGTCGAGACAGGGATCACCGCTGCTGCACTCGACCGGGTCGCCCACGCACTCGGCGCCGTTGCAGCGATCGAAGCGGGTGCAGAGGTCGTCGTCGTCGCAGGGCATGCCCTCGCGCTCGGGGTTGGGCACCCGGGCGCACGCGCCGTCCGCGCACATCACCAGGCCGCAGGGGCCCGGGGTGACCACGCCCGCGCAGTCCGCGGCGCTCTCGCAGCGCATGCACTCGGGATCCTGGAGGTGGCCGCAGCCTCCCTCCACGCACCGGTCGAGGGTGCATCCGTCGGCGTCGTCGCAGTCCTCGTCGGTCCGGCAGTCCGGCTCGGGCCCGGCGTCCTCGGCCGCGTCCATCGAGGGGCCGGCGTCGGGCGCGGAGGGCGCCGAGCAGGCGGCGACGGTCGCGGCGAGGAGGAGGAGGAGGAGGAGGCCGTGCAGGCTGACGGGGCGCACGGGCCGGCTCACATGCAGTACGCCGGCGAGGCCTCGTCCGGGCGGCCGCAGGTGCCGTCGCACTCGACCACGTGCAGGGTGCCCGCGCGGCAGTAGCGGAGGCTCGAGCCGTGGCAGGCCCCGCCGCCGTCGACGTCTCCGCAGCCCTCGACGCAGTCGAAGCGGTCGGCGCCGTGCACGAAGCCGCAGCCGAGGCCCTCGGCCGCGCAGTCACGGACGCTGACCTCGCCGCCGTCGCAGGCGGTGAGCGCGCCGGCCTCGCACCGGCCCTGCGGGGGCACCTCGCCGCAGCTCGACGGCGGGGGCGGAGGCTCGGGCGGCGTCATCAGCGCGTCGGAGGTCTCCGACTCGTGGAAGACGAGCGCGACGTCGAAGAGCTGGCGATCCCAGACCCCGAGCGAGCGCCCGATGATCGGCACCTGCGCGTCGACCCCGACCTCGGCGTAGACGCCGGCCGTCCCGAGGTGCCAGCCGTCCTCGCGGACCATGCGCACGTTGGGTCGGACCTCGACGTACGGGCCGGCGACGTCGTAGAGCATCACCCGGAGCTTCGCGTAGACGAACATCTGCACCGCGGCGAGCGTGCCGCTGCCGGAGACCGACGCCCGCGGGTCGGTGATCTCGAAGGTGCGCTCGCCGAGATCGCTCCACTCGCCGTTCTCGAGGAGCGTGCCGAGCACGACGTCGCTGTTCAGCCCGCCGCCCACGTCGACGACGAGGTTGCCGTCGACCTCGAGCCCGACGCCGACGCCGATCTCGAGCGTGACCACCTCGACCACCGGCACCGGGCCGATGAAGTGCACGAAGGGTCGCTCCCAGGTCCAGAGCTCGTGGCCGTAGTTGAGGGACTGGTTGTCCGAGCGCACGTCCACGTGGACGTGGAGGTCGGCCTGCAGCTCGCCGGCCGCGCGCAGGAGCAGGCGCTCCACCTGGCGATCCTCGACCGAGAGCTCGAAGTCGAGGGTGGGGTCGAAGTCGAGCTGACCGGAGACGTCGACGTCCATGCCCAGGCCCTCGTGCACCCGCTGGGGCCCGAAGACGGTGCGGAACTCGGCGACCTCGAGGGCCTCGCGGGCCGCGCCGACCGATCCCTCGGCGCTGTCGGCCAGCTCGCCGCCCGGCCGGATCAGGCGCTCGGCGAGCTCCATCTCGACGACCGCGTCGCCCAGCTCGGCCGGGTCGGTGGTGATCACCAGCGTGTCCCCGGCGGTCTCGACCGAGCGCACCCGGCGGAGGAAGCCGCCCCGGATCGCGCTGGTCACGACCTGCTCGTCGGTCAGGGACAGCAGGTCCTCGTGGCCGGCGAGCGGGAGCCGCACGGTGTCGGCGTCGAAGACGACGTCGGGATCGTCGATGACGACGACCCCCTCCGACGCCACGCCGGTCACGCCGCCGGGCGACTCGGAGGCGCACGCGCTCGTGAGGAGCGCGGCGAAGAGAGCGAGGGTTCGAAGCGGTGTCACGATCGGCCACGCTACCCCGAACCGCGTCACATGGCTACGCGGGCGCGTCGATCCGTCTGGGGTATGCTCTCCCTTCGTGGCCGCTCCGGACACCGATCGCCGCAACACGATCCGCATGGACGGGCCGCCGGTCAGCGTGTGCCCGGCGTGCAACGAGCCCTACTGGGACCCGGAGATGAGCCACTGCCCGCACGACGGCACGCGGCTCGAGGCGGGCGGCGAGGCCGGCCCGGCGACGCGCGTCGACCTGGTGGTCGGCCAGCGCTACCGGCTGCTGGGCAAGATCGGCGAGGGCGGCATGGGCTCGGTGTTCGTGGCCGAGCACGCGCTCTCGCTCCGGCGCGTGGCGATGAAGATCATCAAGCCCGAGCTGGAGAGCAGCAAGATCGCCCGGCAGCGCTTCCTGCGCGAGTGCCACACCCTCGAGCGGATCGACAGCCCGCACGTGGTGGAGGTGCTCGAGGCGGGCGAGTCGCCGGCGAACGAGATCTACCTCGTGATGGAGCTGCTCGAGGGGCGCACGCTCGGCGAGCGCATCCAGGCCGAGGGCCCGCTGCCGATGTGGGAGGCGTGCGAGATCGCGGCTCAGGTGGCCTCCGCGCTCCAGGCGGCGCACGAGGTCGGCATCGTCCACCGCGACATGAAGCCCGACAACGTCTTCCTCTGCGACGACGGCACCGTGCGCGTGATCGACTTCGGCATCGCGCGCCTGCTCGACGGTCAGACGGTCGAGGGCGCCGGTCGCAAGCTCACCGCCGACGGGACCATCGTGGGCACGCCGGCGTACATCAGCCCGGAGCAGGCGGCGGGCAAGCCGGTCGACCCTCGCTCGGATCTCTACTCGCTCGGCGTGGTGCTCTTCGAGGCGCTGACCGGGGAGCCGCCCTTCTGGGACGATCACCCGGTCATGCTGATGGGGCTCCACCTCAAGGCGACGCCGCCCGCGCTCCGGGATCGCCGCTCCGACCTGCCCTATCCGCCCGCGCTCGAGGCGCTCGTGGCCGGCCTCCTGCAGAAGAAGCCCGAGGAGCGGCCGAGCGCCGCCCGCGACGTCGAGGCCGCGCTCCGGGCCCTGAACCTCGGCGAGCACGCCCGACCCTCCCAGCACGGCCCGACCACCGTGATGAGCCGCCCGCCGGTCGGCATGCGCGGGCCGATGCTGGTCTGGATCGCGCTCGCGATCGGCGTCTTCCTCTTCTTCGGCATCGTCGCCATCGGGCTGATCTGGCTGCTGGGGTGAGCTCACCCGACGCGACCCGTCAGCGCGCGGTCAGGGACTCGAGGCGAGCGCGCATGGCGGCGATCGCGCCGTCGACCGCCGCGAGCGGGGCCACGCGGCCCGCGTCGGTGGCCTCGGCGAGCGCGGCCTCGAGCCGCTCGTAGCGCTCGTCGAGCGCGCGCCGCTCGGCGTCGAGGGCGCCTTCGATCGCGCGCAGCTGGGTGAGGCGTCGCTCGACCTCCTCGCCCGGGTGCTCGAGGATGCGGGCCAGCGCGCGCTCGGCGCTGATGAGCTCGCGCAGTGCGTCGTCCTGGGTGGTCTCTTCGCGCACGAACTCTTCCTCCGGGAGGGCGTCGCGGCGGGCCGCCAGGTCGAGGGACGCGGCGAGGAGGCGCTGCCGCACCGCGGTCTCTTCCGCCCGCACCGCCGCCTCTGCCTCGGCCAGCTGGGCCCGCACGAGCGCGAGGTCCTCGGCCGTCCGCTGGGCCGCGTCCTCGGCCAGCTCGATCGCCTCGACCTGCGCTCGGAGGAGCGGGGGCGGCGCCCCGCCGAAGAGCTCCGGCACCAGCTCCGCCAGGCGATGACGCCGGAGATCGAGGAGCCGGTCGATCTCGGCCCGGAGGTCCTGCGGGGTGAGGCTGCGCACGTCGCCGAGCGCCATCTCGGTGGCGTGCGTCGGCAGGGCGGGCGGAGGCGCGGTGGGCGCCACGATCTCCTCCAGCGCCGCCGCGACCGCCTGCATGTCGTCCCATCGCTCCGACGGCTTCTTCTGCATGCAGCGCGTCACCAGGCGGGAGACGCCGGGCGGCAGCCCGGGCAGCCCGAGCACGTCGAGGGTCGGCGGCTCGGTGTAGAGGTGCCCCTGCATCGCCTCCGCCACCGTGTCGCACGGGAAGGGCAGCTGGCCCGAGAAGAGCTCGTAGGCGATGACCCCGAAGGCGTAGACGTCCGCCCGCGCGTCCGCCGACGCGCCCAGCCACTGCTCGGGCGGCATGTAGTCGGGCGTGCCGAAGACGTCGCCCTCGTGCGTCAGGTGCACGCCGCTCCACTCGGTGACCGTCTTGGAGAGGCCGAAGTCGAGCAAGGTGACGTGCTCGCCTCGCTTCGGGTCCACCATGATGTTCTCGGGCTTGAGGTCGCGGTGCACGACCCCGAGCGCGTGGGCGCGGGCCATGCCGGCGGCGATCTGCCGGAGCATCGCGAGGGCGCGCTCGGGCGCGAGGCGGCCCTCGTCGTCGATCACGTCGGCGAGCGCGCGCCCGTCGAGCAGCTCCATGACCATGTAGTAGAAGCCCTCGGCCGCGAAGCCGAACTCGTAGACGCGCACCACGTTCGGGTGGTCGAGCACGCTCGCGGCGCGCGCCTCCCGGGCGAAGCGCGCCACGGTCAGGTCGCGGTCGGCGGCGTCCTTCTTGAGCACCTTGAGCGCGACGTCGCGCCCGAGGTTCTTCGCCTCCGCCAGGTAGACGACGCCGATGCCGCCGCGGCCGAGCTCGGCCACGACCTCGTAGCGGCCCTCGACGAGGTCCCCCGGGCCCAGCTCGCGCATCCCGAGCGGCTGGTCGAGGTGCGCCAGGGGCGTGCCGTCGTAGGGGCAGAAGCGGACGTCGCCGACCTGACGTCGGCAGTGCGGGCAGACCTTCACGCCTGGCTCCCCCGGCGGCGCTCGTGGTGGGCGAGCAGCTCGAGCCGCGCGCGGTAGGTGGCGAGGGCGCCGTCGAGCTGCGCCAGCTCCGCGAGCCGCGTCGCGTCGGCGCCCGGGGTCTCCCGGAGCGCGCGCTCGAGCGCGTCGTGGTCGGCCTCGAGCGGCGCCTCGGCCGCCCGCCCTCGCTCCAGCGCCCGATCCAGCGCCGCCTCGGCGGCGAGCGCGGCCTCGTCGGGCGCGTGCACGAAGGCGGCGAGCCGGGCCTCGGCGTCGCGCAGCGGCCGGAGGGCGTCGTCCTCTCCCGGCGCCTCGACCGGCTCCGGCGCGTCCATCGCGATGGTGTCGGCGGCGCCCAGCTCGACGATCTCGGAGGGGAGGGCGCGGCGGCTCACCGCGCGGGCGAGGTTGGCCGCCACCAGCTGCGCGCGGAGCTCCGCCTCCTTCGCCCGGTGCGCGCGCTGCGCCTCCTTCAGGCTCGCCTCGGCGAGCGCGAGGTCCTCCTCCGCCTGGGCCAGCTCGCGCTCGCCCTCGGCGATCCGTCCGAGCAGCGCCTCGACCGCGGGCGGCGTCGCCGAGAAGACCGACGGCACCAGCGCGACCAGCCGGGCCTGCCGCACCCGGGTCAGCCGACGGATCTCGCCGAGCAGCCCGAGCCGGTCGAGCCCGACGTCGTCCGGCGCCTGCATCACGGTGGCGGCGGCCGGCTCTCCGACGCCGAGCTTGGTGCGCTCGGCCGTCTCGGCCCGCGCCCGCTCCTCGAGCGCGAGCAGCGCCTTCACCACCCGGCCCATGTGCGGCGGTCGGTCGGCCGGATCCTTGGCCATGCAGCGCATCACCAGGTCCGAGAGCCCGTCGGGCAGCGCGGGGACGCGCGGGTGATCGGCGAGCGGGAGCGCGACGGTGTAGAGGTGCTGCTGGAGCTTCTGGATCAGGGTGTCGCCGCCGAACGGGAGCTCCCCCGAGATCAGCTCGTAGGCCATCACCCCGAACGCGTAGACGTCGGCGCGCGCGTCGACGAGCTGCCCCTGCCACTGCTCGGGCGCCATGAAGTCGGGGGTGCCGATCACGTCGCCCTCGCCGGTCAGCGGCGCGTTCTCGCCCTCGGTGATCTTGGAGAGCCCGAAGTCGACGATGGTCAGCCGCTCGCGGCCGCCCTCCTGGCGCACCATCACGTTCTCGGGCTTGAGGTCGCGGTGCACCACGCCGAGCTCGTGAGCGCGAGCCACGCCGTCCGCGATCTCGATCAAGTAGTGGAGCGCGCGCCCGGGCCGGAGCCCACGCCCCGGCGAGACCACGCCCGCCAGGGGCCGCCCCTCGAGCTTCTCCATCGCCATGAAGTAGAAGCCCTCCGGCGCGTAGCCGAAGTCGTAGACCTTCACGACGTTGGGGTGGTCGATCTGCGACGCCGCCCGGGCCTCGCGGGCGAAGCGAGCCACCGTCTTCCGGTGGTCTCCCCAGCGCGGGTAGAGGACCTTGAGCGCGACCTCCTGGCCGAGCGCCCGGGCCTCGGCCGCGAAGACGACCGCCATGCCGCCCTTGCCGAGCTCGGCGAGGAGCGCGTAGCGCCCGTCGACCACGTCGCCGACCGACGGCATCGCGGCGGGCCCGCGGCCGAGGTGAGCGAGGGGCGTGCCGTCGTGCGGGCAGTACGAGATCGCGCCCACGTCGCGGCCGCAGGTGGGACAGACGGCCATCTCGGGTCCGGAGGGTAGCCCGCCGCGCGCGTTTGTCGTTGCACGAAATTTGGTGTCCCCGATCTGCGTCCTGTAGTGCTGCTCGTGGGGCCGAAACGAGCCCCGAGGAGAGATCGACGGATGTCCGATAACGAAATCATCGCAGGCCTCGACCTCGGCACGACGAAGGTCTGTGCGATCGTCGCCGAGGTGACCGATGACGGCCTGGACATCATCGGGATCGGCTCGGTGCCGTCCAAGGGCCTCCGCAAGGGTGTGGTCGTCAACATCGAGTCGACCGTGCAGGCCATCCGGGCCGCCATCGAGCAGGCGGAGACCATGGCCGGCGTGGAGATCGCGAGCGTCTACGCCGGCATCGCCGGCAGCCACGTGCGCGGCATGAACCAGGAGGGCGTCGCCGCCATCAGCACCCGGGAGGTCTCCGAGGAGGACGTCCGCCGCGTGCTGGAGCAGGCGAAGGCCATCCCGCTCCCCGGTGATCGACACGTCATCCACGTGCTCCCGCAGGAGTACATCGTCGACGACCAGGACGGGATCCGCGAGCCGGTCGGCATGAGCGGGGTGCGCCTCGAGGCGCGCGTTCACCTGGTGACCGCGGCGAGCTCGGCGGCGCAGAACATCACGAAGTGCTGCGAGCGCTGCGACCTCCACGTCGCCGAGATGGTGCTCGAGCCGCTCGCGAGCGCGCACGCCGTGCTCAGCGAGGACGAGAAGGAGATCGGCGTCGCGCTGATCGACGTCGGCGGCGGCACGACCGACCTCATCATCTACGTGGACGGCGCGGTCGTGCACACGAGCGTGATCCCGATCGGCGGGATCAACCTCACCAACGACATCGCGACCGGGCTGCGCACCCCGATGGCCGAGGCCGAGCGCATCAAGATCAAGTACGGCTGCGCCGCGACGGCGATGGTCGACGAGGAGGAGACCATCGAGGTCCCCAGCGTCGGCGGCCGCCCCCCGCGGGTGCTCCCCCGTCACGTGCTCTGCCAGATCATCGAGCCTCGCGTGGAGGAGATCTTCCAGGCGGTGGCCCACGTGATCGCCGAGACCGGCTTCGCCGACATGCTGGCGAGCGGCGCGGTGATCACGGGCGGTACCACGCAGCTCGACGGGATGCCCGAGCTGGCCGAGCAGATCCTCGGCCTCCCGGTTCGCCGGGGCGCGCCCCAGGGCGTCGGCGGGCTGATGGACGTGGTCAAGAGCCCCTCCTACTCGACGGGGGTGGGGCTGGTGAAGTACGGCGCCGAACGCATCCGGGAGGCGCCCCCCATCGACGACACCGCGTCGGTGGCTCACATCGCGGCGCAGGACGGCTGGGGCCAGAAGCTCGGCCAGTGGTTCCGCGAAGTCTTCTGAATCTGATTTGAACGCTTTTTCTGCGCGGCCCCTGGGAGGGCGAACCCAGGGCGCGCTTCAGGGAGGAACACGAAATGGGAATCTCGATCGAGTTCGCGGATGACGCGGAGATGCAGGCGCGCATCAAGGTCGTTGGCGTCGGCGGGGGCGGCGGCAACGCGCTCAACACCATGATCCACAGCGGGCTCGAGGGCGTGGAGTTCATCGCCGGCAACACCGACATGCAGGCGCTCGAGGCCAACCTCGCGCCGACGAAGATCCAGCTCGGCCCGGCCCTCACCAAGGGCCTCGGCGCCGGCGCGAACCCCGACGTCGGCCGCAAGGCGGCGCTCGAGGACGTGCAGCGGGTCAGCGAGGCGCTCGAGGGCGCCGACATGGTCTTCATCACCGCCGGCATGGGCGGTGGCACGGGCACCGGCGCGGCCCCGATCATCGCGCAGGTCGCGCGGGACATGGGCGCGCTGACCGTCGGCGTGGTGACCAAGCCGTTCCTCTTCGAGGGCAAGCGCCGCTCGCGCAACGCCGAGAACGGGATCGACGACCTCGCGTCGAGCGTCGACACGATCATCACCATCCCGAACCAGAAGCTCCTCAACCTCGAGGAAGAGGACATGAGCCTCCTGGAGGCCTTCCGCCGCGCCGACGACGTGCTGGTGCAGGCGGTCCGGGGCATCAGCGACCTCATCACCCACAGCGGGATGATCAACGTCGACTTCGCCGACGTGAAGACCATCATGAGCGGCATGGGCCGCGCGCTGATGGGCACCGGCTACGGCAAGGGTGACAAGCGCGCCCTCGACGCGGCGAGCATGGCCATCAACAGCCCGCTCCTCGACGAGGTCAGCGTGGAGGGCGCGACCGGCATCCTCATCAACTTCACCGCCGGCCCGGACGTGCGGCTGAAGGAGATCAACGAGGCGGCCAGCCTGGTCCAGCAGGAGGCGCACGAGGACGCGAACATCATCTTCGGCCTCGTCACCGACATGGACATGGGCGACGTGGTGAAGGTCACCGTCATCGCCACCGGCTTCGACGCCGAGGCCCGCCCGATGGTGGAGGAGGCGCCGCAGGCCGCGGTCCGCAGCAGCCGCCCCTCGATCCCGGTGCAGGTCCCCTCGCGCCGCAGCGTCGCGCCCCGCGCGGCTCGCCGCAGCGTGGCCCCCGAGCAGGTCTCGATCCCCGAGGCGCGCGTCGGCGGCCGGGCCTTCGGCGCCACCGCTCTCCACGACGAGGCGGTCCTCGACATCCCGGCCTACCTCCGCCGCGGCTCCGCTCACGATTGACCGGTCGGGCAGGGGCGGGTCCGCGCGGGTCCGCCTCCGTCCCCCCTGACGCCCCTGCCGAAGCCTCGGCGGGGGCGTCTCGCGTTTTCGGGCGTTCGTTTTTTTCGCGCAACCGGTCGGGCGGCGGGCCGAGGAGGCGGCATGTCTCTTCGTCACGTCCACCACACCCTCCTCGCGTTGGCGCTCGTCTCCGGTTGCGAGCTGGCGCCCGAACCCTCCGACGCGTCCCGTGCGTCGCCAGACGCGGCGCCGGCCGACGCCGCTCGGCCCGACGACGCAGGAGATGCTGGACCGGTGGGCGTCGACGCCCGCGTGTCTCTGCCGGACGCCGCGCCGTGCGAGTCTCCGCCGACCTGGTACCGGGATCGGGACCGCGACGGCTTCGGCGACCCCGCGGCCGCGCTCACGCAGTGCGCGAGGCCCGACGGATACGTCGCCGACGGGAGCGACTGCGACGACGACTGCGCCTCGTGCGCGCCCACCGGCGTGGAGCGCTGCGACGGGGTCGACCAGGACTGCGACGGCATGACCGACGAGGGCGTGCAGCGCAGCTTCTACGCCGACCGAGACGGCGACGGCCACGGTGACCGAGACGCGCCGATGCTCGCCTGCACCGCGCCCGCCGGCTTCGTCGACGACTCGAGCGACTGCGACGACGCCTGCGCCGCCTGTCACCCGGGGGCCGCGGAGGCGTGCGACGGGGTCGACCAGGACTGCGACCTCGCGGTAGACGAGGGCGTGCAGTCCACGTTCCACCGCGACGCGGACGGCGACGGCTGGGGAGCGGGCGCCACGACCCTGGCCTGCGCCGCGCCGGCGGGCTTCGCCGCGATGGCCGGCGACTGCGACGACGCCGCGGCGCGGCGACACCCCGGCGCGGCGGAGGTCTGCGACGGGGCCGACGACGACTGCGACGGCGCCCCGGACCAGACCTTCGCCTGCGTGCAGGGAGCGACGACGAGCTGCACGACGACCTGCGGATCCACCGGGACCGGGCGCTGCACCGCCGCGTGCGGAGTCCCCGGGCCGTCCGCGTGCGCCCCGCCGGTGGAGACGTGCAACTTCCGCGACGACGACTGCGATGGTCTCCGCGACGAGGGCGTCTGGGAGTGGAACGCGCCGACGATCGAAGCGGCCGGGCGCGCTTACGACCGCCCGGTGGTCGTGGAGTGGGGCTCCGCTCGCCGCTCGTTCTGGTACGCCGACGGCCAGGTGTGGGGCTTCGAGCACTCGGCGACCGGCGCCGTGACCGGCGGGGCGCCGACGGCCGTCACCGGGACCCGCATCTTTCACGCGGCGAGCTTCGGGACGCACTCGCTCGTCTTCGCCTCCGTCTTCTCGAGCTACGTGATCCTGCAGCGGCTCTCCTCCGACCTCCGGGTCCGCTGGTCCACCACGATCCCGATCAGCGCCTCGCAGGTCCGCGTCACCGTCGACCGCGACTCGGTCTACCTCTACACGGTCGAGTCCGCGGGCCGCGTGCGGCGCCGCGTCTACCGGCTGACCGATCACGCGTACCAGGCGGGGCCGCTCGAGCTCGGCCGGACCGCGCGCCCCATCGCCGTGGCCCAGGCGAGCCCCGGCTCCGACGTGGTCGCGTTCTCGCGCCTCGATCTGGGCGAGGTGGAGCTCCGCTGGGTGCAGGGGGCGGGGGCCAGCCCGACCGTCACCTCGCGCACCCTCCCTTCCGCCAACCCGGTGATGGAGGTCGCGGTCGAGACGCGAGGCGGCGGCACGCCCGACGCGATGGTCGCGTGGTCCACCCGCGGCGGGGCCGCCTCGGACTCGGAGATCCGCTACGGATACCTGGCGTCGCCGAGCGCGGTCGCGGTGGCCGGGCGCGTCACCACGGGGACCACGCCGAACGACCCGCCGGACGCCACCCAGCGACTCGGCATCGACGTGCAGGGCGACAGGTTCTTCCTCGGCGTCGTGCACACCTCGGCGTTCCCCGTCGGCGACACGGGCACGCCGCGCGCCTTCCAGCTCTTCCTGGACGGAGGCGTGAGGGTCTTCGAGGTCACCCGCGTGGACGCGGGCGGCGCCTTCCACACCGCCGCCTTCGAGGGGCTCGCGGTGACCTACGCGCAGGCGCGGCTCTGGTACGCCCCGCCGGGCGGCGGGGTCGCGAGCCGCTGGGCCAACTGCTTCAGCCTCCCCTGAGGCCGTCGGTCGACGCGGGTGGGCGGTCTCGCGCTCGGGCGTCAGAACTCGACCGGCGCCACGTCCACGGCGGCGCTCTGCCTCGCGGTGATCCGGCGGACCACCATCACCGCGAGCGGCGCCGAGACCAGGGTGATCAGCTCCGAGACCATGCTCGCGATGGTCGAGGTCGAGAAGTCGGAGGGGGAGTCGGCGCGCATGCTGACGCGGAAGCTGACTTGCCCGGCGATGTTCCCTGCGATCCACGCGGCCCACCAGAGCCCGAGCACGGTCGGGGTCTCGCCGGGCAGGGAGCCCTCCTCGTCGCCGCCGTCGCTCGCGTTCCAGATCTCTCGGGCGATCTGGAAGGGGCGGAAGAGGTTGAGGATCGGGACGAACCAGGCGCCGATCGCCCAGCCGGTGCCATGCGCCGGCGTGTGACCGAACGCGCGCACGTTGTCGTAGGCCCGCTTGAACCACATGAGGAACACCACGGCCGTCGCGAGGTACAGCGCCGCCGCGGCCAGCCCGAAGAGCATCTCGCGCGTGTCGTTGGCGTCGAGCTCCGCCTGCGTGTAGTCGCCGAGCTCGATGCGACCGAGCAGCTCGAGCTGCGCCGCGAGCGAGCCCAGGCTCGCCAGCGCAGCCACCGCGTTGAGGATGAGCAGCACGCTGACGATCTGCGCCAGCCGGTCCAGGGGACGATGGGTTTCCACCCATCCAGTCTGCCAGAGCGCCGCCCCGACGAGAACGCGTGGCGTCAGTCGATGTCGGCGACCGTGCGGGCGTCGGTCTTCGCGAGCCTCAGCAGCCGCTGGCGCTCGCTCATCACGCGGTCGGCGTAGCTCGTCGGTCCACAGACGCCGCGGTTGTAGGCGCCGAGACCCTCGCGCACGCCCCCGCAACGATCGATGCTTCGAGAGAGGAGGCTCGCGCCGGCCTCGAGCACCTCGGCCTGGCAGGCGTCCGGGCGGCGAGAGCAGCTGCGCCGATAGGCCTCGCTGCGGACGTATCGCACGCGCGCGCCGCTGCCGCGAGGATGGAGCTGCACGATGCCGCGCTCCCCCACGCCGCCTTGCGCCGTCGGGTCCATGCCGCTCTCGCGCACCGCGACGGCGGCGAGCAGGAACGGGTCGAGGTGATGTCGCTGCGCGGCCTCGCCGATCAGACGGGCGAAGCTGGCGACGCGCTCCGGGCAACCCCCGCGCGCGTGACGACAGTGACTCACATAGACCACACGTCGGTCGGTCGCCCACACCGTCATGCGGCGATCGAGCGCGCGGCCGAGGGCCACGACCGCGGGGTCGGCCGGCCCGGGCTCCGCGGCCTCGCTCTGGCCGCCCTGCGCGATCACCGCCTCCGGCGCCACCATCGCGCCCATCACGAGCGCGCTCGCGACCGTGCCGAGCCAGCGGGAACGTCGAATCCGCCTGCGTCTGCGCGCAGCGGAAGCACGAGTGACGTCATTCACGGCATGACACGCGCCCATGCTCTCCTCCTTCGGGTTGGAAGGCTCACCGCGGTCGACATCTGCGCGGATGGTTTGCGGCCAGCCTCGCTGCGCCCGTAGACCCGCTCGGGGTGAGCGCCAGCGTTCTACTGCGCCGCCGGACGTCGCGCCAGTGACGCTCGTCACGTCATATCGGACGCGATACTGGCTAGACGTGTTGCGTATCTCGAGGAGGCGCGGGCGTCGTCAGCAGCCGATGTCGTCCACGCCGCCCTGGTCCAGCACGATCTCGGCGACGTCGCAGCTTCCGACGCCCGTCTTCTCGATCACGATCGCGGTCACTCTCGCGTCGACAATCGGGTTGTCGAAGGACAGGCCCAGCGCGAGCTCGCTCCAGTCCCCGCTGGGCACCTCGAACGTCGTCCGGGTCGGGATCCCGGCGCGGTCGACGACCAGCACCGTGACTTGCAATCGAGAGCCCGGATCGCAGCGGGAGGCGACGTGGCCGATGGCGCCCGTCGACTGGAGCACGTCGGTGGCGTCGGGGCCCGCGCCCGGGCCGCGCACCGTGACGTCGCCGGTCAGCCGGAGGGCGTGCTCTCCCGGATGCAGGGACGTGATCCACGTCGCCTGCCCCGGCTCGCCGCGCGAGATCTCCCAGCCGCACGGCGTGCCTTCGCAGAGGGTCTCGAACTCCTCGTGGTAGGCGCGGTCGGGGAAGGTGCGCGGGTCGCACGCGATCATCGCCAGCAGGACCGCCACCCCGAGCCAGACCGCTCGTCGCGAGCTCATTCGCGTCCCTCCAGCGCCAACCCGAGCGAGAAGCCCCCGACGTCCACGCCGTGCCCGTAGGCGTTCACGCCGGACCACTCGAAGAAGTCGTAGCCGACGCGCGGACCGAAGGCGAAGTGCGGGCCGGTCTTGAAGGCGAGGATCGCCTCGAGCGAGAAGCGGCCGACGGCCTGGTCGGTCGCCGCATCCCGCACGGCGACCTGCATCCAGCCGAGCCCACCCGCCACCAGGACCCCGAGCTCGACGACGCGCCCGAGCCACACTCGGGCCTGGGCGGTGGCGAGGAGCTCCCCCGCGGCGAGCGTGGCCGGGTCCCGGTCGGGGTGCGCCCAGCCGCGGCCCCTGGCCCCGAGCCGTCCCCCGAGCCAGAGCCAGTCCAGCACGGGGACCTGCACGCCGACCACGACGCTCGGCGCGGCGCGCACCCCGTCGTAGCGCAGCGCGGCCAGCGCCTGGTCGAAGCTGAAGTCGCCGGGGAAGCTCACCCCGAGCCGCAGCTCGAGGGAGTAGCGCGGGAGCGGGATCGGCTCGGGCGGCGGCTCCGGCTCGGGCGCCTGCACCGGCCGCGGCTCCCGCACCCCGGGGATCGGCGGCACCCCGCCCGGCGGCACCAGCGCCGGCGTCCCACCCGCCGACTCGGCTTCGGCTTCGGACTCGGACTCGGACTCGGACTCGGACTCGGACTCGGGCTCGGACTCGGGCTCGGACTCGGCTTCGGACTCGGCCGCGGTTTCGGCTTCGGACTCGGACTCGGTCGCGGACTCGCCCGAGCCCGCGGCCGCCCCGTCCGAGGGGTCCTCGTCCTGTGCCACCCCGATCGCCGGCGTCAGCCCGATCACCACCACCAGAAGACGCGCCGCCCACGACACGGCGCGAGCATAGCAAACCCCCCGGATGCTAGACTCGGCTTCCCATGGACCCGGGGGGACAGCGCACCAGCCCGTTTCGGATCTGGCTCCTGCCGTTCTCGATCCTCGTCGGCGTGTCGCTGGCGGTGTTCGCGATCACGTTCGCCATCGACTCGGCCGACGAGCCGAGCCCGGCGGCGGTGTGGCAGCTGCTGGTCCATCCCAACCCGAGCTCGGCGCTCGGCGCGATCAGCAACGCCGCCGAGGTGGTCGCCGCGGTGCTCGGGATCGCGATCACCGTCGTCGCCATCGTCGTCGAGCTGGCCAGCAACCGCTACACGCACCGCATCACGGAGCTGTTCGTCTCGGAGCCCATCAACTTCGCGGTGATGGGCTTCTTCGTCGTGACCGCGGTCCAGTGTCTCGCGGTCAGCATCGTCTTCGACATGGGGGAGGGCGCGAGCCTCGGGTTCGTGCCCTTCGTCGGCGGGGCGGTGAGCATGATCATGCTCGGGCTCAGCCTCGTGATCCTGCTCCCGTACTTCGCCTTCGTCTTCAAGTTCCTCAACCCGGTCGAGATCGTCGAGCGCATCCGGCGCCACACCCTCGACACCATCGACTCCCGCCGGGCGAGCTGGACGATCGAGCGCAAGCAGACCGAGGCGGTGCGCGGCATCGAGCAGCTCGCCGACGTCGCGCTCAACGCGATGGAGCACAAGGACAAGGGCGTCTCGATGGCGAGCGCCGACGCGCTCCGGCAGCTGGTCCTCGACTACCAGAAGGTGCGGTCCCGTCTGCCCGCGCCGTGGTTCGCGGTGGTCGGCGACCTCGCGGTGAACCCGGACTTCGTGTCGATGTCGCGCGCGGTGCTGGAGTCGGTGAGCGAGCGGCGCATCTGGCTCGAGATGAAGGTCCTGCGCCAGTACCAGACGCTCTACAACGAGGCGCTCAACCGCATGCGCGACATGAACTACCTGATCGCGATCAACACGCGGCTGGTGGCCGAGGCCGCGCTCGCGAGCGGGCACCGAGAGCTCTTCGACCTCGCGGTGAAGTTCTTCAACACGTACCTCCGCTCCACCGTCAACGCGAAGGACGTGCGCACCGCCTACAACGTGCTCAACCAGTACCGGCTCCTCGCCGAGAGCGCGCTCGGCCACGCCGACGGCAAGCACGCCGTCGAGATCGCCCGGTACTTCAAGTACTACGGCGGCGTCTCGTTCACCGCGAAGCTGCCCTTCATCCTCGAGACGGTCGCCTACGACCTCTGCACGCTGAACGAGCTGGCCTACGACCGGGACAGCGCGGCCGCGCGGGAGCTGCTGCGCATCTTCCTCCAGGTCGATCGCGAGTCCGAGTCCGAGGTCCAGGAGACGAGCCTGCGCGGCGTGCGCAAGGCCCAGGTCAAGCTCGCGACCTTCTACCTGCTCAAGGGCGACGAGGAGCTGGCGCGCGAGGTCTTCCGGGACATGCACGGCGAGAGCCCCGAGCGCCTCGCGTCGATCCGCAACGAGCTGCTCGCGGTGCGCTCCAGCGAGTTCTGGGAGATCAGCGACCGCGGCGTGAACTTCGACTACCTCCCGCCCAAGCGGAAGCGCCGCATGCTCGAGTTCTTCGGCTGGTTCGGCGACCGCCTCCCGCCGGTGCCCGAGCGCATCAGCGGCGAGGTCGTGCCCGACGCCGCGCTCCCCGCCAGCAGCAGCGCCGGCAGCGAGCGCGCCGGCGAGTCGAACGAGATGCTCGCCGGCATCGGCCTCGGCACCGAGACCATCCCGCCTCCGGAACCCAACTAGCTTGCTGGGCAGGGGCGGTTGCGCGGGCTTCGGTGGCTCTGGATCTCACGCAAAGACGCCAAGGGGGCGGGGTGGCCGGTCCCGGCGTCGCGGTCGGTCGAGCGCGGCTCGGCGGCTGAGTATTTCTCTCGCAGAGGCGCAGAGTCGCAGAGGGCTGCGGGCTGGCGACTCGCCGGCGGCGTCCGACCCATCGACGCCGAACGTCCCCCGTCCGCAT